>Ga0209181_10001308_pt1 | contig 44021 bp, 45 predicted proteins | sample MAT05_FD_187208 | JGI IMG/M metagenome (GOLD analysis project Ga0209181, IMG submission 187208) | Freshwater microbial communities from Lake Fryxell liftoff mats and glacier meltwater in Antarctica - MAT-05 (SPAdes) (version 2) | ecosystem: Environmental > Aquatic > Freshwater > Ice > Liftoff... | reverse complement strand
CCGGGCGGGAGCGCATCGGACCACCCTCCTGTCACTGCGTGACATCCTCCCAGAGGGAGGATGAGCGCTCCCTGCGGGCGGCCGGGCGGGAGCGCTCATGCCGCGTGCGCCAGGGCGGCATGCGGCGCGCCGGCTGGCTCCAGGAAGCGATCAAAACCGGCCAGATGCGCATCCCAACTGTAGTGCGCCAACACCCTTTCGCGGGCGGCCATGCCCATCGCCGCGGCCCGCGCGGGATCTTCCAGCAAGGCGCCGATCGCGCGCTCATAGTCTTGCGCCATGCCCGCGACCTCGAGGTCGCGCCCGGCGACCGCGTTGAGCGCACCGGCGCAGGAATCCGCGGCGACCACCGCGCGTGCCATGGCCATGGCTTCGAGGATCTTGTTCTGGATGCCGCGCGCCAGGCGCAAAGGCGCCACCACCAGGGCCGCATGGCGCAGATAGGGCCGCACGTCAGGCACCGTGCCGGTGACGCGAATGGCGTCGGACGCCAGCGCCTGCACCTCGGCCGTAGGCGAGCGCCCGACCACGTGGAAGCGCAGCGTCGGCCAACGCGCCCGCAGGCGCGGCAGCACCTCGGCTGCGAACCAGATCACCGCATCGGCATTGGGCCAGTAGTCCATGGCGCCGGTGAACACAAGCGGAATTTCATCCGCCGCAAAAGGCGAGGCGGATTCATGCGCCGGCGAAAAGTATTCCGCATCCACGCCGTTGCACACCACGCCCACACGCCCCTGGCATTCAGGCGCCAGCTTGAGAAAGAACTCGGCCTCGTTGGCGGTCACGAAGAAGGTGCAGGTGGAGGCGGCGGCCGCGCGGCGCTCGAATTCGAACAGCTTGACGCCTTCGCGCCGATACACCCAGGACATCGGCCAGCGGTGATGCTGCGCGTACTGGGTCCATTTGGCGGAATCGACGTCATCGAACACTTCGAGTTTGGGCATGTCGGGAATATCGTTCGCATACTGCGCCATCGCCGACGAAAATATCATCGCCGCATCGATCCGCTGGGCGGCGCAGGTGGCGCGCACCCAGGCACGCAAGCCGGCGTTGCGGTAGTAGGGCAAGGTCAGCGCTTCACCGCTGATCAGGCCGCGCACGCTGGCCAGTTTGGCCAGCGGTGGCGATAACCTGACCACGTGAAGATCGGCACACGAGGCACGCACGATGTCCACATACGCCAGATCCGCCGGATCATCGACGAAGGTGCCGAGAAACACGCGGTGGCGCGCCGCAAGATACCTGAGCAGGTGATAGGTGCGCACCTTGTCACCCTTGTTGGGCGGGTACGGCAGGCGGTGCGTGAGAAAAAGTATGTTGGACATGATCGCTCAACCCAGATTGCGCACGATATGCGGGCCGATGCGGTTGGCCAGACTGATCGGCAGGCGCCGCCAGGCCTCGATGAAGAGGCGGAATTTGGCGTTCGCCGGATTGTTCTGCGGCACCGTGTCGCGCCGGTACAGCCGGTATTCGTAGTTGAGCGGCGCGGCCTCGAATCCCCAGTGCTTCTTGAAAGCATATGAACCGGTACCCTGCTTGCTGCGCCCGTAGTCGAACACCTTGAGCCCGCGTTCGCAGGCGCGGCGCATCAGCTCCCAGTACTTGAAGTCGTTGGCGGCCAGGTCGCGCGCGTCTTCATCGTCGCCCGCGTAATACGGCAACACCTCGTCGCGGAAATAAAAGCTGAGCACGGAGGATAGCGGCCGCGCGTCCGCTCCGACTACCGTCAGGATCTCGCAGTCGGGGCCAAACTCGGCTTGCAGTGCCTCGAAGTAGGCGCGCGGCATGGCCGGCGTGCCGTGGCGATGCACGTTATCGGCATACAGCGCGAAAAAGCGCGCGGCATCGGTGTCGATTTCGGCATGCAGTCCGTTCTTGATGCCCTTGCGCACCATGGCGCGCTGCTTGCGCGGAATGGCCAAAAGGTTGGCTTCGAGGTCAGGCAGGATTTCCTTGCGAAAGGTGACATACAGATCCTGCGAGGGCCAGTTTGCATGGCGCGGCTTGACGTTGCGCAGCTCGAGATGGTCGACACCGAGCCGGCAGGCGATGGCCTGGGCCTCATCCTCCAGCGCCTGGCCTGCGGCTTCACTGGTGGCGGCCACACCACCGTAAACGGCGAACGGCAGGGAAACCAGTGCGTTGCCGAACAGCACGCTGTTGACATGCGCAAGTGGCAATACGCCGGCAATGGCGCCATCCTGCTCGGCGAAAAGATAATGGGTGCGATGCCGGAAAACCTCGGCAATGACGGTTTGCCAGCCGGCACGATGAAAGAATGTGGCCTGCGGGCAGGCGGCGACGAAGGCATCCCAGCGCGCCGCGCCCGGCTTGTCGCCGGATTCAAGGCGCCTGACGCGAATCATGGTGTGCGCACGCGATCGCGCAGCGCGCGACGGCCGTCCGTACGGGGTTGGTGCGGGCGCCGGACCCTGCCTGGATGCGACTCAAACACCTGCTGCCGTCGCTGCATCAAGGAAAACACGGTCCATGCGGCCCCAGCGAAAATCGGCCAGCAGACGGTCCAGGCGTGCCTCCATGCGATCCAGGTTGAGATAGTGGCGAAAGCGCGTCTTCGCGCTGATGCCGGCAATCCGCGGTTGGTCGGGATCGACTTCCCAGGGGTGGAAGTAGAACGTGGCCGGGCGCGCATCGTGCGCATTGACCCTTCTCAACATCCAGCGCGACAGCACGTAGGGCATCAGGCGGAAATAGCCGCCGCCGCTGGCCGGCCAGTTGCGGTCGAACAGGCGCAGCGTGGTCACCGGCACCTCCAGCAGGCCACGAATCCGATGCGGAAAGCGCGGCGCATCCGGCATGCCGTAATGGTCGTGGCGAATCGGATAGATGCTGGAACTGTAGCGATAGCCGGCGCGTTCAAGGCAATCGAAGGCCCACTGATTGGCCTCGCCGATCGAGAAGCTGGGCGCCCGGTAACCCTTGATCTCTGCCCCGGAAATGTCTTCGAGCAGGATCTTGGCCAACTGGACATCGGCAAAAAACGCCGACTCGGTCTGATCGGTCGCACGCTCATGCCCATAGCCGTGGCTGGCCAGTTCATGGCCGTTCTCAACGATACGGCGCACCAGTTGCGGATAACGTTCGGCGATCCAGCCTAGGGTAAAAAACGTCGCCTTGGTCGAATGCCGTTCCAGCAGCGTGAGGATGCGCTCGACATTGCGCTCGACCCGGCATTCGCGCACATTCCACTCCGAGCGCGCAATATACGGCGCGAACGCGGAGACCTGAAAGTAGTCTTCGACGTCTATCGTCAGCGCGTTGGTAATCGTTACGCCAGGCATCCCCACTCCATCGCGCAAAAGCGCGCATCGCCAATTTCCGAATTTCCGTGTCAGGCCGGGCAGCGCCAAATAAAGGCCGGCATCACCTTTAATCGCGCAGGCAGGCCATGCCTGCGAAATGCCGCAGCCCACGGACACAAGCCTGTTCGTGCCGATGATATCGACCAACCGGCCCAAATCAAGAGAACAATTCGAGGTTCCACAAAAACTTGCAGATCGATCGCCGCCGGCGCCATCGGCACCCGGCAGCCGCATCCTCCGGGCTCACTCGACCTCGTGTTCGTCGATCTGCGCCGCGCGCACCGCGTCGACCAGTTGCTGCAGCAGGCTCAAGGTCGCCGAATTCATGCTTTCGACCCGCAGCACGGCTCGCTCCAGCCGCAACAGGCGTTCCTCGATCTGCCCGGCCCCGAGCGGCGCGCCGATGCCGGCCTCGATCGAACTCATCTGCAGCCGGCTCAAGTTGACCTTGAACGGGCCGGTTTCGGTCAGGCGCGACTGTTCTTCATTGCGCCATTCGGCATCGACAGCACCAGCGCCGGCCGGCGGCGCTGCTTGCGGCTGCGCCTGCGATCGGGGTGGCGCGGAAGTTTCGTCGTAGATTTCCTTGGCCACCTCGTTTACGTCATCCGCGGCATAGGCGGTCTTGCCGGCCAGAAAGCCGAACAGCAGCAACCTGTCGCACAACAGGTTGATCCGTCGCGGTACGCCGCCACTGGCCTTGAAGATCGCCTCGTGGGCATCGCCACCGAAATGCGGGTTATCGCTCCAGCCGGCGCATTTGAGCCGGTGTTCGATGTAGCCGCGAGTCTCCTCGGCATCCATCGGCCCGATGTGGCACGAAGCGATCACGCGCTGGCGCAACTGCTGCATGTGCGGGCTTTGCAGCATGTCACGGAATTCCGGCTGGCCGACCAAGAAGCTTTGCAGGAGGGCGTGGTTGCCGTACTGGAAGTTCGACAGCATGCGCAATTCCTCGACCGCGCGTGGTGTCAGGTTCTGCGCTTCGTCGACGATCAGAATGCAGCGTTTGCCCTTGAGGGTGAAGTTGTAGAGAAATGCTTCGAGTGCCATCAGCACATCGGACTTGGCGACATCCTTGGTGCGCACGCCGAACGCGGCACCCACCAGGCGCAGCGTATCGTCGGCATCGAGCTGGGTACTGACCAGATGCGCGGCCACCACCTTTTCGGAATCAAGGCCGTCGAGCAGGCCGCGCACGATGGTGGTCTTGCCGGCCCCCACCTCGCCGGTGATGACAATGAATCCTTCGTTCTGGTGCATCCCGTATTCAAGGTACGCGGTCGCGCGGCGATGCTGCTTGCTGCCGAAATAAAACGAGGGATCCGGGTTGAGCTGGAAGGGCTTGCTGGAAAGGCCGTAGAAGGATTCGTACATGGCTTCTAGAAGGTTGCGGTGATGGTGGCCAACACGGCGTTCTCGCGAAAAGGCACAGCGCCGCCCTCGGTGCTGATCGAGCGAAAGCCCAGGTTACCGGTCGTGCGCACGCCCAGCCGGGTGGAGGCGTTCAGGTTGAAAACCCGTGAGGTGGTCGATTGGGCCGTGGTGCCGTCACTGCGTGACACCGAGGTCAGCACGTTGAGTGTAGTCAATGGCGAAAGCCGGTGTGACAGGTTCGAACTCATGCCACGCTGCCTGACCGAGGTCGAGGTCGAGAAATCGTCACCCGCACCGGCGGCGGCGGCGGCACTTGTCGATTGCTGCTCGCTTTGGAAAAACGTGTAGGTCACGGTGTTGCGCAGGCCGTTCAACACCAACGACGCCTCCTGCCGGCGCAGCACGGTGGCGCGCGATGTCAGGAAACCGTTGGTGATGGCGGCATTGGGCGCGATGCCCGACTGCTGCAACTGGGTGGTGACCTGTTGCGCCCGCGCTACCGGGTCGGGAATGCTGGCGGCAAGCTGCGTGAACAGGAGGTCATAGTAGGTGCCCTGGCCGGCAGGCGCACCGAACTGGTTGGGCAATACCGATACGTTGCGCGTGTCGGTAAAGCGAACCGCCGCCAGCGGCAAGCGATGACTGAAGGTGATGGTGTGGCCATCGCCGAAAAACCGCCGCTCGCGAAATACCGATAGTCGCGTACGCTCGGTCGGCGACCAGTCGCCGCCATACCCGAAGGTGGTGCGCCACTCGCGGGTCGCCGAAGCGAAATCGTTGTTCTCCGTTCCGATACTGGCGCGCAGTTGAAATTGCGGATCGAAGCGGTAGCTGAGAATCGCGTTCAGGCGGTCGGCCTGGCTGCGCCGGCCGCTGCCGAATGCCACTTCCTGGCGGGTGGCGTCGGCCGACCAGCCGAAGCCGAAGGGAACGCCAACGCCGCGCAGGCGAAACGCGAAATCGTCGGACTTGACGTCAGTTGCCAGCCCCGATTTGCTGCTGGTTTCGGAATGCGTGTAGCGTGCCTCGTAGCTGGCAATCCGCGCGAGATTGCCGCGAATGTAAGGGGACAGCCTGAAACTGGAAGTCTCGGTTGAATTGGTGGAAACCGTTGCCGTGCCGGCGGTCTGGGCCCCGAAGGCCGAGATGTTCTGCTGGGTGATCACGGCGCTGGCATCGATGTACAACCAGCGGCTGAGCGCTTCAAGGGTACCGAAGGAGTTAAGCGAATTGGTGGTGCGGTTCGCTTGCGTGCCCTTGGCCGTGGTGAAATAGTTGAGCGAATAGTTGGTGAAAACCTTGAGGCGGCCGGTATTACCTTCGAGGCGAATACCCGGGCTAAGTGTGGTGATCTGGTCAGCCTGGCGGCCAGCGGCGGATACCACGGCGTTGTCGGTAAAGGTTTCGGTTGCGGAAAAGCGCGGACGAATCACCCAGGCGCGTTGCGGCGCCAGATTTCCCTCTGCGCCGCCGCCAGCCGGCGCAGCCAACGGCGCTGCGACGCCCCCCGCCGCCGCGGGCGCGGCTCCAGGTGCAGCCGGCATTTGCGCCAGCGCCGGCGCCAGCCATGGCAACAGGCACAAAGTGACATATGGCAGGCAGGAAAGGCCGCCGCGAACGCACTGCGGTCGCACCAGCCGGTTCCGTGCGCTGCTAGGAATGCCCATAACCGTAGCCATAGCCATAGCCGTAGCCGTAGCCGCTCTCCTCTTGAGCACGCACCTGGTTTAACACCACCATCCGAACCGGGCAGGTATCGATGGTCGCCAAGGCCTGGCGCACCTCGGCCTGTGAGGTGCGTTCGGCCTGCACCACCACCACCACCTGCCCCATGTGGGTGGCCAGAACCCGCGACTCGCTGGTGAGCAATAGCGGGGGCGAGTCGAAAATGATGATGCGGTCGGGATAGCGGTCGGCCATTTCGCGCACCAGGCGCACCATGGCATCGCTGGCGATCATTTCGGTCGCGCCCTTGCGTGGCGTGCCGCTGGGCAGCAGGGTCAGCGTTTCGATGTTGGTGCGCAACAGAACGTCGGCCAACGTGACCGAACCGCCCGCCAGCAGATCGAGCAGGCCCGGACCGGGGGGCAAGCCGAGAATATTGAGCACCGAAGGCCGGGCGACGTCGGCATCGACCAGGAGCACTGTCTTGTCGAGTTCGGCGGCGATGCTGATGGCCAGGTTCACTGCGGTATAGCTCTTGCCCTCGCGCGGCAGGGCGCTGGTCACCATGATCAGATTGCCGTTGGCCACCGGTGCGGCGCCGCGCCCCATGGCATTGGCGATCAAGGGGCGCTTGATCAGCCGATACTCTTCCGAAATGCGCGACTTCGGCTGGTCGGGTGTGATCATGTGCTTCGCGTCAAGCGCCATCAAGTCGATGAAGACCTGTTTCGAGCTGGCTGGCGGCACCAACTGCGCTGCAGTGGCGGCCACCGGCGGCGCGCTGGCAACGACCTCGGGTGGCGCCGCAGCCTTCTGGAAAGCATCCACCAGGCGCTGGTGATTGGCGGCGTCATCGAGCCCGCTCGCCGGCCGCGCTTCAGGAACCGCTGCGGGGAGCGCTGCGGGGGTAACGTAGGCTGCGGGCCGATGCGGCGATGGCGCTGCGTCTTCGGCAGGAAATTCGACACCGGCCTGGCGCAGTTGCGCAAGCCGCTTCGCCGCCTGTTCAATTAGGCTCATCGATCCACCTCAGACAGGAGCTTGCAGCTTGACGTAAAGCACGGCCACACCGATGCCGTACAACAAAAAAAGTGCCGACAGCGCGCCAGCGAAACGCAGCAGGCTACGCCGCTCCTTGCGCCGATCTTCCGGCGTCAGGCTGATCGACACCAAGCCCAGCAGGGGCAAGCCAGTGACTTCGCGCAAGGTCCTGCCATCATGAAACACCGGGCGCACCTGCGCTGCGACAAAGCTTGCCAACAGCCCGGCGATCAAGCCGAATACCAGGCCGCCAGGCAGCAAGACCAACCGATTGGGCGCCACCGGCCTGGGCTCTACCCGTGGCGGATCGATCAGGCGAAAGTCGGCCACACCCGAGGTCGAACCGAGTTCGCCGGTCATGCTCGCCGATTCGCGCCGTGATACCAGGCTTTCGAAATTTTTCTTGTTGATATCGTAGTCGCGATTCAACTGCGCAAACTCGGTTTCGAGCTGCGGTGCCAGCTTCAAGGACTCCTTGACCTTGGCATAGCGCGAATCGTATTCCGCCACCCGCGCGCGCAGCGAGGCCACCATCGCTTCGTTTTCACCCAGAGCGATTTTCAGCTTCTGAAACACCGGGTTGCTGCTCACCACCAGTGACGGATTGCCGGGAGCCACCTTCTTGATCGCCGCAAGCTCCTTGACCCGCTGCTCCTCCAACTCCTTGAGAACACGGCGTGCACCGGTCACATCGGGATGCTGATCGGTGAAGCGTTGCAACAGGGTATCGAGGTTGCGCTTCATCGCGTCGATACGGCTATCGATCTCCGGTGTGGGCGACATTGGCGAACCGACTGTGGGCGCTTCGCTGGTGGTCGCCGCATCCTCGCCGGCGAGCTGCTTCTTGAGCGCATCGCGGGAGTTTTCAGCCTCGCGCAGGGCCAGCTTGGCCGCGTTCAGCTGATTGCCGATATCGCCCAGCCGATCGACCCCGGCCTTGCCGTCGGCGGTTTGCAGATCGAGATTGCGCAAGCGGAATTCCTTGACTCGCGCCTCGGCCTCTTCGAGCCTTTTTTCGTAACCACGAATCTGGTCGTCGATGAATTTCTTCGCGGTATCGGAATCCTTGCGCTTGTCGCCCAAGCTTGACTCCACGAAGATCGAGGTCAGGGCCTGCACCACGCGTTTGGCCTGCTCCGGTTTGGAGTCCCGGTAGGCCAGTGTGTAGAGGTTGTCCCGCGAAGTCCCCTTCACCTGGATCTGCGCGGCCAGCCCGTCTATGAGCGCATCCTGCGCCGCCTTGTTCTTGCTGCCCAGATCGAGATCGGCCATGCGCACCAGCTTTTCCAGGTTGGGCCGGCTCAACAGCGTGCGGCTCAACATCATCACCTGCTGCTCGACATTGGGCTGCACGGCAAGCCCTGCCATCAGGGGCTGCAGGATCGACTGGGTATCGACGTAAATACGCGCTGATGCCTCGTACTTGTCGGGCACCGACATGACAAAGCCGGCGCCAATGGCACCGGCAATCCAGGTCACAATCATGGCCAAGTGGCGATGGCGCCACATGGAACGCATGACCGCCTTGACCTGCCTTAGGATCTCATCCATGTTGGTGTCGTCTTTTCCGTACGGTTGGCGCGCCGCCCGACCAGTCTGGCGGTGCTTGCCAGCCGGGCCGGGATCAGAACCAGCTTTGCGGGATGATCAGAATGTCGCCCGGCTTCATGTCGACATTGGCCGAAAAATCGCCGCGCTTGATCAGATCGCGCAGCTTCACACTGTATTGCTTGTTGCCGTCGCTGGTACGCAGAATAGAGGCACGATTACCATCCGCAAAATCGGTAATCCCGCCCACCGCGATCATCACATCGAGCAAAGTCATTTTTTGCTTGTAGGGCAGTGCCTGCGGCTTGGCCGCTTCGCCGACGACGCGAATCTGCTCGCTATACGGTCCGACAAAGCCGCCGACGATGACTGTGACCACCGGATCGCGAATGAATTTCGCCAGCGCCTGCTCGATGTCGCGCGCCAGCGTGGTGGGGTTCTTGCCTTGTGCCACCAGGTCTTCCACCAGCGGCGCGGCCAGCCTTCCGTCGGGGCGTACCGGCACCGACATCGACAATTCCGGATTGCGCCAGACCACGATATTGACCGAGTCGCCTGGTCCGATGATGTATTTGTAATCATCCGACGCGGCAGTTGTCGGCGCCGCAGGATAGTTGATACGCGCGCACCCACTGGCCAAGGCCATGGCTACGGCCAACAGGCAAAACTTGCCGAACCCTACCCAGCCCATTACTTGTTTGGTGAACATGGCTCTAGAACCTTTCGCAAACGTCGTGAATATTCGTGCGTAACTACTTAATTAACAACAGCTTATCTTTTTCAAGCGTTGCCAATAATATCGCAAAAACAACCCGCAGAGGCGACTTTCCCGACGCCCTCACATTATTTCACACCGAGCAGCCCTAATGCTTGCAGCGCCGGTGCCGTCATCGTCAAGTCGACTATTCGCTTTCCGTGTCTTGAAGCGACTCACCGAGTTTGCAAAGATTCAAGGATAAAGATTAGTCTTGCAGCTATATTCGCAAACTTCACCTGTTTGTTACCCTTAATTGCATGTTGCGCGGGCACAACACAATACCGCCTGCCGGCATTCACCGGTTGATTCCCCCAATTGCCGAAACATTCGCGCCTTGCAGGTTTTTTGAGTTGCGTCATGCTGTTCGGCACCGCTACGGTCCATGCCGCAACGGCCGAGTCGGACACGCTCGCGCCGGTCGCGCAGTTGCGCCTGGAAGCACGGGCTTACGAGCATGGTGAAGGTGTGCCGCGCAACCAGGCGCGCGCCGCACAACTGTATTGCGATGCATCGCGCGCGGGTGACGCCGAAGCGCAGTTCAGCCTGGGCTGGATGCATGCCAATGGCCGCGGCTTGCCGCGGGACGACGCGCAGGCGGCCTACTTTTTTGCCCTGGCAGCCGCACAGGATCATCCGCATGCACAGCGCATGCTGCGTCATGTCGGCAATCCAGCGCCCGAAATGCCTGCTTGCATGGTGATCAAGCAGGATCCGCCAGCGCCGGAAGTGGTGCGGGTGGAGCCGGAAATCGACCAGATCGCGGCATTTTTGGCGGCCAGTTCGCCGGAGAAAAAGAAACTGGTCGAACTGCTGCTGCGACTGGCGCCGGAATATGGCGTCAATCCGCAGCTCGCCCTGGCGATCGCCAGAACCGAATCGAACCTCAATCCGTCTGCTGTGTCGCCCAAGAATGCCCAAGGCCTGATGCAACTGATTCCCGAAACCTCGGCGCGCTTCAACGTGACCAAGCCGTTCGATCCGGAGCAGAACATTCGCGGCGGATTGTCATATCTGCGCTGGCTGCTGGCCTATTTCAAGGGCCGGGTAACCCTGGTGGCGGCGGCATACAACGCCGGCGAAGGCGCGGTCAACCGCCACCGCGGCATCCCGCCCTATACTGAAACGCAGGGCTACGTGAAGCGCATCCTGGAAATCGTGAAAAAGCACGAGCACCCGTTCGATGCGCGAGTTACCGGACCATCCCCGGAACTGCCGCGGATTCATTCAGCCGGACGCATGTAGAGCGATGGCGTCGATAGGCCGGTCACTGGCGGGATGCCTGGCGCCATGTGTGGCAACGCTGGCCACGCTGTGCGCGGGCAGCGCTGCCGCCGATCTGGTGGAGACAATTGCCCGGGTCAAGCCATCGATCGTGGCTGTCGGGTTGTACCGCCAGACCGACAATCCTCAATTCAGCCTGCGCGGCACCGGTTTTGCTGTTGGAGACGGCAGCCTGATTGCCACCAATGCGCACGTGATCGCCGACCAGGGCAACCCCGCCAACCCGGCTGGCGCCCCTGCGCTTGTGGTACAGGCGCGTATCGACGGGCGCACGCGATTGCTGGCGGCACGCATAGTCGCAAGCGATCCGGCGCACGACCTGGCGATCCTGCGCCTGACCGATCAAAAGCTGCCCGCCCTCAAGATACGCGCCGCCGACTCGGTGCGGGAAGGCATGGCCGTGGCCTTCAGCGGCTTTCCGATCGGCGGGGCGCTCGGGTTCGCACCCGTGACCCATCGCGGCATCGTCGCTTCGATCACACCGATTGCGCTGCCCAGCCCGACCGCGCAGCAGCTCAATCCGAAACTGGTGCGCCAGTTGAAGGTGGGGAGCTTCGACATCTTCCAGCTCGACGCCACAGCTTATCCAGGCAATAGCGGCAGCCCGCTTTTCGATGTCGATACCGGGGAGGTCATCGGGGTGATCAGCATGGTGCTGATCAAGGGCACCAAGGAATCGGCGTTGAGCCAGCCGTCCGGCATCACCTATGCGGTGCCGTCGAACTTTCTGCTGGATATTCTGCGTACCAATCCGTAAGACACTACGTTCGGTTTCAGGCGCCGCACTAAAATTGGATTGACACAATAATTAACACTTTTTTCATCCTGGAAACACAATACGGCTACCAAATGCTGTCATGGTGCATGATCTGCCTCGCGGCAACGCAACCCTTACCCGGCCGAAATCGAAGACATGCGCAAACGTTGGGACCTAAAGTGTCGAAATAATTTACACATGGTTTGATCGTATACAAAAACTCCGCCGGGGTTTTTACACAAGCCATTGATTTTAATAATTATTCATGAACGGGCGTGATAATTGCTTACTATCTCTGTAGTAAGCCGCTTCACTCTGGCAAAGAATTGATTTTTCCGGCGATCATTCTTTTGGCAACGAACTAGGAAATCCAGGCGATGACACACGAGAACCCCAACCCTCAAGACTTGAAACCGATTGACGCGAGACACTCGTTGGTTGCGCGGCGTCGGCTCATTCAAGGGTCGTTTGCCGCCCCCGTCGCACTGACCCTGTGCAGCGGCAGCGCGTTCGCAGGTTCGCTTACCGGTGTTCAGATACAGCTTCAAAACCCCCAATTTCCTGCGATTTCGACGAATCCGCCAGGTGGCGGAGACGCTGGTACGTGGCTGCGTGTACAGGTATACCAAAATTCATCTTCCAAGAAGTTCGTGAAGGGTACTGACATCAACAACCTGTTGTTGTCAAGGACATCTTCCGCATCGGACTTTATTTCTGGATTGTGTTACCCGTTGGTAGGCCCTTTCGGCGGCGTGTCGCCGCCAGTCCCCCTGACTCCCCTCAATGAATACGCTGCGGTTCGCGTCAATATCGTAAGCAATGTAGTTAGAATCGTTGGCATCGCTGGTGTAAATGGAAGTTCGGGAACTGCACTTGGTCAGTCCGCATGGACGTCTTTTGCGTAGATGGGGTGTGACGCAGTACGCGCGTACCGAGGGGATCCTTGCCGAACCGATAGGCGATTTATGGGCGGTGTTTTGCCCCACCAGTGGTGAGACCTCTCTGCTCAACAACGAAAGCATGGCCGTGCTGGAAGTGTTGGAAGCGGGGCCTGCTGACACCGCAGCGATTTGCGGCGCATTGGCCGAAGATAGTGGCGAATCCATTGAGACATTGGAAGGCCTGATAGAAGCCTGCTGGGCTCAACTCATCGAAATGGGTTTGGTTCGGGAACTTCGCGCGCCGCGTACAATGTTGGGGTGAGCAGCGCCCCACGCAGTCACCAAACCCTAGGCGATACAGACACGTTGGCGTTTGCCAAGGTGCTTGCCGATGCAGGTTTCGGCATTGATGTCGGAGCTGTCAGTGTGCACGTGCGCAGCGACTCGAAACTCTTTGCGCGTCAACTGCAGTCCGTATATGCGCACTTTCCTCTGATGGATCGCGCACAATGGGCTGATGTCCATTTAACGATCAACCGTGCGAGCGGTTTTCGACGCCTGATCCGGCCGCAAGTTATCCTTCAGTGTGATGGCCGGCAACCCTTCGAGCCGTTTCCTGCAAACGCGCCATTGCCTCTGTTTGAATGGGGCTGCAACTGGATGATCGGCCAGCGCCTGAACGACCTGTTGCTGCTGCATGCGGGCGCGGTCGAACGGGATGGCTTGGCGCTGTTGTTGCCCGCGATGCCGGGCTCGGGCAAGAGCACGCTGACAGCCGCGCTTTCACTGCGCGGATGGCGCCTGCTGTCGGACGAGTTCGGCGCCTTCAATCCGGATTCCGGCACATTTCGCGCCCTGCTGAAGCCTGTCGCGCTCAAAAACCAGTCGATCGAGGTGATTCGCACCTTTGCACCGAACGCGGTATTTGGCCCCGAATTCCCCAATACCCGCAAGGGCACTGTGGCGCATTTGGCCGCAGAACCGGATGCGGTGGAGCGCCGGCACGAAAGTGCCCGGCCAGGGGCTGTCGTGCTGCCGAAGTGGCAAGCCGGCAGCCCAACCCGCTGGGAACCACTGACAGAAAACGTGCTGTTCGGAGCGCTGGCTTTCAACGCGTTCAACTACAGCGTGTTGGGGGCCACCGGGTTCCGGTCGGTGGTCAGACTGGTCCGCCAGTGTCCTGGCTGGCAACTCGTCTACAGCGACCTAGACGATGCCTTGGCGACGATCGATGCGGCATGGCCACAAGTTCGTGAGCGCCAACTGGCGGCAGGGCAATGACCGCCAAGCCCTGGCAACCCCCTCGATCGCTTGCGTGGCTTCAAGCGCTGATGCAACCGCATCTCGCGCTGGACTGGCCTCTTGCGGAGTGGGAGCGGGTGGTGCGCCTGTCGCGCCGGCTGCGAATGCTGGCGCGGCTGGCCGAGAGGATAGACGCAGCCGGCATCATCGATCGCGTCCCGCCGCAGGCACGCCGCCATCTGGTTGCCGAGCAGCGCCTTTCTCGCTGGCGCACTGGGTCAATGATCTGGGTACTGGAGCGGGTGGCGACGACCCTCGGCGAAGGTTCTTATCCATTGGTGCTCCTGAAGGGCTCGGCCTATATCGGACAAGACCTCGCAATTGCGGCGGGCCGTCTGCCATCGGATGTCGATATCCTGGTCCCGCAGGCGCATCTTGCAGAAGCGCTGACGCAGCTCAAGCAGGCTGGCTGGCGTGAACCGGAACTCGACGAGCACGACCGGCGCTATTACTACGAGTGGAGCCACGAAGTGCCACCGATGACGCATCCGCTTTACGGCATGGAGCTCGACCTGCACCACAACATCCTGCCGCCAGTCGCCCGCATCCGCGTCGATGCCGACGCACTGCTGCAACGCTTGCGGCCATCGAAATGGGAGGCATGGCAAGTGCTGGATCCGGTCGATCAGGTGCTTCACAGCGCGGCGCACCTGTTTTTCGACTCGGAGGCGCGCGATCGCATTCGCGACCTGGTCGACCTGGACGGACTACTTCGCCATTTTGCTGACGAGCCCGATTTTTGGGCCCGCCTTCCGGCGCGCGCGCATACCCTCGGACTTACCGAGCCCCTGGCGCTGGCGGTGCACTACACGCAGCGTTGGTTCGGCACACCAATTCCCGGTGACGTAGTCGCGCAAGTAGCGTCACTCGGCCCGGGTCGATTGCGCCGCGCCTGGCTACTGCCGCTGATGGACCTGATTCTGACTCCTGGCGAGCCCGATGCCAAACCCGCGCTAGCTCAGGGCCTTGCAGCCAACGTCCTCCTGATTCGTTACCACTGGGGTCGCATGCCGCTGCGGCTGCTGATCCCCCACTTGTGGCACAAAATGCGGGCCGGTGCTGCAAATGGAAACACCGGCGCGACAAGACCGGACAAAGCCTGAACAGACATTGCATTTCGATGAGTCCAGCAAATATCCACGCGTTATCCGCGCACCGGCAGCAGATCCGCTTTTGCACCCACTGCGGCAATGAAGTCTTGCGCCGCGCCCCCCCCGGCGACAGCCGCGAACGCGCGACCTGCTCCGCCTGCGGCGTCATTCACTACGAAAACCCGAAACTGGTGGTCGGCTGCATCCCGGTATGGGAGGGCAAGGTCCTGTTGTGCCGCCGCGCAATCGAGCCGCGCTACGGCTTCTGGACCCTGCCAGCAGGTTTCATGGAAAACGGCGAATCCACTGCCGAGGGTGCGGCGCGCGAGACCGTTGAAGAGGCGGGCGCCCGGGTGCACGACCTGCAGGCCTTCGCGCTGATCGACGTACCCTATGTGCACCAGGTGCACCTGTACTTCATCGCCAAGCTGACCGACCTGGACTTTTCTTCGGGCGAAGAAAGCCTGGAAACCCGACTCTATGCCGAGAACGAAATCCCCTGGGACGATCTGTCATTTCGCACCGTGATCGAAACCCTGAAGCATTTCTTTGCCGACCGCGCGCGCGGCGCCTTCGGGTTTCACCGCGAAACCCTGGCCTACCCGCCACGCCCGTAGGCGGTTCGTACCGGCTGCAAGTGCGGCACCTGGCGGGCAAACAGATCGCCCAGGAAGTCGGCGAAAACGCGCAGCCGCGCCGACAAGTGGCGACTTGCCCAGTAAAGGGCCGATAGCGGCAGCGTTGGCGTCTGCCAGTCCACGAGAATTGGCGTGAGTTTTCCATCGCGAATGGCCGGCGCAACGCCCGTCTCAAGCATATTGACGATGCCGGCGCCATCGATCGCCAGATCGATCAGGGCTTGCGGATTATTCAAATGCAGGCTGCCAGCGGGCGCGTGAACATACTCCTGCCCGTTGGTCAACCAGGCCGGTGCAGCAGCATCACCAACGCGGCTTTCGGGCGGCGTTTTTTTTGTCGTATGCTTCGCCTTTTGGCGCCATTCCGTGCGCTACTGCCTGCGGGCAATCGAAAGCATGCAATGCTCCCCCAACCTGCCTTGATCATCCGCCACCTGGCACTGACGCTTGCATGGCTGGTCGCTGCCAGCGCTAGCGCGCTGGCGCAAACCAACCTGGTTGACAGCGAAGGCCGCCCCGCCGGGGCAATGGAAGCCCCGTACATCACCACCCCCGAAGCCGTGGTCAAGGCCATGCTCGACCTGGCGGGCGTAGGCCCGAAAGACGTGGTGTTCGATTTGGGCTGCGGTGATGGGCGCATCGTCATCACAGCGGCGCGCGATCGCGGCGCGCGCGGTGTCGGCGTCGAGATCGATTACGACCTGGTCGACCGCGCCCGAGTCGCCGCGCGCCAGGCCGGCGTGGCAGACCGGGTGCGCATCGAACGTGGCGACCTGTTCGACCTCGATTTGCGGGAGGCAACGGTGGTCATGCTCTACCTGGGTGAAGACCTCAACACCCGCTTGTGGCCCAAACTCAAGCGCGACCTGAAGCCGGGTACCCGCGTTGTGTCACATCGCTTTATCATTCGCGGTGTGCCACCGGAGCGCACGGTCGAGGCGCACGGTGTGCAACTGCATTTCTGGAAAATCCCATAAAACCTGGAGGAAAGTAATGATTCACCCGCACGCGGCCAGCCAGGCCTGGATTCGCACTTCAGCCATTGCATTAGCCTTTACTCTTTGCGCCAGCTTAGCCCAGGCACAAACAAAGCCGGCGACGACCTTCGAGCCGGTGGTAGGACAAGCCGGGAAGGACGTGATCTGGGTGCCAACGCCGCCGATCCTGATCGAACGCATGCTGCGCATGGCACAAGCGACCGCGAACGATACGGTAATCGATCTGGGTTCCGGTGACGGCCGCATTGCGATCACCGCCGCGCGTGACTTTGGCGCCCGCAGTTTCGGACTGGAGTTCAATCCGGACATGGTTGCATTGAGCCGTCGCGAAGCGGAAAAAGCCGGGCTTGCCGCGCGCGCCACGTTCCAGGAAGCGGATATCTACAAGACCGACTTCTCGAACGCCACCGTACTCACCATGTACCTGTTGCCCAACATCAATCTCGACCTGCGCCCCACCATACTGCGCATGAAGCCGGGCACGCGCGTGGTGTCGCACCAGTTCAACATGGGCGATTGGTCGCCCGACGATACGGCCGACTTTTCCGGCCGCATGGCTTACATGTGGATGGTGCCCGCGAGGCTGGGCGGCAAATGGGCTGTCGACGTGGCGGGCAGCCAACCGGCCGGCGGCTACACCCTGGCAATCAAGCAGGAGTATCAACGGATTTCCGGCTCTGCCGGCCCCGGCCCGACCACGCTGGGCTTGCGCGATGCGGTTTTGAATGGCGACCGTGTGCGCTTTGGCTTTGTCGATGACAGTGGCCGCCTGCGCGAATTCACCGGCATCGTCAATGGCGAGAGCATCAGCGGAGAGATGCGCGCCGAAGGTGCCAACCCGGTCCGCTTCAGCGCCAGGCGCACTGGTGACTGATCCATGAAGATTGATAACCCAGCCGGCGCCGATACGCCGGCGCGCGTCCTCTCGGTCAAGGACGTCATCATGTTGACCGTCGGTGTGGTGGTTGGCGCAGGTATTTTCAAAGCCCCTTCGCTGGTGGCGGGCGCTGTCAGCAGCGAGACCATGTTCATCTGCGCCTGGCTTTTGGGGGGGGCGATCACCATGATTGGCGCCCTGACCTATGCCGAACTGGCGTCCACCTTCCCCAGCGCGGGAGGCGACTACCACTTTCTCAACCTCGCGTACGGCAGGCGCCTGGCATTCCTCTTCGCCTGGGCACGCGCCACGGTCATCACCACCGGATCGATCGCGCTCTTGGCATTTGTTTTCGGCGATTACTGTGCGCAATTGCTGCCGATCGGCCCGCACTCGACCGCGATCTACGCCTGCCTTGTGGTGCTGGTGTTGTCGACCATCCATTGGGTCAGCACCCACGCATCCAGCGTCACGCAGAACTGGCTCACCACTCTCGAAGTGAGCGGCCTGGTGTTGGTCGCGGTCGCCGGGTTCATGGCACCGTCGGCACCGGCCTTGCCCTTGGCCGCAGCGAGCACCGGCGAAGCTGCATTCGGCTTCGCCATGGTCATGGTGCTGTTGACATTCGGTGGCTGGAATGAAGCGGCCTATTTGTCGGCGGAACTGTCGAGCGACAAACGCGGCATCGCCCGCGCGTTGATCATCAGCATCCTGGTGGTCACGGTACTGTACCTGGTGGTCAACCTGGCCTATCTCAATGCGCTGGGCTTGGCGGGCATGGCCAAGTCCGGGGCAGTCGCGGCCGACGTTCTCAAGGTGGCCTTCGGCGACTGGGGCGCGCGGCTGATGAGTGTGATCGTCGCCATCGCCACCCTGACCTCGATCAACTCCACCCTGATCGTCGGCGCGCGCTCGACTTATGCCGCAGGCCGTGACTGGCCGGCGCTCAAGTTTCTCGGCGCCTGGAGCGCCCAGGGCAGCACACCGCGACATGCGCTGATGGTGCAGACGGTGATTGCGCTGGCGCTCATCGTTTTGGGCGCGGCCACCCGCAAGGGCTTCGAAACCATGGTCGACTACACCGCTCCGGTGTTCTGGTTTTTCTTCCTGCTGGCCGGTCTGTCATTGTTCGTGCTGCGCGCCAAATCACCGGATATCGAGCGCCCGTTCAAAGTGCCGCTTTATCCGGTGCTGCCCGCACTTTTTTGCGTAGCCTGCGCCTGGCTGCTTTACTCAAGCCTTGCATATGTCAAGACCGGCGCGATGGTCGGGGTCGGATTGCTGGCTATTGGGGCAGTGGTGTCGCTGTTTCTTGGCGGTAGGCGTAGTCCTCGCTGAAAGGCCGTAAGCTGACAGGCTGTTGAAATACGCACCCGATGACCGTATTGAACGCAATGGTGCGACGCACCACCACCTTGACAGCCTCGAACTTCGGGGGATTCAAAGGGGGTCTACCCCCTTTTTCAACAGCCTGCCAACGCAAGTGACTGCCAGACCGGGCGCGCACTCCTGACGTGCCTGGTCATCGGCCATTTGGTTTGTCGAACACCGCCAACTAGTTTGCACCATCGCACAGCCCTCGCCCTGAACCCCATGAATCGTCGTGACTTTGTCCGAGTCTGCAGCGCCAGTGCGGGCTTCCCGCTGGTAGCCGAGTCGATCGGAGCGGCCCCCGCGGTCGTCAGGACCTATGGCCGTGCGCGTCTCCATGATGCCGCCGGCGCGCCACTGCGTGCGGGGTCGTTGGCAATCCACCGCAATTACGTATTCTTTTACCCATTCCAGGCCACCCCGTGCTTTCTGCTCAATCTCGGCAAGCCCGTGCCACCTGCACAGATTAAAACCAGCAGCCGGGATTACGCCTGGCCTGGCGGGGTCGGCGCCAATCGCTCGCTGGTTGCCTATTCCGCGATCTGCTCGCACCAGTTCACCTACCCCACGAAGGACATCAGCTTCATCAGTTTTCGCGCCGGAAAATCCGGCGCCAACCGGCATGCAGACGTGATTCACTGTTGTTCCGAGCATTCGCAATATGACCCCGCCAACGGCGCACGTGTACTCGCCGGACCCGCACCTCGACCGCTGGCCGCGATCATGCTTGAGCATGATGCGAAAACCGATGGCCTGTATGCAACCGGAACCATAGGATCCGAGGTGTTTGACGACTTCTTTCGCAAATATGAATTCAAGCTCGCGATGGAGCTTGGCGGCAATGCGCGCAAGGAAATCGGCGACAACTGCCGCGTCATCGAACTCGACAGTTACTGCCGGCAGCAAGTACGTTGTTAGGAAAACGCTGAACAAGTCGCTGGAATTCGAATCTGCGAACTAAGAGTCGTTTCCATTCAACGTCTTGCGGGAGCGAACTTTTGCGCCTACGGAATGCGGATTCTCGAACGAAGTACCTTTTTGATTCAACATCTTGCAAGAGCGACTTTCCCGACCTACGGAATGCGGATTCTCGAACGAAGTACCTTTTTGATTCAACATCTTGCAAGAGCGACTTTCCCGACCTACGGACTTGTTCAGTGTTTCCCTTATGAAAACGCTGAACAAGTCCCTGGAATGCGGATTCTCGAACGAAGTACCTTTTTGATTCAACATCTTGCAAGAGCGACTTTCCCGACCTACGGACTTGTTCAGTGTTTCCTTCGGTGCGCTCTGCCCGCCCTGCATGCAGTCGCCGAATTGGTTGGGCTTGTCGTGCATCACATTCGACCATGCGCAGCACAGGTATAGACCATGATCCCCTGGCTAGATCCCGGTTCGGCATTTCCGCCGGCGTCTCGCGCGCTGCGTGAACCAAACGGCCTGCTGGCAGCCGGCGCCGACCTCTCGCCCGGACGCCTGCTGGATGCCTACCGGCAAGGCATCTTTCCCTGGTACTCGAACGGGCAGCCGATCCTGTGGTGGAGCCCGGACCCGCGCATGGTCATGTTTCCGGCGGAATTCACGCCACGCCGCTCGCTCGCCAAGACCTTGCGCAACAAGAATTACCAAGTACGCTGCGACTCGGCATTTGAATCCGTCATGCGCGAGTGCGGTGACAAGCCTCGCGCGGGTCAGGACGGCACCTGGATCACCGACGAGATCGTGCATGGATATTGCGCATTGCATGCCGCCGGACACGCGCATTCGATTGAGACCTGGATCGATGGCCGGCTGGCAGGCGGCCTTTATGGCGTGGCGATCGGCCGTGCGTTCTACGGCGAATCGATGTTCTCGCATATCACCGACGCCTCCAAGATCGCGTTCGCGCATCTGGCCGATTTCCTGCGCGAAGCGGGTTGTGGCATCATTGATTGCCAAATGCAAACCAGCCATCTCGCCTCGCTCGGTGCCCGCGAAATCCCGCGCGCCGAGTTCACTTCCCGCTTGCGCGCCCTGACTTCTGAGGCGCCGATGACCGGCTGGTCATCGCTCGCGCGCCGCTTTGGCGTGGAGCATGCGGCGTGACCAAGCTTAACGAGCTGCCGTTCTCGGTCCTGCAGTTCTACTCGACCGCGCCCTACCCCTGCAGCTATATCAATGGGCGCCTGGCGCGCTCGCAGGTGGCCACGCCCTCACACCTGATCAATGCCGACGCCTATTCCGAACTGGTACGCGCCGGCTTTCGGCGCAGCGGCATCTTCACTTACCGCCCACATTGCGACGGCTGCCGCGAATGCGTGCCGGTGCGGGTGCCGGTCGCCACCTTCGAACCAAGCCGCTCGCAGGTGCGCGCCTGGAAAAAGCATGGACACTTGCGGCCCTCGGTCACCGGCCTGGGTTACCTGGCGGAGCACTACGCGCTCTACCTGCGTTACCAGGCAAGCAGGCACGCCGGCGGCGGCATGGACCAGGACAGCCGCGACCAGTACGCGCATTTCCTTCTGCAGAGCCGCATCAACAGCCGCCTGATCGCGTTTCGTGATCCGGTCGAAGGCGTGGCCACCGAGGAAGGGCCGTTGAAACTGGTGTCGATCATCGACATCCTCAACGATGGCTTGTCTTCGGTCTACACCTTCTACGATCCGGATGACCTGAAAGCCAGCTTCGGCACCTTCGGCGTCATGTGGCAGATCGACCAGTGCAAGCGCCTCGGATTGCCCTACCTCTACCTGGGTTACTGGATCCGCAGCAGCCGCAAGATGGCCTACAAGGCGAATTTCGCTCCGATCGAAGGCCTGATCGATGGCGTCTGGCAGACCGTTGCCTGACAGCGGCTCGGGCCAGCCCAGCCACACTGTCACGCGGCGCCGCATGCCATTGGCGTCGCAGCCAAAACCTCATCAAGTAAAATCGCAACAGGTCCCATCGTGTTCGATGCAGCAATCGCCACCCAACCCTTCCGGGAACTCCCCACATCATGAGCAAACAATACGAACCCATAACCCCGCGCAAGACCGCATTCCTGGGCCTGGGCGTCATGGGCTTTCCCATGGCTGGCCACTTGAAGCAGGCAGGGCACTCTGTGGTGGTCTACAACCGGTCGGCGGCCAAGGCTGCGGACTGGGCCACCCGGCATGTGGGCAGCCATGCCGCCACACCGCGCGAGGCTGCGCGCGACTGCGATATCGTCGCCTGCTGCGTGGGCAATGATGACGACTTGCGTGCGGTGGTGCTGGGCGAGAACGGCGCCTTTGCCGGCATGAAAAAGGGCGCGGTGTTGGTCGACCACACCACGGCCTCGGCCAACGTGGCGCGCGAACTCGCCGCCGCGGCCGCCAGGCTCGGGCTGCGCTTCATCGACGCACCGGTGTCCGGCGGCCAGGCTGGTGCCGAGAATGGCATGCTGACCATCATGTGCGGTGGCGATGCAGCCACGTTCGACGAAATCAAGCCGGTCATCATGGCCTACGGACGCATCGCGCAATGCCTGGGGCCGGTAGGCGCGGGGCAGTTGGCCAAGATGGTCAACCAGATCTGCATCGCCGGACTGGTGCAGGGCCTGTCGGAGGGGGTGAATTTCGGCATCGCCGCCGGACTGGACATGAAACAGGTGCTCGAGGTCATTTCCAAAGGCGCTGCCGGCTCGTGGCAGATGGAAAACCGCGGCAAGACCATGGTTGACGACAAATTCGATTTCGGATTCGCTGTCGACTGGATGCGCAAGGACCTGGGGCTGTGCATCGATGAGGCCAGGCGCAACGGCGCAGCGCTGCCGGTGACCGCGCTGGTCGACCAGTTCTACGGCGACGTCCAGCAAATGGGCGGCCGGCGTTTCGATACATCGAGCCTGATCAAGCGGCTGCGCAAGTAAGCGCCAAGCCGTGCGAGTCCTGCCACGCGACCCGATGCGCGCTGGCCGCCGGTTGATCCGCCGGCGAGCGCGGCTCCTTCCAACCGAACTGCCGACGCCATGAATCACGACCTTGCCATCACCGACATCAAGGCCTATGCGACATCGTTCCCTCTGCCGAAGGATGGTAACGTGCGCCTGGGAATCGGTCGCGCCATCAAGAAGGACGCCGTGGTGGTCAAGGTCACGACCGCCGGCGGGCTCATAGGGTGGGGTGAATCACACCACGCACGCGCGCCCTCGACCATCGCCAAACTGATCGAGACCACTTTGAAGATGCTGGTGGTCGGCGAGAACGCCGCCGATGTGCAAGGCATTTGGCAGAAAATCTACATCAAGCAACTGGCCAGCCACGGTCTGGGTGCAGGCACCGCGATGGCGATGAGTGGTATCGACATGGCCTTGTGGGACATTCGTGGCAAGGCCACAGGCTGGCCACTTTACAAACTCCTGGGCGGCGCCTGCAAGCCGATTGCCGCCTATGCAGGCGGCATTTCCCTGGGATTTCAGGACCCCGCGGCCCTGATCGAGGAAGCGCAGCTGCATGTCGCCGCCGGCTACAAGGCAGTCAAGCTGCGGCTGGGCGACAACCCGAAAGACGACCTGGCGCGGGTGGCAGCCATCCGCCGTGCGTTTGGCGACGACCTGGTGATCCTCACCGACGCCAACATCGGTTACTCGGTCGCTAACGCGCGTGAGGTCATGCCGGGGCTGGACGCCAACGGCGTGGCCTGGCTCGAGGAGCCGTTCCCTGCGCACGACTATCGCAGCTACCGCGAAGCAAAGGCCTTCGGCCGGGTGCCGCTGGCGGCCGGTGAAAACCACTACACGCGCTTCGAGTTCTCGCGCCTGATCGACGAAGGTATCGTCACCATCCTGCAGCCCGACCTGTCGAAAACCGGCGGCGTCACCGAAGTGATGAAAATCGCCGCGATGGCTTCAGCCCACAAGTTGCCGGTGCATCCGCACACCTCGATGACCGGCCTCAACATGGCGGCCTCAGTCCACGTGCTGGCGGCACTCGACCAGCCTGGCTATTTCGAAGGTGATGTCTCGAAGAACAACCTGTTTCGCGATGTGATGGTGAGTCCCTTGCCCTACCTGGTTGACAGCGCCGGTAATGTCCGTCCGCTTGAGGCTGCGGGTCTGGGCCTGGAAGTGGATGAGGATTTCCTGATCCGGCACCCGGTAATCGAAGGCCCGAGCTACGTTTAGCCGATCAAAAAACAACAGAGGAGAGCAATGAAAACCATCCTGAAGCACGTTCTGACTATCGCCATTCTGGCGGCAATCGCCCCCTTGGCCGCGTTCGCCCAGGGCTTCCCGTCCAAGCCGATCAAGGTGGTCGTGCCATTTCCACCTGGCGCTTTCAACGACACCCTGGGCCGCACCCTGGCGCAGGAGTTTTCCAAGGGCTTCGCGCCCGGCTCGCAGGTCGACAACAAGCCCGGCGCCGGCACCGTGATCGGCACCGACTTCGTCGCCAAATCCGTCGCGGATGGCCACACAATCCTGGTGGTTGCCTTCCCGTTTGCGTTGCTCAACAGCCTGCACGCGCAAGCGAAGATCGACGTCACCCGCGATTTTGCGGCCCTGGCCTGGGTTGGCTCGACGCCCAACCTGCTGGTGGTGAACCCGAACTCCCCCTTCAAGTCGGTCAGGGACTTGGTGGCAGCGGCCAAAGCCGAACCCGGCAAGATTGCTTACGCCTCCACCGGCAACGGCACCTCGAACCACCTGTCGATGGAATTGTTCAAGGTGATGTCGGGCACCAACCTGACGCACATTCCCTACAAGGGCAGTGCGCCGGCGGTCACCGACCTGATCGGCGGCCAGGTGCAGGCGCTGTTCGACAACGTGCCCAACGTGATACAGCATGTCAAGGCCGGGCGCCTGCGCGCGCTTGCCATCACCACTCCCAGGCGCGTGGCTGCCTTGCCCGAGATTCCGACGGTGGATGAAGCCGGCGTGCCCGGCTACCAGGTCTCTGTCTGGTTTGGCGTGGTCGCGCCTGCCGCGACCCCGAAGGATGTGGTGGCCCGGCTCAATGCCGAGATCAATCGGGTGATCGGCTTGCCCGAGGTCAAGGAGCGTTTCAGCCAGTCCGGCATCGAGATCGTGGGCGGCAGCCCGGAGGTATTCGATCGCCAGATCCGCGAGCAGGTGGCAACCTGGGGCAAAGTAGTGAAGGAAGCCAACATCAAGTCCGACTGAAAGAGAATTGGCGGCCTGCTGCCGCCACAAGTCTCCTGCGGCCAGGGATCGCCGGGGGGCGCCGATCAGGCCAGGGTCGAATCCCGCACGCCCTGAGCCACCGCCTTGATGCGATCGTTTTCGGCACGGCGGCGCGCGATTTCGGCGGCAGCGAGACGTTCCACGTTCATGAAATCCAGGCGCCAGTCTGCGGGGCCGCTCCAGCGCAAAGGATTTTGCACCGTGGTGCGCGGCGCCACCGCGCTCTCCAGCACGGCCAGGGCAAGTTCCAGGGTGGCATCGCAAGCTGACTCATCGAAGGGCAAACCCGCCGCATTGCCGAGCGGAAAATCACTGAACAGGAAGCGCGGCACCCCGCACAACTCCACGATATCGCGCGCAGCACCGATGATGATGGTGGGGATGCCGTTGGCTTCAAGGTGGCGCGCGGTGAGGCTCATGGTCTGGTGGCATACCGGGCAATTCGGCACCAGCACGGCGGCGTCGACCAAGTCGGCGCGGCACAAGGCCAACACGTCCGCGCAATCGACCTCCAGCGTGTGGCGCTGGCTGCGGTTGGTCGGTACCCCGATGAAGCGCGGCGCGACCGCGCCAATGCGTCCTGCCGCAGCCGCCCGACGCAGCGCCGGCAACGGAAACCAGGTGTTGGCGTCATCCACCGCCTGCGCGCGATCGATCCCCACATGCGATATGCGCAAATCGTGGTCGAGCGCGCAGTCGCCTGAATAAACCTTGAAGAACTTGGCTGCCGCGTTGTAGGGAGAACGCACACCCTGATCGCCCTTGCCCGCCTGATAAGGCGCCGCGGTGGTCAAGAGAGCCACCCGGCTTTGCGCAAGCGCTTTTGCCAGACGCGCAAACGGCACCTTGCTGTACTGCGCATAGCGGTACGGATTGCCGTAACCCAGCATGCCATACCACTGGTGGGTACGTGCGATGTAGGCAATCGGCTGATCCCATTCAGGCGCGAAATTCAGTTCAACGTCGGTCGCGGTCATCGGTGGTATCGGTGGTGGTCGCTCGAAGCCCTATTCTCGCACCACAGACAGCGACCGCGGGCGCTTCAGGGCGCGGGCCAATTGCAGGGCGGCGATCGACTACGGCGGTGATCCGACCCGGACGGTAAAATTGCAGGCGGTCCTTAACCTAGGCGCCATTCATGTCTGCCGACAACAGCAATCCCGAAGCACACGCCGGAAATTTCCTGCGCAGCATCATCGACGCCGACCTGAGCCGGGGCACCTACGCGCAACGGGGCTGGGGCGGCGCCCCCGGGGCGGCGCGGACGCACGCCGACGCACCTGTCGATGCGGCCCGAATTCGTACCCGCTTTCCGCCCGAACCCAACGGCTATCTGCATGTGGGCCACGCCAAGAGCATCTGCCTCAACTTCGGCCTGGCGCGCGACTACGGCGGCGTGTGCCACATGCGGTTCGACGACACCAATCCTGAAAAGGAAGAGCAGGAATACGTCGATTCGATTCTCGACGCGGTCAAATGGCTGGGCTTTGGCTGGGATGCCTTCGGGCAATCGCATCTGTATTTCGCCAGCGACTATTTCGATTTCATGGCCACCGCAGCCGAGGCCCTGATCAATGCCGGCCATGCCTATGTGGATGAACAAAGCGCCGATCAGATGCGCAGCATGCGCGGCACCCTAACCGAAGCAGGCCGCGACAGCCCGTATCGTGCGCGAACGGCCGCCGATTCGCTGGCACGTTTTCGTGAAATGCGTGCCGCACAACATGCCGATGGCAGCATGGTGCTGCGCGCGAAGATCGACATGGCCTCGCCCAACATCAACCTGCGCGATCCGGCCATCTACCGGATTCGCAAAGCCACGCATCATCGCACCGGCGATCAATGGTGCGTCTACCCGATGTACGCCTTTGCGCATCCGATCGAGGACGCACTGGAACGTGTTACCCACTCGATCTGCACCCTGGAATTCGAAGACCAGCGCCCTTTCTACGACTGGGTGCTGGCACGCCTGGCCGATTGCGGGTTGCTGGCGCGCCCGCTACCGCGCCAGTACGAGTTCGCGCGCCTGAATCTCACCTACGTGATGACCAGCAAACGGCGCCTGAAGAGCCTGGTGGACGAGGGCATCGTGCAGGGTTGGGACGACCCGCGCATGCCTACCATCGTCGGGCTGCGACGCCGCGGCTACACGCCCGAGGCGATCCAGCTGTTTTGCGAGCGCATCGGCGTTTCCAAGGCGGATTCATGGATCGATTACTCGACCCTCGAAATCGCGCTGCGCGATGATCTCGATCCGAAAGCGGCGCGCGCCATGGCGGTGCTCGCCCCCTTGAAGCTGAAGCTGACGAATTGGGCCTACGTGTTCGGCAGCACGGATCATATGGAAGACTGCAGCGCGCCGGTCCATCCGCATCTGCCGCAACGCGGGCAACGGAATTTCAAGCTTGGTCAGGAAGTCTGGATTGAAAACGAGGATTTCGCCGAGGTTGCCCCCAAGGGCTTCTTTCGCCTGTTTCCCGGCAACAAGGTGCGACTCAAGTATGGTTACGTGATCGAATGCACCGGCTGCGAAAAAAACGAGTCGGGCAAGGTTGAAGCGGTGCTGGCCAGGGTAGTCGCCGATACCAAAAGCGGCACGCCCGGATCAGGCAGCATCAAGGTCAAGGGAGTCATCACCTGGGTTAGCGTGCAGGATGCCTTGGCCGCCGAAGTCAGGCTTTACGAGCGGCTCTTCAGCGACCCGCAACCGGACGCCGGCGGCAAGGATTTCAAGGCCAGCCTGAATCCGCACAGCCTGAAAACGGTCATGGCCTATCTTGAACCCTCAATGGCAAGCGCGCTGCCCGACCAGCGCTTCCAGTTCGAGCGGCATGGCTATTTTGTTGCAGACCGCGTGGATCACAGCGCGGCCAGGCCAGTGTTCAACCGCATCACCACGCTCAAGGATTCGTACACGAAGTAGGGCGCATCCTGAATATTGCGTGACGCAACCGGCGCGTCTGTCACGCCGCATCCATAACCAGGGAGCGCATGCGGCGCGCATGCTTCTGCCTCTGATGTGCGACCCGCAGTCGGTTGGCAGCGCCGACGTCCTGCTGGTGGAGTCGACCTTTGGGAATCGCCTGCACAAGACCCTGCAAGACACCGAGGAGGAACTTGTCGCCGAGGTCACCGAAACGTTCGCGCGTGGCGGCAATTTGGTGATTCCGGCTTTCGCGGTGGGGCGCACCCAGGAAGTCATTCACGTGCTGGCCGACCTGGTACGCCGCGCGCGCCTGCCCAAACTCACCGTGTTTGTCGATTCGCCTATGGCAACTGCCGCCTCTGCCGGCGACGTCGAAATTCTCGCGCCTGCTCGACGACGAAGCGCACTTGGTGAGTGACTCGATGATGCGGCACAAGACACATTTCAACCTGCGATTCACCGCAGCAGTGCGCGAGTCGCTGGCGCTCATCCAGATCGCCGGCGGCGCGGTTGATCATCGCCGCCTCCGGCATGTGTAACGCCGGCCGCATCCTGCACCATCTGGCGCAAAACCTGCCGCGCCGGCAGTCGGCAGTGCTGATCACGGGTTTTCAGGCGCAGGGCACACTCGGGCGGCGCCTGGTGGCCGGCGCCAACGAAATCCGCCTGTTCGGCCAACGGGTGCCGGTCAAAGCCCGGCTCTACACCATCGGCGGCCTGTCCGCGCACCCCGACCGCGCCGGCCTGCTAGCCTGGCTGGGGGCGTTCAAGAGACCACCCGGCCAGACCTTCGTGGTACATGGCGAGCATGCGAACGGCATTGCATTTGCCGAAACGATCCGCACAACGCTCAATTGGCCCCATGTGACAGTGCCGGTACGCGGCGACGTGCATCTGCTCGCCTTAAATCGCGCGAGCCATGCGTGTGCGAAAAAAAGGCCGCTCACACGCGGCCCTTTCTTCAGAAACACCGACTTGTCAGACGCGCTTGATCTTTTCCAGCATCTTGAAAGTCGCTTTCGGTGCGCCGGCAAACATGCGCTTGAATACCTTGGAAAGGCAACGACGCTCAAGCGTGTTGCGGCGGGTGCGTTTGCGTTCGGCCATGATTAATTGTCGTCCGTTGATTCGGGAAAGCAGTGATTATAGCCGATTCGATCGCCCGCAGTCGCGATATCCGTGAGGCATCCAACCCCAGGTACTGGCTGCAGAACGCCAGCAAGGTGCAAGTCAATCTGACGCTCACCGCTGGCGCGTACACCGGCGTGGAGCGCACTGGCCATCCACCAAGCCCAGCGCTATCCGCGCGGAGGGCCGGGGATGAGCAAATACGCAGCGCTGGAGTGGCGTGCGCTGCTGCGTAAACTCGATCGCCAATCGCGCGCTTGTCGCAACTGAGATCGGATTTCTGGCGTTCCGGCACCGAGAGCCAGCATTTTTTTCAAGAATCCCGCAAATTCCTGCGCACCTTTTTGCCATTCGTGCGTTCTAAAGGCAATGGCGCGCCTTGCGCCATTGAAAACGCGCCATGGAGCCCGCCGTGAAACCAAAGTCTTCCGCAAGCCCTGCTGTTCAAGCAGGCGCCCGCCGCCTGTCGCTCAGGTTTTTCGTTTTCGCGCTCGCCACCAGCATGTTCTGCGGCATGGCCTGGGCACAGGAAGCGCCCGACGTCATCATCAAACGCGCGGTCGCCGAAGTTGCCGCCGCCATCGATGCCGACCGTGACATTGCCTCGGGCAATCGTCAAAAAATCATCGCGTTGGTCGAAACCCGGGTTTTCCCGCACATGAATCTGCAGAGCATGACACGCACGGCTACCGGCCGCCATTGGCCGCGTGCCACGCCCGAGCAGCAACAAGCGCTGATACGCGAATTTTCCCGGCTGCTGACCAACACCTATGCCGGCGCGTTTGCCAACTATCAGCCCGACACGGTGATCGAGTACCGGCCACTGCGCATGCAGACAGGCGACACCGACGTCGTGGTGCGTTCGCTGGTGAAATCCAAGGGCGGTGAGCCGATGCAACTCGACTACTACCTGGAGCGCAGCGACGGCACCTGGAAAGTGGTCGATATCAACGTGCTGGGCGCGCGCCTGATCGAGACCTACAAGAACCAGTTCAACGGCGTCATCGTAGCCGACGGTATTGAAGGCCTGATCAAGGTTCTGAGTGCAAGAAACCGCGCGATCGAAGCGCGCAACAAGGCCTGAACACCGCGCTCGCACCTGCCACTGTCGCCACCTACATGCGGATGAAGTGCTCGCGGTAGTACTTGAGTTCTTCGATCGACTCGTAGATGTCGGCCAGCGCTTCGTGCTTGCCGTGCTTGGTAAGCCCCTTGGCCAACTCCGGCTTCCAGCGCTTGACCAGTTCCTTCAAGGTCGAGACATCAAGATTGCGGTAATGGAACCAGCTCTCGAGTTCGGGCATGCCGCGCGCCATGAAACGCCGGTCCTGGCAGACCGAGTTTCCACACATTGGCGAGGCGCTTTTTGGCACGTGCAGTTTGAGAAAGTCAAGCATGCGCAGTTCGATCGCGCGCTCGTCAAGCGTCGATGCCTTGACCTTGTCGATCAGTCCGGATTTGGCGTGCGTCGACTTGTTCCAGTTGTCCATGCCGGCCAGTACGGCATCGGCCTGATGTACCACCAGCACCGGCGCCTCGGCCACGGTGTTGAGGTTGGAATCGGTGATCACGATCGCCACCTCGATGATGCGGTCAGATTCCGGCACCAGTCCGGTCATCTCCATGTCGATCCAGATCAGGTTGTTTTGGTCTTGAGCCATCGGCTTTGCGCGATAATGAAAGTCCGCTCGATTGTCGCACACCGCTTCCGGGTTTCTCTCGATGCACGCTCTGACTTTGCTGTTTCTCGGCGCCGCGCTGGCCTCGCTGGCCCTTGCCTTGTGGCTGGCGCGCCGCCATGCCGCACATGTGCTGGCGCACCGCGGCCGGGTGCCTGCCGAATTCGCCGGCAGCATTGATCTGGCGGCCCACCAGCGCGCCGCCGATTACACCGTGGCACGCACCCGCTTGGGCATGTTGGAGGCGGCGGTCGATAGCGCCCTGCTGCTTGCGCTCACTGTGGGCGGCGGGCTGCAGTTGATCGCGCTCGCGCTTGGCGCCATGCCTGCCGGCTATGCGCGCGAACTGGCGCTGGTGGCGGCGGTGGCCGCCGTGCTGGGCGTGGCAGGACTGCCATTTACCTGGCATCGCACCTTCGGCATCGAAGCCCGTTTCGGATTCAACCAGATGACACGCCAACTGTTTGTAGTTGACGCGATCAAGGGCGTGTTGCTGGGTGCGGCACTCGGCGCCCCGCTGGTGCTGGCGATTCTGTGGTTCATCAACAGCGCCGGCGGTTGGTGGTGGCTGTACGCCTGGCTTGCCTATTGCGCCTTTCAGTTGCTGGTGCTGTTTCTGTTTCCCACCGTAATCATGCCGCTGTTCAACAAGTTCACGCCGCTTGAGGAAGGCAGGCTCAAATCGGCCATCGAATCCCTTCTGGCGCGCTGCGGCTTTCGTGCCGGTGGCCTGTTCGTGATGGATGGATCGAAGCGCTCGCGCCACAGCAATGCCTTCTTTTCCGGTTTCGGCGCGGCCAAGCGCATCGTGCTGTTCGACACGCTTATCCAGAAACTGGCGCAAAACGAGATCGAAGCGGTGTTGGCGCACGAACTCGGACACTTTCGTCACAAGCACATCATCAAGCGCATTGCCTTGGCATTCTCCGTGAGCCTGGGCTTTTTCGCTTTGCTGGGTTTCCTCATGGATCAGACATGGTTCTTTGCCGCACTGGGCGTCGACAGCGCCAGCCCGGCGATGGCGCTGATCCTGCTCGCACTTGCGTTACCCGTGTTCACCTTCATGCTGACCCCGCTTCTAAGCCTGTTGTCACGCAAGCATGAATTCGAGGCAGACGCCTATGCGGCACGGCAAACATCGGCTGCCGACCTGATCGCCGCGCTGACCAAGATCTACAACGACAACGCCGCCACCCTGACGCCCGACCCGATGCACTCTGCCTTCTATGATTCGCACCCACCTGCCTTCATTCGGATTGGTCGTCTCAAGGGGCTGTCGCCTTGATCGAAGGCGCAAAGGCTGCGGCCCTCTGGCACACGCCGAACCGCACGGCGCAGACATGCTGACGACCGCGCAGTACGTATCGTGAGCGACGCCAACGGCACGGTCATTGCGGTTTTTGGACGCCGCTACGAAGTGGAAACCGACGCCGGCCTGCATCTGGATTGCGTTGCGCGCGGCAAGAAACGCGAAGCAGCCTGTGGTGATCGTGTCACGGTGCAGGCAACCGGTCCCGCGCAAGGCGTGATCAATGCCATCCTGCCGCGCACCAGCTACCTTGAGCGGGCTGACGCATACAAACACAAGGCGATCGCTGCCAACGCGGATCAGTTGCTGGTGCTGGTGGCGGTGGATCCCTGGTTCTCCGACGAGTTTGTCACCCGCGTGCTGCTGCTGGCACATGCCGCCGGGATCAAGACACTGATCGCGCTCAACAAGACCGATCTGCCAGGCGTCGACACGGCACGTGAACGCGTGGCGGTGTTCGCGCGTGCCGGCCACAGGGTGATCGAAGTCGCTGTCAAACCGCGTCCTGGAGCCGCCGAAACGAGCGCTGCACCACGCGGGGCGACCACCCTGCGGGCACACTTGTACGGTCATGCCACCGTGCTGGCCGGACAATCGGGCATGGGCAAGTCGTCCCTGGTCAACGCCCTGGTACCAGGCGCCGCCGCGGTCACCGGCGAAATTTCGCTGGCATTGGGCGCCGGTCGCCATACCACCACATTCTCGCGGCGCTATCGCATCGACCCGCAATCGACGCTGATCGATTGTCCCGGCATGCAGGAGGTGGGGATTCGCAATCTCGACGTTGCCACCCTCACCGCCGGCTTTGCCGATTTCACGCCGTTTCTGGGTGACTGCCGCTTTGCCAACTGCCGCCATGACCGCGAGCCCGGCTGCGGCCTCTCCGCAGCCCTTGCCGCAGGCCGGGTTGACGCGCGGCGCCACGCGCTTTTCTGCAAATTCCGCAGCGAAATCGGAGCATGATCCGCCTGACCCGCGCGCGCCACCTGATCGAGGCTACGCACCTCAAGAACCTGCTCGACTCGGCCGGTATCGCCAGTTTCCTGCGCAACGAAAACCTGGTGCGCTTGGCTGGTGAACTGCCGTTCGACCAGTGCTGGCCGGAGATCTGGATTGAAGATCGGCGCGATCTCGACCGTGCCCGCGCGTTGCTAGCCGACCTGCAGCGCGACAACTGGGGCCAGGGCCCAGCCTGGACCTGCCCGGAATGCGAAGAATGGCTGGATGGCCAGTTCACCGCCTGCTGGCGCTGCGGCCGCCAGCGGCCCCTTGCCTGAGCCAAAGAGCGATAGTGCCAAGGCCCCTGGCGCTGTTGGCCCAAACGGCACAAGGCCAATCTCAGCGCCGCCAAAAGCCTGGCCATAAACGGTCCTGCACCGCAGTGGTATCTTCAAGATACCCAATAGGCAATCGCCAGCAGAATCAGCAGCAATAGCCACAGTACCAGCGCCCGCCAAACCAGACCCACCGTGCTGGAAAGAAATCCGGCGTCTGCCTCGTCGCCGCTACCAATCTCGGCGCGCTCGTCAATGGTAAGCCCGGCCGCTGTCACGCCTTCCTTGAGAGGCTTGCCGAGCGTAACGCCGATGGCGCCGGCGCCGGAGGCCAGCACGATGCCCAGTTCCGGATCGCGCCATTTGTGCGCCTGGTTGCGCCAGCAATACACCGCGTCCTCGAAGTTTCCGACAATTGCAAACCCTGTTGCCGTCAGGCGCAAGGGCAGCCAGTCGATCAGGCTGAACGCACGCTTGGCGAAATCGCCAAAACCGGCCGGCTTATCCGCCCAGCGCTGGCGCAGCGCCAGCGCAAGGCGGTAGAAGACGGCACCGGTCGGCCCGGGCAGGAAGGCAAACCAGAAGAGCACACCGAAAACGTGGCGGTGCGAAGCCGAAAACGCCTCCTCGATCGCCACTCGCGCCACTTCCACCGTGTTCAGATCATCAGCCGGCCGGCCGCGCCATTCGCGGGTCAGGCGCCGTGCACGCGGCAAATCGCCGTCGATCAGCGCACGATGAATATCGGTGAAATGATGGCTGAACTGGCGAAAGCCCATGGTCAGGTAGAGCACCGCGACATTCCATGCCCAGGCAAGAAGTACATGCACATGATAGAGGAGCATATAGATTGCAAGCGTCGCGGCCAGCGTGGGCAGTATCGCGATGAACCAGGCGGCCTTGCCGTGACTGCGCTGACCGGCGTTGACGTGGTGCTCCAGGAATTCCAGCGCGGCATCAAGCACATGCGCCAACCTGGCTCTGTTGTCCAGGGGGCGGACCTGTTCGAGCAACAGCGCGGCGATCAGGGCGAGCACAGTCATGACTAGTCGAAGATAGCACAGCCACGCGCTAGAATCGATCAGCGCGCACAGCGACCGGGACATGTCTTCATCGCCTCGGCTGACCCCACTGCGGCTTTTGGCCCAAGCACTTTCCGAAGGCAGCTCCCCGCAAGCGGTCTGCAGAACCCGTCCGCACCACTTCCCCAATACTTGAAAACTCCTGATGCAGATAACCCCGCCTTTCGGCTATGGCGAAATCGTGCCGCTCGAAAAGCACCACAAGGTACTGTTGCCGGCAGCAGGCGGGGGCGCGGTACCGGATTTCGCCAAGCGCATCAACGCCATGGCGATCTCGTTTTCCGAATTCGCCGTCGCGCAGCGCGACTACCCGATTGTTTTCACCAGCATCGACACGGGCGCGAGCTTCGCCCCGGTGGCGGTTTTGGGTCTTGCCGACGGCCAAAACCTGTTTGTCGACGAGACAGACCGTTGGCTTGATACGCACTATGTGCCGGCGTTCGTGCGCCGCTATCCCTTTTGCATTTCCAGGATTTATGCCGACGGAGTGGTCCGCGACGAACGCCTGGTGTGTGTCGAGAAGTCCTATATCGACGCCGGCGGCATCACCCTGTTTGACGACCAGGGGCGGCCAAGCCCCGCATGGGTGGCACGCGAAAGCCTGCTGTCCGAGTACGAGAAAGATCTCGACCTGACCGCGCAGATGTGCGCGTTTTTCAAGAGTCTCGACCTGTTCGCTCCCTTCACCATGCAGGTGGGCGGTGGCAACGCGCCCGGCCTTACGCTACAAGGCATGTATTGCATCGACGAAGCAAAGTTCGCGGGTTTAAGCGCGGCCAACCACAAGGCACTGGCCACGCGCGGAATGGCGGCTCGGGCATACGCTCACCTGTTCTCGCTGGGCAATTTTGCGCGCCTTGTAGACCGCGCGGTCGCGCTGGAAGCGCGCCTGAAAATTGCTAGGCGCGCATGAAGTGATAAAAATTGCGCAGCATCGCCGCGGTCGCGCCCCAGATGAAATGACGGCCGTAGGGCATGGCGTAGAAATGGCGCGTCCTGCCCTCCCACGGGCGACTGCGCTTTTGATGATTGGCCGGATCCAGAATGAACTCCAGTGGCACCTCGAAGGCCTCCGCCACTTCGTTGGGATCGGGAGCGAGCTTGAACGGCGGGTGGATCAGGGCCACCACAGGCGTCACTGCATAGCGTGACACGGTGCAATATTGGGGTAGCCGGCCGATAACCTCGACGCGATCGCGCGTCAGGCCGATTTCCTCGGCTGCTTCGCGCAACGCAGTATCGACCGCGTCGGCATCGGCCTCCTCGGCACGTCCGCCGGGAAAACTGATCTGACCGGCATGACTGTTGAGGTGCGAGGTGCGCTGCGTGAGCAACAGCGACAGGCTGTCGGCGGCGACGATCGGTACCAGTACCGACGCCTGACGATAGCCGGCGTCGGCATCGGCGTCCATGCCCTCAAACTGCTGGTCGCCCATCATCTCGCGCCGCCACTCGCGCTCCTCTGCAAAGCGCGCGCGCAGCGTTGCTGCTGATAAACCGCGTATCGGCAGAAGGCCCGCGTTAAAGTGCGCAGGATCGATCGTCTCGATGGCAGCCGCCTCCTCCGTGGTGATTGAATTGCGCGTATCTTGAGAAACTGACATGCGAAATGAGCGAAAACACCGTCGCGACCTCGAGGGCGTCAGTTTACCTCGACGATTACCCGCCCGGCCATGCGCTCTGGTGAAACCATGAGCGGGTTCGCAAGGAACAGGAACCACTCTTGCATTGCATTGATCTTTTTCAAGACCGCCGTTTGCGAGTCCGCGATCGCGCGACTCATTTAACGTTCTACCTAAAACACGGTGCGGCGACGGTAGTACTCGGCCGCGCGCAATGTCGCCATCTTCATGGTCGCGATGAGCATGAAACGCGGTGCACCACCGTCCGGCGCGGCGACATGCCGCAATTCGACTTCGGAGTGACAGGTGCGGCACGAGGCCAGCCAGTTACCGGCGAACCGGTAGGGCGCTCCAAGTGGTGCGGTGCCACACATCGGGCAGGTCAGGTCGCTCATGCGGAGGCTCCATCAGGCGTAGTCGAAACAGTTATCAATTGCGGGAATTATTGGCCTTCGGCTTGCGCCATGCGCGTGCGAATATGTACACTTCACAATTGTTCACCGATGCACGCGGCTTCATGTGGCAGCGACCGGCCTGCGCAGATCACCTTCCTGTTGAGCCGACAAACCGGCAACGCCTTTGATCCTGTAGCCCGCGCCGCTGCTGGCACCCCCATCAAGCAATTCGATCTCCATCTCGAACAGGCAGGTCGTACACAAGGCATACCAAACGCCGCCTACCAGGCGCGGCTGCTTCAATGTCGGGGAATTGCAGCTTGCGCAATCGAGTTCTTGCATCAATGCCTCAATGACGATCGGAAGCCTCAATTATGTACAAAGAAGGAACGCGCGCAAGGTGCAGAATGTCGCACTTGACTTTCTTTAACCACCTGATACCTGATTTAACATCGCATCCGCGTCAGGCAGGGCGAGGCAGCACAGCGACTCGTGCTTGATGCCACAATTGCTGCCTGCGCAAGGGCTTTGACATTTTCCGCCAGCAGCGCGCTTCAACTGATAACGGAGTCACTCCATGGATCTCAAACTCGGCGACAAGGTCGCGATCGTGACCGGCGGCACTCAAGGGATTGGCAAGGCAACCGCGATGTTGCTGGCAAAGGAAGGAGCGCGCGTAGTGATCGCCGCACGCGGCCGCGAACTGCTGGGCACCGTCTCTGCGGAAATTCGCGCCGCCGGCGGCCGGGTTGCCGCCATCCAGGCCGATGTGAGCAAGCCCGAAGACTGCGAACGCCTTATCGCCGGCGCTATTGAAAGCTTCGGGCGCATCGACATTCTGGTCAACAACGCAGGCACATCGGCCACCGGCGAATTCGAATCAGTGACCGATGCCACCTGGCAAGCGGACTTCGACCTGAAACTTTTCGGTGCGATTCGTCTGGCGCGACTGGCGATCCCGCAAATGCGCAGGCAGGGCGGCGGACGCATCATCAACATCACCAATATCGGCGCCAAGCAGCCGCGCGCGAAATCCATGCCGACCACCGTGACTCGCGCAGCCGGACTGGCCCTGACCAAGGCCCTGTCCAAGGAATTCGCCGCCGACAAGATCCTGGTCAACACAGTTTGCATCGGCCTGATCCGGGCCGGGCAGCACGAGCGCAAGGCCGCGAAGTCAGGGGTCGAGGTGGAATCCATGTATGCCGGCATGGGCAAGGATATTCCGCTCGGGCGGGTCGGGCTGGCAGAAGAGGTAGCCAACGTGATCACGTTCCTCGCCTCTGATGCCGCCAGCTATGTGACCGGTACCAGTATCAACCTCGACGGCGGCACCTCGGCGGTGTTGTAGTACGCGCACCACACCATCGGCCCGCGCGCAGTTGCGGCAAAACTCCACGATTGAAGCACCGCTGGCATGCAGCGGTCGAATTTGCCGCGAGCGCATTTAGCTCCAATAGGGCGGAAAGCCTGTCAGGGTGGTCTCGGCTTTGAGCAGACGCAGCATCGCCGGCCACTCCAGAACACCATATCGTATTCAAGTCAGGCAAATTGAGGGCACTGGGGGTAGGCGACCTCAAGCGCTGGCCCACTGCCTGCCGTACGAACATTGCCGAGGCGGGCGTGCCTGGCTACGAAGCGGTGAACTGGTGGGGCATCATCGCGCCAGCAGGCACGCCGCCTTCGATCATCAACCGCCTTCATCGGGAACTCGGGCGCATCGTGCAGACACCGGAGATGCAGACGCGCTTCGAGGGCGAAGCGGTCGAAGCCATCCAGATGAGTACAGTCGAGTTCGGCAAGTACATAGAAACCGAGACCGTCAGTTGGGCCCGCGTGGTCAGGGATGCCGGCATCAAGGCCGAATGACAACCTGCCGGGAAGACCTGATTACCGGGACTGGTAGGGCGTGCTGGACTCGAACCAGCGACCAAGGGATTATGAGTCCCCTGCTCTAACCAACTGAGCTAACGCCCCACACTTTGCATCGAGGGCGGATTCTAACAAGGATGAAGGGTCGGACCGTGACACACGTCTCGCCTGAGGCGATGATTCGCGTTCTTCTGTGACCCCGATCACGCGTGAAACAAAAACTTACTTGCCGTGCGCGCCGACTGCCGCAACACTCTGCGAAGGCTGTTGTGATCAACCTCGGATCGGTCTCGGAACAATCATGTTTACGCGCGTTGCAGGCAAGGTCAGCCACTCTTTGACACAGGCATTTCGCGAGGTTCAGGCCGTCTCCGGCCGTGAACGGGCGTATCTGAGCAACGAGTTCGAGCAGTTCCGTGGCCTGATGCCCTTGCTTGCTCGCACCGGTTCCAGGCAACCCCTGAGCGAAGTGGAGCGCACCGTATTGCGCGCGCACCTGCGCCGCGCAACCAGCCTTTCGCCCTACCTGGTGGTTACCCTGCTGCCAGGGGCGTTGGTTCTGCTGCCGCTCCTGCTGTGGTGGCGCGACCGGCGCCGAAATCGCGATTTGCTTGTGGTTGCCTGCAACACCGGGAAGACCGCGACCTGAGGTTGGGCCTGCCTGACTACAGGCCGTCGACCACCACCGAGTCGGTATCGGCAACCCGCTGTCGCAGCGCCTTGAACGGCAGGGTGTCCGGATCATTCATGAATGCGCGCACTGTGGCGCGGTCAGGAAAGCGCAACAGGATCAGTCGCGACCGCTGCCATTGGCCTTCAAGCACCTCATGTGCGCCGCCGCGAACCAGGTACTCGCCGCGATGCTTTGCGATCAGCGGGGGAACCGCAGCCTTGTAGGCCTCGTAAGCTGCCGGGTCGCGCAGCGTGATGTTGACGATCATGTACGCGGGCATGGGATGGATTCCTGATGCAAGTGAGCAGGACGGCAAGCATGCCCGCAATCATCCAGGCCCGCGCGTTCCGCTCGCCGCAGGACGCGATTTCAGGGCGGCGCCACCCAATGGCGCACCAGGGGCAAGTCGGGTCCCCGATGAAAACGCAGCACCATTTCCTCGCGCCTGGCGTCGTCACGCGAAATGCGCCGATACTGCCGTTCGTGCTCTTCCCATGACGAAACCAGAAAAGTCTCGACAAAGAGGCCTGCCTGGCCAACGTCTTCAAACACGCCCCACTGATAGGCGCCGTCACGCAGGCGCTCGGCCGAGAGTTCGCGCAGCAGCTTGAGGAATTGCGGCGCGGCCGCGCCATCGATCTGGTATTCGATCGACACCAGCACCGGCCCTCGCTCTGCCGATATGGCCTGATTTACGTGGGGATCCGGCCACCAGTGCATGCCAGGTGTCAGGTCGGGACCATGTGCCGGTATCGGGGCGCGCCGCGCAAGCAGCAGCCCGCCCAATCCGGCCAGGGCTGCGATGGCGAAGGCGGCGCGCACCGAGGTGTGGTCCGCCACCCAGCCCCAGGTAAGGCTGCCGATGGTCATCGCGCCGGCGAATATCGCCAGATAAATTGCCATGCCGCGACCGCGCATCCAGTCTGGCAGCAGCGCCTGCGCCGCCACGTTGGCCACAGTCAGTGCAGCCAACCACGCTGCGCCTGCCAAGCCGACCACCAGCGCGGCGAGATACACGTTGCTCAAGCCGGCCAGCGCGGCGAGCACAGCCGCAGTCCCCAAAAGGCCCAGGCGAAAGGTGTTCTCCGGTGATAGTCGTGCCCGCAGCAACGGCAGGATGAGGGCGGTGATCGCGGTGCCAATGCCGATGCATGCCAGCAGGTTGCCATATAGTCCCGCACTGCCGGCGAACTCGCGCCGCACCAGTACCGGCAGCAGTGTCCAGTAGGCGCTGGCTACAAACACGAACCACGCCAGGCGCCACAGCACGCGCTTGAGCACGGGTTCATGCCGCACGAAGCGCAGGCCCGCCGCCACCGCCCCGGGAAAGCGTTCGCGGCTGCCGACGCCGGCCCGCGTGCCGGCGCCTTTCCACCACACGAAGGCTGCGATCACGAACAGGTAGCCAAGCGCATTGGCGAAAAACGCAGCCGCCATGCCCAGGCCCGCCACCAGGACACCGGCGGCCGCCGGGCCCACGGCCCGTGCGAGATTCAGGCCCATGCCGTTCAAGGCCACGGCCTGTTCCAATTGCGGTCGCTCGACCAGCAGCGGCACCAGTGACTGCTGGGTCGGCTGCAGCAGGGCCGAGCCGACGCCGGTGACGAACACCGCAGCCACCAGCAGGGTCGGGGTCAGGCTTTCGGTCAGCGTCGCCACGCCAATGCCGGCGGTCACGATACCCAGCACCATGTTGACTGAAATGTTGAGATAACGCCGATTGACCATGTCCGCCAAGGCGCCTGCCGGCAATGCCAGCAGCAGCATCGGCAGGGCCGACGCTGCCTTGACCGCACCCACGGCCACGGCCGATAGCGAAAGTGAAGTCATGAGCCACGCAGCGGCCAGTTCACGCATGGCCGTCGCGACATTGCCCAGCAACGTGACGCTCCAGATCACCAGGAAAGTCGGTTGCGCAAATGGCGCCCAGAATGAGGCCAGGTGTGCGACTGTGGGAGCTCTATCGACGGATTGAGTCATGCGGACCGCCACGCAAGTCGTGACGGATGAAACTGCTGGCTCCGGGTAGTCCGACTGTTGGACTTCACGTCATTCATGCTTGGGCACTGCGTTACGAAGTCCTTGAATTCTACTGCGCCATGGCGTGAACCCGACGCTGAAAAAGGCTGTTGGCCACCAAAGCCCCCACCACCATCGCGGCGCCGGTCCACTCCTGCCAGGTGAAACGCGCCCCCTGCAGATAGCGGATCAGGTAAGTTTCGATCGGCATCAGGTTCAGTAGCAGCATTGAATTGAGTGCGCCGATGCGCGCATGGCCGTAGTTCCACAGCAGAAGAGCCAGAACCACCCCGGGGATCGCCAGAAACAACACATGCGGCGTCACCGTGACCAGAGTCGGCATGTCAGGTATGCGCGCCGCGCCCGTGAGCAACGCGATCGCTGCCGCCGCGCATATCGCCAGGGTACCGAAAAAGCAGGAAAGCGTGGTGAAGCGCAGCACGCCGAATCCCGGAAAACTGCCGAGCATCAGGGTGTAGCTGATCCAGCACAGAACGCCGGACAGCACCAACAGATCGCCCAGGAGTTTGGCCTCACCAGGCTTGATGCCGTGACCGATGACCACCAGCACGACACCGGCGAATGCAACGGCGATGGCACCGATGGTGAAGTCGGGCGGCCGACGGCCGTATAGCCGCCACTGCAGTATGGCCATCAGTGACGGCTGCAAGGCGATGATGATGACCGCATGCTCTGGCAACGTGTACAGAAGGCCTACGAACACCAGCAGCGGCGAGCCGGCCATGCCGAGTACACCGGCCAGCACCAGTCGCAGCGGCTGCGGGCCGCACGAGAATGCAGTTGGGCCTTCGCGCAGAGCGAGAATGATCACCAGCACCAGACTTGCCAGCGCATAGCGGATCGCCGTCAGCGTGTAGGGGTCGAGCGCCGCGTAGGCGGCCTTGGCCACCGGCAACTGCGCGCCCCAAATCATGATCGCCGCAAACGCCGCGGCAACGCCGATACCGAACTGATTGTGGCGGCTCATCGGACCGCAGCCCGGAAGTTGAAAAAAAACAGGCCCGCGCGAAGGCGGGCCTGACGATCATGGATGCGCACAATCAAGTGCTGCCGTCTTCGAGAAAGCTCTTCAGCCGCTCGGACCGCGAAGGATGCCTCAGCTTGCGCAAGGCCTTGGCCTCGATCTGGCGAATCCGCTCGCGCGTGACATCGAACTGCTTGCCCACTTCCTCCAGCGTATGGTCGGTCGACATCTCGATGCCGAAGCGCATGCGCAGCACCTTCGCTTCACGCGGGGTGAGCGTATCGAGGATGTCCTTGGTGACATCGCGCAGGCTTTCGTACATCGCGGCCTCGGCCGGTGCCAGGGTATTGCCATCCTCGATGAAATCACCCAGATGCGAATCATCGTCGTCGCCGATCGGCGTTTCCATCGAAATCGGCTCCTTGCTGATCTTGAGGATCTTGCGGATCTTGTCTTCCGGCATTTCCATCTTGACCGCGAGCGTCGCCGGATCAGGCTCGATGCCGGTTTCCTGCAGAATCTGGCGCGAGATCCGATTCATCTTGTTGATGGTCTCGATCATGTGCACCGGGATGCGGATGGTGCGGGCCTGGTCGGCGATCGACCGCGTGATCGCCTGGCGAATCCACCAGGTGGCATAGGTCGAGAACTTGTAGCCGCGCCGGTATTCGAACTTGTCGACCGCCTTCATCAGGCCGATATTCCCTTCCTGGATGAGATCCAGAAATTGCAGGCCGCGGTTGGTGTACTTCTTGGCGATCGAAATCACCAGTCGCAGGTTGGCCTCGGTCATTTCGCGCTTGGCGCGGCGTGCCTTGGCCTCGCCGGTCGACATCTGCTTGTTGATCTCTTTCAGATCCTTGAGCGGAATCCCCAGCGTGTTCTGCAAGTCGATCAACTTTTGCTGGCGCTCCTGCACCGCCGGCACAAAGCGCGTCAGGGTCGCGCTGTAAGGGCGTTCGGCATCGACCTCGCGCTGGACCCAGCGCTGGTTGGTCTCGTTGCCCGGGAATTCCTTGATGAAATGCGTCCGCGGCATGCCGGACTTGATCACGCACAGCTCCTGAATGCCGCGCTCGTGCTGTCGTACCCGATCGACCTGGCCGCGCAGCAGGTCGCACAGGCGTTCGACGATGCGCGCGGTGAATCGCACCGACAACAGCTCGTCGGATATGGCGTTCTGGGTATCGATGTACGGTTTGGTCTTGTAGCCCTTCTTGGCGACAATACCCTTGAGCTTTTCGTGCAGATGGAAAATGCGCGAAAAGATCTCCAGCGCCTTCTGCTTAAGTTCAGCCATCAACGCGGCATTGGCCGCACTGGCGGCTTCGCCGTCATCGTCTTCCACTTCGTCAGCGGATTCGGATTCGGCCTCTTCCTCGGCCTCGGCGGCGGCCATCGCGGCCAGTGCCTCTTCACTCACGTTGGGATCGATCAGGCCGTCGACCAGCTCGTCGATGCGCATCTCGTCGCGCGAAATCTTGCCGGCCATCGCGAGGATCTCCTCGATCGTGGTCGGGCAGGCGGCAATCGCCTGGATCATGTGCTTGAGACCGTCCTCGATGCGCTTGGCGATCTCGATCTCGCCTTCACGCGTGAGCAACTCGACCGAACCCATTTCGCGCATGTACATGCGCACCGGGTCGGTGGTGCGGCCAAACTCGGAATCAAGCGACGAGGCGGCGGCTTCGGCCTGCTCCTCGACATCGTCGTCATTGGCTGCGGTCGGCGCGTTCTCGTTGAGCAGCAGTGTCTCGGCGTCCGGCGCCTTGTCGTAGACCGCGATGCCCATGTCGGTAAAGGTCGTGATGATCGCTTCGATCTGCTCGGCATCGACGATATCGTCAGGCAGGTGGTCATTGATCTCCGCATAGGTCAGGAAAGAACGTTCCTTGCCCAGCTTGATCAGGGCCTTGAGCTTGTTGCGGCGCGCCTCGACATCTTCGGCGGTCGGCGCCTTCTGCAGCAGCAGCATTTCGATTCGTTCGCGGTTCCTGCGCTC
>Ga0209181_10001307_pt1 | contig 44098 bp, 41 predicted proteins | sample MAT05_FD_187208 | JGI IMG/M metagenome (GOLD analysis project Ga0209181, IMG submission 187208) | Freshwater microbial communities from Lake Fryxell liftoff mats and glacier meltwater in Antarctica - MAT-05 (SPAdes) (version 2) | ecosystem: Environmental > Aquatic > Freshwater > Ice > Liftoff... | reverse complement strand
GTCGGTGACGACGTCGGCGACTTGCTCGGGCGGCTCCGGCGGTGGCTCCGGCCTAATCTCTACCTGCTTGATCTCAATCGGCTTGATCAGCTTCGGCGGCTCAGGCGGCGGCGGCGGTGGTGGTGGCGGCGGCGGCGGCGGCGGCGGTGGCGGCTCCAGGAAGACCAAATCGATCACATTTTCCTGGGCTTTCACCAAAACAGTCGGCGGCTCGGCAGGCAGCAGTAGCAAGCCGACCGCGATCGCGTGAAAGGTGAGTGTGGCCGTCACTGCGGCTACGCGCCGGAAGTTCAGACCTTGACGTTCCTGAGTTCGATCGTTCGCAACCATCGGCTTGCCGTCAATTTAAGGGTTTTTTAAGGTGAAAGCGTCGTCGCCGGCGTCACAAGCGGTGTCGTCTTGCGCCCTTGGTCGAAGCCTTCCCGAAGTCGGGGGAAGCTACACCAGTGATTTGTGGGCCACAAGGCGATTGACCGCCTAAAACGCCGATTCAACGCCCCAAAGACTTCAGCGCCTGTGTTGCATTCTTCGCCGACTCAGGGTAAGCCTGGGCCTTCTTGAATGCTGCAACCGCCGCTGCTTCATTGTCGCTGTCGAGCTCCGCAATGCCAAGCTGATAGTAGGCGTTTCCTAGCTGCTTGAGTTTGCCCTTTTGGATCGCCGAGGCAAAAGCGGTGCGCGCTTCTTTCGGTTTTTCCTGATCGAGTAGCACCTGACCCGCATACAAGTCCGCATTCCCATCGTCCGCTGAGGCTTGGGCAGACAATTGGAAATAAGTGAGCGCAGACGGCAAATCCTCTGCGTCGTAGTAGGCCTCGCCGATTTGCATGTAGCGATCTTTGGACTTCGGCACGAAGCCTTTATCGACACCTTCGCGCATCGCGTCAGCAGCTTCTTTAGGCTTTTCTAGATCGCGATAGGCAACGTAAAGATTGATCCATACATTCTCTTTGGTGAGTTTGCCGGTCGCGCGTAGCGGCTCAAGCATGTTCAGCGCGTCTTGCGGCTTCTCAGCATCGAGCAACAAGGCCGATTGGAAATTGACGAACTCGACGTCGTCTGGCGCTGCGGCGAGCACTTCCTTACCAAAGGTGATGGCGTCGTCGGTACGCTCCAGCGACAGGAGGCTATTCGCCTTCATCTGCTGCCAAGCACGCTCAGGCTTGTCACCGGTCGCAAAAGCCTTGTCGATGTAGATGAGCGTGTTCTCGTAGTCGTCTTGATCGAAATAGTTTTTCGCCTGCAATGCCCAATTGCGGCCGGTGATAGTTTCCGCATCTTTCAGCCAATCGTTGAAGACGGCAATGGATTCGGGCAACTGATCGTTGATGTGATACAGCTCGGCGAGCGTGAGCTTGATCTGGAAGTGTTCTGCGTTGCTTAACGCGTCTGTGCCCATGGCTGCCTTGAAGGCGGTCACAGCAGCGGGCAAATCATCCTGGTTGTAAAGGATGAAACCACGCAGTTGTTCGATCTTGCCGGTCTCATACGGCGTGTTCTTCGGGCCTTGCAGGGCCGTAAGGGCAGCAAGCGCCTCGTCGAATTGATCGGCCTCATAGATCTCGGCAGCTTTGCCATAAGCTTTCGAGAATTTCTGGCTCGATTTGGGTGCCTCAGCTACGCGCCCAGTCTTGCTCGGCGCTTCCTTTTCCTGCTTTTGCGATCTCTTCTCATCGCGTTCGCTACGCGCATCACTGGGCGCGGAGGTGAAAGCCAGCGAGATCCCAAGCAGCAAGGCGAAAATCAAGCGAAATTTGATCATATGTCCCTCTCCGTACACGTTCGTGTTACTGCGCGCAGCGCGACGATGCGCCCAGACGTCAACCCAACGTTACTTGAACCACGGCGAAGCCTACCGAGCCTTGCCGCGCTCCAGCGGCAACTGATCTTGCAACCATGCCGCCACACCGCCCTTCAGACTGTATACCTTGGTGTAGCCGGCCTTGAGTAACTTCTGCACGACTTCGCCGGAGGTCATTCCGCTCTGACAATAGAGCAACACACCGCTGTCCTTGTAGCGCAACAATTCTTTCGCTGCCGGATCGATTTGACTGGGCGTCATTTGACGCGCGCCATGGATATGACCCTTTTCGAACTCGGCAGCGGATCTCATGTCGACGAGCAGAGCAGTGCCGCTGTTGAGTTGCCGTGTAAATTCGGAACTTGGCAGATCGAAACTGCCCTTGGCACGCAGGCGCAGTTCCAGCACCACCCAGGCGATGACTAAAATCACCAATGCGGCCCACAGCAGCGGATGGTTAGAAACGAACTCGAGCAAACGCTGCACTAGTGTGATGTCCTTGAGTTAAAGCCGAGGCGAATTGTGGATGAATTAGCAACCACACTTAGCATGCGGGGCGGGTTCGAGCGGTGTGCGATGACAAAGCCTTGGCGCCGCAGTGTGCGCTAACGGCGACGATGCATGTTTTAGAGAATCGATCGGCGCAGGCAAAGGACCGTCCCGCGTCAGGGCGCGGATTATGGCCTGACGCGCGCAAGAGCGCCAAGCCGCCGGGCGCCGAATCTGATCAGGCATCGATGTCCGGGATCATTCGACTCTGTAGCCAAGCAATATTGTCCTTCAGCCGCAATTTACGCTTCTTCATGCGCTGCAATGCCAACTGGTCCACGCCCGGATCCTTGACGATGTGCGCGATGACGGCGTCTAGGTCACGGTGTTCCAAGGTCAGTTCCGCGAGCTGACGAGCGATCTCGACGGGGTCTTGCATGCGCGATCTCGATGCGGAGGCACATCAGTGTATCCAACCCAAGTGGCGAAGCGCAGTCCCACGAGCGGGGTGTCCCGCAATTTCCTTCAACTATTTCCGTGTCTTTCGCCGCCATGCTGTGTTCCTCGTCGGCGCCAATAGAAGCGCTATGTCTCCCTTCGCACCCGGCCCGCAACAAGTTGCGTGCGTTCGATCGATCGCGCGGTATGCCATGCCAAGCTGATCGATCCGCATGAACGGCCAGATGCAAATGTGGTGCGCGGCGCAGCGCGCTTGCCTACAATTCGCGCCCCTTTGGAGGTCCTGCCATGAGTCGCACCAGCCCGGCTACGCTTACGCAGCAGAAACTGGTCAGGCGCATTCGTCGCCAGACCGGCCAGGCGATTTCTGACTACAACATGATCGAAGATGGCGATCGGGTCATGGTGTGCTTGTCCGGCGGCAAGGATTCGTATGCCATGCTGGATATGCTGATCGAGTTGCGTCGCCGTGCGCCGGTCGACTTCGAGCTGATCGCGGTGCATCTTGACCAGAAGCAGCCCGACTATCCGGCCGAGGTGTTACCGGCCTATCTGGCGGATGCAGGTGTGCCCTTCCACATCCTGGAGCAGGACACCTACAGCGTGGTGATGCGCGTGGTGCCGGCTGGCAAGACCTTATGCGGCCTATGTTCGCGCTTACGTCGGGGCGCGCTTTACACCTTCGCGGCCGCCAATGGGATGACCAAAATTGCGCTCGGCCATCACCGCGAGGACATTGTCGAAACCTTGTTCCTGAATATGTTTCACGGTGCCAAGCTGTCGGCGATGCCACCGAAATTGCTCAGCGATGACGGACGCCATGTGGTGATTCGTCCGCTCGCATACGTTGCGGAAACTGATTTGGTGGAATACGCGCTGATGCGTGGCTTCCCGATTATCCCGTGCAATCTGTGCGGCTCGCAGGAGTCGGCACAGCGCAAGATCATCAAAGAAATGCTGGCCGGCTGGGAGCGTTCGCACCCCGGCCGAACTGAGAATATTTTCCGCAGTTTGATGGATATCCGTCCCTCGCAGCTCGCCGATCGCGGGCTGTTTGGATTTGCCGATCTCGGCGCGCGCGCAGCAGCAGCCGTTGACGCGCGCGCTTGGCTCACCGATGACCCTAGCCCTTAAGAGCCTGATCGCCCATGTGGTTTAAAAATCTTTCGCTATTCCGACTTCCCGCTGATTTCAACTTGGATCCAGTTGCTGTCGAAACTGCTTTAAGCGAGCAGCCCTTGCGTAGCCCTGGCCCCTTGGAGCAGGAGACACGTGGATTTCTGTCGCCCTTTCAGCATGCCGATGGTGCCTACACCCACGCGACGCAGAACGCGCTGCTGCTTAGCCTGGGGCAGGAATCGCGCCTGCTGCCAAGCTCTGTGCTGCATGATGCAATTGCTGATCGGGTTGCCGAGCACGAGTCAAAGACCGGGCGTAAACCGGGCAAACGCCTTCGCAATGAGTTTCGCGAATTGGCCCTTGGTGAGTTGCTGCCGCGCGCATTTATCAAGCGCTCGCGCACCGCAGCGTACTGGGATGCGACCTCGCATTTGCTGGCCGTGGACAGCAGTAGCGACAAAACCAGTGAACTGGTTGCGAGCGCGCTGCGCGAGGCCATCGGCAGTTTGCCGGCGCGGCCACTGGCGACCGAAGCTAGTCTGCCGTTACTGATGAGCGAGTGGCTGGTGTCGGGCCAGACACCAGAGGGATTCGAACTCGGCGACGAATGTGAGCTGAAAGATCCGAGCGATACAGCGTCCGTCGTACGCTGTCGTCGCCATGATTTGGCTGCAGACGAAGTACGGGAGCACGCGCGTCGCGGCAAGCAGGTCACGCAATTGGCGCTGGTCTACGATCAACGTATCGCCTTTGTGCTCGATGCCGGCGCAAAGCTGCGCAAAATCGAGTTCCTCGATGTCATTGCCGACAAGCTCGATGGTCAGGATGGCGCTGACGCAGCACAGGTTCTAGATGCAGAATTCACGCTGATGGCGTTGGAATTGCGCCGCTTGTATGCACGTCTGGATGAAATTCTTCGCTTTGTCGACTGACAGTCACTCCATGCGCTTTTCCATACCCAAGATTGGACGGCAATGAGTGGCCGACTATTGATTCCCCGTGAGCGCGCGCCGGTGCGCTCAATTAGTGAGGTACCTGAGCTCGTCTCCGGTTGGCCGGTGCGTCTGATGCGGCCTGCGATTGGCAATCGCATGCGTTTGTCTGTGGAAACCGGGCACGTGCGCCTGACTTGGCCCGCGCGCGTCTCAGCGACAATCGCTGTGAGCTTTTTTGAGCAACACCAGGCATGGCTCGAACGCACCGTGCAGGTCTACCGCCAAGCCGATGACCGCGCCGTGGCCGATCTTGCATTCGATCCGCGCCGGCCGGGACGTGTGCCGTGGTTCGGGCAGTTGCTGCCGATTCATTTCGACGACGGACCAGCGCGTTTGTGCGTGGAAAATCACCAGCTACGCTGTCGCGTACCGCTGTCGCAACCGATCGCTGCGCGCGCGGCGCAACGCTTGATCATTGCTGGCATGCGCGATGCGTTGGCGATGCGTTCGCGCGTGTGGTTGCGCGAGTACGAGCCCTTGGTCGGTGAGCGCTGTCAGGCTCTGCGTGTTCGGCCGATGCGCAGCCTGTGGGGCAGTTTGTCGCCGCAAGGTGCGGTGGCGCTGAATCTGGCACTCGCTTTCGCCGATGAATCGCTGGCGGAATATGTGCTCGTGCATGAACTCGCGCATTTTTTGGAGCGCACCCACAGTGCGCGTTTCTGGAGTGTCGTTGGCCAGTTGTACCCGGATTACGGCCAACGACGGCGCGAGCTCAATCAGGAGCATCGTTACCTGCAAGCGCTGTTGCGGCGCTTATTCGCGCCCGCCGACTGATCACTCCAGAAAACTAAGGTCCATACGATGCCGCCGCGGGTCGTTGGCATCTATGCGCACACCCACTTGGCGACGATCGCGCATCGCCATCGTCGGGTCTTGCCACAGATGCTCGCTGCTGAGAATGTGCGTGGTGCCAGTGCGCGGATGTGTCCAGCGCGCGCTAACACGCCACGGCGAGCGACCGTTGACCTGAAACGTGGAGTTGCGAAGGATTTGACTTACATCCGCCTGGATCGTCTGGCCGTGCTGTTCCAGCCAAGCCTGCAGGCGCCACTTAAAGACGGCGTTTACGGCGAAGGCCACCCAAATGCCGTTGAAGATCAGCGCAAACATGCTCACGATTAGAATCGCGAACCACTGTTCCAAAAAAGATTTGATACGCGCGGATTGCGGATCGTCAGGGAGATACATCACCGGTACCGAATCGCCGAGATCGTAGCCGCGACTGTTCGATCTCACGCTGCCGATGATCTCGAAGCTTTCACCTTGCCCTCCCTCCGCCAGCGGCACGCTGAAGCGCACTTTCGGCGCATGCATGCTTGCGCCCTTTTTCCCGCGGGATGACTGATAGCCAATGACTTCGCCCGTGGCTAGCGCGGCAAAGCGGATAAAGTTGAAGTGCCCTTTGAGCAAGAAGTAGTCAACCGTGGCCATGCCCATCCCAATCAGGAAGAAGACGGACAGCAATAGCCGCATACCCAAGGTGTTCATACTGTGCGCGCTCGATTGTGCCGCCCAAGAATGCGTCGAATGGCAGCCAAGCCGCTAGAGAAATTCCGCACGTGCACGAAAGCATCCAGGGCAAAGGCCGGTCTGCTTACACATGCTGAACAAACGCACGCAATTTGATCAACTCGTCCGGCGCCTGACGCCAGATGTGTATCGCTTCGCCTATTGGCTTAGCCGCGACGAGTCTCTGGCGAAAGACCTAGTGCAGGAGTGCTTCCTGCGTGCTTGGCGCTCGCTCGACGATTTGCGCGACGATAAAGCCGCCAAAGCCTGGCTACTAACCATCGTACGCCGTGAGCACGCACGTTTGTTCGAGCGTAAGACGCCACCGATCGACGACATCAGCGAGTTGGTGATTGAGGATCAAGACAGCCCAAGCGCATTCGACTTGAGCGAAGTGCAGGAAATGCGCGATGCGATCGGACGCATTGAAACTAAGTATCGCGAGCCTTTGCTGCTGCAACTGGTGGGTGGGTTTACCTGTGATGAAATTGCAGACCAGCTCGGCCTCACGACCGCCGCGGTGATGACGCAGTTGTTTCGTGCGCGCGCCAAACTCAAAGTGATGCTGCGCGGCGATGTGCAGGGGAATGTCCATGGATTGCTCTGAGTTCGAGCGCCGATTGTTGATCGACCCGGAATCGCCTGATGTGGCTATTGCAGCACGGCAGCGCGTGTGTACCAATGCGCCCTCGCAACTTGCCGAGGCCATGGTGTTTGAGCATCGCTTGCGCGCTGCGCTGCAGATTGACGTCCCACAGGATCTGGTCCAGCGCGTGTGCGCCTCGCTGCCTGCAGCGGCGCCGGCTGCGAGCTCTGCGCCACGTTGGCGCGCCTTCGCGCTGGCGGCGAGCTTGATGCTGACGCTGGCCGCGAGCTTCGGTTTATGGATGTCGCAACAGAGCCCCACGGAACGTCTGATCCAGGCCAGTGTGCTGCATCTGGCGCATGAGCCCTTCGCACTGTCCAGAACCGGACGCGTTCCACATACCCTGGTCGCGCGCATGTTCACTGAATCCGGCTTGCGGCTCGATGTCGCAGCGCTTGATGTCAGCTATCTCAACCGTTGTCCGCTGGATGGTCAGTTGTCTATGCACATAGTGATGCCGGGGAAAGAAGGACCGGTCACGGTGTTCTTTGTACCGCACGCCGCAGCGATTGAGCGTATGGACATACATGCTGCCATGGTCGCTGTGCGCACCATGCCATTCGCTTCGGGCGCATTGGTGATGCTGGCCGAGAGCAATCAGGATTTCGACCGCATCGAGGACGCGTGGCACGGGGCGGCGGATACTGATCGGGTGGCTGCTGGCGGGCGCTAATTGCTGCGGTCTACATAGGATCCCAAAACGCCGTTCGTGGCGTCTGCCTGCAGCATCGTTTGCCACGATTCACCCTTCGACGCCGCTCCCAAGGGCCGGCGGCTTTAGACAGGTCGAACGCTAGCTTTAAGGCAACTTCACCGACCGATCGGCATCACACCGAGCTTGCGTGCGGCCTCGATGTCGATGATCTGATGTTGCGCATCGTCGCGACGATCAAATGCACTACCCGCTGCATCCATCTGGCGTTTTCCTTCCGAGAGCGCAGCGGAGAAGCTCGCGAATGAGCGATCTACGGCCTCGCTAGCCAGGTCCTTCTTGGCAAGGCGCGCACCTTGATTTCCGCTGGTGACTTGCTTTCCAAGCAGCGTCGTTTCCAGATAGGCCATTTCCTGGCCGCGCGCATCGAGTGCGATACCGAGGAACATATGTCCGGGCGTTAGAATAAGCTCGGGATCGAGATCAATCTTGCGCAGGACCGAGGCCAGTAACACACTGCCATCGACGCAATTGGCCTGAGTCATGGTGAGCGATTCGCCAACGAAGCGGACGTGTTGACTCAGCACTCGGCCATGCTCGCTGCCCGTGCGCGTGATCGAGGAGTAGCGAATACCGCGCTGTTGCAACACGTGCCAAATCGCGAAAACCTGCTTCAAAACTTCGTCCGGATCATTGAGCTGGTAGCCGGTGAAGCCATCGACCGTCTCGCTATCCAGCGCTTCCTTGAGGATACGATCGACGGCCGGATCGTCCTCGTTGACATAGGCGGCAAACAGCCAATTGAAATCCAGATCGGCTGTGTCGCCATCCTCGTCGATGAAATACAGGGCATCGTTGATCGAACGCACACGTACGCGCTCACTGCGACTTCCCAAGGAAACACCGTCCAGCTTCAATTCGAATTCGACGATGGCAGGTCGCGGCTGTTGAATCTTGGCCAGCGTCTGGAAATCCCAATTGAGACTCGGCACCAGCGTTACTGGCGCATCGACTTTCGGAATGAGGCCCTGTAGGTGCGAGTCGCGCGCCAAACCTGGAATACGTACGATCAGGTCGAAACGCGAACCCGCGCGAGCGCCCTCGATTTGCACACCAATCAAGCCATCAGCATCCCCGATCACCGACGCTGCCGATGGTGCGCTGTCCATCGTCGCGGTCGCGATCTCCAGGCTCGGGAAGATCTGTTGATAGGGTTCGACGAAGGGCGACCATTCCACTGCTGCCAAAGGCGCTGGCAGCGCCACTCCGATGATCAGCCACAGCGCGCGCATGCTGCGGGCACTCAGCGATCAGCGCGGTAGGAATCGAGCACGCGCTGATGGTCACCGCTGCTTAAGTAGTCCGGCACCACCATTTCCACCGGCGTCGGATCAATGCCGAGTTCCAAGAGCCCATTGCGCGTGCTGACACTATCCAACGCAAGCGAGCGAAAATTGTCGCTGGAAAATGGCTTGATCGACGCCGGCAGCGGATCGAAGACCATACCCTGCAAGCGGCCAAGTGCATTCGGCAAGGGCAGTACCAAGCGACGCTTGCCGATCTGCTTTGCCACATAGCGCACGATCTCAGCAAGGGTGTAGATCTTCGGCCCCACCAGCGGATAGGTCTGCCCTATGGCATCCAGCCGTTGCAAACTGGCCACCATTGCCGCCGCCACATCCTTAACATAAACCGGTTGGAATCGCGCCTTCGCGCGCGCCAGCGGCAGCACCGGCATCAGTTTCAGCAGCGTGCCAAAACGTTGATACAGGCCATCACCAGGCCCAAAAATTACCGACGGCTGGAAAATCGTCCAATCCAGTGTCGAGGCTTTGACTAAGCGCTCTGCTTCGCCGCGTGTGCGTAGATAGTGGCTGTCGCCATTCCCTGCCTGCAAGGCGCTCATCTGTAACAGTCGGCGCACGCCGCGCGCCTGCATCGCTGCGAGCAGCGTTGCCGTGAGCTGCACATGCGCACGCTGGAAATCGCGATCACTGCTGCCGCTGCCCTGCAGAATCCCTACAAGATTGATGACGGCATCGGCACCGGCGATGCGTTGTTCGAGTTGCGACTGCGCGTACACATCAGCGGACATCACGCGCACGCCGGGATACACCAACAAATGGCGCAGGCGCTCGCGATTACGGCTCAGCACATCGACGTGATAGTCGCTTGCCTGCAGACAAGCGACCAGGGAACGACCGACGAAGCCCGTACCGCCCAGAATGACAACCTTTTGCTGCTTCGCCATGAGGATTGCGCGTGTGTCGTGGAGGACGGTGAAGTATGGCGTTGATAGGCAGCAGATGCGCGGCCGCAGGTGTCGTCGCGACGCATTGATGACATTGACCGCTTCACCAACCGCATTAGCTTTGACTCCGTCGCTCACTGGCGCCACCCTTCTAAGCGACCCGACCTATACTCGAAGTCAGCCAAAAGCCGAGAGAGCGCCGTGAGCGAACGCGATGTGATGCAGTACGACGTGGTGATCGTCGGGGGCGGTCCGGCAGGGTTGAGTTGCGCGATCCGCTTGAAGCAGTTGAACCCGGAGCTTGGCGTGTGTGTGATTGAGAAATCTTCCACCATCGGCGCGCAGATCCTCTCAGGTGCGGTTATTGAGCCCGGACCGCTCGACGCGCTGCTGCCAGCGTGGCGCGATGCGCCGCCGCCGATCTGCGTGCCGGCCAAACGCGACGAATTTCGCTTTCTGACCAAAACGCGCGCGTGGTCGCTGCCGCCGCCACCGCAAATGCACAACGAAGGCAATTTTATCGTCTCGCTCGGCGCGATGTGCGCATGGATGGCACCACAAGCGGAGGCGCTCGGCGTCGAGATTTTCCCCGGTTTTGCCGCGGCAGAAGTCTTGATTGACGAGCAAAACCAAGTTTTTGGTGTACGCATCGGCGATATGGGTATTCATCGCGATGGCTCACCCAAAGACAGCTACACGGCCGGCGTCGATATCCACGCAAAGATGACCATTCTCGCGGAAGGTGCGCGGGGCCATCTGACCAAGCAATTGGTCAAGCGCTTCCAGCTCGACGCGGCTTGCGATCCACAGAGCTATTCTATTGGCATCAAAGAGTTATGGCAGGTAAAACCCGGCGTCGCGCAAACCGGATTGATCACGCACACGCTTGGTTGGCCGCTCGATAGCGGCATCTACGGCGGCAGTTTTGTCTACCATCTGGATCAAGACCGCATCGCACTTGGCTATGTGATCGGGCTCGACTATCGCGACCCGCTGTTTCAGCCGTACGAGGCATTCCAGCAATTCAAGCATCACCCCTTCATCAAACCGATGCTAGAAGGCGGCGCGATCATGTCCGCGGGCGCGCGCGCCATCGTGACCGGCGGCATTCAGTCGCTACCCAAGCTTGAAGTGCCGGGCGCGATGCTCATCGGCGACGGCGCGGGCTTGTTGAATGTGCCGAAGATCAAAGGCACGCATCAGGCAATGCGCTCAGGCATGTTGGCAGCCGAGCATTATTTTGCGAGTAACAGCAGCGCCGGATTCGATGCACGACTGCGCGCGTCGCCGATCGCTGCGGAACTCAAACAAGTGCGCAATATCAAGCCCGCATTCAAGAAGGGATTGTGGTTTGGCCTCGCCAATGCAGGCTTGGAAACGCTCTTGCGCGGGGCTAGCCCGTGGACACTCAGCACCAAACCGGATTTCGCGCAGACTGAAAAAGTTAGCGCGCACGAATCCCCCAAACGCGATTGGGTAGAACGTACACTGGCCCCGCGCGACCGCCTGCAGGGCGTGTACTACGCCTCCACGGCTCACGATGAAGATCAGCCCATCCACCTGCACGTACTCGATACCTCGATCTGCATCACGCGCTGCGCCGAGGAATATCAGAACCCGTGCACGCGCTTCTGCCCAGCCAGCGTCTACGAGATCGTCGACGACGCAGAACATGGCAAACGCTTGCAGATCAACGCCAGCAACTGCGTGCACTGCAAGACCTGCGACATCAAAGATCCTTACGAAATCATCAACTGGGTCACGCCAGAAGGCGGCAGCGGACCGAACTACCAGAACTTGTAGGCTGGTCGAGAGCCGCAAGATCAAGAGTTCAACACAAAGACGCAAAGAGGGGGCAAAAAAAAAGGAAGGCGATAGAGGTGGACGGCGGGCGCGCCGGAGCGGGACTGATGAAGCAAGAGCAGGACTTGGGGCTGGGGCGTAGCGATAAAGTGTTCAGGCTCTTGTAGTGCCATGGGGTGCCAAGGGCGCTAGCTCACAGCCGATCGCGACACCACGGCAGAGTCAAGGGAAGCTCTAGAAACCTTCTGCGCGGTCCGATGCTTAAGTTGCGCGGCGCGCGCTCCCCGGCCCGCTAGCCCCGAGCTGGCAGGCGCTCAGCGGCTCGCAGCATGCTGCTCGAAAGCCCGCTTCACCCGCATGTACGACCAAGTACATTGCGGTTCCTGCGCTCCGTGCGCCTTGCACTCCAACCGCTCGCGACGGTTTCTAGAGCTTCCCTCAAGTACCTCACCGTGAGTCCCGGACCCCGGATCCCGGACCCTGAGTCCCAAGTCCCGGACCCTCGGTCCCGAACCTTCAACGCTGACATCGCCCGCAGAAGAAACTTGATCGCTGGCCTAAGCGCACGCTGCGGATGGGCTGACCGCACACTTTGCACGGCTCGTTCTCGCGGCCGTAGACGTTTAATTCCTGCTCGAAGTAGCCGGGTTCACCGTCGGGCTTGAGAAAATCGCGCAAGGTGGTTCCGCCACGGTCAATCGCTGCTTGCAGGATCTGGCGCACGAAAACGGCCAACATGCCGTAGCGCTCGCGCGATACGCGGCCCGCGGCGCGGCGTGGGTCGATGGCGGCTCCAAACAAGGCCTCGGCGGCGTAGATATTGCCGACACCGACGACGATGCGCTGGTCCATCAGGAAATGTTTGACCGCCGCACGGCGCCCAGTTGCGCGCTGGTAAAGATAGTCGCCGGAAAATGCCGCGTCGAAGGGCTCGGGACCAAGATCCACCAGCAAAGGATGCGTGCTACCGCGCGGTTGCCAGAGCAAACTGCCGAAGCGCCTGGGGTCGTTGAAGCGCAGCAATTGGCCGCTGTCGATAACGATGTCGACGTGATCATGCGGTCGCAGCAGCGTCGCCGATGAGAGCACGCGCAAGCTGCCGCTCATTCCCAAATGAATGATTGCGGCGCCGGCGTCATTGTGCAGCAACAAGTATTTCGCACGGCGCTCGACACGCTCGATAACACGCCCAATCAGACCTGCGCCGACTGCATCCGAGATCGCCCAGCGTAACTGCGGCTGACGCACGATCAGCGCATCGACGCGCCGACCGAGCACATGCGGAGCGATCCCGCGGCGCGTGGTCTCTACCTCGGGAAGTTCCGGCACTTTGACCTCGAACTGGCGAAATGCGAAAGCGGCAGCGGAGATCGCTTGTGAAAGCTCTAGCGCGGTACCGCGTAGTCGCGCGCGTCCTCGCGCCAGCGCGGCGTCGATTGGATAGTCGGAAGCACTTGCTCGACTTCGTCGACCAAGGTCCACATCGCACGATGCTCAAGATTCATGAAGCGCTCGCTAATGGAGCGTTCTAGCAGTCGCACTACATCGTCGTAAAAACCTCGCGTATTCATGAGGATAATCGGCCCGAAGTACAGACCGAGACGCTTCAAGGTGATCGCCTCGAATAACTCCTCAAGTGTGCCGCTGCCGCCCGGTAGCGCCACCACCGCATCACTACCGGTCAGTAGTTTGTGCTTGCGCTCGCGCATGTCCTCGACCAGTTCCAGTTCGGTCAGGCCGGGATGCCCCCACTCCAGATCCGCCATAAAGCGCGGCAGGATCCCAATGACCTTTCCGCCAGCGGCCAAGGCGCCATCCGCCACAGCGCCCATTGAGCCGAGACTGCCGCCACCGTAAACAACTGTCGCCCCTGCGCCAGCCAGAACGCGTCCCAGGCGTGAGGCCGTTTCACGATAGATCGGGTCGGCCGTGGGGCTGGATGCGCAATAGACACAAACGCGCATAAATCAGTTTCCCTGCTTGCGCTCGGAATCGCGTGCGAGTGCAGCCTTGTAGCGTGCCTGGTCGCGCTGGTAGTCGATCAAAGCCTGACCCTTTTCGCTGTCCTTCTGCTTCAGATACGCCTTTTGCTTGTCAATTTCGCCGCGCTCGGCCGTGATCATCTGCTTGAGTGTGTCGCTCACCGGTTTGCCGGCGCGCTCCAGATTCGCGGCCTCGGCGACTAAAGACGACAGACTCTGCTCGCGCGCGTTAATCTCGATGCGCCGAGCCTCAATGGTTTGGCCCAATAGATCCATCCGCTGATCGTAAGCGCGCTTGAGATCGGTCTCGCTCGCGTACGAATTCAACAAGATCTCATCGGCCTTTTTTTCGTCTCCTAGGCGTTTGGCAAGCGCAATTGCGGATGCTTCATCCGAGAGCTTCTTGGCCTGTTCCTCCCCGGTCAAGGCGCGCTCAACCTTCTCCACGCTCACGCCCTGATCATTCATTTTCTCGCGCGCGTAGCCCGCCTGATCGGCCGGCACTTGGTCGGAAAAATGCACGTTGCCATCTTTGTCCACCCACTTGTAGAGCTTTCCGGGCGCAGCGGTGGTCTGCGCATAAACCTCACCTGCCGTCGCGGCCAGAAGCAAAGAGGTGACAAGTGCTAAGAATAATCGGGCGTACATGGCTTTCCTCGTGTGGTGATCCATCCCAAGCCCGAATTGTAGGCCGCGCAGATGCGTACACGCTGAATATCGCAGAGCAAACTCGTACGTCAATCCGGCCGGTTCATCAGCGCGACGGCTACCGCGGACGGCGAGTCGCGCGCGCGGACGCTGGCGACGATCGGGTCAGCGCAAAAGCTATTCCAGCAAGGACAACCAGTCGTCTGGCCCAAGTACCGTGGCGAGGCTTTGTCCGGACTCGTCGAACAGCGCGTCGGCCAAATCTTTCTTGCGCGCCTGCATGGTCAGAATGCGTTCTTCGACCGTATCCGCAGCGATCAATCGATAGACGAATACCGGCTTGTCTTGACCAATACGATGTGCGCGATCGGTGGCTTGCGCTTCCACGGCCGGGTTCCACCACGGGTCGTAATGCACCACCGTGTCCGCTTGCGTGAGATTGAGGCCGAAGCCGCCCGCACGCAGGCTAATCAGGAATAGCGGCACTTCACCGCGCTGGAAGCGTTGCACCGGCAATGCACGATCCTCGGTCTTGCCGGTGAGTTTGACGTAGCGAATGCGCTTGGCATTAAGGTCGGCCTCAATCAGCTCCAGCATGCTGGTGAACTGGCTGAAGACCAGAATCCTTCGCCCGGCGCCGATCAATTCTTCGAGCATGCTCATCAGCACTTCAAGCTTGGCGGACGGTATGTGTACACGTGGCTTGTCCGCATTAAATCCGCGCGGATCGACTGAAGTGCCCGCGATCAGGCGTGGATCACAACAAACCTGGCGTAAACGCATCAGGCCTTCGAGCACGCGCATGCGATTGCGCTCCAGACTTTGCGCCGCGATCCAGCCTTTGACTTCGGCGACATAAGTCTCACGCAGTTGCTCGTACAGCTCACGCTGACGGCTCTCCAACGTAATGATGCGCGTGACCTCGGTCTTTGGCGGTAACTCGGCTACCACCTGATCCTTGGTGCGGCGCATGAGAAAGGGGCGGATACGACGCTGCAGGCGCTCGCGCGTGTCGCGGTCGCGCATTTTCTCGATCGGCTTGCGGAAGTTGCGCGCGAACTCGAGCTTGGTTCCGAGTAAACCTGGCAACAGAAAATCGAATTGCGCCCAAAGCTCGCCCAAGTGATTTTCCAGCGGCGTACCGGTCAGACAGACGCGCTGACGCGCATCCAATTTGCGCGCGGCGCGCGCCGCCAATGTCGCGGGATTCTTCACCATCTGCGATTCATCGAGCACCACCAGATGCCACGCTTGCGCCGAGAGCGCCTCGATTTCTCGCGCCAACACCGGATAGGTGGTCATCACCACATCCACCGTCGCCAAGGAGCGGCGGCGTTTGCCACGCTCAGGTCCGGCAAGCGAAAGATGACTCAGGCCCGGCGTGAAGCGTTCGATCTCGGCTTCCCAGTTGGGCAGCACACTCTTCGGACAGACCACCAGCGCCGGACGATCGAGCCGTCCGGCTTCCTTTTCACCGATCAAATAGGCCAGTAATTGCACCGTCTTTCCCAGACCCATGTCATCGGCCAAAATGCCCGACAAGGCGGATTCGCCAAGGAAGCGTAACCACGCTAAACCTTCGACCTGATAGGGCCGCAATTCCGCACGCAATCCCAGCGGCACTGGCGTGGCCGGCAAGCCGGCATAGCGCGTGAGCTTTTCGGCAAGCACGCGCACGGCTTTGGCACCCGGCCAAAGTCGTCTGCCGTTGGCGAGTTCATGCTCAAGTTCCAGCAAGGCACCCGCACGAAAGCGCGGCAATGACAGCGTCTTGCGCTGCAAATCTCCGGGATCATGGAGTTCATCGAGCGTTCCCAGAATAAAACGCAGCTTCCCCGCTGCAATCGGCAATCGACGCTCGCCGGGTAAGGTCAGTGCCACGATGGCGTCCGCTGCGTTGGGAAGGTCGTCGAAGCGGCCCGCCGCCAAACCCTGACGCAAGGTCGGCAGCAGATTAATCCGCTCTTGGTCGACCTCGATACCGAACTCGACTTCAATGTGCGGCCCAGGCACTGATTCGTCAACCTGCGCATAAAAGCGATATTCGGCATCGATCAGCTTCAGCGGGAAGCGCGGCCCGTATTCCAGACGCCATCCTTCGTTACGCAGACGCGGCAGCATGACGAAGCAGAATTCGTTCAAAGTCTGCGCATCGCCTTCCGGGTTGATTACCCAGTCACTTTGCTGCAAGCCAGGATGATCGAGCACGGCATGCCGGTTTGAAATCAATCCGAGCTGCTTCAACCGGGTCTGCAGTTCGCGTTCTCGACCGCGATCGCGCCGATAGCGACGGACGCGATGCCCGTCAAACACGCTTAAATCCGCGGCCGGATCACTTTCGCCGACGCGCGCTGGCCCATAGCGAAAGGATAAGCGAGCGAATGCAATCAACCGCGCCGTGCGCTGACCTCGCGACTCGTGCGTGCCCGCGCTCTGGTGCAGCGTGAGGATGGGTACAACCTCGCCATCGTCCGGCGTTTCGATAGCCAGTGTGCGCGGGCGCGGAAAATCTGCCGGCAACAACGCGCCGAATCGCGACTCAAATTCACCGATTTCGTCAGCAGCGAGCGCGGGCAGTGCAAGCAATTCGGCGGTGAGCGTAGTACTAAGCCCAGGATCGGCGCGACCGACGATGCGTGCTGCCGAGTCGAAATACAGCCAGCTATTGCTGACGCGGGCGATCTGCATATCGGGGCCGGGATTAAGTTCGAGCCTCTGCGCGCCGCGCACATCGATGGTCCAGCGCCACGGAAAATCCCGCGCAGGCGCTGGTGCAACCAAACAAGCAGAACGACGCCATGCGAGACTGCCCTCAAGCGCCAGTTCCAACAACAAACCCTCAACACCGGCCGGCGCCTGCCACCACGCGAGGCCTTCGAAAACCGTAATGCGTTGCTGTGCTAACCGCTTGATCAACTGCTGCACCGGAGCGCTCACCACCAGTGTGCCAGGATCACTCAAGGCGCTGAAGGCAACATCTTCAAAGTTCCAGCCCTCGGTTGACGCTAGCCAGCGGCCGATGCGTAGCCCGAGCACGCGCCGACTCTCGCCGAGCACATTCGCCAGACAGCCGACGTGATTCAGCGTTGGCTGCGCCGAGGCTGCCAGCGCCGCACGCTGCTCAGCGTTCGGCCTCGCTGCGGTCAATCCACTTGCCGTGACCAGCAAGGCCGCCGCATGTTTGCACGCGACCTGAATCGGACAACTACAGTGCGATTCCAGTTGTACGCCTTTGGGCCGAGCCACGACACGCACGTGGACTCGATAGGGCTGGCGCCGCGAACCGCGGACCTCGCCGACGCATGCACGGTCATTGCCGCTATCTCGGCGCTCAAACCACAGCACCTTTCCCTCGCGTGCGTACTTTAGCCCGCGCCGTATATCGACGTCGGCGAAGCTTCCGCGCAACTCACTCAGAGTCAATCGCCACATGCGGCTCAAGGCTGCCTTGGATTCGATGCAACCGAGAAGATTAACATCCACAGCCTTGACCACTGCGGTTGGAAGGCGCTTCGCTGGCGCGTACCGCGCGACCCATTCATACGCCGGTGCGAATCCTCCGCGGATCGATCGGCTAACACGCCATTCTCACGGATTCCTGAGGAATATGACGCAAACTGCGGATTTGGCAGCGTTCTTGCTAGTGTTATCATCGTAAGCTTAGCAATCTGCCGCGTTTGGGCGGAGCCGCGCTCGCAGTCGCTTGGCGCAGCGCAGGTTGTGTTGAGTGACTTAAGTGGCGTCGTTCAGAACTTTGGCAGCAGTGGGAGTGGAGCGCTCATGAAGAAGTTTGTATGCGTGGTCGCTGCAGTGAGCAGTCTGCTCGGTGCTGTTGGCGTGACTGCCAAGGGCGTCACTAACGCGCAGAAGCAAGTATTGGCCTTAAGCAGTATTAACGGCTCACCGCTACGGATTAATGTCGGCGACGACAACTCCTTCCAGGTGTTCAATACGACCATTGGCGGCGGCAATATTGGGCAGATCTATCCCAGCACTAGCAACACCTTGGCCGATATGGGTTGGTTCGTCAGCGTGGAGGGTGACCTGACCGCGCCCGATTTCGACAACCACGGGACAACGGCCACGAGTGGACTCGGCGCGTATACCGCGTTTAGCAACAGCGCCGTCAGTCCCGTCACCGGCGCCGGCACTGCGGCTTCTCCATTCCGGGTGACCGTCTCCGGCACCACCAATACCGGTCTCGCCAGCCTACAGACCGTGACCTACATCAACGGCGAGAATTTCTTCCGCAAGACCTTTCGCGTCAGCAATCCGGGCACAACGGGTGTGAATGCAAAAATCTTCCTGGCCGCCGATATTTATCTGGCATCCAGCGACTCAGGTACGCCATTCCAGGAGGAAACCTCCGGTGCGCCGGGCGGCCAAACCTGTGCCGGCGTCACGCCAGTGTTTACCATCCTGCTTATCTCCCAAGGCCCGATCGAAACGGGGTTCACCGCGGATGGCTTCAGCAGCGTGTGGCAACAGATTGCCAGTGGTGCGCTCAACAACACCGTCAACGAAGCAGAATGTATCGACAACGGCGCCGGCTTGCAGTGGGATGTTTCGGTTCCCGCCAATAGCAATGTCACGATTCAGGCGGTGACGTCTTTCGGCGATATTCCCGGTTCCGTCATTGGCCTTGGCGAACCGATCTGGAACTACACCGTGCTTGATGGCCCAACCATCAGTCCCGAGGCCGTGCAATGTGTGCGCAACAAATTCCCCGCGAATCGCTTCACCAATCGCACCGGATGGGCACCGTCAGAGGGCGATTTCTATCATGAGCAACCCGGCAATCCGGGATTCATTGTGCCACCCAACGGGCTGGCGCTAGCGATTCTTGAGTGTTTTGTGACTGCCTGGAATGACATGAATCAGGTGCTCAACTACCCGTATTGCTGGGCGGGTGCGACGCCTGGGTATTCGGGACTGTATCCAGATCAACGCCAAGCGGAGTTCAGTATCTACCCGCGCACCGGTGATGTCTGCGACGGCCCGGTACCCGGAACCTCCGTTTTCTCAAGCTATGTCAGCCTACAGCGGCGCCTGTTCTATCCGCCGCGGCCGCCAGAAGCTTTACCGCTATTGCAAGACGGATTCGAATTCTGACCTTGCGCGTCCGTCGGTGGCATTGCCGATCGACGGGCGCCGTTTTCAGCCGGTGTTCTGCAATCCGCGAGCGATGCCGTTGACGGTGGCGACCAGCGCCTCGAACAGCGCCTCATCCTGCCCGCCCTCGGCGCGCCAGCGCGCCAACAAGTCGACTTGCAGCACGCTAATGGGATCGACATAAGGATTGCGCAAGCGGATGGTGCGTTTGAGACGACGGTCGTAGGCGAGCAATTCAGTCTCGCCTTTGAGCATCAGGATGAATGCCATCGTTCGCTTCCATTCGGCATCAATAAACGGCCAGTAGCGCGCGTGTAAATTGCCGGCCAAGGCCGAATATTGCGCAGCAATGTCCGCATCACTCTTAGCCATAACCATTTCCACATCTTCCAACAGCAGCCGAAAGAAGGGCCAGTCACGCGTCATTTCTGCCAGCTTATCCGTGCCGTGATCAGTGCAGGCTTGTTCCAAACCGCGTCCCAATCCGTACCAGCCCGGCAAACCGTGGCGACTTTGCGACCATGCGAATACCCACGGAATGGCGCGCAGATGCTCAATGCGAAATACATCGCCCTTACGCAAACTCGGACGCGAGCCAATCTTCATTCGCTCAATTACATCGATGGGCGTTGCCGCACGGAAATAGACGGCGAATTCGGCCTCGCCGTAGACCAGTTTGCGGTAATGTTCGCGGCTGTTGTCGGCGATCTCGGCCATGATCTGACGCCAACCTGCCTCGCGTCCGTCGTCGGTCCTGGGGATCAGCGTGGCCTGCAGCACACCGGAAAATGCCTGTTCGATATTGCGCAGGGCGATCGCGCGGATGCCATATTTGCGATGAATCACCTCACCTTGCTCGGTCAGGCGCAACTGACCGTTGACAGTGCCGCGTGGCGAGGCAATTACCGCGCGCTCGGTGCGACCGCCGCCACGGCTGGCCGTGCCGCCGCGTCCGTGGAAGAAACTCAAATCAACGCTGGCGCTGCGCGCGATTTCCATCAAAGTCGATTGCGCCTCCTGCAGCGCATAGCGAGAAGCCGCGATTCCGCCATCTTTGTTGCTGTCGGAGTATCCGAGCATGACCACTTGGCGATCGGCGCGCGACTTCAGATGTGCGCGGTACACCGGATCAGCCAGCAGTTCGCGCAAGATCGTCGGCGCGGCGCGCAAATCGCCGACGGTTTCAAACAAGGGCGCAACATCGAGTTCCGGCGCTTGGCCCTCGGCGCAGGCGATGCGCGCCAGTGCGAGCACGGCCAGCACATCGTCCACACTCTCGCTCATGCTGATGATGTACAGCCCAAGCGCGCCTTTGCCAAAACGGCGCGCGCTGGCTTCGAGCGCGATAAAAACATCCAGCACGGCCCGCGTGGACGCCGCCACGGCCTGCGGTTGCGGCGCGCTGCCAGCGATGGCCGCGTGCAAGGCTTGGCGCCTCTCCGCCGAGTCCAATGCCCCCCACTGCGTCTGTCCGTGGCAATCGGCGATGGCATTGCGGTGGACTTCAGAGTGTTGACGGACATCTAGCGCCGCCAAGTGGAAAGCAAAGGTCCGCACGCGCGTAAGCAGCCGTTCCAGTGGGTGCAGTCCTGCATGACGCCCGCCATTGCGGATCAAGGACAAGCGCATCAACTCGATGTCGTCGATGAATTCCTGCGCATTCTCGTAGGCGCCGTCGCGGTCTTCCTGCGTGGTTTGCAGTCGCCCGATCATCAGCAAGAGTAAGCATCGATAGGGCATATCGCGATGCCGCCGCGGAATCGTGCTCCAAACACGACGTTGCCGGCGCGCGTAGGCGTTGACGCGCTGTAAAACGGCAGGATCAATGCCCGTGCGTGAAATCGACTGACTCAAAATCAATGCCAGATCACGCAACTCGGCGACATAACGGCTGAACAGCGTACGTCGATGCGCAATCAGCGCCTCGACGATGGTCGTCGCGCCGACGTTGGGATTGCCGTCCATATCGCCGCCAACCCAGGTGCCAAAACTGAGCAAGGGTCGTGGCGGTAGGGTATGCCGAATCTGTGGATAGATGGCCGCCAGACAGCGATCCAGTTCCAAATGGCATGCCGGCACAGCGCGGTAAAGCACGTCCGACAAATAGAACAGTACATGTTCGCGTTCTTGCTCGACGCTCGGGCGTACGGGTGAATATTCGGCCGTCTGCCAAGCCGCAGAAATATGCATACGGATCTGCTCAAGTCGCGCAAGTTCCTCGTCCGGCGTGCGACCCGAATCTAAACGCTCGACCAGAGCGCGCACGATGCGCTGCTCTTTCTCAAGCATGGTTTTGCGCGTGGCTTCGGTCGGATGCGCGGTGAATACGGGTTCAAAGTTAAGACCGAGCAAGCAATCGCGGAGTGTGTCCGGGCTGACGCCGGCGGCGTGCAGACGCGTCAGACAATCCATCAAACCACCGGGCTGCGGTCCTGCGTCGGCCGCCTGATGTTCACGCCGACGACGGATGCGGTGCACTTGTTCGGCCAAGTTAACGAGCTGGAAATAGCTTGAAAACGCGCGCACCAAATCCAGTGCTCGTTCGACCGGCAAGTCGCCGAGCAAAGCTGACAACTCACGCAAGCGTTGCGGCTGGCCCTCGCGCCGGGCGATGGCGCAGCGCCGCACCTCCTCCAGCAATTCGAAAAAGCTTGCGCCTAATTGATCGGACAGCATATCGCCGACCAGCCGTCCAAGCAGGCTCACGTCTTCGCGCAGCGGCTGATCCTGGGGCTCGAAAATCACTGAACGAGTCATTGGCGCGCTCCACGGGTCAGGTGAAGGCCTGAAGCCTATCGCAGTTTGCTGCGGTGCGACAAAGGGCTGCGCCTATGTCGGCGCGATACGCCATCTCGCCAGACCAATTCCACCCGCGCTTCGCGATCCGACCAGCGTAGCTCAGATCTCATCGTTGCCGGCTGTTGCGATGCATGCCGGTAAGGCGAGCAATCAAGATGGCGACGTAGAGGACGCCAATGACCTGCTGCAACATCGCCAGCGCTCGCGCGGATGGACTGACCGGCGTGATCTCGCCGTAGCCAGTTGAGGTCAGCGTGGTCATGCTGTAATAGACCAGATCAGACCAACCGATCAATCCATCTGGGTTATTGCTTGGGTTTATAAAGATCGCGTTTGGGTTGAATAGCACCACCAATGAATAGGCACTGGCCCACAGCAGCGCCATCAGTACGTAGATGCACGCCAATGCGTACAACTCGTCGACGGTGATCACATCGTCGCGCAGCACATAGCCGAGCAAAAGAATGACCGCATAGGCGTGAAAGACGATCTGAAATATCAGCATCGGCACATGCACAACATTGTGCCCCGGCCACAGCAGATGCGCGAATTGGAGCAGCACCAGCGGCACCGAGATTCCCCATGCGCTGCGCATCCACAGCGTGTTGAGCCGCAAGGTGCGTACCACCACCAGCACGATGGCGATATCCAGAACCTGGACCAGCAATCGGATCGGAAGTACGCCATCTGCAAAGGGGTAGAGCACCACATTGATGCAGAGCACCATCAGCAAAAATGCCGAAGGCTGGCGTGGCCATGTCCGAACCAAGGAAGAGAGCGGCCGCATCAGTCATATCCCTTGGCTTAAGGCGGGCATGATGCCCCGAAGCGGCGGCGCGCGTGCTTGCAGTTGCGCCCAAGCCTGCACCCCAGACCCACAGAATCTAGATTACTGTGTGTTCAGGGCGCGCGAGAGCTAGCCGCTGACATCAACCCCGGACGGAGTAAGGAATGTCCAGATTTTTTGTACTTCGATGCGCCTTTCTGTGGCTGTGTCTGACCACTGCCGCATTCGCCGACACTTGGAAGCTCAAGGAAATTAAGTCATTCGCGACCGATGCTGGGGTCAGCGTCGTCGACCAGCATCTCGATCGCCAAGGGGGTTATGTGGAAGTTGATGTCGCAGGTGAAGCGGCGAGCTTGTGTGCTGAGGGGACTGAGCGTATCCGTTTCGAATGGCAATTCGACCGGGATATTGGCTCAGTAGAGACTGGCGAAAAACTGTCCGCACGATTGCAGATTCGCCAAGCCGCCGCGACACCGCCATGCAATGACGCTATCTTCAAGCGTGCGAGTCTGACATTGGCGGGCAGTGATGGCTGGAGCACACCTGAGTTCGACGCCGCTACGAGTGCGCTGATCGACGGCGGCATGTTTACGCCGTCCACCGCTATTCGCATATTCGGTGCCGATGTTAGCGATGAGGCCGGCAGCACTGGCAGCCTGCGCATTGGCCCCTATGCGCATGCGCCGGATCGCCCACTCGCGTATTTTCTGCTGGTGGCGGAAACCGCAGGCGGGATTGTCGAAGTAACCTATGTTTACGACTCGCGTTTAACCGAAGCGGTCAGCCCACCCGTCTCGCCGTGATTGAGGCATCTGACATCCAGGGTCCATAAGGCTTTCAGCTTCATCGACGCGAGCCTCCACACGTTCAATGGGCAACATGACGCATGCCGGATAAGCTCGCTCACGGATATCAAGTTCAACTGGCCGGTAGCGGCAAGGCGTTTCAGGTTGGGCCGGCAGAAACTGTGTTATCCGCCGCGCGGCGAGCTGGCTTGGCATTGCCCTATAGCTGCCTGTCTGGCAACTGCGGCAGTTGCAAGGCGCGCATCGTCAGTGGTCATGTTGGCTATCCATACAATCCACCCAGCGCTTTGACTGCGGCCGAACGTGACGCCGGCCAGGCACTATTGTGCCAAGCAGTGCCGCTTGGCGACCTGATCCTGGCGATACGCGAGGTTGAGGCGGTAGCCGGCATCCCCTTGCGCCAGCTTGCCGTCAAAGTCGTCGCCAAACATCGCCTTTGTGCGGACGTGATGGAACTGCGGCTGGCGCCACCGCGCAAGGATCCCTTCCGCTATCTGCCCGGCCAGTATTTGGACATTCTATTGCCCGATGGCAAACGCCGCGCATTCTCGATTGCGAATGCGCCGCAGCATGGTGACACCTTAAATCTGCACGTGCGACGAGTGCTCGGCGGTGGTTTCACGCAGTTTGTGTTCGACGACCTAAAGCTTGGCGATTTGTTGCGTATCGAGGCACCCCTGGGTACCTTTGTCCCGCGCGAAGGGGGCGATCGACCGATTGTGCTCATGGCTGGCGGGACCGGTTTTGCGCCGATCAAGGCAATCGTCGAACATTTGCTGGACCAGCAATGTCATCGCGCGCTGCACATCTATTGGGGTGCGCGCCATCTGGACGATTTATATTTGAACGAGCTCTGCCTCGGCTGGCAACGCGAATTTGCATCGGTGCGCTATACCCCGGTCTTGAGCGAAGCCAGCATGCTCGAACGCAATCAGTTTCGCGCCGGCCACGTGCATGAGGCCGTGCTCAAGGATTTTCCAGAATTGTCGCGATTCGATGTCTATATGAGCGGGCCACCGCCCATGATCGAAGCGGGCCGGCGCGAATTTGTCGCCGCTGGTCTGCCGGAAGACCGCCTGTATTTCGATTCCTTCGATTACGCGCCAGATGTCTTGGCCGCGCTGATTCGTGCCCGCGCCAGTGCACCCGGATAAGTGACGAGACTCCGGCCACCGCACGCCGTCTAAGCGACAATTCAGCCGCGAAGATCCATAGTGGTCGCGTGAACAATCCGAACGGAGGACCGATGCGCCACTTGTGGCTGGGATTGCTGGCATTACTGGTGGGAAGCGAAGCGCTCGCCATGCGTTGCGGCAAGCAATTGATTGCCAATGGGATGAATCGCATCCAAGTCCTGGAACGCTGCGGCGAGCCGGACGATCGCAACCGGCGTTTCGAAATCGTGCATCGGCGGATCAACAAGCTTGAGACGGTCAGCCGCGAGATTGAAATCGAGGAATGGTATTACCAGCGCGGATCGCGCGATTTGGCGCGGCGTTTGGTGTTCATTGATGGGCGCATGGTGCGCGAGGAAATTCCGGGCCCGTCTGACGTCAACCGTTTTTAGATACAAAAACGCGCCCAGGCTTGTCGCCTGGACGCGTCTGATGTTGCGGTCGCCGGCCAGCGGCGACCGATTGACTAGTTGTGACGTGCGGCAGCGACTTTGGCGGCGTCACGCACAGCAGCGGCAGCGGCTTTGTCGGCAGCCATAACGGCGTCGGCGGTGCTCTTGCACGAATCACGCTCGTTACCGGTAAAGCCTTCGCACGCTTGCTTGGAGACCTTCTCGCGGCCGTCGGCTTCGGCAACGGCCACGTCGTACTGGGCGTCGGCGGCCTGGGTCATGGCGTCGGATTCAGCCTCTGTCAGCTCCTGACGCGCTTCCATCGAATTTTCATTCGCGGACTGCGCGGCGTCCGCCACATTCTGGTTCGCGTCGGCGACGTCCTTATTCGCCTCGATGCGCGTCTCGGCGACATCTTTGGACGCTTCTTGGCGCGCTTCAGCAACGTCTTTGGCAGTTTCCGCGGGCTTTTCCTGGCAAGCGCCGAGCAGCAATGCGGAAAAGACCGCGAGTGAAATGAGTTTCATATTCATAATGTAGCTCCGGTTGAAAACAGTTGCTGTCGGTAGTTCAAAGATGACACTTTGCAAGATCGCGCTTTTTGCATTGTCCCACGCGACTCGCTCAAGGCCCGCCAATACTCGGCGTTCCTGTGTGAGCTTTTTGTTCACTGACGTGATGATCGGTCATTGCGCACGGTTCACGGCGCCGCTTCCCTGGCGCAGTGGCACCAATGACTAGATCAGTCGTGCTTTTCGGCTTCTTCCTGAATTTCTTCGCCGACCTTCTCGACGTCCTTGCCCAAACCCTTCGTGGTGTTACAGGCCGCCGTCGCGAATGCCATCGCGACGATCAGGAGCAGCAGGGACGCCTTGGTGAATTTATTGGTCATGACAAACTCCATAGGATTAGGTTTGGATGCGCAGCGGCCGAAACTTAATTTCGTCACCACGGACCAATCGGGGAACCTGGCGGCCAAGGCCTTAGGGCTGACGGTCGAGAGTGAGATTAGGTGCGTCTTCACATGTCGTCGGTGCGCTAGCGAACATTGCTCGAAAGCTGTGCATTTGAGCGGCTGACGTCTGCGCGTGGCTGCTCGCGCAAGTCGCTGTCTGATCCGACACGCGGCGGCGCCCGACCTAACATGCGCTCGTAAATGGCGACATCGTTGCGATAGCAATGGCAAGCCACGGCCTCAAGGCCGGCTCGATCAAGCACGGTAATATCACCGCGCCGATAACTGATCAGCGATTGGCGCTGCAGCGCACCGGCCGCGTTGGTAATGCCAACACGGCGTACGCCAAGCATAAAAGACAAAAACTCGTGCGTGACATGAAAAGTGGCGCCACCAGCTCGATCGTGGGTCATCAACAACCAACGCGCGAGACGTGCGCTAAGCACGTGAAATCGCGTGCACGCTGTCGACTGAGCAAATTGATTCATCAGCACATACACGTACCGATTCATCTGCCAGCGCAACGCCTCGCAACATTCGAGTTCGCGCTTGAAGCGGGCTGCATCCAGACATAAAGCGCGACCCGGACCCTGCACCAGACCGCGCATAGTGGTGGCATCTACGCCTAGCACCAGCGAGACGCCAAGCATGCCCTCGTTGCCGACAAGGCCCACTTCGAGGCTGGCATGACCTTCGCCGGGCGTGAGTAGCGAGATGAAACAATCGATCGGGAAATACACCTTTTCGACGCGATCGCCCTGCTCGCATAGAACCTGGGCGCTGTGCAGTTCAACGCTGTCAGAGGCCAAAATCAAGCGCTCGCGAACCCGGCGGGGCAAACCGTCAAGCAAGCGATTGCTGCAATCGGGGCGGTGAACGAGGGACACGCACACTCTCCATTCGATGGCGTGGTCGCAAGCCTCGGTCCTGTGAGCGGCGATTCGCCGCGCCGAAGCTTGCTGCTATCGGTAGCAGCCTAAATTAATAGTCTGGCCTTCGTCAGTCTGTTAGCGAACATAGGCGCGGCGACGTGTGTGTACGCCAGCGCACAGACTTAGATTGATCAAAGCGGTTTGATCGTTAAACGGCTCGCCCGGACGAATCCGGTCTCCCCAACGCACAGAAAAGGATGTGTCATGAACTTGAACCTCAGCATCGCTCCACTGCTCGCCCTGATCGCCGGGATTTTGATCCTGGTGCAACCGCGTCTGCTCAACTACATCGTGGCGATCTATCTGATCGTGATCGGCCTGCTCGGATTATTCGGTCGCACCCTTGGCATATAGTTGTCGCTTCCCTCTCCCGCGCTGTTTGGGAGAGGGCGCTTTGCAAGGCCTAATGGGACATCCGCAGCACCGCAGAAAGTGTATCTCGCGCAAATCCGCTTGAGCGCGATTGACCTTTCGGATAAAACCTCTGCTTGCGAGCCGGCGCTCGCAAGCGTTTTACGTTTCATCCGCCGCGCAAGTAGGCCAGCACTTCCTCAGCATGACCTTTGGCTCTGACCTTGGGCCAGACATATTCGATACGCCCATCAGATCCCACAACGAAAGTTGAGCGCACGATGCCCAAATACTCTCGGCCGTAGAGCTTCTTTTGCGCCCATACGCCAAGCGGTTCCAGCAATAGATGGTCCGGATCGGAGAGCAGCGGATAGCTTAGATCGAACTTCTTCGCGAATCGCTGATGCGCTGCCATCAGATCGGCGCTCACGCCAAACACCTGCACCGATAGGGCGACGAAGGCTGCGCGCAAATCTCGAAACTCACACGCTTCCTGGGTGCATGCGGGCGTGTTGTCTTTGGGGTAAAAAAACATCACATAGCGCTGCCCCAGCAAATCTTGCTGGGTGAAGCGTTCGCCGGTTTGGGCGGCCAGATCAAAGGGCGGAAAACCATCGCCTACTTGCAACATGGGGAACTCCTGCGTCCAGGACGCTGACCATAGACCAGGTGCGCAGCCAAATCCCTGCTGAACCAATGCGCTTGGCTATGCGCGTTTCCGCACCGAAGCGCACGGCCTGCGCGCTCTAAATTGCTGCTCGAAGACTTGACACGAGGACGCACCGATGAGCCACAGCGATAAGAATGGTCACACTGAGGAAGCAGTCGTAGGCGAAGTCCACGACGCCAATATTGCCGACGAAAATAGCGCCTGCCCCAGCCTCTCCGAACGCTTGGCCGACTACAGCGATCGAATCGTGCTCGGTGCGCACAAGGCGCAGGAAAAGGTCGTCGACTATGGCCATCGCGTCTCTGAGAAAGCGGGCGCAGCGCGCGAAAAGATCAGCGAATTTGGTGAGCAGGCTTTCAGTGAGGCACGCTATATGGGCGGCGAAGTGGGCTCGCGTGCGCGCGCCAATCCGCTGATGTTGCTTGGCGTGGCCCTGGCCGCTGGCGCCTTGATCGCTCGTATCGGCCGGCGCTAGGCCGATGGCCACGACCACTTCCCGCCGCCAGTCATTGTCGCCAGCGCGTAGGGCGGCGCGCAAATCGTCCACAGCCGTGGCCACGGTGCCGGCCAGCGTCTTGTTGCGCGAGCGCTGGCAGAGACTGCTCGACCATCCTCACGGTGAAATCGTGGTCGGCGCTGGCCTGTTGGGCATTTTATCTATTTTGGCGCTACCGCCACGCGCTTGGGCGGCGCTCGGCGGCGGGATATTTGGCACCGCAGCTTGGATCGTGCGAGCACCCATCGGCGCCGTCGTGATTGGGGCCTTGCTGGCTAAGCGCTGGTCAGACGAACCCGAGCTTAAGTCCGTCGACGCGACTGACTAGCCGTCGATAAACACAGCGCCAACGCTTAGATCGCCTGACTGAAGCTGTGCCCGGGGTTCCGGGGCTTCAGTCGGGCGACCTCATGTCACCAGCGAGACCCAGGAGTCGGTATGGATCTGAAGAGCGGTTATCCCTTCTGGGCGATCAAGAATGGCTTAGTTGCGGCTTTTCCACGTTTACGCAAATCCTTGGATGTCGATGTATTGATTGTCGGCGGCGGTATTACCGCGGCGCTCATTGCACGCGAACTGCATGCCAGCGGTTTGCGCATCGCCGTTGTTGATAAGCGCGATATTGGCTGGGGCAGTACCAGCGCCAGCACCGCTTTGTTGCAATACGAGATCGACACGGAATACCTGGAATTGGCCGGCATGGTGGGCGCAGACGCCGCGACCAAGGCGTATCTCGCCTGCGTCGATTCCGTGCAGCGCCTGCAAGAAATTGCACGCGACTACCGCGGCGTCGAGTGTTTCGCGCTGCGCAGCCTCTATTACGCGAGCCACTTCTGGCATGGCCGACGCCTGCGCAAGGAGTTTGCTGCGCGACGCGAAATCGGTATCGATATTGAGCTTCTGGAACGCGATGTATTGATTCGTGACTTTGGCATTGATGCCAACGTCGGGCTATTGAGCAAAGTGGCCGCTGCCTTAGATCCCTATCAGTTGGCTTATGCGATCTTCAAACGATTGGCGCGAGAACATGTGCCGATCCACGATCACAGCGCCATGCTCAGTTTCTCGACACATGACAACGGAGTCGATGCTGAGTTTGATCGCGGCATCCGCGTCCATTGCCGCCATCTGGTGCTCGCCTGCGGTTATGAAACACAGAGTTATCTGAAGCAATCGGTCGCGCAAAACCGTTCCAGTTATGCGTACATCACCGACCCACAAGAAGGCGATTTGAGCTGTCTCGCCGACACCATGGTGTGGGAGTCGGCGCGTCCCTATGTCTATGTGCGGCGCACACGCGACGGACGCTTGCTGATCGGCGGCGAGGACGACGATATCGACATTCCCATCGCGCGGGACCGGCGCGTGCAGAAGAAGGTGGACAAATTGCGTAAACGCGCCGAGGCACTTCTACCAAACTTTGATTGGACGCCAGCGTTTGCATGGGCTGGCACTTTTGCGGAAACCAAAGATGGATTGCCGTGGTTCGGTCCGCATAAGGAACACGGGCAAAATGTACATTTTGCTATGGCTTATGGCGGCAATGGCATCACCTACAGCCAAATCGGCGCCGAGATCCTTGCCGCGACATTGCACGGTAAAGCGCATCCGCTGGCCGAGCTATTCTCGTTCAAGCGTATGCAATAAGCGTAACGATCAACCGGCGCTCTCGGCCGGGCATAGATCGAGCGCGCTCATCTTAAAATCGGCGGGAATGCGCGTGAGTAACAAATCTGCGTCGGCGCCAGTCTGTTTGACGCGTATGCGATCAGCTCTGGCCTCGATAATCTTGAACCGCTGCAAATAGCCCTTGCTGCTGGGACTTAGCGCATGCGCGCCAATGTGCTCGGTAACAACGGTAGTGATGCCACGGCGCGCCGCCCAGCGTCCCGTTTCCCGGTGCGAATAGCTCAGAAAGCATCCGGCTTGGACATAATAGTCAACGACAAAGCGTCCGTCGGATTGGCGCCAAAGTTTCCAATGCAAGGGCGCGGACACGACATCTGGCTGGACGTGCGTCCCATACCAAACGCCTTCGAGCACTTGGCTCGGCGTAGCAGCACCCGCGCAACTGCTGCCCCATAAACATAGCGCAATCGCAAACTGGCTCAGAAAACCGCGCATGACTCGCACTCCTCTTCCCTTAAGCGCCAGTGTCCATAGTCGCGTGGAAGACGGCGCGAAGGCGGGCGCATTGCTGACCACTTGCGGCGCTTTTCGGGCAGACCGTTTCGGATTGATTCAGTTATTGATTTTTTTAATCAACGCATGAAGGGCGTCAGCGATGGGCCGAGTGCGCGGTTGGTGCACGATCGCCAACCACCTCAGCTCCAACAGCGCCCTTAAAGTCGCGGCTTGGCGATGGCGAATCTGGCCGCGCGCATTTTCCCGCTGGTATCAGCGCGCAGGGAGCAAATGATCCGACTGACGCGGCGCCAAGTCGGACCATCTGCACACTTATCGGCTGTCAGTTGCAACCACCACCCTGCGCTGTGCTGAGGCGCGTGAGGCTAAAGCGGCCGCTGCCAAATCCTGGCTGCGTGCTGGTGTAGTCGAGGGCCAGCGACGCACAACCATTGCCCGAAAGACGAATCGTGCCCCACGGCTCCTTGCGCACCGCGACAGGATCGAAATTCGCCCCGAAACGCGTACCGACTGGCCGCGTAACCGCGTTGAATACCAGATCCGCACCCTGTGCTTGGCCCTCGCCCACCATCCATATCGGCTCACCATTGGCGGCGAAGGTAAACCACACCAGGAAGGCGCGGCCATCGTCCTGCACCTGTAAAAACATGCCACGACCGGCCTTGTCCGCTTCGTACCAGGAGCCGCTCCAGCGCACGAACGCGGATGGGTTGGCGATCACCGGCTCACCGGGACAGCGTGCCGAGCCGACACGGCTCAAACGGCTCAACGGCCGGCGTGCGTCACCAAAGGGGCTCGGCGCCTGCACTCGGTACTCGCCGCCGCCACAGGTCGTCAGTACCGCATCAAATCGGCCGAGCGGGACTTCGATGGCGCTGGCCGGATTAAAATCCGCACCAAATCGACCGCCGCGGCGACCGCTCATTTTGTCGACAACAATGTTGTTGTCGATGACTTTGCCAACACCCGTGTACCACGCCTGATCCGCTGCTCCGGCGGCGGTCGGATAGGTGAACCAAGTCACCGAGACGCGACCTGCACTCAGTGATTCGATGACGAAGCCTTCGCCCGGTCGCGCCGGATCAAACCAAGTGCCACTCGCGGTGGCGTCCACCGGCCACGCGGGATCGTTACGCGGCTTGAGCTTGCTATCTAAGGTGCCCGGTTGAAAGTTGGGATCGTAGCGGCAGTCGCCAGTCGCTGGATTGGCTGTGCGCTCGCGCCTACAGGCGGCTTGAATGGAAGTCGCCGTAGGCTGAGCTGCGCCGCCAATCCAGTCCGTCAACTGCTCAAAGCCAGCGAGCAATTCCGCATCAGTGTAGCCGCAATGGCTGGCGTTGGATTCGACCACAAAGGCGCGCGACCACTGAGCGACCGGCAACTTGCCCTCGAGCGCGCGCACATTTTCCGGCACCACCAAACCATCGCCACTGGTATGAGTCGTTAGTACCTTAGCGCTACCGACTTGGCCCGTTGGCGTGAAATGCCGCTTCAGATCGAGCTTGGCGAAGACATCCGCCGTGACCCGACGAATATCGCGCTGCACTATTGCGTCGGGATAGACCACATTGGCTGAAGAAATCGCCGCGCGTTCGCCAATTTTGGCCGGATCGCGATAAAGGTCCGCGAGTCCATAGGTGGCGTAGAACATATTTTCCGGAAAGAAATCTGGGTCGACGCCAGTGGCGCGCTTGAGCTGGTCGAATCGATCGCGCATACCGCTTGTCACCAAGAAGCTCGGCAACTCGTAACCCGTGCACTTGGCAATCTTGAGTGCAATTTCACCACCACCTTCGATATCGTCGTAGTCAGAAAGCTCACTGGCACGCAAAATGTATGGGAATGCGTCGTCACCGCGCGGCAATTCACCGCCCGTGACATTGCGGCAGACGCGGTCATAGGCCAGGCGTAAATCCAATGCCTGATCCCACACGCGTGTGCCAGCGAGCGGTGCGCAAATCGAGTAAGCACCGACCACGGGTGCACCGAGATCCGTCATCTCGGCCTGTTGCATGGTGACCAAGCCGCCGAGCGATCCGCCGGTCGCGATGATTCCACCAGGGCGTCCGAAGCGCGCGGTGAATGCCGCGACCAACTCGCGGTAGTCGCGCCCGGTCTGGAACAGTGCCCAGCCGCGCTGGCTGTAACTTGATGCCGCGACCGCATAGCCTTTGTCGAGCATGCGCTGACGCAATGCCGCTGGCCCGAGACTCGGATTAGTTCCGGGTGCATCGATCTGATAGCCATGATTGACCAGCACCAAGGTGCCGCCTGCCCGCCAACCGTCTGGCGCCTGCGCGAGGAAGCTGGCGCCACTTGCCGTGGTACCGCGCTGTTCAGATAGCGCGAAGGCTGACGAGGCAAAACTCAACGCTGCGAGCAGCACAGCACAGAATCGCAGCGTAGGCGTTGCGAAAAAACGACACGAACGACGGCGCGGCGTGAACCCGGGCAGCGTCGCGGACTCTAAAGTGCGATGCATCGATGTCTAGCCTTGAGTATGGTTGCTGGCGAGGAGTGTAGGCAGCCGACCGCAGCTACAAGGTGAATGCAGTTCGGATCTGCGCCTTTGGCATCGCTCGCGCCCTGCTGCCATCGCACTTGCGCCGACTGAACAAAAGCCGATCGGCGCGCGATTGGCGCGCGATTGGCGACGTCTAGAGGCTTGCGTGTCAACGCGCCAACCCCTACCTTTCGGCTTCTTTGTCGCGGCTCTCAAGACCTAATGCGCTTTCAACACGTTGCCATCGCCTCCGTTGCCCATGTCGATGCACCCAACCGGCTGACGTCGGCCGAGATCATGACGCGACTGGCGCCGTCGATGGCGCGCCTGGGCATGCGCTCTGACCTGCTCGAAGGCGTTGCGGGCATCAATGCGCGGCGTCAATGGGATGAGGGCATGATGCCCTCTGACGCTGCCACGCTGGCCGCAGAAAAGGTGCTCGCCGAAACCGGCATCGCGCGCGAGAAGATTGGCATCCTGGTCAATACCTCGGTATGCCGCGACTATCTGGAGCCATCGACTGCCAGCATTGTGGCTGGCAAGCTCGGCCTGCCGGAAATGTGTCAAAACTTCGACGTCGGCAACGCCTGCCTCGCGTTCTTGAACGGCATGGATATCGCCGCGCACATGATTGAGCGCGGCGATATTGAGTATGCGTTGATCGTCGACGGCGAATGCAGCCGCCATTTGATTGAGAAGACCATCCAGCGCCTGAGTGATCCGGCGGTCACGCCAGAGCAATTTCGCGATGAGTTCGCCTCGCTGACTTTGGGCTCTGGTGGTGTTGCAATGATGTTGGCGAACGCCGATCTGTATCCCGACGGCCATCGCTATTTGGGCAGCGTGTCGAGATCAGCGGCGCAGTTTTCCAAATTGTGCGCCGGCAATATCGATCGCATGGTCACTGACACCAAGACCTTGCTATTCGAAGGGCTGAAGCTCGCCGGACGCACCTTTGTCGCTGCGCGCCAAATGTTTGGTTGGGCCGTGGGTGAGATCGACGAATTTGTGATTCATCAGGTGAGCCGCGTGCACACGGAAGAATTGGTCAAGCTGCTCGGTATCGATCCGCGCAAGGTGCTGACCATTTTCCCTGAGTTCGGCAATATTGGCCCGGCTTCGCTACCCATTGCCTTGAGCATGCTCAAAGACAGTGGCCGTTTGAAGAAGGGCAAACGCGTGGCCATGCTCGGAATTGGATCGGGCCTCAATTGCTCCATGGCTGAGGTCGTTTGGTAGCCATTGATGCAAGCCACGACGTCAGGCTCTTGGACATTGGATCGCGGCTACATTTTGGGCAGCTTGTAGTCGTCTGCCAGCGATGTGGAGTGACACCCCGCGTTCGCCGCAAGCAACAATTTGCGCGAAAGTAAAAAAAAGGCCGCTGCTTGGCGCAGCGACCGTGCCTCATCGATTGACCGCTAGCGCTTATTCAAAGCGATCAGCAAACATCGCATCGCCGCGCAAGCGTGCCACGCCGAAGTCAAAATCGGTGGCGCTCCTCTGCACAGAGCCCATGACAATCACGCGGCCAGCGCTCACGGCGATCTCTTTCGGCACGTCTGTGGCTTGGGCGAACCCGAAATTGATATCGGTCACGCCACCCGCGCCAAAAGCCACGTCGTTGCCGCTTTCGGTCGCGCGGCCTACACGAAAGCGCAGCGCACCCGATTGATTAATCGATCGTGCATAGAGGGTTCTTGTTGGGCTTTGCGATATCAGATCTACGATGGGTCCGTTTCCGCCAAACAGGATGCGACTACCATTGCCAAAATCTATATCTTGGCTGGCAGTGTTAGCAAAGGCGCGCAAAAGGAAACCTGATTCGGTATCGGCAGTGACCTGTGCAGTGCCGCCCAATAGAAGCTTTCCATCCGCGGTCAGGTCAATTGCGTTGGCCACGTCATCGCGAAAACCGACGGCACCGAGGTCAAACGCGTAATTCTGAAATCCATCGCCGCCAAACGCGGGATCGAGTGCACCATTGGGGGTTAGTTTGACCGCCAGCGCGTCTTTGTCGTTGCCAAGTTCCTCGAATCCGCCGAGGTACAGACTGCCGTCTGCCGCTACTACGGCATCGTTGATTAAGAATACACTACTAACGGGAAGGTTAAATAAGGCTTTGCCGTCGCCGCTAAAGCTGGTGTCTAACGCGCCAGTACTGGTGAGCTTCACCACGGCGATGGAAGCCGTGGCCAATCCTGGCGAACTCTCGGCAAAACCCACCAAATACATACTGCCATCTGGGGCGATCTTGAGGACGTTTAACTGATCACGATTTGATCCTGCAATATCAAAAAATATGGACCTGCAATGGTTGTTCGTCGGTGGTCCGAAATCTATAGGCGTGCCACCGGTGTTAAAGCGGCACACTAGAAAGTCGCGATCGCCCAAGGCGATGTCGCCAAAGACGCGCGAGCCCGCAACCACCAACTGCCCAATGCTGTCGCGTGCAATATCGGTTGCCCAGAATGAGCCTTCGATGTCAGTCGTGGTGATTTTGCCGTCGCCGCCGCCGAAGCCCGTATCCAGCACACCCGCTGCGGTAAGCTTCGCCACAGAGGCGCGCCATTTGGTGCCGGTCTCGTCTAGGCTGCGTCCGAGTGTGTAGCTATTGCCTTGCGCATCGACCACCAAGGCTTGCGGGGTGTCGTTGAGGTTTGCCGGCACATCGTGCCCGTAAACCACGCGACCGCTAGATAAAATTCCGAAGGTTGGATCCAAGGCCCCCTCCTGCGCGTGGGCCGCACTGGCGGCAAGTAGGATTGCGAGACTTAGGCGAATTCGACCTTTCATTACAAACTCCAACGAGGGACTGCCGGTGAAGTACGCAAACCGTTGGGGTCGCAGATCATACGATCGGATATTTCTTCGCATGACTGCGCTTGTGCCAGCTTCTGGCCTTAAGCGTTGCCATGCTGGCGCGGCGACGCAGCCAGAGTTCCCAGCAAGTGCCACATCGGCGATGCTGCGCGCCAAATCCGTCCAATAGAGCGTCTTGAAACCGTGTCCAATGCCGTAACTGCGACCGAGCTGATCGAATCCTTGGGCTTCACGCCGCGCTATTTCGCGCGTGATGGCTTGAATATGCACTATCTCGACGAGGGCCAAGGCGAACCTGTGGTGATGGTGCACGGCAACCCGAGTTGGTGCTGGCTCTACCGGGACCTGGTGGCCGAACTTAAGAGTACGCACCGTTGCCTGGTACCGGACCATATGGGCATGGGATTGTCCGATCGCCCGCCCGATAGTGTGTATCGCTACACGCTCGACAGCCGCGTAACCGATTTTTCGGCTTGGATGGATAAAGTGCTGCCGAGTGGCCAGGTCAATCTGGTGATGCACGATTGGGGTGGTGCAATTGCCAGCACCTGGGCCGTGCGCAACCCGGATCGTGTGAAGCGGCTAGTGGTGTTCAACACCGCAGCCTTCCCGATGCTGGCCGACAAGGCGCTGCCGAAAACGCTGAAGCTGGTGCGTAACACGCGCTTGGGCGCCTTTCTGGTGGAGCGCTTAAATGCTTTCGCCGTGGGCGCTGCGTGGACCAGCACGAGTAAGTCGCTGGGTTCAAAGCTGCGCGCGGCATTCGTCGCCCCCTACCATTCGACGAACGCGCGGCGCGCGACCTTACGCTTTGTGCAGGACATCCCGCTGTCAGCCGCTGATCCCGCGTGGGCCACCATCAGTGCCACGGGTGAAGCACTCGCGCGCCTTCAGGACAAACCCATGCTGATCCTATGGGGGCTCCAGGATTTCGTTTTTGATCGTGACTATTTCAACGAATGGCGGCGTCGATTTCCAAGAGCCGAGGCGATCGGCTTTTCCGATGCCGGCCACTACGTCATCGAAGACGCACGCGACACGATCGTGCCCAAGATCAAACAGTTTTTGGCGGCGGCGGGCTGATCGGGCGCGTGTGGGCGCCCTCGTCAGCCGCAGACGTTGCCGAACCAGCACGCTTGGTGCCCGCACGCGCGTCATTGCGCCCCAGCCCCAAGCCCCGCTCGAATCCTTAACGCGACTGCCTATCTGCCGCTTGAGAATTCGCCCGCGCCTCGGGGCCGCGTTTGCGCTTCAAGTGCACCAGCAACAAGGACACAGCGGCTGGCGTGATGCCGGGGATGCGGCCAGCTTGGCCTAAGGTTTGTGGACGTACGCGGTCCAATTTCTGCAGAACTTCTGCCGACAATCCAGTCACGCTCGCATAGTCGAAAGCACTCGGAATCTGCGCCTCTTCGTGGCGCTGGGAGCGATCGATCTCAACGCGCTGGCGCTCCACATAGCCTGAGTAGCGAGCATGAATTTCGACCTGCTCGGCGACGACCGGATCGTCCACCGCAGGCCCAAAACCGGCGATTGCAGTCAGCGCCACATAGCTCATCTGCGGTCGTTTCAACAGATCCAGCGCATGCGTCTCGCGCGAAAGCGGCTCGCCGCTGCGCGCTGTGAATTCTTGCCCAAGCGCATTTCCCGGCGTCGCCCACAAGTCCTTAAGACGCGCTTGTTCGCGGTCAATCGCCTCGCGCTTGGTGGCGAATGCGCGCCAGCGTGGCTCATCGACCAGCCGCATTTCCCGGCCGATCTCGGTCAAGCGCAAATCCGCATTGTCCTCGCGCAGTTGCAAACGGTATTCGGCGCGCGAGGTGAACATACGATAGGGCTCCAGCGTACCGAGCGTGATCAAATCATCGACGAGAACACCGAGATAAGCTTGATCGCGTCGCGGACACCAACTCGCTTCACCGCGCGATTGGCGGGCGGCGTTGAGGCCGGCGAGTAAGCCCTGCGCCGCCGCCTCTTCGTAACCTGTGGTGCCATTGATCTGGCCGGCGAAAAACAGACCGTCAATGGCTTTGGTTTCCAAACTGGACTTCAGGCCGCGCGGGTCGAAGTAATCGTACTCGATGGCGTAGCCAGGACGCGTGATATGCGCGTTCTCAAACCCTTTGATCGAGCGCACCAACGCGAGTTGCACGTCGAAGGGCAGACTCGTGGAGATGCCGTTTGGATACAGCTCATGCGTGCTTAAGCCTTCCGGCTCGATGAAGATCTGATGCGAGTCTTTGTCGGCAAAGCGCACCACTTTGTCTTCGATCGATGGGCAGTAGCGCGGACCTACGCCCTCGATCTTGCCGCTGTAGAGCGGCGAGCGATCGAGCGCGCCGCGGATCAGATCGTGTGTGTGCGCGCTGGTGTGCGTGATCCAGCAACTCACCTGCTGCGGGTGATCGGCGCGGCTGCCCATGAAGGAAAATACCGGCGCCGGATCATCGCCGGGCTGCTCGCTCAATCCGCTGAAATCTACGCTGCGCCCATCGATTCGCGGCGGCGTACCGGTTTTCAGACGGCCTTGACCCAAAGGTAGTTCGCGCAGCTTCTCTGCCAACTTCTGCGCGGGCGCGTCGCCAGCACGGCCACCGCGGTAATTGGCGTCGCCGATGTGGATCAACCCGGCGAGGAAAGTGCCCGCGGTCAACACCACCGTATGTGCCTGAATGCGCATGCCCATTTGTGTCAGCACACCGGTCACCCGATTGCCATCAAGCAGCAAGTCATCCGCTGCCTGTTGAAAGATCTGCAGATTGGGTTGATTTTCCACCGCATGCCGTATTGCGGCGCGATACAGCGCTCGATCCGCTTGGCAGCGCGTTGCACGCACCGCCGGACCTTTGCTGCTGTTGAGCGTGCGCCATTGAATGCCAGCGCGATCCGCGGCCCACGCCATGACGCCGCCGAGCGCATCAATCTCGCGAACCAAATGACCTTTGCCAATGCCACCAATCGCGGGATTGCAGCTCATTTGGCCGATGGTTTCGACTTGATGCGTGAGCAGCAGTGTCTGCGCGCCGGAACGCGCTGCCGCTAACGCGGCCTCGGTGCCGGCATGGCCGCCACCGACCACGATGACGTCGTAAAACTGATCGAACAACACAAGATGTCTCAAGCTGACGATATAGGGCGCAATTCTAGACCAGATTGGTCAGTTGACCCTTTGGACGCACGCAGGATTCAATCGTTAAGCCAGCCCGAACAAGTGGCGCGCTTTCTGCATAGTGAATCGTGTGTCAGGGGGAATCAGGCCGCCGGCGGCGAAAGCACCGGCGGCCGTTTTTTTTTGGAAGGCTCCGACGCCCGCTTGTTCAACTGGAACAGGGGGAATCCTGATGAACGCGTCTCTACGGACGCCGGAGCCATTGAAAACTTCAGTGTAGAAGGGCTGATCTGGGATCAGTATAGCCAGCACTAGTTGACTAACTGTGACGAGCATCACCCTTCCGGTCCAGCCACTGTCTCATCCTTATTCTTCGCTATCGCGCACGCGCGAAGGCGAAATCTCTGCGCGCGGCGTCGGCGCGGGACGCGGCGCACTATTAAAGTTGGATGACATTCCACCGCGGGGGGCACCGTTACCGCCGGAGGAACGGACCGCGCCGCTCAAACCTGAGTTTCCAGAACGCCCGCCAGACAAGCCGCCCGTGTAGCCTTGGTAGGATTCGCCGCCGCGGTCGCTTCTATAACTTCGCGCGGGCATGCCGCCACCGCCGCCGCCTGGCCCCAAACTGCGCGCGCGCAGCGGACCCAGGCTTTCATAGCTATTAAAGCTCGCAGGGGGGCGGGAATCGAGTTGCTGGCTGAGGCTACTCGCCTGGTCACGCGCGCTCGGATCGCGCGTCTGCCAGCCTTGCGGCTGACGCCAGTACCGGTAATAGCGCCAGTACGGGTCATACCAACCCAAATGCCCGTGGCCGTAAAAGCCGCCCAGCGCAAAATTCGGTCCGCAGCCGTAACCGCTTTGCCACAAGGGTCCATAGCTGAAGGGCCCATACCACGGCGCGCAAAAGCCAGTGCCCGCGGAAAACGTCACGCTGCCATGTACATTCCGATCGCCGCTCCAGTAGCCAGCGTCGTGATAGCGGTAGCCGCTGCCAGCACAGCCCGCGAGCAAAACTGCAGCCAGCCCAAGGATCCACCTTTTCATGACGCGCGCCTTGATGCACATTGATTCTTGAGCCTAGTCGTCTGCGCATAAAGCGCAACTGAATCTGTTCCTCAGGGCGTGCGGCGTGCGCAACTGGACTTGCGTTGAAAAGCGCTCTGCGATTACGGTTCTATACTGGTGAAACTCAGGCAGCGACCGAAAGCCATGATTCGTGTTGTGTTCAATCAAAAGGGTGGTGTGGGCAAGTCCACGATCGTGTGCAATCTGGCGGCCGTCGCGGCAAGCCAAGGCTTGCGCACTTTGGTCATCGATCTGGACGCGCAAGGCAATTCTTCGCGCTATTTGCTGGGTGCGGCGGTGGAACAAGTCGAGCTCGGCATTGCCGATTTCTTCGAGGAAACGCTGTCCTATCGACTGCGGACACGCGATCCAGCCGACTACATTTCGGCCACGCCCTTCGAGAATCTCTCGTTGATGGTGGCGGATCCCAGGCTCGCCGACTTGCAGACCAAGTTGGAAACCAAGCTCAAAATCTTCAAACTATCCGAAGCGCTCACCACCCTGAGGAAGCACTACCAGCAAATTTGGATCGACACGCCGCCGGCGCTGAATTTCTACACGTTGTCGGCCTTGATCGCGGCGGATCGTTGCCTGATCCCCTTTGACTGCGACGATTTTTCGCGTCAGGCATTGTATCGGCTACTGGAAAATGTTGATGAAATCCGCAACGATCACAACAAGAAGCTAAAAATTGAGGGCATTGTCGTCAACCAGTTCAACGCACGCTCGAACTTGCCAACGCGGGTGGTTGAGGAGCTGATCAGCGAGAAGTTACCGGTGCTGCCGCAATACATCTCGGCCACGATCAAAGTGAAGGAAAGCCATGAGGCAGCCAAACCGTTGGTCTACTTTGAGCCATCGCATAAGGTCACCGGCGAATATCGCGCCTTGTTCGATCTGCTCGACAAGAAGAAACGATGAAGGGATGCGATGCTGTGCACCCCAAACTTAAAGTGCGCCGCTTGAGTTGCGACGCACGCCACCGCTTCAGGAGAGCCTAGCCCCATGATCTTCCAGAAATTCTTCGGCGCCATCCGCGCGCAATTGAACAAGCTTGCCAATTTGTTCTGGGAGGCCGACCCGATTGCGCAGATGCAGTATGAGTACGACCGCTCGGTGGAAGAGCTCAAAAGTGGACGCGTGGGTCTTGAGCAATACCGTGGGCTGGTCGAAAAGGTCACGCGCCAAGTCAAGGAGGGTGATCGTCATGTGGCGCAGTTGGAAGCGCAGGCCAAGGCCTATTTGAAGGCCGGTGATCGCGCGACGGCGTCGAAGTTTGCGCTGGAGATGGAAAAAGCCCGGAAAGATCTGGCCAGCAACCAGGAACAGTTGGCGATGCACGAGCAGTCTTACAACAACAGCTTGCAGAAAATCCAGCACGCCACCAAAAAACTTGGCGAAGTGCGCACCAAGATTCAAAAGTACGATGCCGAGATCAAGATGAGCGAGGCCGAGGCCGAAGTCGCCAAGCTCTCGGAAACTTTCAATTTCAATGTAACCACCGACTTCGGACAACTGGAGCAAGTGGTGCAGGACCGCATCGACAAGAATCGCGGCGCCGTGCGCGTGGCCGCTGATCTGTCCACCCGTGGTATCGCGGATATCGAGGCAGAACAAAATATGGAACAGGCCATGGGCGAAGACGCACTTTCTCGCATGGAACGCGAGATGGGTATCGTCACGCCGGAAACGGCGCAGGCGGCTCCCGCACAAAAAGAACTCGGTCCGGCACAGTCGAACTGACCTGAGCCCGGCGGTGCTAGGCTCGATCTTTCCACATTGATTTTTTGCAAGGCTGCCAATGAACGGTCAACCGAAACCAGGTTTTTATTTTGTCGTCCTCATCGTCATTCTTGGACTCGTGGGCTACGCGCTGTACCGTCTCAAGGCGCCGGATACGGCCGATACACCCGTGGTGCAATCGGCGCAGGGTGATGACAGCTCCACCTCGGATACACCCACGTCCGGAGGTGACGCAGGCGCCGTCGAAGCGCCCGATGCCGCTGGCATCACCACGGTCAAGGAATACGCCTATGTCCCCAGCCAGCGGTTGCCGGATGTCAAAGGTGTGTCCAACTACCAGCCGATGACCGATCGTACGGTGCGTTTTGCGATCAATGTGTGGGCCGGCTGGGCGCCGATCGTCTACGCGAACGGTGGCTTCAAGCCCGGCAAGACCTGGACCTCGCCGGGCGGACAACCATTCAAAGTCGAATTGGTACTAATCGACGATCCGGTGTCGATGCGCGATGCCTATGCTGCCGGCGACGTGCACATTGGCTGGGCCACGGTCGATATGCTGCCTTTGTTGCTAGAAAGCCTGCAGAAAGACAGCCGCGTGATGCCGCGAGTGTTCCAGCAGGTCGATTGGTCAAATGGCGGCGACGGTATCGTGGTGCGCGACAAGATCAAGTCGGCCTCAGATTTGCGCGGAAAGACTGTGGTGCTTGCGCAGAACAGCCCCTCGCACTTTTTCGCACTGAATACCTTGATCAATTCAGGTATCGAGCCGGCCGAGGTCGATTTCCGCTTCACCAACACCGCCTTCGAAGCCGCTGCCGCTTTCAATGCTGACAAGAGCATTTCCGGTGTGGTCAGTTGGGCGCCGGATATTTACAACTTGTCCGACATCAAGGGCAACAAGATGCTGGTGACCACGGCAACAGCAAATAAGCTGATTGCCGATGTGTGGTTTGCGCGCGCCGACTTTGCCAAGGACCATCCGGATATCACCGAGGGATTGGTGCGTGGAATTTTCGACGCCATGGTCGCGCTGGAAGCGCAGGAAGCCAAGCAGAAGGTCGCAGGATGGATGGCGGAAGGTTATTCGCTGCCGGCCTCCGATGCGCTATCCATGTTGGCGGATGCGCATTCGACCAACTACGCCGAGAACCGTGAGTTCTTTTTGAATCGCAACAACCCGACCAACTTTGAACGCACCTTCAACACCGCCTATGTGATGTACCGCAAGATCGGCGCAGTGACCTCCAAGGTGGCTTTCGATCAGTTGGTCGATTTCAGCGTGCTGCAAAAGCTCAACAGCGAGCCGAAGTACGCCAATCAAAAATCTAACTATGGAATCAATTTCGCACCGATGAGTGCGAGCGCGATTCAGTCAGAAAGTACAGAAATCCTGACCAAGACCGTGGTCATCCACTTCTTCCCGAATTCTTGGGACCTTTTTAAGAAAGTTGTCAAGGATCGGGGCGGCAAAGCGGTGGAAGAGCAATACGACCCGAATGTGGATTTCGTGCTGGAGGAGATCGCCAAGCTTGCCGGTAGCTACGGCGCGGCGCGCATCGTGATCGAAGGCCACACCGACGGCTCCATGCGCGGTCAGGTACCGGATTCTGCGGTCCGTGAGCTCTCCACCAACCGTGCGAACTCGGTCAAGCAAGAACTGCTGCGGAAATTCCCGACCATGGATCCGAACCAGTTCTCCGCCCAGGGCATGGGCTGGGCGCGTCCGGCCGACACATCCGATGCTGACAACGCCGCGAAAAATCGCCGAGTTGAGGTCAAGGTATATCCGCTGGAAGCGCAGTAGTTCGGGGCTCGGCGCTTAGGTGCCGGGACTCGGGACTCGGGACTCGGGACTCGGGACTTAGGTGCCGGGACTCG
>Ga0209181_10001306_pt1 | contig 44138 bp, 43 predicted proteins | sample MAT05_FD_187208 | JGI IMG/M metagenome (GOLD analysis project Ga0209181, IMG submission 187208) | Freshwater microbial communities from Lake Fryxell liftoff mats and glacier meltwater in Antarctica - MAT-05 (SPAdes) (version 2) | ecosystem: Environmental > Aquatic > Freshwater > Ice > Liftoff... | reverse complement strand
TATTAAAGTTGGAATAGAGATAAAACGTCAAGCAGCTGGTTGGGATAATGAATATCTGCTTAAGATTATAGGTGTCAAATCTTTTTCATGAAATTGCCCTGTAATGAGTAGCTATTCAATTAAAGAAAACCCATTTGTTTATGGGTTAAAAAGAACGCCATATCAAGAAACATGGAACAAATTTTCCCCATCAAAACCGCTTGGAAAAATTGCAGATGGTAGCTATTTCGCGGGACGCACCATACATTTTGGCTTAAGCATTGTAGGAACAGTCATTGATCTCGCCCTTCAATTTTTTTCAATGATATTAGCAACTCCAATGGCTATTATCGTGAAAGGAGAAACGCTCTTACGTAAATGTGATAAAGATGATGCTTACTCTCGATATTGTCTACTTCCGGCTATGGGTGTGCACATAATCCGACAATTGACAACAGAAAATCAACTTTCTTATTTAGCAGGAGATGTTGAATTAATAGCTAACTACGTTAAGACAAAACAATTTTCAATAATATACGGCGCATTTTTGGAAAGTATGTTATTTTAAAATATTTTAAGTAATATAAATTAAATAGAGATAAAGAAATTTGAAATTGATAATGGTGGACGAATTATCCACCATTATCAATATGAATTAGTTAAAAAAACCGGTAAGTAAGCGGCTCAAATCATTATAAGTTAAAAAGATGAAAAATCCGATTAACAAGAATGCAAAAGGTATAATGATCTTTTCTAATGTTTTAGGATGCAATCTGCGCCCTGTAATCAATTCCATAAAAGAAAATGCAATCGTCCCACCATCAAGCATCGGGATTGGAAGCAAGTTCAAAAGCCCAAGATTTAAGCTTATTGCGCCAAGCCAAAAGAGAGCTTGTTTTGCCCCAAGAGCCCAACTATCATGTACCACTTGAACAATACCAATAGGTCCTGAAATCCACTTAGGATTTAATACCCCAGTAAATAGAGCCTTCAGCGTACGCGCAATCTCTGTAAAAACATTTGAAAAAAGCTCTGTTGGACCAGGATTATAATCCACTTTTATGTCTTGAACATTAGGTAGCCCAAGGAGAAGTTGCTTTTCATGAACTTCTAAAAGACGTAAAGCTGCAGCTCGTTTCTCAGGGTCTTCAATCGACTCAATCGCTTTTTTCTGCTCAGCCATTTGAGTTGCAATCGATTTTTGAAAGTCAGGTGATAGATCAAATTCAGCTTTTGATTTAGGTACCACAGGATTTAGCAAAAATAGTGTTCCTATTGATTTGATCGGGGAATCAGTCCCAACGCTCATGTTAATTTTTTGAAGAGCTGCCATATCCACGTCGTTGTCAAAAACCTTATCGGCATCCATCCAACTACTCATTTTATTAGGCTCTAAATCTCGCTCAATAACAATTGTTAGACGATTTTCTTGAAGCTTAAGTAGTAATTCAGACGCATGATTTACAGCAATACCATCAATTGCAATGATCTTATCATTTACTTGAAGAGGCATTTCAAGATGTGAAAAGGCTGTTTTTGGAAAAGCTTCTTCTTCATTTTCCTGATCGATAAATTTAATTTGATTTTCAACGACATTATCGTTTGTCAAATTATAAGGGATCATATAAAGGCTTTGTATTTTTTTACCGTTCAAACCGGCTTCATATTGCCAGTCAACAAGCTCTTCTCTAAAATTTTTGTCCATTTTAAGCTCTTCAACAACTACACGTGGGGCACGCGCTAATAGGGTTTGATCGCCACGCTTGATTGTTAAAAGGGCACGGCCTTCATTTAAAATCTGGTTGATCTGAGCTAAAGAAAAAATTCTTTCCCCATCAATTGAAACTATTTTGTCTCCATACTGAATACCACTATCAACTAAAGGCGAGCCTTCAGGAAGTGGATTTAAAGAACCATCAGGTAACTTATTATAGGTGACATAATTTGCTGAATTCATAATGCCTGTTGTCAAGACACCTTTTTCAAGCGAGTAGGGGTGTTGGTAAGTGTTAATTTTTAGATCGTAGGGAGTTTTTTCACCCGTTAGATAATTAACTTTAAAACCGGAAACATCAATTAGGGGTGAGCCGCTTGTCATTGGTGCATATAGATGATCTTTTGATCCTTGGTAGGCTTGACCGTTATAAGATGTAATTTCATCTCCTGGACGAATGCCTTCTGCATAGAGTTCAGATTTAGGATCTACTAAGCCAATTTTATGTGTAAATTCTGAAAACTTTTTTTCTTGTCCGCCGATTGCAAAAAGTAAGCAAAAAACCAAAAATGCAAAAACAAGGTTTACAAAAGGCCCCATAAAAGCCACTTTTATGCGATCCCAAGGACCTTTACCAAAAAATCCGTCTTTGACATCGTAGGGGTCTTGATCATTATCTGTTTCGGTGCCGGCAATTTTGACGTAACCGCCAAATAAAAGCCAACCGATTTGCCACTTTTCGTTATTGTAAACCCATGATAAAATAGGTCTTCCAAAACCGATTGCGAATGTTTCAACTCTCATGCCTACTTTTTTAGCCATTAAATAATGACCAAGTTCATGAATAAAAATTAAGAAGCTTAAGCCTAAAATAGCAAAAATTATATACATCGGATAATCCACATTAATTGTTTACACGGTAAAATCTTGAGTATGCCACAAACGGCGTATATCGTCAAATATGTAAAGCATCTTTTCGCCCTAAAGCATCAATTCCCAAAACATCATCCAAAGTGTTAACCTGTACAATGGAATGACTAGACATCAAGTGATCAAGTTTAGTCCCAATTTCATTCCATGCAATTTGTTTTTCAAGACAGCGGTTCACTAAAATTTCATTTGCTGCATTCATGTAACAAGTCAAACTTCCACCGGCTCTTACTGCATCATAGGCAAGCCTTAAACATCTGAACTTTTCAAGATCCGGGATAAAAAATTGTAATTCATGATTTTTGACAAAATCAAAGGCTGGCATCATCCCCTCTTTTCTTTTCGGGTAAGTTAGGGCGTATTGAATAGGAACAATCATACTAGGCACACCCATTTGTGCCATGATCGAATTATCGACAAATTCTACCATGCTATGAATGAGACTTTGAGGGTGAATTACCACATCTATTTTATCAACGGGCATGTTAAACAAAAAGTGAGCTTCAATGACTTCAAGTCCCTTATTCATTAAGGTCGATGAATCTATTGTGACTTTTGGTCCCATTACCCAAGTTGGATGTTTTAATGCCTGGTCGACTGTTGCATGAGACAACTCTTCTTTTGAAAATGATCTAAAAGGACCACCAGACGATGTTAGTATCAACCGTCTTATAGGCGAATCTTTTTCGCCATTTAGGCACTGAAAAATTGCACTATGCTCGCTATCAATTGGTATTAAACGCACTCTTTTTTCCTTAACGAGCTTCATAACGATTGCCCCACCTGACACTAACGCTTCCTTATTAGCTAAGCCGACATCTTTACCCGATTGGATGGCTGTCAATGTCGGAATGAGTCCTAAAGTACCAGTCATAGCAGACACAACAAAATCAACACCCGTGTAGGCGGCAACCGCCTTAACACCTTCCATTCCACCGACGACTTCGATGTCTGGTAATCTTTTTTTTAATTCAAGAGCTTTATCGGTGTCATAAACAGCAATAATCTTCGGATGAAATTCTTTAGCTTGCCTTTCAAGTAAATCAATATTTGATTTTGCCGCAAGACCTACGACTTCAATCTCTTCCTTTAAATGCTTCGCTATTTTTAAAGTATTTTCTCCAATTGAGCCCGTACTTCCAATAATTGCTATTTTTTTAATCATAATCTTAAATCTTTCCTTTGCAAAAAAGTATTTTTTTCCTATACTTATCCCATAACTTTCCTTTGTTGGAAAGATTTTATTGTCATTATTTTTAAGGAGAAGGCACACATGCCAACTATTAACCAGCTTGTTAGAGAACCGCGCCGAGCTAAAATTAAGCGCAGCAAGTCACCAGCATTAAAAAAATGCCCACAACGCCGTGGCGTTTGCTTACAAGTTAAGACAAAAACGCCTAAAAAACCAAACTCAGCTTTACGTAAAGTAGCTTGGGTTCGTCTTTCAACCGGTCAAGAAGTTATCGCCTATATTGGTGGTGAGGGTCACAACCTCCAAGAGCACAGTATTGTACTTGTTCGCGGTGGTCGTATCAAAGATTTACCGGGTGTTCGATACCATATCGTGCGTGGAGCATTAGACTGTGCGGCTGTACAAAACCGCAAACAAAGCCGATCGAAATACGGGGCAAAACGCCCTAAAAAGTAATGCTAGGATACTGAAAATTTGAGTATTTTGGTTCGTGATTCACGTTTTTTAGATTTTTCTTTAAAACGTAAATCACGCACAGGTTCAATTCATTTTTGAACCAGGTGAAACTATTTCGGTTTATCCATTGTAAAAATTATGTTTTATATACGAGGAAACCATGTCAAGAAGACATAGAGCAGAAATCAGGGAAATCGAAGCTGACCCAATATACGGCAGTCAGCTACTTTCCAAATTTATTAATAAAGTGATGATGGGTGGTAAAAAATCTACTGCACGTCGAATCATTTACAACGCTCTTGAAAAATTTGCGAATAAAGTAAAATCTGAAAATCCATTAGACGCTTTTGAACAAGCTCTAGAAAATGCAAAGCCGGCACTTGAAGTAAAATCACGCCGTATCGGTGGTGCAACTTACCAAGTGCCTATTGAGATTCCAACAAACCGTCGTGTTTCTATGGCGATGAGTTGGATTATCAATTTTGCCAGATCAAAAACAGGACGTTCAATGGAAGATGGTCTTGCAAATGAATTAGCTGATTGCTTTAACAATCAAGGCAGTACAATTAAGAAAAAAGATGACACTCATAGAATGGCTGAAGCGAATAAAGCTTTTGCTCACTATAAGTTTTAATTAAAGGGACGCTAATTTATGGCAAGACCACAAGATGAACACTTAAAAAATGTCCGTAATATCGGGATCATGGCTCACATTGATGCCGGTAAGACGACAACAACAGAGCGTATTCTGTATTACACAGGACGCGTACATCGCATGGGTGAAGTGCACGAGGGTGCTGCAACTATGGATTGGATGGAACAAGAGCAAGAGCGCGGGATCACGATCACATCCGCTGCTACGACTGTTCACTGGAAAGATTCCAAGATCAACATTATCGATACTCCTGGACACGTTGACTTCACAATCGAAGTTGAGCGTTCATTAAGAGTTCTAGATGGTGCTGTAGCGGTATTTTGTTCAGTTTCAGGCGTTGAGCCACAATCAGAAACTGTATGGCGTCAAGCTGATAAATATGGCGTACCTCGTATTGCATTTGTTAACAAAATGGATCGTACAGGCGCTGACTTCTTTGATGCAATCAGCACTATGAAAGAAAAACTTCATGCTAATGCAATTCCTGTTCACTGCCCAATTGGCGCAGAGGCAGAATTCAAAGGTATGATTGACTTAGTATCAATGAGAGCCCTTTACTTCCATGATGAGACACTCGGTGCTGATTGGGAAGAAACAGACATCCCGGCAGACCTTCTTGATCAATGCAAAATTTTGCGTTCGGAACTTTTAGACGAACTTGCAACAGTTGATGAATCCGATGATGCTTTCATGACGAAAGTTCTTGAAAATCCGGATGCATTAACAGTAGCTGAGATCAATGCTGTTATTCGTAAAGGTGTCTGCACAAACAAGTTTACACCTGTTTTATGCGGATCTGCGTTTAAGAATAAAGGCGTGCAGCAACTTCTTGATGCAGTTGTTAACTGGATGCCATCGCCGATTGATCGTGGAGCTGTTAAAGCTATCGATCTAAAAACGGACGGTGAGATCACGTTACCTCCTGCAGATGATGCACCTTTTGCAGCACTTGCATTTAAAATCATGACTGACCCATACGTCGGCCGTTTGACATACGTTCGTATTTATAGCGGTACGCTCGTAAAAGGCATGAGCTTAATCAATAGTACGCAAGATTCCAAAGAAAGAATTTCACGTCTTATTGAAATGCATGCTAACCAACGTAAAGAAAGAGATGAGTTTTATGCCGGTGATATCGCAGCTTGTATCGGCTTAAAAAAAGCTCGTACAGGTGATACAATTTGTGCAGCTGATCATCCTGTTCTTCTTGAAAAAATGGAATTTCCAGAACCTGTGATTTCAATGGCTATTGAGCCAAAATCAAAAGGCGACCGCGAAAAACTTTCGATGGCATTATCTGCCCTCTCAGAAGAAGATCCAACATTCAGAGTTCATACAAATGAAGAAACAGGTCAGACAATTATTGCCGGAATGGGCGAATTGCACCTTGAAATTCTTCACGATCGTATGAAGCGTGAATTTGCCGTAGAAGCAAACGTCGGTCAACCTCAAGTTTCCTACAAAGAAACGATCACAATGCCAAGCTCAAGCCAAACCAAGTTTGTCAAGCAGTCCGGCGGTCGTGGTCAGTATGCTCACGTAGAACTTGAAATTACTCCGAACGAAAAAGGCAAAGGCAATGAAGTTGTCAGCAAGATCGTTGGTGGTGTTATTCCAAGAGAATATATCCCGGCGGTTATTAAGGGCGTTGAAGACGGACTTTCAACCGGTGTTCTTGCAGGTTATAACCTTGTTGATGTGATTGTTCACATCGTCTTTGGTTCTTACCATGATGTGGACTCGAATGAAATGGCATTTAGAATTTGCGGATCCATGGCGATCAAGGATGCTGCAAAGAAAGCTAAGCCAATTATTCTAGAACCTATCATGAAAGTTTCTGTTACAACACCAGAAGCTAATATGGGTGATGTTATTGGGGATCTTAATAGACGTCGCGGCCAGATTACAGGACAAGAAAACCATAAAGGTGCTGTAATTATTAATGCTGAAGTCCCATTAAGTGAAATGTTTGGATATTCTACATTACTACGTTCTATGACTTCTGGTCGTGGTACTTATGTAATGGAACCAAGCCATTTCGCACAAGTTCCTAAAAACATACAAGAAGAAATTATTAAAAAGTAAGGACTTTATAAGGTTATATATTATGGCAAAACAAGAAAAAACGGCTAATAAAGAAAAGCCAAAACAAATACGGCAAAAAATCCGTATTCGGTTGAAGGGTTATGATCAGCGTATTGTTGATCGTTCGACATCAGATATCGTAGAAACAGCAAAACGTACAGGCGCTGGCGTTGCAGGTCCTATACCTCTACCGACACGTCGCGAAATTTATACTGTTCTACGTTCTCCTAACATCGACCGTAAATCACGTGAACAGTTTGAAATTCGCACACATAAGCGTTTAATTGATATTCTTAACCCAACAAGTAAAACAATCGATGCGTTAAAAACATTGACATTACCAGCTGGCGTGGACATCAAAATTAAAGCTTAAGTTGTAGCTAGTTGCATACGTCCCCTATATAGGAAGGCTTTAAAGCCTTCCTATTTTTTTGCCTAATTCAAAAAACGAAGACGTTAGGTATAAAAAATTCAGAGCTTAAATCAAATTATGAGATAACAATCTTCATTGAGAGCTTGCTACTATTGCTCCTTACCACGGAATTGTAAGGCTCAAATCTACCCATTTTTTTTTGATAGACCCCCTCACTTAGAAATTTGCGTAAAATATGTAACTTAGAATTTCTCTTAAGTTCGTTTTCGAGTAAGCGAAGGGTAACTGGAATTAGCCCGTAGTGACTTAAGGTGCAAGCTTTCTGAGGACGACCAAGAACTAGGTGAGAAATGTAAATAGATTTAAAGCTCGGAGCTAAAGCAAAGAGCGACTGAATAACATAACAATCGAGGCCAAAATGATATTTAGCTAAATATGTTTCTATAAATTCATTTTACACTCGTGTCGAAATATTGTAATAAATCTAAGTTTTTAAGAATTCAGTTTTTGCCAATTTCCTCGCAATAATTCGTTCAAATTTTGAAAGGGATGAGACATTATACGACGCATAATATCTTCGAGATATTCGTATGGATTAATATTCATAGTTCGACATGTTTGGTTATTCCATATTACTGCGTTCCCTGGCATCTGGTCGTGGTACGTATGTAAAGGAGCCAAACCATTTCGAACAAGTTCCTAAAAACATACAAGAAGAAATTATTCAAGTCCGATTGGTTGATGATTTTCTTTGTCAATAATCTTAAGAATATTTTTTGGACAACTGCTGCTATAAAACTCTACAGGTTTTCCGGTTGTTAAGTATAGAGTTTGGGGTTTCCAGATATCTCTTTGATCTTTTAGAGCTCTATAAGCTATGGTAACTGCTTGTCTTAGCAGCCAAGGCTTGTCTTTTTCATCTTTTGGCAGTAGAGCGTAATCTTCAATCGATACCCACTCAGCTTTTTCAATTTCACTTTGCTGGATTAGAGGCTCTTGCATTTCTTTTAAACAAAAAGCAAAAATATATGAGATATCAGGATTATTTTGCCGATAATTGTTAGACCATCCTGTGCTGACTAAAACGGCCTCATCAGGTTTTACAAGAATATTTACCTCTTCTCTTAATTCCCGAATGACAGCTTTTAGAGGAGTATCCTCGTTGACACCATATTCTATGCCACCTGTTGGCGGTTTTGATTTTTTTATTCCTACTTTTTCAGTCACAACAAGAACTTTTTTTAATTCTGGATCAAAAACAACACCTGTTACTCCGGCTGATATTGTTCTGTAAGGTGGAAAACTGCATTCTTTTAAATCATGGTTTTTTAAACATAAATTCAATAAGGAGTACTCAGCATTTCCGTGATGATGCCGAAAGCCGCATTCAATAGCCACTTTCATGATGTCACCCTCATTTGATGGAACTTTTAACCCAAGGACATGAATTCCACTTTCCTTTTCCACTTCAATTCTCATACGAAGAATATTTCTGAAAATCACAGAATATTTAAACATATCTTTGGAAGGCAATAAAGTAAAATCCAGCATTAGGCCTTTAAATGGATCCGGCTTAGCGATAATCTTCAATGCATTTTGAATATTTTCTATATCTTTAAACAATTCACCAGAGGGTATACTAGAAGTTAAATTTGATTGTTTCATTTTAAAAAGCTTAATAGCTGTTCTATGGTTATAGCTCATCTGACTCATACTTTTAAGTGCCATCATAGGAAACCTGCTTTGTTGAATTGTATTTTTATCATAATTTTTAACCTTTTAGGTTTATTTTAACAATCAAATACGTATTTAAAGTTTTCTCAGACATCTAATTTAAATATTTCTACTACAAGCTTAAAGAAGGATTCAAATCTTATTTCGAAATAAAAAAGGTTCTTCACACAAATTGAGTTGCTGCCCGCAAGAAACAAATAAAAATGATCTGATTATTTTCATTCATTTCTCCTTCAATTTATCTCAAAAATCTGAATAGTTGAAAGAGTAAATAAAATGGTAAAGGCAATAACTGATAGCTATAAGTTTCTTTATTTCTTATCTTTACATCAACATTAGTCAAACTTGGAAAGCCTAAATTAATGCGTACTGCCTTTTAAAGTTGTAATTGATTATAAAAGAGATGGTTTTGGGGTAAAGAACTTAACTAAAAAAAGTTGAGGGGATAAATCAATGAACCCTTAAAAAAGGGTTCATTGAAATAAGCAATTATCTGCCGATTAAAATAAAGATACCTGCCGCTATAGCTAAAATACCCATTACGATTGAAGGGATAGCAACTACTGCTAAAAACATTAAGCCTTGGAGGATAAGATAAATTGAAAGTAAAATAAATCCGACGTTTCTGATCATTTGATTTTCCTTTTTTAATTCTTTTTTGTAGAGCTTTTTTTAAAAAGCTAATATCATAACTCACATTTTCAAAAAATCAGATACATGTCAACTTTTTATTTTAATTTATTGGATGTTTAATTCGGCAGAACTTGTAACAATATTAGATTTTTTATTAATGATACGCCCGTCAGATGAGACTGTAATAATAAAATGAATATGTTCCATAGCACCTGGAGCTATCTGATTTCTTTGAATGTAGCGGTATTCCGTAATTCCATTTTTAAGGAGCACTAAATCATACGGCTCCCCACACTCTTTTGTTACAAGCTCAAATGGTGAGCCAGTAGAGATCATGGCAAAATAGTCCTGATTCATCAATTTATGCTTACAGCAGGCAGTAAGACAACACAAAAGCAACATAGATACTATTTTTTTTATATTTTTTTCCATATACGTCCATCTATTGTTGTGCGATGTTGATCTGTTGAAACATATTCTGCATGAAGTAAATAATCTCCATTTTCTTGCAATTCATAGACTTCAAAACCCTCAAAATCCGAATGATCACGAAATTCCCAGGCGATGTTTTTTTCGCCAATTACAGCTTTACCGCTTGCCATCCCAAGAATTTCATTTTCTAAGGTAGCAGTACAACCAGATTCCTTGATATCAGAAAAAGTAAAGTGGTTATAAACGGTGTCACCACCCCCTCGCATTTCGACTTGTTGCTGGCAGTTAATTTCATTTTTTGTAATTTTTTTTATTACCCATTTAGTATAAAAATGAATTTGTTCAGGTGATGTACTAAACTGTACTTTCCCCTCACCTATCCAAATACCTTCCTTAAAAATAAAATCATGCTTAATCATTTAAAACATGAACCTCCGACTATAAATACTTTGTAAAATTCCAAGTGCCGTCATGATTGAAAGAATCGATGATCCGCCATATGTAACGAGAATTAAAGGCACCCCGGTGATAGGTAAAAAGCCACTCATCATGCCGATATTTACGACAATATGCATTGCCAAATAGACAGTGATGCCAGCAGATAGCAATCTTCCAAAATGATCTTTTGCAACTGCTGTAACCTGGAAACTAAAATATATTAAAGCGTAATAAAGTGCGAGAAGTAAAGAAAGCCCAAAAAAACCAAACTCTTCACCAAATGCAGAAAAAACTGAATCAGTATAGGCTGCAGGTAAAAAACCAGCTCCACTAAATTCACTTTTTCTAAATCCAATACCTGTTAAACCTCCAATTCCAATGGCAATCGCAGCATTTTTTTGATGGTGGGTATTTGGATTAAGACGATCAAACTGGTAATCCTTTAAAAATTTAGTGGCGTAAGGCCTAATATCTTCATGTGATACAACTTCTAAAAAAATTAAGGAAATCATAGCCACTGAAACAATTGCAATAATGGTCATGAAGCGTACTATGGTGCTATGTAGATCACCAAAATAAAACATCACCAACGTAATCGGAAATAAAACTAAAGCTGTCCCGAGATCTGGTTGTTTAAGAATCAGTATAAAAGGAATCCCAACAATTATCCCCCCAAAAAAAGCCGTGCTAAGTGAGGCTGCCTGTGATCTTCTCCTTTCTAAAAACCAGCTTAAAGAAATCAAAACGACAAGTTTTGCATATTCAGAAGGTTGAAAATTAATCCCGATGAAAGGAATTCTATACCAACGTTGTACCCTGGCAATGGCATCAGTAAAAAAAAGACCTGCCAATGAAACAATCATGATGGCGTAAAGTATCCATGTCCATTCACGGAGTTTGTTATAATCAAAACCTGCAAAAAAAATAAAAACGAATGTCCCTAAAACAAAAAACTGAATTTGTTTTAAAACCATCGGTGTAAAAAAACTTTCATCGGAAAATTCATTGCTAGAATCCATTGTGTAAGAAGAAATGACAGCTAAGCTAATGCACATCAATGCTAAAATAATCGGAATAACTCTAAAATCTATTCTTCTTAAATAAAGATAATCCCACATAATTGATCCAAAATAATATATTCAAAGTATCACTAAAGCAAACTGTTTATGTCTATTGATTTTTTTCAAAAAGATCATTAAGATTAAAATATGGAAATCGTGCATAAACATTTTAAAACAATAGAATCTACCAACACTTGGGGAAAGCTCAATTGTCATCTCTTTGATCAAAATAAAATGACACTCATTACAAGTGAGACCCAAACAAAGGGACGCGGCCGTTTTAAACGCGAGTGGGTCTCACCACCTCATGAAAATATTTATGCCACCTTTTGTTTTGCAATAGATAAAAAACGTGTGGATATAGGAAATATCCCGCAGATACTTAGCATTTCTGCTGCAAAGACTCTAAAAAATTTACATTTTTTACCAGCGTTAAAATGGCCGAATGATCTTCTTTTATCTCAAAAAAAGGTAGCCGGTATTCTTTGTGAGACTGTAAGCTTTGATACCCACTTTATGGTTATCCTAGGGATTGGGCTTAATATAAATATGCCATTACAATCTCTTAAAACAATTAATCGTCCAGCCACTTCCCTTTTTAATGAAACAGGAAAACATTATGTTGTAAAAGATGTTTTACACTTGCTGGAATTGCAATTTCTAACTGATTTTGAAGTTTTTTTAAAGAATGGATTTTCGCCATTTCTAGAAGAATACAAAAAATTGATCTCGACATCATCAAATCAAATCCTTCGCTTTCACGATAACTTAAATATTGTCGAAGGCACTTTTAGTGGGGTTAACGATGATGGAACATTAAATCTGTTAATTAAATCTGGCATTATTAAAAAATTTATCTCCGGTGAATTTTTACCTTAATAAGTACTTTTTTTCATGCTTAGAGTGAATAAAATGCAGTCATGCCAACTTGGTCTCTTCGACCATGGTTTTTATTGATAATCAGGCCATTTGGAGAGTCCCCTACCATCAACTGAAAATTGCAGGCTTTTTCTTTACATCTGGTAAAATGCTGCCCAAATATTTTATTTCCCGACTTAAAAAATTCTAAAGAAACGCAAATAATTGCTTCAAGTAGCGTAGGTATCTTAAAATTTTTTGAAGTTGTTTTATTAAGATTATCAACTATTCTTTTTTGAATGGTAAAATTATTTCCTAGGGTATGGGGGATGGGGGTTTTCTTCATTACCCTCCAACCTGACTTCTCGATGGGTGCATTTCCAAATTTTTCGAAAATTTTAGACCAAATATAATAATATCCTAAACTATTGTTCGGGTATTTTTGTTTCAAAAGTTCTCCGTAGCTATTGATAGTGAGTCCTTTAGGAATGTATACAAAGCTCCAAGTATCTATCATTCTCTTTTCAGGATCAACAGGACAGGGAATTTGATCTATATTTAAAGGTAAAGTCCTAAGAGCTTTGGCTTTCTCCTCTTCTGTCATTCCATTATTTTTAAAATGGTGATCCCAATGATTCGGACTAAAGACAAGCTCACATAGTGATTCTCTTTGCTTGTCTAAACGGGGAGTTAACAATACATACCATTGTTTACTTGCCACGATGCAACGGGCAAAATCGATAAAATTTAAGTGATTAAAAATTTCTATAATTATTTCAGACGGAAGTATAGTAATAGAATTATTATCAATGATTTCCAGGTTAAAAGTATCCCTGAAATAAGATGACCTATAAGTTTTCATAAAACCCCTCATAATATTTTAAAACTAAAATGACATTGCCAGAAAACCTATATTAAATGCCATATTTAATTGTAGAGAGCCACAACAGAAAATAAAAGCAACAGTAATTTAATTGCCGGCACTTAATTTCATGCATAGTGTTTCACACATCTTTTTATTGACAGTAATTTTTATACCCGAAGGGTGTTAGGGTAACTAGCTTAAGCGTGAGATAGCGATAGCGAGCGTAACCCTCGGAAGCTTTAGTAGAAATTGTACCCATGAAATTAAGTATTTGCAATTAACCTACCAGTGCTCTCTTTAATTTCCAAAAATGGCAAACTTATTCTGACGACCCTCTTGCTTGAAGTAGGTTTTACGATGATGCATGTGAATGTTTTATCATTCAAAACCATGCTGATCATCATTCCAAATGTTTTTTTGATCTCTGCCTGATTTTCAGCCTTTTTTGTCAATTGATCGAAAAGATCACCCATTTAACGCAGACCAATGTCATCTATTGTTAATTCGGCATCTGATAATGCTTTTTGAACTGCAATTTTTGTGGTCGTCAAAGCTGTTAAATCAACAGGATCCTCTGTAATATTAGCCTCAAGCCTGCCCAATAGAGACAACGAGAAGGGCATCTTTTTTATCAATTCCGCATTTTTTTACTCCCTCTTCTAAAAGCACAAGAAGTGAGGAGGCTCCATCACTCACCTTTTAGCAATCGTACAAATTGAGGTTTGGTACAAAAATATTGGTAGAGGGAGGAATTGAGTCTAAAAGTTCAAGATCTTATACACCCTTATGAAATTCTTGAGCTTTTTTATTTTTACGGGCGTTCAAAGCAGCAATTTCAAACGATTTAGCCATCCCTTTTCTTTAGGCCTCATTACCATACTTGCCATAGTAGCCACGGGCTCTATCAGAAAATATACCAGGGAAAAAAAAGGCGTGACCTCCCTTTCTTTCTCTTTTATAACAAGGAGCTCCTGCTAGTATTTCAGCGCTCATAGACAGATTTCATATTATGTTGAATTTCAAAAACTGCAACAAAAACAGAATCTGAAATTTCCAATAGAATAAATCTTAAGGCCCTTTGCAATTGCTCTACCAAAAGTACCACAGGCACGCTCAACAGTAGTACATAGTTTACCGCCAAGAGATTTGACCATTCCCAACTTCACCTGTCAGGTTAATTTCAGTTTTTGAGATTTCTAAAATAAAAAGAGTCGCAATTTTGCGACCCATTTTCCAAGAAGAGCCAATTACTGAGACATTCCTTAGTGCTTTATCTATTTGCATGATGCTTTTTATGTTTGATGAATAGATCCATTTCATTTTTTCTTTCAGGTGTTGCAAAACAGACTGAAGACATATTTTTCTCAGCTTCTAGCGCTTCGTTACTTATATGAGAGGCAATATTTATAGCTCTTTTTGCCTGTAAGACAGCATTAAATGGATGTTTTAAAACGGTTGATGCTGTTTCATAACAGCTTGCGATGAGCATATCTTCTTTAACAAGCTTGTTGACTATATTAAAATCTAAAGCCTCTTTACCACTAATTGTTCTACCTGTCATGATTAATTCTTTTGCAAGGCGTGGGCCTACTGCCTCTGTTAGCCGCTGAGTACCCCCAAAAGCTGGAATGAGCCCCAAACTTACCTCGGGCATTCCAAAAACTGCTTTTTCTGTGGCATAGATAAAATCACAAGCAAGAGCCATCTCAAAACCACCACCTAAAGCATACCCATTAACCGCAGCAATTGTTAAAAAAGGAGCTGTTTGTAAACTTGTTGCAACTTTTTGGCCAAGTTCTGAAAATCGTAGCATTTCCAAATGGCTAAAATGCTGCATTTCTGAAATATCGGCACCTGAGGCAAACGCTTTATCTCCATCCCCTGTTACGATTAACGCTCTTAGCTGCTGGCCTTTAGAAATTAAATCTAAAAACATATGCACTTCTTCTAAAAGATCTTTATTTAGAGCGTTTAATACTTCTTTTCGGCAAAACTTTAAAAGGCCTATATGCTCTTGTCTCTCATAAGATATAAATTTCATCTGCCACCCCTATTTTATTCATTTGAACCCTATTTTTTAACCTAAATTAAATTTTATAGGACGTCAAGGGGAAAATAAGTCTATCTATAACATCACCAAACGTACGGAATTAGCCTATATGGTACTTTTGCACAATATTCATCCCATTTTTTACCATATTTAGCCTGGCAGCGTTTTTCATCCCGTAGACAGCGATGGACAAGCAAAATAAACAAAAAGACAAAATAAAAATAAGGGAATATAAATGTCATCCCGCATGCTAAGCTATAGGCTAAGGAAAGAATCAAATCCCCTGTATAATTCATATGTCTTGTATATCCCCACCATCCGGAAGTCAAAAGCTTTGTCTTTCTTAACTCCCCATCTCCTGTCTTATATTCGCAATCAATACTTTTAGCTTTTTTACCCCAGATAACAAAATCATCAGCTGATTTTCTAAATTTATCTTTCTGGTTATTCGCATCAGCAAAAATATAAAATCCTATGAGTCCGAAGCTAAGAACAAAAAGAGCGTACTCTGTAGATAATTGAACCGGGTTAAACACTAAAAATAATGCTTGAAGCGTGTACATAAAAGGTAACCAAACACTGTCACCCCAAGCAAGCATCCATCCAAAATGATCGTGATGAATGTCTATTGTTTTTAAATACCAAGCTTCCTTCCAAAAAAAGTAAAGGACATAAAGAGCTTGTAGAAAATTCACAATCAGCATGGAATTTGTTAAATATCCAAATTTTGCATATTGAGCTGATGCAAAAGATAAGTTAATTAATGTCCAGGCTACAATGCCGGGTCTTCCGTTAAAGAAGAGCTTAAGATCAATTAACCCAACACGTGGATTTAGCTCAACCCCCATAATAAAATCGTAAAGCTTGTTTCCGCTAAATTTTCTATCATTTGGGTAGGATGGAAAGTAAAGAGCCTTGACATAGGCAAATAACCCAAGTGAAAAACCAACAATATTTAGTACCCACAGTAAGGGGCCTAAATTGTCAAAAATGATCGTCGGTGAAAATAAACCCAAACCAAATGAGAGGCTTATAAACAAAACATGAGAGATGACCCATGCTTGGAGTCCGTTAATGTTATAGGCAAGACAATTGCCGGCAGGTGTAATCGCACCGTACACTTTTCCGCCCTGATAAGTTGGGATCAATTTATGCAAAACATCAGGTATGATTGCTAGTGCTGCTTGGAAAGCTGTCCAAATTAAATATAGCGCAAATGAAGCAGCTGTTACTGCAGGTAAAAACGACAAAACATTTACTCTGTTTAAACCACCTGACAATATAAATTCAATAGGTGCAATTAAAGAGCAGTTAAAATGAAAAGCAGAAATATAAAAGTAAACAACAAGCAAGGGTGTAAACAACATAATTGCAAGACAGCCGATCAATGTGCCAAACCCCGTGGTAGATGCTCTTCCCCATTCTAATTTAAGATCTGCTTTATCTATTTTTTCAATCGTGCTCATTCATCTGCCTTTTAGTGTAAAATTAAAATATAATATATACATAAGAAGAGATAAAGAAGACTAATGTTTTTTGCAAAATAATTTTAAGTATATTTACATTACAAGAGGCCAGCTATTGCTTTTATCGAGGACAATGATGCCTGTCGGCTTTATAGTAAGCGCTACAAACAAATGATTATTACTCCCATCGTTACCACAAGTCTCTTGACAACATGTATATCCACCATCAAATAATTGATGATCAAACTTAATTTTTTCCCCGGCAAGTAAAACAATCATTTCTAAAACTTTAGGAAATTCATGGGTTTCTGAAGTTCTTCTATTAAAACTTGAGTTTCTTTTAGACATTACCCAAGAGCTTTCAGAATATACTTCATCTCCATATTTTTTAATAATAGTCTCCGGGATAGACCAGATAAGACGCTTTATTTTTAAAGCCGAAACCATTTTATTTAAAGTAAGGTTTGCAGGCTTATAGGCAACCGCATAAGTATCTATAACAATATTTAAGGGTAAAGTTCTAAAGGCATTTTTTCTTTCATTATAGGTAATTTGAAACCCACTATGCCACTCATTCCAATTTTCAGGGTTAGAAATCTTTTCGTATAACTTGATTTTTTCTAAGGCAAAAAAATGATTGCTGATTTTGTTCCAACTTTTGCTTATTTGACCAAACTTTCCAAGAGTTTTAACATCTAATTTGGTTATTATATTTAAAGCAATATCTGATACGAAATGATTCGGAAATAAGTAAGAAGTTTCCCGATCAAGCTCTTCTATTCCAATTATATCGCCGTAACCAGCTTCAAAAGAAGGTTCAGCAATATCTTTTTCCTTAATGGTAGATCCATTTGTAGTTTCAGGCGAATTGGGACCCTCAATAAAGATAGGAAAAGTTGTATTATATAGATTGTAATTAAATACATCACTGCTAAATATCGAACTACCGCGCTTCATAAAATAATCCTTTATTTTTAATTTTATAGAAAGAATGTTATATAATTTCTGAATTAAAAAAGCAATAAATAACGCAACACCTCATGTAACTTCTCAAAAAGCCGTGGCAAAAATTAAGACATATTGAGAAGTTACAAAAAAACCTTTACTATTAACAACTTAATATGTACAATTAATTCTTTATTTCATTTGATTTTCAAAAAAGATAAATAAAGAACGAAATTTACAAAAATTAAATAAGAGACCCATATGTCATTTAAAGATCTTGATCTAATCCCCGAACTTTTAAAAGCAATTGAAGAAGAAGGCTACACCACTCCAACACCTATCCAAGCCCAAGCTATCCCAATTGTTCTTGAAGGTTCAGACTTAATGGGTGGTTCACAAACAGGAACCGGTAAAACTGCAGGTTTTACTCTTCCTATGCTACAATTATTAACCAAATCTTCAAAAAATCCGGTAAAGCGCTACCCAAGAGCTTTAATTCTTACTCCAACAAGAGAACTTGCTGCACAAGTTGCTGAAAATGTTAAAACTTATGGTAAACATCTTCCTTTAAAATCCACTGTGATTTTTGGTGGTGTCAACATGAATTCCCAAATCAAACATCTACAAAATGGCGTTGATATCATCATCGCAACACCCGGCCGTTTATTAGACCATGCTTCACAAAAAACAGTAGACCTCTCACGCGTTGAAATTTTAGTACTTGATGAGGCCGATCGCATGTTGGATATGGGTTTCATCCACGACATTAAAAGACTTCTTCTTCTTCTACCTAAAAAAAGACAAAATCTTTTATTTTCTGCAACTTTTTCAAACGAAATTAAAAGCCTTGCAAGTGGTCTTTTAAATAACCCAAAAACAATTGAAGTTGTACGTCATAATACAGCAGCTGAAGGCGTGACTCAAATCATTTATCCGGTCGATGGAAAACGAAAAGCAAATCTTTTATCCCATCTTATTTCATCTAAAAATTGGAAACAAGTGTTGGTATTTACAAGAACAAAACATGGTGCTAACAGGTTATCACAAAAACTTGAACTTGACGGGATCACGGCATCTGCCATCCATGGCAATAAAAGCCAATCTGCAAGAACTAAAGCATTGAGTGATTTTAAACAAGGCCTTGTAAGAGTACTTGTAGCTACAGATATTGCAGCAAGGGGTCTTGATATTGATCAATTACCGCACGTTGTGAATTATGAGCTACCAAATGTACCAGAAGATTATGTACACCGTATCGGTCGTACAGGAAGAGCCGGAAATTTTGGAGAAGCAGTCTCACTTGTTTGCATCGATGAACATAAGTTACTAAAAGATATCGAACGTTTGATAAAAAAAAGCATTACAAGCGAAATTATTTCAGGATATGAGCCGGATCCAAATATTAAGGCAGAACCAATTATCAATGGCCGTGTCCAACAAAAAGGTACTCAGCCAAGACATCAAACAGGTAACCGCCAAAACCAACCCAGCCGTAATCCAAACAAAAACCCAAGCTACCCAAGCCATAGACGCTAGGAAAATAGTTATTCTCATTTAAATTAAGGCCTGAATTGTAACTTTAGGCCTTTTTTTTCACGCTGTTAATTCAGAAATAATATTCCAAATTAGTGTCCTATAAATGTTGTTTACCAAAAGATGTGTAAAAGAACCTATTTAAAGATTGGTTACGACTCATTAACCCAGAATTTGTGGTTTATCAAAATATCTAAAGCTTGCTTGTATGGTTCAAGATCCTTTTTAAGATGCTGAGAGACCAGATAATTCTTGTAAAAACTTGAGAAATCAAAAGTTGCTTGAAGCTTTGTATTTTCAACTTTCATAGCCGAAAAAATAGCTTTTCCTAACAAGTGAACTGTATATGTATTATAGTCGCACGGGTTGAAAGGGATAAAATAACGATGCATCCATACAACCAATTTTGACTCTTTTTCATTAGGTTCTATTAAATCGCTCAAAAGAGTGTTTCTGATAACAGATACAGCTTTTTGGTAGATATGTTCGTTTTGATTAATTGACAACTTCCCATTTAACAATTTGATACTTTGAAAAGTCATCGGTTTAAACTTTGGATACCATGTTTTTTTATTGTCGCTAACAATGGGTAAAGAAACACGAAGAGCAATCTCTTCCGTATTTAATTGTGCCGGAATTTTGGCATCGTCATTCAAAAATATTTTTTGCGGGCTCAAATAATCTAAAATTGAGATGCATAGCGCTTTAACCTCATTTCCTGAAAAATTAGGTGCTCGCTCAATATGGATGATTTCAGCTATTTTTAATTGTTTATCAATGCGTATTTGGAAGTAATAATCATTAACACTCTCTGCATGGCAAGCATTAATATAATAATAGGATTGATTCGTTTTTGTTTTAGCAGGATAATTTTGCTCACTCTCTTGAAAGCATTGTGAATCATACTTACGCTCATCAATAATAAAATTCATCCATAAATCAATTTTTGGAATTTCAATCCATAAGTTGTGAGTTTTAACTTTAGTATTTTGTGTTTTGGTAAAAATAGATAATAACTTACTAAACTTTTCAATTGATGAAATAAGCGGATCGGATTTTAATTTTTCGGTAAACTCTTCTAAAGTTAAAACGGCAATTTCATCAAGATTGTCAATCTGGATATCTATATCAATTTTTGTTTTTTTATTTACTTCTTTAGTTTTAGGATCTTCTTTTTTACGTTTTTTTGGGGAATTAGGAGGAGTTGAGGTCACTATTTCATATGAATGTTCTATATTGATAGGGGTTGACTCATTTTGAAAAGGAAGAAATTGATGTAGGGTACTTGCCGAATTTTTATTTTTCAGTTCTTTTATCGGATAAGGTTCAATGTAAGTATTTATATTTTGACTTTGTACTGTTTGAGATGCTGAATTAAACATTAAAAACTCCATTTTATAATTAAATTAATTTTAAATTTATAACATAAATTTTAAATTTAAAGCAAATATAAAACTTATAATAAAATGAATAATTCAGTGAAAATTTATCTTAACTTGAAAAAAAACTTAAAAACACTATCCAAAATTAAAATTTTTACTTAACATCACATTTAACGTTACCTAATAAAAAAAGGAGACTTTATGAAAAATTCAAATGATCTAAAAATTAAACATTGTTGCGATGAAATTAGCCAGATACAAAAACACTGGGGCTGGTTTTTAGCTCTTGGGGCTTTACTCATTGTTCTTGGACTTGCAGTCATTAGCTCTTCCTATTATGCTACTGTTTTTTCAGTAATACTTTTAGGCGTATTTTTGATAGCAGCTGGTGTTGTTCAAATTATTCAAGCTTTTATGGCTCATAAATGGACCGGCTTATTAATGTCACTATTGATTGGTATTTTATACTTAGTCACAGGTTTTCTATGTGTAACAAAACCTGAAATTACAGCAATAGCTTTGACGTTTTGGATTGCTGCGTTCTGCTTTATTGCAGGTTTATTTAGAATGTTAGCATCGCTTATCCTCCGCTTTGAAAATTGGGGATGGGTTTTCTTTAACGGTTTAGTCACATTCATATTGGGATTAATGATTTATTCTGAATGGCCAGTTTCAGGACTATGGGTCATCGGACTATTTCTTGGAATTGATATGATATTAGCAGGCTGGACATGGATTATGCTATCTTTAGGCTGCCGTACTTGTAAGTAAGTTATCATCTTTTTTAAAAGTGTGCAATTTTTTCATAAAAAACTTGCACACCCTTTCTTTATCTCTCCCGAAACAAAAAAATTATTCTTAAAAATTATTTCAATTTAACTCACTTAAACAAAATCGTTTGCGGTTAAATCGACAACCAAATATGATAACTTTACCAATTCTAATAATAGAATTATTTTTGTAATAAATAAATTTTTTAAGGAAAAAAATGAAAATTTTAAAAATGGCAACTTTTCTAGGTTTAATTCCGATGATGCTTTTGACAAGCTGTGCAACAATTATGCATGGTACAAGACAATCAATTGGAATATCCAGCAACCCATCAGAAGCTGGTATTTGGGTAGATGGTCAATTTTTTGGTAAAACACCAATGATTGTTAAACTTACACGTAAAGATAATCACACTGTAAAAATCGAGCTTGCCGGTTATAAACCTTTTGAAACTACATTAACAAGACAGATGAGCGGATGGGTATTTGGAAATCTAGCTTTAGGTGGTCTAATTGGATTAGCTGTTGATGCTATTTCAGGTGGAATTTATCGCTTAACACCAGAGCAGGTTCATGCTCAAATGTGCCAAGACAATATGTCTTGCATGAAAGATGGTGAAAATTCATATATCGCAATTGTTTTAGAGCCAGATGCTTCTTGGCAAAAAATCGGACAATTAGAAGTCGCTAAATAAAAAAATAAAGTAACAAAGAAACTTTGAAGTTTCTTTGTTACTTCTTTGAACTGTGCAAAATTTTTTACATCTAAATTTTGCACAGTTTTTTCTTTTAATTTTCAATTTGATATCATTTCTTACAATTCATACAATTTTCATTTTCAAACACTTAAGATTTTAAGGGAAATAACGAGCATAAGAAAATATAAAAATTTAGTAATGCCTTGAGTCATATCAACATTTGCTATGCTAAGCTTTACTGCTTGTACTAGAACTATTCCGGAAGTGCCTCTCACCCAATTACAAACAAGAGAAATACAAACCCGCGAATTTGATACACATGATACTAAATTAGTCATGAAAGCCATGATGCATGTTTTACAAGACGATGGTTACGTTATTAAAAATGCAGTCTTAGATGTTGGACTCTTAAGCGCAGAAAAAAATATCGATATTCAAAAAAATAGCGAAGTCTTTTTAGCACAGTTAGCACAAGGTGCAGCTGCACGTTGGACAAAGCAAGAAGTTGATGAAGTAAGTGCTAATGTGAGCGAATTTGGTGACAAAACTCGTGTGCGCATTAATTTTCAAAGAAAGACAATGGATAACTTCGGTTGCCCTGGAAGTGTCAAAACAGTTTTAGATCCACAAATCTATCAAGCATTTTTTAATAAAGTTGATAAAAGTTTATTCATCCAACAAGAAAGTATTTAAGAAATCATATTATGATAAAAACTATTAAATTTTTACCTTTATTTGTAATCATACCTGTTACAATGTGCCTTTCATCATGTAAGGGGAGAAATTTTTATAATGACACGTATAACAATCCTAGCGAATTGACTTTAGGTAATGTACAAAAAGAAATTTGCATTGGCATGTCTCAGGATCAAGTTGCTATCGCTCTTGGCTCTCCAAACATTGTCTTAAAAGACAAAGAGGGTAAAGAGGTATGGATTTATGATAAAATTGCGACAGAAGTTAGACAGTCAGGAACATCTGGGATTTTTCTTTTTTGCCAGACCGGTGCTGATTATGTGAATCGTTAAGACGTTTCTTAAAAAAACCTTGACTGTTGTCATTAAATATGGGGTTGATAGTCTATTAGAGTCTGTTAACTATCATTCATCAAAATTTTAAATTAAATTTTTCATACAAATAGTTGAAGGAGTTTTCCTTCAACTATTTAATTAAACGTCGACCTTTCACTTAGAAATATGCGTAAAAAAATATGGCTAGATTTGACGCTTACGCAAGCTCCGGGCTATAAAAATTACGTCACACTAGAAGAAATAACAATCCATAGGGGATGTTTTATTTAATATGCATCCATTAAATTAATTCCCTCAAATAGCTTAAAATTTGCTAAAAAGTCTAATTACTGATTAAAAAAATCAGCAAGATCTTTTTTAAGCTTAATCAGTGAGACCTTCTGCACATACATCATATGACCGCCCTCATAATACTTCATAGTAACGTGAGGCCGCAGAGTTGGATCCAGATTCAAATGATTAAAGGTATAGTCGGTTGCAAAGTAAGGTGTTGCTAAATCATAATAACCACTACCAACAAAGACTTTAAGGCTTGGATTTTTGGTCATCACTTCCCTTAAACTATCACCCACATTCAAATATTGATTTGTGGCTTTACCGTAATTCCATGGTGATACCGAGGTGAGTATTTTATATTCTATATTCGAATCCCACTTTAAATCATTCTTCATGTAATAATTAAAAGTTGCAGTAAAAGCGCCAAAAATGGCTTCGGCACTTGGGTCAAATTCAAAAGTCTCTCCACACGTATTTAAATCAATGCCTTTATAGCGGGTATCAAACCTACCAACAGTTCGTCTTTCAGACCTTAATAATTCTTTTGCAAAATGCATGCTGTTGATGCGTAGATTTTCACCGTCGATGTACTCTTTTGAAATCCCCGTGTAATAGGAAAGTTTATCAATAATTTCCTGACGAGTTTTCGGATCGAGAGCATCGCCTTGCATAAGTGCAACTGTATAATCTTTTAACGCAAAATTCTGGACATCTGCCATGGTCTTATCCATGTTTTTTAGAAGTTCAGGTGCTAATTTTTTATAAAAAGCTGCCGTTTTGGTGTATGTTGGCAAAAATAAAACGTAGGGTAAGTCATTACCGTTTTGGTGATCATTTAGAGTTTGAAAATTAAGAATTGAGGAGATAAGAATAACCCCATTGCAATAAAGAAAATGCTCGTCATGCAAATATCCTGCAAGGCTTGCAGCTCTTGTTGTCCCGTAACTCTCACCTGCAAGATATTTTGGAGAGCCCCAGCGATTATTTTTGGTGACAAATAGTCTAATAAAATTAGCAACAGATTTTACATCTTCATCAACCCCATGAAATTGTTTAGCATCTTCACCAGGTAACGCCCTGCTATAACCTGTCGATACAGGATCGATAAAGACTAAGTCTGTCAAATCGAGTATAGAATATTCATTTTCAACTAAATGATAAGGAGGAAGTGCATATCCATTATCATCAAATTCAACTTTTCTTGGCCCAAACGTACCAAGATGTAACCAAACAGAAGATGACCCAGGGCCCCCGTTAAAGCAAAATGTGATGGGTCTGTTACCAAGATCTGTACCATCTTTTGTGTAGGCTGTATAAAAAATGCTGGCTTTATCTTTACCATCATCACTTTTAATAATTAAATTTCCGGCAGTTGCTTGATAGTTGAGTGTGTTGCCGGCAATTTTAACAGAGTGGGTCGTAGTTGAAATTATTTCTTCGACTTTTTCTAAATTTTTATTCTCCTTTTTTTCCGGCATTTCCTCTGCATTTGCAGTAACAAGCATTACATTTAACAGTAACGATAAAACGAAAAAAGATTTCTTTATATGCATGCGAAAATTCTCCTTAAAATTGGATTAAAAAAAATTATATCAAATATTTTTTAAATTATCAATTAAACTTTGATGGATTTGTTTTGAATAATTTAAAATAGCACCTGCTCTTTTCATATCATTTAAGGCTAAAGCCTCATCTGAATCAGCCAGATTAACAGCCCTGCAGGCATCTACAATAATATGTGTTTTAAAATTTGCTTTAAGAGCGTCTAAAACAGAATATTTGACACAATAATCAGTTGAAAGGCCAGCTACAAAAATTTCCTTTATTTCATTTCTCTTAAGGTATTCCAGTAATCCTGTCGATTTCAGATGCTCATTATCAAATAGAGCGCTATAGCTATCAACATGTTTGTCAGTACCTTTATAAAAAGTACGCTCAATAAGAGACCAATCAATTCCTACCGCAAATTCTGCTCCAAAAGATCCTTGAATGCAATGATCAGGCCACAAAATTTGGTCAATGTGATGATGCTGAATATGCTCACCTATCTTCTTGTTATGACTTGAGGCAAAACTTACATGACCTGAGGGATGCCAATCTTTAGTAGCCACTTTAATATCAAAGGGGAGCTTTAATAATTGATCGATAACTGGAATGACTTCATCCCCTTTTGCAACAGGCAATGAGCCTCCCGGCAAAAAATCGTTTTGCACGTCTACGACAATTAAAGCTTTTTTCATGAATTTTCTATGCCGGAATGGTCAATATTTTCAGATGATTTTATTCTTAATTTTTTTATCAATTCAATTTTCTTATCGTAAAGTGATTTTTCCAAGCCTACGCTATATTGATGGGCATTTAAAAATCTTTTTATCCCAGCATTAAACCCTTCAAGCTCTTTTATGGTATTAGCTCTTATACAGCCAAGCTTTGGAAGACTATAAACTAGTTTTCCATTTTTAAATATAGGTACAAGAAGATCTTTACCTTCAAGATTGCTATGGATCATTTTTTGTTTTGTTGAATCAAATGGGTCTACACTTACCCATTCTTTTTCAGGTTTATGTTGAATGTCGTAAATCACATCAGCTACATTTTCTTGGAGTTTAGAAAATCGTCTAACCTGCAAGATACCAGGATTTGATATCTTTATCATTTGTTCGGATAATTTTATTTTATAAACCCAATCTTTACCCTTATCTCGAAGAGCTGAGAGTTTATAAACTCCATCCAAGGCAGGCTGCTCATTCCCTGTTACAAGATTTGTCCCAACACCCCAGACATTAATTTGAGCCCCTTGTCTTTTTAATTCGCTGATGATTCTTTCATCTAATTGATTACTTGCTATAATTTTGGTAGTTTTAAAACCTGCATCATCTAAAAGTTTCCGGCTTACAATACTAAGATAGCTCAAATCTCCTGAATCAAGCCGAATGCCAAGTAAAGATTTACCTTCTGCTTTTAAAACATGACCTATTTCAATGGCATTTTTTACCCCTTGAATAGTGTCAAAAGTATCTACTAAAAAAACGCAGTCAGATGGCATACACTTGGCGTAGGCTCTAAAAGATTCTATTTCCTCATCAAAGGCCATGACCCAGCTATGGGAATGAGTACCCTTTACAGGTATACCAAAGACTTTTCCTGCTAGTACATTTGATGTGGAATGGCAACCCCCAATATAGGCAGATCTACTTGCTGTCATGGCCCCATCAATGCCTTGAGCACGCCTTAGGCCAAATTCAATAACCTCATCCCCTTTTGCAGCAAGACAGATACGCGCAGCTTTTGTTGCAATAAGGGAAGGGAAATTCATCAAATTAAGAAGTGGGCTTTCTAAAATTTGGCACTGAATTAAAGGACCACTTACGCGCACTAAAGGCTCATAGGGGAATACTACAGTCCCTTCAGGCACTGCATCGATATCGCAGGAAAATTCTATTTTTTCCAGATAGTCTAAAAACTCTTTTTCAAAAAGTATCGACCCTTCAGGAGTTTTTAAAGTTTCAAGATATTCAAGATCGCTTAAATCAAATTTAAAATTCTTCAGATAATCTACCAAAGATTCAAGCCCGCAAGCAATTGTAAAACCACCTGCAAATGGAGCTCTTCTAAAAAAATGATGGAATACTGCTTCTTTTTCAGAAAGGCCTGATTTCCAATAACCATAGGACATTGTTATTTGATAAAAATCGGTTAACAAACTTAAGGATTGGTTATAAAGATGGGGGGTTTGCTGCTTGCTCAAGGCTTACTCTCATCAAGACTGTTATTTTTCTTCATCAAAGCTCTTTCAGCTTTAAGTTTCTTTAGCTCTTTTTCGAGTTCTTCAATTTTTTTATCTGCTTCTTCAGCATTTTGGATCTCATCAACATATTTTTCCCATTCATACATGATGTAAGACTGACTATTAACTTCAGCTTCCATGGCATTTAATTCTTCTTTATGAATTTGATTTTTTACGGTATCGATTTTGCTATTGATGTTCTCTATAGCTTTTAGTGAATTATCTTCACTATAAGCAGATAAGCAACATAGGTTCATGATGGAGATCAAAAAAATTAGCTTTTTCATTTTATGCCTCAAATTAAGATTGAATTTTACCTAATAGTAGGGTAATCATATAATATTGAGCAAGAAGGTTTGCGTTTTAAAATTGGCTTTGCTGAGGGCTTCTGATTTTGAATGTGCGGACTTTCTAAAAGAGATAAATTCTGTCCGACCACTGCAAAGTGGCTCTTATCTAAACTTGGCACCATATTATAAACAGCTCCCTCAACTCCAAATTGTGCTTTTAAATCTAAGGAATTTACATCCCATACCTTTATAGTGCCTTCAATATTATCGTGGCCGCTAACAAGACATTTTTTCTCAGTCCACATCATGGATAGAATTGGACTGTCTGATTTTATCGTTCTTGGTATTTTAGAGCTATCTGAATCAATATTGTCATAAATAGATATGACTCCACTTTCAGTAGCTGTAGCTAACTTAGAGCAAGAAGATGGCTCCCACTTAATATCGTTTAAACCTGAATCTACTTTTCCAGAAAACCTGATTTTCTTGGCAACTTTGTCGTAAACATAAACATTTCCAAGATGCGTCCCTAAGGCTACACTGTTTTGACTTTGTGTATAATCAAAACAGGTAATTGTTTTTTTCTCATCCCCTAAAGAATAGGCATTTTTTGTGATGCCTTTTTCCCTAAGATCTTGAATGTAAAATTTTGATCCGCAAATGTAACTACACGATCTGTTGGACAAATGAATTTTGCTGATGATGCGCCCACTACTTTCAAATCTAGATTTATAAATCATTTTCTCTCTCTCAAAATCAAAAACACAATAAGGCTTATGTTGATAAGAAAGGGCGATATTGCTCTCTTCCGGATCAAAATGTACAGCGTTGATTGTTGGGGCATCAGATAGATAAGGGTGACTTAAAAACGGAAGTTCTTGTTGTTGTTTTCCAGTAAAAAGATGGCAACCACCATGATAACTTAAGACAAATTGATTTGCTTTTATCCAAGCAATCGGATTTATAGACTCGTTATAGTTAAAGTCATCAAGACTTAATGAAAATAGCGGTTTTTCTAAAACAATCCATTTATCATATTTCGCTAATGTATTTGAATACGTAGGCTGATGGATTGGTAAATATGAATTTTTAACGTCTTGACCATTAAAAAGTGCTTTATAAAGCACCTCTTCATACAACGTCTTTGGCTTGTCTACATAAATTATACTTTCCCTGCTTGGAATAAAACGATCTCTATTTTGCCCGGCTAAATATTTCTTTGGGTGTAAAACTTCTGAATTTTCTTTATCGCTATCTACAAAATTAGTAGTTCTTTGTAAATTTCCAAATACATTATAATCGTAATCATTCTGTGAGTAATCAAAATTCATTATATCCTCATCAATTTATTATTTAAATTAAAAGTAATAGTAACAACAAAAATAATTAAAGTCAAGTTTATTGGCACTTTTTATTATCAATTTTAAATTATCGTATTACAATAAAGAGTGAATATTAGATCACCCTCTCAACTGTTAGGACTTGCAAGATAATCATAGGACTGTATACTCATTTTTCGGTAACTTTATAAAATGAGCAATTTTACATGAATTTAAATACATTCAAGAGATCTAAAACCCTTTTTTTCTTATGTTTATTTTTTCTTTTTTGTCAATTTTCAATGCATGCAGATACACTCTATCTTAGAGAAAATCTTAAAAAAGCAAAGAGTGGCGATTTTGTTGTCACGATGCAAAATAAGACTTTTACAATGTTCCATATTAACAAAATAGATGGAAACTCTTTGTTCATAGAAGAAATTTCTATACCCTCCACAAAGTTCGCTAAAGAAAATTGTACTTTTAGAGCCTGGTTTGAGGGAGGCGCTCCAAAAAACAGCTCCTGGATTATGTATAAAATTGATCTTTCTACAGGTCAAATGCTAAAATCTTATGTACATTTGCAAAATGGATGGGTGGAAAAGCCTATTAACCAATCATTTTTATCAACTTTACTAAATCTTCGATTAAATGCAGTCTCACCGTCTGAAAGAAAAAAAATAGGACGCGTACCGCACAATCGTAATGGCGACAAAGGCTTTTTGTGGCAACCTCAGTTAAAACTTGAGGGTCAAGTTGTTAAAGATATACCCTTTAATGCTTGGTACGCTAAATGGCCAAACGATAAGAGCGATCTATCCGGAAAATCAATTGAAATCTATACACCTGAGGATAGCGATTTTTACCCATCATACCTCCCCTACTGGCTTGAAATTAGCGGTATGATTGGCAGCGCTAAAATTAGAATCGTAGACTCAGGCAGAAATTTAACATCACCACACCCTTTTTAATAAAGTAGAATAACATGGCAAAAATCTATAGTATAAGAAAATCACGTCATATTCTTAAAACCGTTTATGCATGGTTTAAAAAAAAAGGAAATACGCTTGAGGCTAAACCTCATGAAAATCTTGAAGCTGATTTAAGAAAACTAGATACTGCAGTTTTAAGTGGCAACAAAGAAGATGCTGACATAATAGCCAAAAAACTTGAAGTATTCAGCGAAAAAAACATTAAAAAATCTATATTTGACTATGCTTCAGAGCTTGCTTTTGCTTTGATATTTGCGCTGATTATCGCAACAATTGTTCGTCAAATGTGGTTTGAGCCTTATGAAATCCCGACAGGCTCCATGAGACCAACTTTTAAGGAACAAGACCATTTAACTGTTACAAAAACAGCCTTTGGCATTAATATTCCATTAAAGACAGAGCATTTTTATTTTGATCCCGATCTAATGCAACGAACAAGTATTGTGATCTTTTCAGGTGATGGTATCCCTCTTCCGGATACAGAAACCACCTATTTTTACCTCTTTCCTTACTCAAAACGCTATATTAAAAGAAATATGGGTAAACCTGGCGACAGCCTCTATTTTTATGGCGGACAAATCTATGGTATTGACGCAAAAGGTAACCCTATAGAAGAATTCTTAAATTCGCCATGGCTTAAAAATCTTGAGCATATCCCTTTTCTATCTTTTAGAGGTAGCATTTCAAGCAATAATGGCGACCAATTCTTCTTCCAGCAAATGCATGAACAAGCAGGGCGTGTATTACTATCTAAATTTCGTGAGCGAGAGGCTCAAGTTTTTACAGGGAAAGAATGGGTAAAAGACAATCCAATGGCTCTTAAAACCTCTCACAAAAGCATACAGACTTATAGCGATATCTTGGGGTTAAAAAACTTTGCCATGACACGACTTTTAACTAAAGATGAGCTCAAAACCCAAACTGCTTTGGATGTTAAAAATAGTGTTGAAGAGGCCCCACTTTACCTTGAAATCAACCACACTCCGACACTTGCAATCATAAATCCTGAAAATGAAAAGAATTTAAAAAGAGCAGATGAGCTTTTAACAACATTTAAAACAATTATTCCGCTTAATGAATCCCATCTTAAAAAGATCATGGATCATATGTATACGGCAAGGTTTGTAATAAAAGATCATAAAGCATCAAGATACTCAGCTGATGACTCACCAAGAGGCTTAACTAATCATCAAAGTCCTACATTTGCAGATGTTGAAGATGGTACGTACGAATTCTATTTTGGAAAGGCATATAAAATTCAGTTTGGGGGTATTGCATCATTACTTGATTCATCCCACCCACTTTATAATTTATCTGCTGAAAACATTCAGAAGCTCTATAATTTAGGGATAGAAATTAATACTGAATATAATCCCTCATCTAAAAATCAAAGCTTTTTCCCTAATCGCTACGCTTATTTTAGAAATGGAAGCCTGTTTCTTTTAGGCAGTCCTATTTTGGAAAAAGATGATCCGGCGTTGATTAGCTTTTTAAAAGCAGAAAATGAGAAAGAAAAAAATTCAGCCCCTAATAAGCCCTACATCGCTTTTCAAGATTATGGTCCACCATTGAAAAATGGGGAATATGACAAGGAATTTATAAGAACTTTTGGAATTACAGTGCCTGAGAAAAAATACCTTGTTCTTGGAGATAATCATGCCATGAGCGCTGATAGTAGAGTTTTTGGATTTGTCCCGGAAGCTAATATGCAAGGCGCGCCAAGCTTGATCCTTTGGCCACCAGGCGATAGACTAGGGGCCCCAGAGCAAAAGGCATACCCTATTTTTGTAATTCCAAGACTTATTATTTGGGGTATTGTAGCAATAATTGCTCTTATTTGGTACTTGATACATAGAAGAAATAATAAAAAATCTATTTTTGAATAATACATAAGGACTTTAATCCATGACGCCTGATCTAAGTGAAATAAGAATTGATGCTAACCCTATTATTCCAGATGAGGCGCTATGTTCTGATTCTTCAATAGGCAGCAGCATTTATTGGTTAACTTCTTTGGCTTATCAGGCCCTGACATCTATTCCTGAAGTCTGTATTTCAAAAATTTATGATTACTGTGTAGATGGAGATAAGTCTTGGAAAAGACTTAAATATGATTTAAGTCTAAAAGCTATTGCAAAAGGTTTTGAAAAAGATCATCTATCTTTGGATAATTTAAGAAAAGATTTTGAGGCTCAAGAATCTTCTTCCATGCAAACGACTATCATTTGCATTATTGATCTACTAATTAAAAATAGTGAGTTCCAAGGAGAAGACCCCCGTATTGAATACAGGAATTTTATTGATCTTTTAAGAACTGCCTTAAGCGATCAACCAACAAAAATTGAGTATATCCAATTTTTAGAAAAAATTTGTCTTTATCGATTTACAGAAGTCCATCTATACCCGTTTTGTAATACGTTAATTGATGAAATAGTGAAAGAGGGAATTAAGGTTGTTCATCAATTAACACCTATAATGATGGATGAGATCTTAAAAAAAACTCTCTCTCAAATACCTTTAGTTGATCAATTTCTTTATATCACCGCAGCACCACAGGCTTTCAAGGCTCCATATTTGCACCTTCTTGTGGATCTTGTCAAGGGAGGCTGTAATATTGCTTTTGATGCACAAAGAAGAAGTAATACCCCTTATGTCCTTTTTGATTTTGAAATGAACTCAAAAACTATCAGGGTCTTAAGGGTCGGATCTCCTACAATGCAGCGTAATGATTATGAAACAGCTACATATGAAGGAAAAGCAACCATCGTTCCTGAATTTGTAAATCTTATAAAAACGTTATCTTCAACCAAGATGGGTCTTCTTTATATTAGCTGTCAAGATAATCTAGAACGATATTGTGGCACGGAACATGAAAGAAATTCAGCTCTTTTAGAACTTTATTTAAAATACAAAGACACTTTCAATTTTGCTATTTTTCCTCATGATACCACCTTTTATTATCAAAAAGCACCTTTTGACACCATTGATGATTCTTTTACATTTCGTGAAAATTTTATTAAGCAAATGCGTTCGACAGAACAGGGATTTTACTTTTCAGACGGACTCGTGAATTTTGACGATATCTTAGATATTATGAATGAGGTGCATTTTGATCTCTTTTCAAACAAACCTACACTAAATATTGAAGAAAGGCAAAATTTTATAGAGATTTGCTACACTAGATTTACGCTTTATTTTCTTAAAAAGACAGGATCCAATTTTTTGATTAATAGTTGCAAAGATTCAGCTGATAGGGCAGCTATTAGAAACGCTCTATTGCAATATCTTCTCTTAATTTTTTATAAAAAAGAATTATGCGAAACAGAGCTCAACGCACTTTATACGTATATTCATGCGGGCGCTTTTCTTGTGAAGAAACGTGCTCTTAATAGCCGACTTAATCGAATTGTCTCGATTTTAAACCTTTTGGAATCAAAAACAATTCGGGACAATCTTAATTTTAGAAAAGAGGCTATCGGGGTTGAAGGCGATCAGCTTTTCATCAAAGATGAACGCGTTAAAGAAATAATCTAATCGTTAAATATGTAGCCTAAGGGCTCAGCTAAAGCGTTTGTTTGTAGCTTAAGGCTTTAGCTTGGCGTTGATTTGTAGCTTAAGGCTTTAGCTTGGCGTTCGTTTGTAGCTTAAGGGTTAGCTTGGCGTTCGTTTGTAGCTTAAGGGTTAGCTTGGCGTTCGTTTGTAGCTTAAGGGTTAGCTTGGCGTTCGTTTGTAGCTTAAGGGTTAGCTTGGCGTTCGTTTGTAGCTTAAGGGTTAGCTAAAGCGTTCGTTTGTAGCTTAAGGGTTAGCTTGGCGTTCGTTTGTAGCGTAGGCTTTAGCCTGCGTTCGTTTGTAGCGTAGCCTGCGTTCGTTTTTGAGGGATTTATCCCTCAAGTGCATAATAAATATGGTTAAATCAAGCCAGCTTAATCGCTAAAGCATTTGAGGGATAAATCCCTCAAAAACGAACGCCTTAGCTAAAGCCTTAAGCTACAAACGAACGCAGGCTAAAGCCCACGCTACAAACGAACGCAGGCTAAAGCCTACGCTACAAACGAACGCAGGCTAAAGCCTACGCTACAAACGAACGCTTGAGCTAAAGCCTTAAGCTACAAACGAACGCTTTAGCTGAACCCTTAAGCTACAAACGAACGCTTTAGCTGAAGCCTTAAGCTACAAACGAACGCTTTAGCTAAAGCCTTAAGCTACAAACGAACGCTTAAGCTAAACCCTTAAGCTAAAACCAAACGCCAAACTACATATATCCTAAACGAGGGTAATCTCTATTTTAGCAGGCTCACCGTTAAGATCGACTTCAGAACCATTACAAGGTCCAAAAATGAGATCTGTTGCCAGTACTTCGTTTTGAATATAATCTGCATGAAGCTTAAATGCTTCAATTACACGAGGAGATGTTTCGATAATTAGCTTAATGCGGGCTGTTAGATCAAAGCTTTCTTCACGACGCGTTGTATTAACCTTATTGACGATTTCACGAGCAATCCCCTCTAAAAGAAGCTCTTCTGTCAATGCTGTATCAAGCACGATGGTGATTTTGTTTAAATGAGATGCAATCATCCCTTTTTTTACAATTCTATCGACTTGCACATCTTCTGGAGTCAACTCAAATTTTTCTCCTTCAAACTCAATCATTACATGATTGCCGGCAAGAAGATTGTCTAATTGTTCGTTTGAGAATTGCTCAATTGCTTGTTGCGCCTGTTTCATCCATTTCCCAACTTTTTTGCCAAGTACACGGAAATTTGGCTTAGCCTTAATAGTAACAAACTCCGTTTCATCCTCAACAAAAATGACATTTTTCACGTTTAATTCGTCAGCGACAAGATGCTGTTGCTCTTTTAAAAACTTCAAAAGCTTAGCATCTGATGAGGCAATATAGGCAGATCCGAGCGGCTGACGCACCTTTTGTTTATGTTCTTTACGAAGAGCATGGCCTAAGCTTACAGTTGTCTGAACAACTTCCATTGCCATTTCCAAATGCTCATCTCGGACATTATCATGATACGTTGGAAATGCGCATAAATGAACAGATTCAGGCTCAGCCTCTTGCCGTAAATTACGGTAGATAGCATCGCTCATAAAGGGTATAAAAGGAGCTGAAATTTTTGTAAGCCCGATTAAAACTTGATAAAGAGTAGAAAATGCAAAATCGCGATCTTGAGATGGTTTTTCATTCCAAAAACGGCGTCTTGATCGTCTGATATACCAGTTTGTTAATTGCTGAACAAACCCAACAAAAGGCTCAACAGCTTGGCTTAAATCATAGGCATTCATCCCACCTTCAACTTGTTTAATCAATTTATGAAGGCAGGATAAAATCCAGCGATCCATGACAGAGGTTGGCTTAAGAGTTAAATTGTCAGGTTTCCATCCATAAATGCGCGCATAGGAGATAAAAAAGCTGTAGGCGTTCCACATTGGAATCATCACTTGGCGCAAGACAAGTTCAACACCACTTTCTTTAAAGCAAAGATCATCTCCCCGAACAGCCGGGCTATGCATTAAATAAAGTCTGACAGCATCAGCCCCAAATTTATGTATAACTTCCTTAGGATCTGGGTAATTACGAAGTCTCTTAGACATTTTAGTGCCATCTTCTGCTAAAACGATCCCATTGACCACAACATTTTTAAATGCTGGCTTATCAAAAAGTGCTGCTGCTAAAATTGTCAACGTGTAAAACCAGCCTCTTGTCTGATCAAGACCCTCTCCTATGAAATCTGCAGGGAAATTCTTTTCAAAAAGGTCCTTATTTTCAAATGGATAATGATTTTGCGCATAAGGCATTGACCCTGATTCAAACCAACAATCAAAAACTTCTGGAATGCGTTTAAAAGTTTTTCCATTTTTTATGAAGGTTAGATCATCGATAAAATGACGATGAAGATCATCGATTTTTTGTCCCGTTAAAGTTTCTAATTCTGCAATGGATCCCATTGCCATGATTTCACCATCATCTGCACGAAAAAGAGGTATTGGAGTCCCCCAATATCGATTTCTGCTAATTGCCCAATCTCTTGCCCCTTCAAGCCATTTTCCAAAACGTCCGTGTTTGATGTGCTCTGGAGTCCAATGGATCTGATCATTTGCTTTAAGAAGCTTATCTTTTATTTTTTCAACAGAGACAAACCATGTTCTAACAGCTTTATAAATTAGTGGGGTATCAGAGCGCCAACAGTAAGGGTAGCGGTGATGAATCGTAGCATGATGAAAAACATTTCCTAATTTTTTAAGCTGTTTGATGATTTCTTTGTCTGCATCTTTAACAAATTGACCTTCGTATTCAGGGATTTCATCAGTGAAAAGACCGTTATTATTGACAGGACAAACAAGATCAATCTTCTCTCTTTGACATGCAAAAAAATCAACTTCACCAAAAGCTGGAGCCGAATGGACAATACCTGTACCATCATCTAAAGAAACTGTAGACTCTAAAATGACTCTAAAAGCGCCCTCACTCTTTCTATTTTCAAAATATGAAAATAGTGGCTTATATTTGAGGCCGGCTAATTTTGTCCCCTTCAATTCTTCAAGTATTTCATAATTTTCTTCATTTTTATAAAAGACATGAAGACGGCTTTTTGCCAAAATATATTGACGGTCAAGTTTTACATCTTTAATTTTGACATAATCAATTTCAGGGCCTACCATAAGGGCAAGGTTTGAGATTAAAGTCCAAGGTGTTGTCGTCCAAGCAAGGATCGATGTTGAAGGGTCTGAATCTAATTGAAAAGCTACTGTAAGTGCAGGATCATCAACATCTCTATAATTATCCCCTGCTTCAAAATTAGAAAGCGGTGTCCCAAGTTTTGCTGAAAATGGCATGACTTTATAGCCCTCATACACAAGACCCTTTTCAAATAATTGCTTAAATACCCACCAGACTGATTCCATAAAATCAAGATCCATCGTGCGATATGTTTGGCTAAAATCCACCCATCTTCCCATGCGATTGACGGTTACTTTCCACTCTTCGGTGTAGCGAAGGACAATTTTTCTGCATTCTTCATTAAAATTAGCGATTCCGAAAGCTTCAATTGCAGGAGCACCCGACAAATTAAAAGCTTTTTCAATTTCCTGCTCGACTGGCAAACCATGACAATCCCAACCAAAACGTCTTGGAACATAAAAGCCTTTCATCGTTTTGTACCTTGGGATCACATCTTTTATTGTACCGGCAAGAAGATGTCCATAATGAGGTAAACCTGTTGCAAATGGGGGTCCATCATAAAAGGAGAAAATCGGACGGTTTGATCTGTCATTAACTGATTGTTCAAAAATGCGGTGTGTTTCCCAGAATTTTAGAATGCGTCTTTCTCTTTGATCGAATGTTTCGGATATGATTTCATCAAACATGGTTTATCTCCTTGAATGAATTGATTATACAGGAAACCTTTTGATAAATCCACGATAAATTTAGCCTTAATTGACAATGCTAGGAACTAGTAAAAAATAATTTTTACTTTGGAATATATCATGCTATTTTTAAGAATATAAACGTTGTTTGAAATTGGAAATTCATGGTATAATACAATTGTAATTCATTCGGGGGTGTCAAGGTTTCGACTGGGGAATGAACTATTAGTTGCATGCAGAGGATATCGGTTGGCCTCTTTAATCATCCGGTAAAAAAACAAATGCAAACGACAAAATCGTTGCGGTTGACTTCACTGTAGAATCTATGGTGATGGCAGCTTAAGTGTTTCAGGAGCCTAACAGCTCTTGGCACGTGGCAGTCCGTAAGTGGACCTAGGCTTTTCGGAGTCTGCCATAATCGACTAGGTATGGTTTTAGATCCGAGCTTCTAGGATTTTAAATCAAGATTAAATGAAGACCGTTAGTATCAGTGACCGTGTTCTGCACAGATGCTAATTAAACAAAATAGAACACTAAGCATGTAGTGATTAATACGTAGTTTGCTTAGGACGAGAGTTCGATTCTCTCCACCTCCAATAAGTATTAAGGCTTCAGTTTAATCACTGAAGCCTTTTTTTTTTTATCCAATTACAGGCAAGCCTCGAATCATAAATTCGTCAAAAAGCGGTAAAGTAAAAGCTCTATTTAAGTAAGCTGGGCTATGTATCATTTTTTTTTATCAATTTAGCACTCACAGTACTGAGATTTGACAAAACTAAACTAAATTCAGTTGCAATATCAGCAAGTTTATAAGGTCCCTTACCAAAGTTAGCCATCATACGCAAAAATGTTTTTTCTCCAGACGTTAACCTATTAAAACGAACTCTGAAAACATTCTCGTCAAGGCGTTTTATAACCTTTTCAGTACAATCCTTTACATTATCAATTTTAACAGGACTTGACTCAATGGAATTCCAAATCAAATATCCCAACTCTTGAAGAAAATAAGGATACCTTTAAGTTAAATGGAAAAATTTATCTAATGCATCTTTATTGAATTCAATACCCCCGATTTTGCAGGTTCTTGTAACAGCCTGTGAGACCGAGTTTCAAATATATAAAATAATTTCACAAAGTAAATCTTTTTTTTAATGGGATATTTTCAAAATTCACCTCCAAGATTTTAACAAAAAACGGTTTCTAACAAGCAAAGCGTTGTTTCTATAAATTATGTCAAGTTTGTGGTATAACTTAAGAAAATGATAAGATTTGCTCACATCATAACCCAAGTACAAAATGTCTTCCTCTCAACAAATAATTGATCAAACTATAATCTGGATTAACAAAGTAGTGATAGGCTGTAATTTCTGTCCTTTTGCAGCTAGGACATTACAACAACAGAGTGTTCATTACCAAGTTGAAGCCAGTACGGATATGGCTGTATGCATGGATGCTTTATTAAAGGAAGTTACCCTGTTGGATAAAGATCTCGAAATTGAAACCAGCTTTCTAATTTTTTCCAACGCTTTTCAACAATTTGAGGATTACTTGGATATGGTATCAGTTGCTGAACATTTATTAAAAAAAAAGAGATATACAGGAATTTATCAACTGGCAAGTTTTCATCCACTGTACCGGTTTGCGAGCTCAGAAAAAGATGATGCAGCTGATTATACGAACAGATCCATTTATCCGATGTTGCATCTTCTACGGGAATCTAGTATTGACAAAGCATTAACGCATTATGAAAACCCGGAAAGTATTCCAGCACGCAATGTTGATTTTGCCAGGAAAAAGGGATTGACCTATATGAAATTGCTTAAAGACTCCTGTATTAGTTAATTTCATGCTCTTTATATTTTCCAAAAGAGGTATAAACGAGTAGCTTTTGGTATAAAAATGTTATTGTCGTTAGGGCCTGAAAGTCCGGCGCATTATAGCTTAAGGTCCAAGTTGCGAGCGAAGCCAGCAACGAAAGGCCTTAAGTAATAATAAAAGGATTTAGAGGCCTGAAAGGTCGACGCAAAGTTAAAAGTACTTTGCTTTTGTTTTAGCTATCTAATATGGTAAAGCTAGAATCGCTTTATAAAAAAATTTATCGGAAAAACTTGTTGCATCAAGGTTGTTTACCTCAATTTTTAAATCAAGAAGTACTTCATTAAACCAACCAAACCAGCAAGACTTATGACTATAAACAGACAAAATTATTTTTCTCAAAACCTTTAAAGGAATTACCTTGAAACAGCTACAAAAATCACTGCTCTTTTTAACCTTTCTTTTCTTATTTTCTACTTCAATAGAAGCTACAAATAAAATTTACACAACAGGCTGCTCTTTAGTCATTGTAGCAGATGATTCTCAATGGGATTGCGTTAAATATTATTATGAAAAAAAGGTAACAGGCACACATAAGGATTTGCCAATAAAATTTCATTTTTCCAAAACCTGGGTTAATAACAAGGATGGTAAATATGAATACCTTAACCAAACTTTGTCATTTTTAGACTCCCAGGCCAAGGAAACCTCGACAGTATTCAGCAATATTCATATCAAAAGAAAAACTGAATCATTTTTTTATTTTGTTGGAAATTACTTAGATAACGAATCATTAGGATATTTTGCCTACTATTTATTCCAAAATTTAGATGGTGTTAGTGAGTGTTGGTATTCAATGCTAGTAAAAGTTGAAGATTATTCACTTGATGATTTTAATGCAGAAAGCGCTTTTGATGAAACTTTCGCTCTTATAACATCTCTTGTTACAATGAGAAATTAAAGCAGAAAGAAAAATTTTGCTTTTTTTACCTAAAAAAATGCAATTTGGGCTGAAAATCTCCATCCTATTAAGGCCTCATTCTTTGGAATGTGGCCTTTTTTTTATTCTAGTACAATGTAAAGTAAGTCCGTACCTTCAAACTTCGCCAAAGCGTAAGCGTCAAGTCTACCCATCTTTTTTATTTCGACCTTTCACCCCAAATTCTCGTTAAATATGTAGCTTAGAATTTATTCTGAGCTCGTGTTCGAGGGATTTATCCCTCGAGTGTTTTAGCTAGTACACTAGTAGAATCAATCGTAAATTCGAATAGAGGATAAGATTCTAAGATTAAAATGTTTTTTATATGTAAAGATTTCCGATTTGCTGGAAGTGTTATAGCTAAAACACTCGAGGGATAAATCCCATAGGCGGGAAGCTAAGCTACTTTTTTAAAGCTTTCTAAAAATAAAATCTCTTCTTCAATACATTGTTGAGTTGTTTTTCTATTTCTTTGCCAGTTGTCTTTACATAACAAATCTATACCATCGAACAAGAGATCCCATAATTCTGATGTAATTCCCTTTAATATGATGGTTGTAAAACGGGCTTGTCTTTTTAACCAATTCACTAATTTAGTCAGGCTTAATTCTAATCCAAACGATATTATGAGTTTTTCAATTACACTGTAAACGGCAAGAATTAATACTATTGCGAGCAATCGAGCGTAGATTAAACAATAAATACGTTCCGGTTTTGTCCCTTCAAGATAATCAAAATCAAGTTGAGATTTCCAGACTTTAAACAATAATTCAATTTGCCAGCGAATCTTATATACAGTTCCCACTATCTCCCAAGGCCACATTTCTTTTGAAACATTTGTTATTAAAATAGTGAAACGTTGACGAGCAATTAACTCTGCTGAAGCAGTTCGCTCTTTATATTTTTTGTTGTATTCTCTTCTTCGCTTATTGAACACTTCCTCTGGAACTAAATAAGCTAAAAGTCGAGTTTTCATTTTTTTCTTTGTTACAAAAACCTCTATGTCTAAAGGCTTCCCTTTTTTTAATAATATTGATAAGTAATTTCCAAGATCTATTGGTTTTTTGTCTTCTTTATTCAAATAAACTAATACCCCAGACAATAGCCTAGATAAATAGTAACCTTCTTGTTCAGTTATTTTTTCAAATGTTTCAATCTCAAAAAATCCTAAATCTTGAATAACAAGGGTCGTTTTTTTTAACATGCTTTAGGATTCTTTTGCTTAGGACGATATCGGGTTCACTTACGTCGGTAATAATAGTTTCTTGTACTCTATTTGCTTTAAGATCATGTATTAAATCTATTTTCACTAGTGATTTAGGCGTATGAGGCGCAATGGAACAGTAAACGCACTTAAGCTCTTATTGTGACGGAGCGCAGAGTTCCAGTCTCCATCTACAGCACAGCTCTCCAACCAATGATTAGAAAATGTCACTCTCATAGTCTACTTGGTAGGATGCTGAACGTTATTACGAGTAAATCGACGCAGAATAGCCTCTGTTTCTGCCGTTCCAAGTCTTAAGGCTGACTATGGTTTCTTTGTTCCGTGCTAATATAAAAAACATAATTTGCCATTTTCTAGGACAAAAGCCAAGAAGCAAAAACATGTCCGATTTCCTCTGAATAATCCTCAATGTGGTTATATCGTCCATTCCCTAGTGAATGTGAAATGATATTGCTTGCGGAGTTCAATAATCTCTCTCTTTTTTCTTCTGTAAAGAACGCGGCAGGTGTTGTGTAAAAAAAGAGCTGCGGAATCGAAGATGATACCATCCAATTGTGCACTGAATTCACCATGTGGCATACATCTGAGGGTTCATTTTCGATAGGAAGCTCCTGAGGAGCTCGCCAAAGAGCTTTTCTTCTGGAAATATCGCGAAAAGGTTCAAGATACGCATTCCTTTCATCTTCAGAGAGTGTGCGTATTGAGGCATTAGTGAACACTTTTTCCATGAAAAAGTTATCGTTTACAATTAGGTTCCAGCCTTCAGGAGAACGAAATTTTTTAAATGTTTCTTGCATGACTGGCATACGAGGATTGAAATCCGACCATTTTTTCCATTCTCCGAGCATTGGTTCTATGTAAGATATAGCCTTGACGTTAGATTCATTCTCTTTTGCATAAAGAGTTCCTAAAACAGCTCCCCAGCTGTGTCCGATAATTTTCAAATTTTTAAGATTCAACGCTTTAATGAAAAGTGTGAGGTATTCCAAGTGATCTCTAATTCGAAATTCAATGTCAGGAGAATCGGATTTACCGAATCCAATTAAATCAAGAGCAATACAACGACCGGCAATCTTTACATGTGGAATTACGTTACGCCAAAGATATGACCAAGAGGGCATCCCATGAATAAAAAGTATAGGATTTCCTTCCCCCTCTTCTATGTAGTGAATCTTTGAACCTTTAATTTCAATAAATTTGGATTCATAAGAATAACCTGGATAAGTACAGTTCATAATGTTCCTTTTTAGCTGTCGTTTTAATTTATTTATTAGGGAAATGCTCTATGTACTCCTCGCCATTGCGGCCCATATAGTGAACTTGCCTTCCATTCATATACACAATGTAATAAGAACATCCTAAAGCTTTTGTTTCGTTGCAAAATTCCTCATAATTAATTTTTCCCGTTTGTATTTTCTTAAGAACCATTTTGAACGGTTCGATCGAAAATTTTTCAGGAATTTGACTTTGAGAATGCAGAGCTTTCATAACCAGCGACTCTCCATTCACTCCATAGTAACGATTTTCATTTCTTAGAAAATCGACGTGATAGGATTCGACTCTTTCTTGTGATAAAATTTCTAATACTTCAGGAAATGTAATTGTCCCTAAGAAATTTCTATCGATTATTTTTTGAATAATGTCTTTTCGCATAAATCCACCTTTAGTTTATTGGCATTGTAGTGAACTTGTGTAAATTCACTATTTTCTTAAGCAGCGCTGTCAAAGCCTCTCTCTCTGTTTTGGTAAGAATAGAAAAAAATTCCTCGTCGTTTTGGTCAGCAAGAATTGCTAAATCTGGGACTAGCATTATGCCGATATTAGTGAGCTCAATATCTTGAAATCGCCGGTCTCCAATTGACTCTTTACGGGTAACTAGCTTTTTCTTTAGTAAACGACTGATAAGTTTTGAAACTGCACCACGGGTAAGACCGGACAGCTCTGCAATTCGACTTACAGAAGTCGTATCATTGACGCCGTACATCTCTCTCAAAATCACCCACTCAGCAACTGTCACCCCACTTGATTCAAGTTTATCTGCAAAAGCATGAGAGACATTGTTTGACACAAGTCTCATCCAAAATCCAATGTGTGATGTCAGTCGACTGACTTCAATTTTTGCGTTCTCTTTAGAAACCATCGAAAAAACCCCCGTTTTCTTTCCTTGTATATTACATTACTTGGAAATAGTTGTCAAGGAAATCAATTTTTCGAATATTTTTCCATCGATTGTAGCCTTAACAATCATCCCTTTAAATAAGAAAGTCATCCGTAGAAGTTTGGGTAAGAGATTAACGGGAGAGAGAGATAGCTTATTTTACGGTGCAGCCTTAGTTTCTTAATTTCATTGAATTAATCCAATTGGTGGCTGGTGACACGAACGTTGGGTCTACCCCAATTGCAAGTTAATCAGCCTCTTGATGTAGTTGTCAAGACATCGATAGAGGCTGGATATTGTAGCGACAGCTCATTTCAGATTAAGAAATGAAGGTCAAAAGAAAGTGCATGTTGTGAAATATACGAATAATAATTATTGGGCCGCCAAGCATCTCTAAAATAGCATGGTTATATCGATTTAAATTAATTATTTTTAAAATATTCTTATCAAACTTCGTTTCAGTGATACGTATTTTAAGTTTGATGTTGCTCACGTCGCAGTAATCGCGATATGGTTGATGGATGAACGTCAAATAGCCTTGCAACATCGGCAGCAGTTTTCTTTCCGCTAATGATCAATTGGATAATTTCTTGTTGTTGATGTTCTTTGAGTTTATGACGACGTCCACCAATGCGCCCTTCTT
>Ga0209181_10001305_pt1 | contig 44145 bp, 40 predicted proteins | sample MAT05_FD_187208 | JGI IMG/M metagenome (GOLD analysis project Ga0209181, IMG submission 187208) | Freshwater microbial communities from Lake Fryxell liftoff mats and glacier meltwater in Antarctica - MAT-05 (SPAdes) (version 2) | ecosystem: Environmental > Aquatic > Freshwater > Ice > Liftoff... | reverse complement strand
GAATTCGTCCTTCGGGTCGGTACCGCAGCCCGCGAGATGCAGCGTCGCCAGCAGAGACACAATCAGCGCCGCGCTGCGCCATACATGGGAAACATTCATCTGGGATGCCGGACCGGCGTTGCCGGATACCGTTTGGCGTCGATGCCATGATTATAGGGAGCGACTCCTGACCCCGATTCCTTCCCCGGCCAACATGGCGCTGCACGCCGGCACCGCCGACCCTGAAGCCGATGCCGACGAAACAAATGCCGAACCGGCCGACCAGGGCGCCGAGACCCGTCTCGCGCGCGTCACCTCGGCGCAGCACGGCGAGCGGCTCGACAAGCTTCTGGTGTTCATGGCGCCGGAGTTTTCTCGCAGCCATCTGCAAACGCTGATCGAAAGAGGTCTGGTCCAGATCGACGGCCAGGTGGCAGCCACCGCTTCGCGCCGGCTGCGCGCCGCGCAGCAACTGCGGCTGGAACTGGCGCCCACCGAAGAGAGCCTGGCCTTCCGACCGCAGCCGATGGCGCTCGACATCTTGTTCGAGGACGAACACTTGCTGGTGCTTCACAAGCCGGCCGGCCTGGTCGTTCACCCGGCCGCAGGCAACTGGTCGGGCACGCTGCTGAACGGCCTGCTGGCGCACCACGCCGCGGCCGCCACGCTGCCGCGCGCCGGCATCGTGCACAGGCTCGACAAGGACACCTCCGGCGTGATGATGGTCGGCAAGAGCCTGCCGGCGGTGACCGCGCTGACACGCGACATCGCGGCGCGCGAGGTGCATCGCCGCTACCTCGCGCTGGCGCATGGCGTGCTGGCCAGTGCCCCGCTGCGCATCGATGCGCCGATCGGGCGCGACCCCGCCGTGCGGGTGCGCATGGCAGTGGTGGCAGGCGCGCGTGAATCGCGCACCGATGTCGAACGGGTGGCGGCGACGGAAGGCTTCAGCGCGCTTCGCTGCACGCTGCACACCGGGCGCACACATCAGATCCGCGTGCACCTGTCGTCTGTCGGCCACCCGCTGGCGGCCGACATTCTGTACGGCGGCCGGCCGGCGCTCGGCATGAGCCGCCAGGCACTGCATGCCGTGCTGTTGCGTCTGGCCCACCCGATCACACGCGAGGAATTAAGCTTCGAGTGCCCGGCGCCGGCGGACTTTTCGGCTGCCTGGTGGCAGATTGCCGGAGAACGTGTCTGAGCCGCGACGCCGTGGCGTGAGTTGCGCGCTACAATAAATCTAATGTTGATGCGGGGCCGCCTCCGTCCGAGACGCCAACCGTCCCGACAGCGACAGCGCCACCAGATGTGCGAAACGCACCTGGTCGAAAGCCCGCAGCACCCTGAGTGAGAACGAATGGAACCGCGCCGCGCAGGCGCAGTTGCTGACGGCTCCCGCCGATTCCGCTTGAATCCCCAGCCCACCGCTCGTCGGTGGCATGTCCGAACTGCAGGCCAATGAACACATTGCAGGCCAAACGCGTGATCGAGACCGCACTTATCTGCGCGCAGGCTCCGATGCCTCTGCGCGAGATGAAGATGCTGTTCGACGACGAAGTCGGTCTCGACACCTTGCGCTCGCTGCTCGATGAACTCGTGCAGGACTGGAACGGTCGCGGCGTCGAACTTGTCACGCTGGCGTCCGGCTGGCGTTTCCAGAGCCGGCCCGAGATGCGCGAGTACCTCGACCGGATGCATCCGGAAAAACCACCGCGTTATTCACGCGCCGCGATGGAAACGCTGGCCATCGTGGCCTACCGTCAGCCCGTGACGCGGGGCGACATCGAAGACATCCGCGGCGTCACCGTCAGCACCCAGATCGTCAAGCAGCTTGAAGATCGGGGCTGGATCGAATCAATCGGCTACCGTGAAGTGCCCGGACGGCCGGGCTTGTACGCCACCACACGCCAGTTCCTCGATGACCTGGGTCTGGCCAGCCTGAGCCAGCTCCCGCCGATCGAGGCGCAGGCCGGTGCAGCGGCCGCCGCCGCGCTGGACGCGCTGGCTGGCCAGGCCTCGCTGCTGGGCGACGAGCCTGACGGCCAGCCGGCCACGGCCGATTTGCCTTTGGCGCACGCTGAACCGTCCGCCGCCGATGCGCCTGCCCCGGCCGCCCCCGACGTCACCGTTCCGAGTCCCGCCACCACGCTATCGAGGCTCGAAGAATCTCCCACCTCCGGCCTGCCGGCCGGATCTCCGCACTTTCCCCCCACCGACGCGAACGCATGAACCCGAACGACGCTGATACGCCCGAGGCGGACGCCCCCATTGCCGCCGCACCGGCTGACGAGGCCCAGTTGCCAGCCACCGCCACAGAGCGGCCGAAGCGGCCGCGGGCGCCGCGCAAGAAGGCGGTCGCCGCCGAGGCCACCGACGTCGCCGACGCCAGTGCCGACGCAGGCAATGTCGTCGATGCGGTGATGCCCGCCGCACCTGCAGACGCGACCTCGGCCCATCACCAGGCCGAGCCGGCCGGCGAGCCGGCGATCATCAGTAACGCGCAGTCGCAGGCCGAGCCGTCGACCATCAACGATGCAGCGCTGGGTGATGCCCCCGCCCCAGCTGCCGCCGTGGCCGACGACGGCCTGAGCGAAGGCCAGCGCCGTGGCCGCAACCGGCGTCGTGGCCGGCGCAGCGCGGAACGCGCGGAAGCCGAGGCACGGGCCGCGCAGCAACCTGAAGGGCAGGCCGCCGGTGCTGCCGAAGCGGGCGAGGAAGGTGGTGCCGAAGACGGCGCTGACGACGGCGAAGGCGCGGCGCGTGAACGCATCGAAGTGCCCCGCCCGCCGCCGGCCGAGGTCGGCGAGGTGTTCGCCGAGGTTCTTTCGGGCGCGTATGACAGCGAGCCGGTCACTGACGAAGCACCGGCCGCACCGGGCCGCCGCGTGCTTGCCGCCGAACCCGACGCGCCCAAGCTGCACAAGGTGCTGGCGCAGGCCGGCGTCGGCTCGCGGCGCGATCTGGAACAGATGATCCTCGACGGCCGTGTCACGGTGAATGGCGAGGCTGCGCATGTCGGCCAGCGCATCTCGTTCGGCGACCGCATCACCGTGGCCGGCAAGCCGATCAAATACCGCATTGCGCCGCCTCCCGCGCGTGTTCTGGCTTATCACAAGCCGGCCGGCGAAGTCGTCACGCACGATGACCCTCAGCAGCGGCCGACCGTCTTCCGCCGCCTGCCGCGGCTGCCGCAGGGCAAGTGGCAGTCGGTGGGGCGGCTGGACATCAACACCGAAGGCCTGCTGCTGTTCACCAATTCGGGTGAGTTGGCCAACCAGTTGATGCACCCGCGTTTCGGCGTCGAGCGCGAGTACGCTGTGCGTTCGCTGGGCGTGCTGGAGCCGGAGGCCAAGGCGCGGCTGCTCGAAGGCGTGCCGATCGATGGCCAGAGCGCCGCCTTCAAGAGCATCGAAGACGGCGGTGGCGAGGGTGTGAACCACTGGTATCGCGTCGTCATCACCGAAGGCCGCAACCGCGAGGTGCGCAAGCTGTTCGAGGCGGTCGGCCACGCGGTGAGCCGGCTGATCCGAATCCGCTACGGCTCGGTCGTGCTGCCACGCGGCCTCAAGCGTGGCGGCTGGGTCGATCTGCACGACGATGACGTGCGTGTGCTGCGTCAGCGTTCGGCCATCCCGCAGGCCGAGCGGCCGCAACGCGAGGACGGCGACCGCGGCCCGCAGGCAGAAGCCGGCCAGGCAGGCGCCGAACGCCTCGGGCGTGGCCGGCGCGGTGGCCGCGGTGGCCGTGACCCGGTGGCCGGTGATCGTCCGCCGCGCACCGAGCGGCCGCCACGACCGCCGCGCGGCGAAGGTTTCGAGCGTCCTGAACGCGCCGAGCGCTCCGACATGGGCCCGATCCCGAACCCGCTGCAGCAGACTTTCGACAAGCGCGCCATTCAGCAGGTGCGCGCGCAGCGCCGCGAACCGTCTGAAGACGGCCCGATTCCGAACCCGCTGCAGCAGACCTACGACAAGCGCGCCCTGATGAGCGACCGCGCGCCGAGACGCGAACTGTCCGAAGACGGCCCGATCCCCAACCCGCTGCAGCAGACCTACGACAAGCGCTTCACACAGCAGCCGCGCGGCTTCGGGCCGGGTGGTTCGTCCCCGCACGGCGGCGGTGGCGGTGGCGGCGGCGGTGGTGGCCGTGGCGCGCGCAGGGGTGACGGGCCGCAGCAGTCCGACCCGTCGCAGTCCGGCGGCGGCTACATCGGCGGCGACGCCTTCCTGCGCAAGGGCGGCAAGGGGGGTGGTCGCGGTGGCCGGGGCGGCGGTGGGCAAGGCGGCGGGCAAGGCGGACAGGGCGGCGGTGGCCAGGGCGGCCCCGGCCGAGGCCGCCCAGGCCGTTGAACGAACTCCGGGATTGGCACTGCGAAGGGCCTTGTCATCGCCTTGCCCGACCCGCAGGCTAGAATGCCGAGTTTTGCCAAGTCATTGATTCAGGAGATATTTTTCATGGCCACAGAACGAACCCTGTCGATCATCAAGCCCGACGCCGTGGCGAAAAACGTGATCGGACAGATCTATGCCCGCTTCGAAGGCGCCGGCCTGAAGGTCGTTGCCGCCCGCATGGCGCACCTCTCGCGCAGCGAAGCCGAGGCGTTTTATGGCGTGCACAAGGCGCGGCCGTTCTTCAACGACCTCGTGGGCTTCATGATCTCCGGCCCGGTGATGATCCAGGCGCTGGAAGGCGAGGGAGCGATTGCCAAGAACCGCGATCTGATGGGCGCCACCGACCCGAAGAAGGCCGAGAAGGGCACGATCCGCGCGGACTTCGCCGACAGCATCGACGCCAACGCCGTGCACGGCTCGGACGCCGCTGAAACGGCTTCCGCCGAGATCGCGTTCTTCTTTCCCGGGATGAACGTCTTCAGCCGCTGACTGCCCGCATGGCCGCTGCCTGTCGACGAGCCGGCTCCAGGCAGGCAGCCGTCCGGCACGGCGGCGCACTCGGCGCCTCGGCGCTGCAATCCGATGGTTAACCTGCTCGATTTCGACCTCGAAGCGCTGGCCGCCTGGTGCGACAGCCTGGGCGAAAAGCGCTTCCGCGCCGTGCAACTATTCCGCTGGATCCATCAGCGTGGCGAGGCTGATTTCGAACGTATGTCGGATCTCGCCAAGTCCCTGCGCCGCAAGCTCGCCGATGCCGCCGAGGTGCGCGCTTTGCGGCTGATCAGCGAGCATGTGTCGGCCGACGGCACGGTGAAGTGGCTGTTCGACGTCGGCGGCGGCGACGCCGTCGAAACGGTGTTCATCCCCGAAGAAGACCGCGGAACGCTGTGTGTGTCATCGCAGGCTGGCTGCGCGGTCGGCTGCCGTTTCTGCTCGACCGGGCACCAGGGCTTCAGCCGCAACCTCAGCACCGCCGAGATCGTGGCGCAACTCTGGTTCGCCGAGCACCGCATGCGCCGCCGCCTGGCGCCTGCGGGCGGCGGCACGGCCGGGGCTTCCGCGCCGCGCGCCATCGACAACGTCGTGATGATGGGCATGGGCGAACCGCTGCAGAACTATGCGGCGCTGCTGCCGGCGCTGCGCGTGATGCTCGACGACCATGGTTATGGCCTGTCGCGGCGCCGCGTCACAGTGTCGACTTCGGGCGTGGTGCCGATGATCGACCGCCTGCGCGACGATTGCCCGGTGGCGCTGGCCGTCTCGCTGCATGCGCCGAACGACGCCTTGCGCAATGCACTCGTGCCGCTGAACCGCAAGTACCCGATCGCCGAGTTGCTGCAGTCCTGTGCGGCCTACCTCGATGCCGCGCCGCGCGACTTCATTACCTTCGAATACTGCATGCTCGACGGCGTCAACGACACGCCGGAACTGGCGGCCGAACTGGTGCGCCTGGTGCGCGGGCAGGGTGCCGACGGCCAGCCCGTGGCGCGCGTCTCCTGCAAGCTGAACCTCATTCCCTTCAATCCCTTTCCGGCCTCGGGCCTGACGCGTTCGCCGCGTGAACGTGTGCTGGCTTTCGCCCGTGTGCTGCAGGACGCCGGCCTCGTGACCACCATACGCAAGACCCGCGGCGACGACATCGACGCCGCCTGCGGCCAGCTCGCCGGCGAGGTGCAGGACCGCACCAACGTGCAGGAGCGGCTGGTCCAGCGGCGCGCCGTCATTCCCATTACGGCCATGTCCGGGGCCGGCCGATGACGCGTGGGTCTGTGTTGCCTGTCCTGCTGCTGGCCTTGATGGCATTGGTGACCGCATCGGGCCTGACGGGCTGCGTGGCGCCACCGGTCGCGGAGGAATCGCGCGAGATCCGCACGGTGTCGGACCTGACCGATGCCGATCGCCGCTCGCGCGTGCGCCTGGAACTCGCGTCGGCCTATTTCGGGCGCGGCCAGATGACGACCGCGCTCGACGAGGTCAAGCTGGCGCTGCTGGCCAAGCCCGACCTGCCCGAGGCCTTCAATCTGCGCGGGCTGATCTACGCCACGCTGGGTGAACCACGGCTGGCCGAAGAGAGTTTCCAGCGTGCGCTGCAATTGGCGCCGCGCGATGGCGACAGCCTGCAGAACTACGCCTGGTTCCTCTGCCAGCAACGGCGCTTCCCCGAGGCCGACCAGTTGTTCGAACGCGCCCTGGCGTTGCCCCAGTACCAAGGAGCGGTGCGCACCTTGCTGGCGCAGGGTGTCTGCCAGGCGCGCGCCGGCCTGCTGCCCCAGGCCCAGCTGACGCTGACGAGGTCCTACGACCTTGACCCGAGCAGCCCGGTCACAGCGTTCAACCTCAGCGACGTGCTGTACCGGCGTGGCGAGTACGAGCGGGCGCGCTTCTACATCGCACGTGTCAACGCGCAGCCCGACGCGTCGAACGCGCAGACGCTGTGGCTGGCCGCGCGCATAGAACAGCGGCTAGGGAGCAGCGCCTCTGCGCAAATCTTCGGCCGCCAGTTGCGTGAGCGTTTTCCGCAGTCCGCCGAGGCGCTGCAGTTCGAGCGTGGCCGATTCGATGAGTAGGTTCACGCTCCACCAGCGCTATCTTTGGAACGTCGAAGCCGACTCCACGGTGATTGCCACCGCAGAAAGCTGACATGGACTCCGAACCACGCGACGCTTCCGGCAACCTGTCCGGCAACACCGCCGGCGCCTTGCTGCGCGCCGCTCGCGAGCGCCAGGGCCTGCACATCGCTGCGCTGGCCGCCGCCATCAAGGTGGCGCCGCGCAAGCTCGATGCGCTGGAGCATGACCGCTACGATGAGTTGCCTGACGCCACCTTCACGCGGGCGCTGGCGCAGACCGTCTGCCGCACTCTGAAGATCGACGCCCGTCCGGTGCTGGCGCTGCTGCCGCAGCCTGACCTGGGCCGGCTCGAGCAGGTGGCGGGCACGCTCAATACGCCGTTTCGTGACCGCCCAGGGCGGGACGACAGTGGCCTGGCGGCGTCTGCCATCCGCCCGCTGGTCTGGGCCAGCGTGGTGCTGATGCTGGCTGCGCTAATGCTGCATTTTCTGCCGGCCGGGCTGTGGGAATCGGCGCCGCCTGTGGCCCAGCCGACCTCGGCCGCTGCTTCCGGGGTGGCCGCCCCGGCATCGGAGCCCGCGATGGCCGATCAGCCTGCATCGGCGGCGGCCGCGATGCCGGCCGCGCCGATGGCCGCGGCCATCGCGGCCGAGCCGCTGGCCACCGTGCCGGTGGCGCCAGCAGGGCAACTCACGCAAACCGCTACCGCTCCGGAACCATCGGCTTCGGTGCCCGCCACGCTGGTGCAGCTTCGCGCCAGCGCGCCGTCCTGGGTCAAGGTCGAGGACGGCCGAGGTCAGCTGCTGCTGGCGCGCACGGTGCAGTCTGGAGAAATCGTGGGCCTCGACGGGTCTTTGCCGCTGCGCCTGACAATCGGCAATGCTGCCGCCACGCAGGTCGGCTTTCGCGGCCGGCCGGTCGACCTTCAGGCCGTGACGCGGGACAACGTCGCGCGAGTTGAGCTGAAGTAAATCCTTCCGATGAGGTGCCTTGATGAACGATGCCACGATGAATGACCTGCCGGCCCTCGATGATTCGGCCGACATGATCGCCGGCGCCACGCCGGTGCCACGCCGCACCCGCCAGGCGCGCGCACGCTGGGGTGACCATGTGGTGACGATCGGCGGCGACGCCCCGGTGCGTGTGCAGTCGATGACCAACACCGACACGGTCGACGTCATCGGCACCGCCATCCAGGTCAAGGAGCTCGCGGTGGCGGGCTCGGAACTCGTGCGCATCACGGTCAATACGCCCGAGGCCGCCGAGGCCGTGCCGCACATCCGGGAGCAGCTCGACCGCATGGGCATCAACGTGCCACTCGTCGGCGACTTCCACTACAACGGCCACCGCCTGCTGACCGACTTCCCGGCGATGGCGCAGGCGCTCAGCAAGTACCGCATCAACCCCGGCAACGTCGGCAAGGGCGACAAACGCGACCGCCAGTTCGCCCAGATGATCGAAGCCGCCTGTCGCTACGACAAGGTGGTGCGCATCGGCGTCAACTGGGGCAGCCTCGACCAGGAATTGCTGGCGTCGCTGATGGACGAGAACGCCGCGCGCGCCGCGCCGCGGGACGCCAAGCAGGTGATGTACCAGGCGCTGATCCAGTCGGCACTGAGTTCGGCCGAGTACGCGCGCGAACTCGGCCTGGACCCCGACCAGATCATCATCAGCTGCAAGGTCAGCGGTGTGCGCGACCTGATCGCCGTCTACCGTGCGCTGGCGCGTCGTTGCGACTACGCGCTGCACCTCGGCTTGACCGAAGCCGGCATGGGCACCAAGGGCACGGTGGCCTCGGCCACCGCGCTGGCGGTGTTGTTGCAGGAAGGCATCGGCGACACCATCCGCGTCAGCCTGACGCCGCAGCCCGGCGAGGCGCGCACGCAGGAGGTGGTGGTGGCGCTGGAGATCCTGCAGTCGCTCGGCCTGCGCACCTTCAACCCGAGTGTGACCGCCTGCCCGGGCTGCGGCCGCACCACCAGCATGACGTTCCAGGAACTGGCCAAGCAGATCGACGACCATCTGCGCGCCATGATGCCGGTCTGGAAGGTGCGCTACCCGGGCGTCGAAAACCTGAAGGTGGCCGTGATGGGCTGCATCGTCAACGGCCCTGGCGAGAGCAAGCACGCCGACATCGGCATCAGCCTGCCGGGCACCGGCGAAGCGCCGGCCGCGCCCGTCTTCATCGACGGCGAGAAGGCCATGACATTGCGCGGCGAAGGCATCGTGCAGGAGTTCCACAAGATCGTCGAGGGCTACATCGAGAAGCGTTTCGGCGTGCTCGAAGTCAGCTGAGCCGTGGCGGGCCTCGGCCCGCGTTCATCATTTTCGCGGGCGCCGTACCGCCTCCATCCATGGCTGAACAAGCAAGGGCCGCCAGGCCCGGAACCGCACCGCTGCAGGCGGTGAAGGGCATGAACGACATCCTGCCGCCCGAGTCGGCGCGCTGGGAGTGGTTCGAAGACAGTGTGCGCGCGTTGATGCGCCGCTACGGCTACCAGAGCGTGCGCGTGCCGATCGTCGAGCCGACGCCGCTCTTCGTGCGCGGCCTGGGCGAGGTGACCGACATCGTCGAGAAGGAGATGTATTCCTTCATCGACAGCATGAACGGCGACCCGCTCACATTGCGCCCCGAAGGCACGGCCGGCGTGGTGCGCGCGGCGATCGAACACTCGATGCTTTACGACGGCGGCAAGCGCCTGTTCTACATCGGGCCGATGTTCCGGCACGAACGCCCGCAGCGTGGCCGCTACCGGCAGTTCCACCAGGTCGGCGTCGAGGCGTTGGGTTTCGGCGGGCCGGATGTCGACGCTGAGGTGATCCTGATGGCGCGCAGCCTGTGGCGCGATCTCGGCCTGGCCGATGTGCGGCTCGAACTCAACAGCCTGGGCCAGCCCGAGGAGCGGCGCGCCCACCGCACGGCGCTGGTGGCGCACTTCGAGGCGCACCGTGAACATCTCGATGCCGAGGCGTTGCGCCGCCTGCACAGCAACCCGCTTCGCATCCTCGACACCAAGAACCCCGCGATGCAGGCGGTGGCCGAGAGCGCGCCGCAACTGCTGAACTTCCTCGGCGAAGCCTCGTTGAAGCATCTGGACGGCGTCAAGGCCGCGCTCGACGCGGTCGGCCAGCCTTACCGCATCAACCCGCGCCTGGTGCGCGGCATGGATTACTACAACCTGACCGTCTTCGAATGGGTCACAGACCGGCTGGGCGCGCAGGGCACCGTGTGCGCGGGTGGCCGCTACGATGGACTTTTCGAACTGCTCGGCGGCAAGCCCGCACCGGCCGTCGGCTGGGGCATGGGCATCGAACGGGTGCTCGACCTGTTGCTGCAGTCGGGCATCGAAGCGCCTTCGGCCGCGCCCGACGCCTATGCGGTGGTGGCCGATGCCGGCATGCTGCCGGTGGCCATCACGGTGGTCGAAGCCCTGCGTGCCGCCGGCCTGGCTGTCGTGCTGCATGCCGCCGGCAAGGACGGCCAGGGCAGCATGAAATCGCAGTTCAAGAAGGCCGACGCGAGCCATGCGCGCCACGCGCTGGTGTTCGGTGCCGACGAACTGGCGGCCGGGCAAGTGGCCGTCAAACCGCTGCGCGACATCGGCGCCAGCCAGTGGCTTCGTCCGCTGGCCGACGTGGCCGCCTGGGCGCATGAACTGCGCACCCCATAATCGCGGTCTTTGCCCGCGCGCAACGCTCACTTCTCATTCATGGCCACACAACTAGACCTGCAGGAGCAGGAGCAACTCGACGCGCTCAAGGCGTTCTGGAAAACCTACGGCAATCTCGTCACCTGGCTGCTGATCCTGGCGCTGGCGGCCGTGGCCGGCTGGAACGGCTGGAACTGGTGGCAGCGCGACCAGGCCGTGAAGGCCGGCGCGATGTTCGACGAACTCGAACGCGCCGCAGTCGCCGGTGACGCCGACCGGACCGGCCGCATCTTCGGCGACCTGAAAGAGCGTTTCCCGCGCACCGCCTTCACCCAGCAGGGCGGTTTGGCCGCCGCCAAGGTGCAGTTCGACAAGGGCCAGGTCGACGCCGCCATGGGCACGCTGACCTGGCTGGCCGAGAACGCCAGTGAAGATGAAATCCGCACTATCGCCCGGTTGCGACTTGCCGGCCTCCTGAGCGATGGCAAGAAGTACGACGAGGCGCTCAAGCAGATCGACGCCGCCAAGGCCGCCGGTTTCGAGGCGCTGGCGCAGGACCGCCGCGGCGACGTGCTGAGCGCGATGGGCAAGCCCGCAGAATCGCGTGCCGCCTACCAGGCGGCATGGGCGGCGATGGACGAGAAGGTGGAATACCGGCGCCTGGTCGAAGCGAAGCTGACCGCGCTGGGCGCGGCGCCTGCGCCGGCTGCGGCCTCAGCCGCCTCCGGGGCGGCGCGGTGAAGCTGGTTTCGCTGCTCGCTTCGGCAGTGCTGCTGCTGGCAGCCTGTTCGTCGACCGACAAGCCCAAACCCACTGCGCTCGAGACCTTCGAGCCGAAGATCGCCGGCCGCCAGGTGTGGTCGGCGCGGGTCGACAGCGTGCGCTTCCCGCTGGCCGTGGCTGCCGTCGACGGCAAGTTTTTCGCCGCCGGCACTGACGGCGTCGTTCTGGCGCTGCAGGCCGACAGCGGCAGCGAGCTCTGGCGCACCAGCGCGGGCGCTCCGCTGGCGGCCGGTGTCGGCAGCGACGGCCGCTTCGTCAGCGTGGTGACGCGCGACAACGAGGTGCTCGTCTTCGAAGGCGGGCGCGAACTCTGGCGCAAGCGCGTGCCTTCACGCGTGGTGACGGCGCCGCTGGTGGCCGGTGAACGTGTCTTCGTGGTGGGCGTCGACCGCATCGTGCATGCCTTCGACGCCCTCGACGGCCGCCGCCTCTGGGTGCTGCAGCGGCCAGGTGACGCGCTGACGCTGGCGCAGGGCGGCGTCATCGCCGCCCACCGCAATACGCTGCTGGTCGGGCAGGGCGCGCGGCTGACGGCCGTCGACCCGCTGCGTGGCACGGTGACCTGGGACGTGGCGATGGCCTCGCCGCGCGGCACGAACGAAGTCGAACGTCTGGCCGACCTGCTGGGTCCGCTGCTGCGCGTCGGCAACCGGGTTTGCGCGCGCGCTTTCCAGTCCGCCGTGGCCTGCGCGGACGCCAGCAATGGCACCCTGCTGTGGTCGCGCAACGCCGGTGGCGTGCAGGCCGTCGGCGGTGACGCCGAGCGTGTCTACGGCGCCGACGCCAGCGACCGCATCACCGCCTGGAAAGCCACCGATGGCGAAGTGCAGTGGACCAGCGAGCGTCTGCTCTATCGGCAACTGAGCGGCGCGGTGGCGGTCGGCTCCTCGGTGGTGTTCGGTGACAGCGAAGGCCAGGTCCACTTCCTGTCCGCGGCAACCGGCGATCTGCAGCTTCGCCTGCCGACCGACGGCTCGGCGGTGGTCGGCACGCCGGTGCTGCTGGGCACGACCCTGCTCGTCAGCACACGCAATGGCGGGCTGTTCGCCTTCCGCCCCAATTGATGGCCCGCATTCCTCGCCACGCGCCGCAGCGCTTCCGGCGGCGACCGTCGACGAGGCACGTCGACCGATGAAGCCCGTCATCGCACTCGTCGGCCGGCCGAACGTCGGCAAGTCGACCCTGTTCAACCGCATCACGAAAAGCCGCGATGCCATCGTCGCCGACTACTCCGGCCTGACGCGTGACCGTCATTACGGCGACGCACGGCTGGGGTCGCGCGAGTTCATCGTCGTCGACACCGGCGGTTTCGAGCCCGACAGCATCACCGGCATCGTCAAGGAGATGGCCAAGCAGACGCGCCAGGCCGTGGCCGAGGCCGACGCGGTGATCTTCGTCGTCGACGTGCGCGGTGGCCTGTCCGCGCAGGACCACGACATCGCGCGCTACCTGCGCACCACGCACAAGAAGGTGCTGCTGGCAGCCAACAAGGCCGAAGGCATGTCGGAGTCGCCGCTGCTCGGCGAGTTCTTCGAACTCGGCATCGGCGAGCCGCATCCGGTCTCGGCAGCGCACGGGCAGGGCATACGCAGCCTGCTCGAAGCCGCGCTGGAAGACTTTCCGGAAGACGAAGAGACTGACGAAACCGATGCCGCCAACACGCCGATCCGGTTGGCGGTGGCTGGCCGACCCAACGTCGGCAAGTCGACCCTCATCAATGCCTGGCTCGGCGAAGAACGGCTGGTGGCCTTCGACCAGCCGGGCACCACGCGCGACGCCATCCACGTGCCTTTCGAACGCGAGGGCCGCAAGTTCGAACTGATCGACACCGCCGGCCTGCGCCGCAAGGGCAAGGTCTTCGAGGCGATAGAGAAGTTCTCGGTGGTGAAGACGCTGCAAGCCATCGCCGATGCGAACGTGGTGCTGCTGCTGCTGGACGCCACGCTGGGCGTCAGCGAGCAGGACGCCCACATCGCCGGCTACATCCTGGAGTCGGGCCGCGCGGTGGTGGTGGCGGTCAACAAATGGGATGCGACGGACGACTACCAGCGCCAGAGCCTGCAGCGCTCGATCGAAAGCCGGCTGGCCTTCCTCAAGTTCGCGCCGGTGCTCAACATCTCGGCGATCAAGCGCCAGGGTCTGAACGCGGTCTGGAAGTCCATTCTCCAGGCCCATGCTTCGGCCACCGTGAAGATGCCCACGCCGGTGCTCACGCGCCTGCTGCTCGACGCGGTGCAGCACCAGGCGCCCAAGCGAGAAGGCAAATTCAGGCCGAAGCCGCGTTACGCCCACCAAGGCGGCATGAACCCGCCGATCGTGGTGATCCACGGCAATTCGCTGGAACACCTGACCGACAGCTACAAACGTTTTCTCGAAGGCCGCTTCCGCGAGCATTTCAAGCTCACTGGCACACCGCTACGCATCGAGACCAAATCGTCGCCCAACCCTTTCGACGTCAAGGGCTAGCGGAGCAATTTTGGCTTCGCCTGATGGGCCATCGCCTGTGTGATAAGGTGGTGACTTCTATTTCATCACGGAGAATATCGTGAGCAACAAAGGTCAACTCTTGCAAGATCCCTTCTTGAATCTGCTTCGCAAGGAGCACGTTCCGGTGTCCATCTACCTCGTCAACGGAATCAAGCTGCAAGGCCATATCGAATCCTTTGATCAGTATGTCGTGCTGCTGCGCAACACGGTGACGCAAATGGTCTACAAACACGCCATCTCGACGGTGGTGCCGAGCCGGGCTGTCAATTTCCACCCGGTCGAGAGCGGCGACCCGGTTTGAGCCCGTTCGCTCAACGCAGCGTCTGCACGCAACAACACACCCCTTGAGTTCCGCTCCAGTTTCGGCCGTGCCGCAGGACGGAGGTTTAACGCGCGCCGTGCTGGTGGGTGTCGACCTCGGCGGCGCGGCGGGTTTCGATGCCACTCTCGAAGAACTGGCCCTGCTGGCAGCTTCGGCCGGTGACGTCGTGGTGGCGCGCATCATCGCGCGCCGCAAGGCGCCCGACGCGGCGTTGTTCGTCGGCTCGGGCAAGGCAGACGAGATCAAGGCGATGGTGGCTGAGACCGGCGCCCATGGCGTGATCTTCGATCAGGCGCTGAGCCCGGCGCAGCAACGCAACCTGGAACGTCACCTCGGCGTGCCTGTGGCCGACCGCACATCGCTGATCCTCGATATCTTCGCCGTCCGGGCGCAGAGCCACGAGGGCAAGCTGCAGGTGGAACTGGCGCGGCTGCAGTACATGTCCACGCGGCTGGTCGGCCGCTGGTCGCACCTGGAACGCCAGCGCGGCGGCATCGGCACGCGCGGCGGCCCGGGCGAGGCGCAGATTGAACTCGATCGGCGCATGATCGGCGACCGCATCAAGTCAGTGAAGCAACGTCTTGAAAAGGTCAAGCGCCAGCGCGGCACGCAGCGCAAGGCGCGTGAACGGCGCGGCACCTTCCGGGTCTCGCTGGTCGGCTACACCAACGCCGGCAAGTCGACGCTGTTCAACGTGCTGGTGAAAGCGCGCAACTACGCTGCCGATCAGCTCTTCGCCACACTTGACACGACGACGCGCGCGCTCTGGCTGGAGCAGGCAAGCTGTTCGGTGTCCCTGTCCGACACCGTGGGTTTCATCCGCGACCTGCCGCACAAGCTGGTCGAAGCCTTCGAGGCCACGCTGCACGAAGCGGCCGAGGCCGACCTGTTGCTGCATGTCGTCGATGCCGCCAGCCCACTGCTGCTGGAGCAGCAGGCCGAGGTCGAGCGTGTGCTGGAAGAGATCGGCGCGGCCAATGTGCCGCAGGTGCTGGTCTACAACAAGCGAGACCTTCTCGAAGACACACTTCAGCCGCGCCAGGACGTCGATTGGCTCGACGTGCACCCCGGCGTGCGGCGACCGCGTGTCTTCGTCGGCGCGCGTGACGGCAGCGGGCTGGCGGCGTTGCGCCAGTTGATCGCCGATGCTGCCATGGGCCGCTTGAATACCGAGACCGGTGCCTCATCTGGCATCGGGCAAATCCTGCATACCGATGAGTTCGCCAGCGAGTCGGTGTCCCCCAGTTCCACGATGGCTTGAGCATGCGCGAAATTCACCCACCTCACTTCGTCTCGCGTCTCGGCGCCTTGAGCGCCGCCTCGCGTGACCTGCTGCTCGGCCTGCTGCCGGGCCGCGTACGCCGGCGCGCCGCCGCCGACACGCTGATCTTCAACGGACGCAATGACGGCCCGCCCGACCTTGATGAACTCTGGCGGGACTTCAACCGCAAGCTCAGCGGCCTGTTCGGCGGCAAGGGCGGTGGGGGTGGCCGGCCCAACCCCGGTGGCGACAAGCCCGGCGGCGGACCCTCGTTCCAGCCCGACATGAAAAGCGCTGGAATCGGCGCCGGGCTGATTGCCGGCGTCGTGGCCCTGATCTGGCTCGGCAGCGGCTTCTTCATCGTCCAGGAAGGCCAGCAGGCGGTCGTGACCTCGTTCGGCAAATACGCGCACACCTCGGATGCCGGTTTCCAGTGGCGCTTCCCTTACCCGTTCCAGGCCCACGAGACGGTCTCGGTCACGCAGCTTCGGTCGGTCGAGGTGGGCGGCAACACGGTGGGGCAGGTTACCGGACTGAAGGCCTCGTCGATGCTGACGCAGGACGAGAACATCGTCGACATCCGCTTCACCGTGCAGTACCGCTTGAAGGACGCGCGCGCCTACCTGTTCGAGAACCGCGCGCCCGACGAAGCCGTGGTGCAGGCCAGCGAGTCCGCAGTGCGTGAGATCGTCGGGCGCAGCCGGGTCGACTCGGTGCTCTACGAACAGCGCGACGCGCTGGCCACCGACCTCGTGGCGTCGATCCAGGCCCAGCTCGACCGCCTGAACGCCGGCATCATCGTGGCCAACGTCAACGTGCAGAGCGTGCAGGTGCCAGATCAGGTGCAGGCCGCCTTCAACGACGCCGTCAAGGCCACTGCCGACCGCGACCGTTTCAAGAACGAAGGCCAGGCCTATGCCAGCGACGTGATCCCGAAGGCGCGCGGCGCGGCGGCCCGGCTCGCTGAGGAAGCCGAAGGCTATCGGTCGCGCGTCGTTGCGCAGGCCGAGGGCGATGCCGAACGTTTCCGTTCGGTGTTGGTCGAATACCAGAAAGCGCCCACTGTCACCCGCGACCGTCTCTACATCGACGCCATGCAGCAGGTCTATTCGAGCGTCACCAAGGTGATGGTCGACGCCCGCAGCGGCTCGAACCTGCTCTATCTTCCGCTCGACCGGCTGCTGCAGCAGGCCGGTGCGCCGGCTGGCGCGGCGACAGCGCCGGCACCAGCGCCCACAGCGGCCGAAGCCGGCAACACGCCGACGCCGGCATCCGACATCCGCTCGCGCGACGGCACGCGCACCCGCGACCGCGAAGGGCGCTGAAGCGTCAACCCGTGATCATGAAAAAAATCGGTTTCCTCATTGGTGGCGCATTCGTTGCGCTGATGTTCCTGTCTTCCATGCTGTTCGTCGTCGACCAGCGCCAGGTTGGCGTGGTGTTCGCACTCGGTGAGATCAAGGAAGTGATCACCGAGCCCGGCCTGAAGTTCAAGCTTCCGCCGCCGTTTCAGAACGTGGTGTTCCTCGACAAGCGCATTCAGACGCTGGACAGCCCCGACGCGCGCCCGATCTTCACCGCCGAAAAGAAGAGCCTGGTGATCGACTGGCTGGTGAAGTGGCGGATCGCCGAGCCCCGGCAGTTCATCCGCAACAACGGCACTGACCTGCGCAACCTGGAAAACCGGCTCGCCCCGGTCGTGCAGGCCATCTTCAACGAAGTGGTTACCCGGCGCACGGTGCGCGGCGTGCTCGCCGAAGAGCGTGAACAGGTGATGGCCGACGTGCAGAAGCGCCTGAACGACGAAGGCAAGGCTTTCGGTATCGAGATTGTCGATGTCCGCGTGAAACGCGTCGACTTCGTTTCCGACATCACCGATTCGGTGTATCGGCGCATGGAGTCCGAGCGCAAGCAGGTGGCCAACGAACTGCGGGCCACAGGTGCGGCCGATGGCGAAAAGATTCGCGCCGATGCTGATCGCCAGCGCGAAGTCATCGTCGCCGAGGCCTACCGCGATGCGCAGAAGATCAAGGGCGACGGCGACGCCAAGGCCTCTGCACTGTATGCCGACTCGTTCGGTCGCGATCCTCAGTTCGCCCAGTTCTATCGCAGCCTGGACGCTTACCGCGCCACCTTCCGGACCAAGGGCGACCTGATGGTGCTCGACCCCAACAGCGACTTCTTCCGCGCCATGCGCGGCGGAGGGTCGGCTGGGTCGTCGGCGCCGGCGGCCACCGCCGCGCCGCGCAAATAGCCTGAGGCAGGTTCGTGGGCGACCTGCTGCTCGGTGCCTTGGCGCTGATGCTGGTCTTCGAAGGTCTGTTGCCGTTTTTCAGCCCGTCGGCCTGGCGGCGAATGTTCGAGCGTGCCACCCTTCTGAGCGACGGCCAACTGCGCTTCATCGGTCTGGGCAGCATGCTGGCGGGGCTGCTGTTACTGGCAGTCTGGTTCTAGGCATCCCCTGACAGGGTGGTCTGTGGCAAGGGCTTACCCGCAGCAGGCGGCCGTGGCCGGTGGCTACGATTCTGTTTTGTGCCGGTGGCGGATGGTCCGCTGCGGTTTCCAAACAGGAGATTCCCCATGAGTTCGAGAGTCCGTACCGCCGCCTGGCTGGCAGGCTTGTCCATCTGTCTGCTGCCTCTGGCCGCGCAAGCCCAGGACCGCGACCCTGATCGCGTGAAGGCCGAAGTCAAGGCGCAGATCGGCGAGACCGATGCCGACAGCGGCCCCGCCTTCGTCTTTCGCGGGCGCAGTTTTGCCAACCAGAAGGCGTTCATCGACAGCGGTGCCCGCTGTTCCACGCGCCACGTCACCGATTTCGAGCAGATGGTCAGCGAGATGTCGCACCAGTCCTGGCGTGCCGAACGGCTGGCGCAAGGCGAGAGGATCGGCGACCGTCCCGTCGGGTCGGTCACCGTGCCGGTCTGGATCCACGTTATCGACAAGGGCACGGGCCTGGCGAACGGCGCCATCCCTGACAGCCAGATTTCGGCGCAGATGCAGGTCCTGAATGCGGCTTACGGCGGTGCGGGCTCGCCTTTCGTCTTCCAGTTGGCCGGTGTCACACGCACCACGAACGCCACCTGGTACACCATGACGCCCGGCTCCGCTGCCGAGAGTCAAGCCAAAACTGCGCTGCGTGCCGGCAATGCCGGCACTCTGAACCTGTATGCGGCCGGCATTGGCGGTGGTCTGCTGGGCTGGGCTACCTTCCCGCAGGACTATGCGTCCAGCATGAAGATGGACGGCGTGGTCGTGCTGAACACCTCGCTGCCCGGCGGCACCGCCGTACCCTATGACCTGGGCGACACCGCCACCCACGAGGTCGGCCACTGGCTGGGCCTGTATCACACCTTCCAGGGCGGTTGCACGCGCAAGAACGACCAGGTCAGCGACACCCCTGCCGAGCGTTCCGCAGCCTATGGCTGCCCGACCGGGCGCAACAGTTGCACCTCACAACCGGGTCTCGACCCGATCACCAACTTCATGGACTACACGGATGATTCCTGCATGGACCGTTTCAGCGGTGGTCAGTCGGCACGCATGGACGCCCAGCACCTGCAATACCGCAGCGTGAACTGAGCGACGCGGGTCGACAGGGCGGGGCACGGCCTGTCGGTCGTGCCCCGCTTCGTTTTCGGGCCGGCTGGCTGGCCAACTGCGGGCCCGTACAATGCCGGTTTCAACAGCCCCGACCCTTTTCATGATGTCTGCCTGGCTGTTGCCCGAGCACATTGCCGACGTCCTGCCGGTCGAGGCCAGGCGGATCGAGGCGCTGAGGCGCAGCCTGCTCGATCGTGCCGGGGCCTACGGTTTCGAGCTCGTGATGCCGCCTCTTCTCGAACATCTCGAGTCGCTGCTGTCGGGCACCGGCCGAGCGCTCGATCTGAAGACCTTCAAGCTCGTCGATCAGCTCAGCGGACGCACGCTCGGTGTGCGTGCCGACACCACGCCGCAGGCGGCACGCATCGATGCCCATCTGCTGAACCGGACCGGCGTCACGCGCCTTTGTTATTGCGGCCCGGTCCTTCACACCCGGCCGGCGGGGCTGTACAGCACGCGCGAGCCTTTGCAGTTCGGCGCCGAAATCTTCGGCCACGCCGGCCTCGAGGCCGACCTCGAGGTGATGGAACTCGCGCTCGACAGCCTGCGGCTGGCCGGCGTCGACGACCTCGTGATCGACCTCGCCGATGCCCGTGTGCTGCGCGGCGTGCTGGCCGGCGTGCCGCTCGACGCTTCGCGGCTGCAGGACGTCGTCGACGCGTTGTCCGAAAAGGATGCTTCGGCGCTGGCTGCGCTGACACGCGATGCGCCCGCAGCCGCGCGCGACGGCCTGCGCGCGCTGCTCGGACTGTATGGTGGCTCCGAGGTGCCCGCAGCGGCGCGGGATCAGCTTGCAGACCGGCCGCTGGTGCGCAATGCGTTGTCTGAACTCGACTGGCTTGCCAGTCATCTGCGCGCCACGTACCCGGGCTTGCGCATCGGCTTCGACCTGTCCGACATGAGCGGTTACGCGTACTACAGCGGCCCGCGCTTCGCGGTCTATGGCGCCGCCGCTCACGACGCGCTGGCGCGCGGCGGGCGTTACGACGAAATCGGTGCGGTGTTCGGCCGCAACCGACCGGCCGTGGGCTTCAGCCTCGACCTCAAGCTGCTGGCCGAAATGGCCCCGGTGCCAGCGGCGGCCCCGGCGGTGCGGGCACCGTGGAGCGACAGTGCCGAGTGGCGCGCGGCGGTACGGCGCCTGCGGGAAGCCGGTGAAACGGTGCTTGCCGTGCTGCCCGGCGAGTCTCCCGAATCACTGGCCTTCGACTGCGACCGCGAACTCGTGGCCGCAGACGGCCGCTGGGTGCTGCGCGCGGTCGCGCCTGCCCCGCGCCAACTTTGATCTTCAAGGAAGTCCCAGACATGCAAACAGGCAACCGGCCGAACCTTGGCCGCAACGTGGTAGTCGTCGGCACCCAATGGGGCGACGAAGGCAAGGGCAAGATCGTCGACTGGCTGACCGACCACGCCCAGGGCGTCGTGCGTTTCCAGGGCGGCCACAACGCCGGCCACACGCTGGTCATCAATGGCCGCAAGACCGCATTGCAGCTAATTCCTTCGGGCGTCATGCGCCCCGGTGTGGCCTGCTACATCGGCAACGGCGTGGTCGTCGACCCGCAGCACCTGCTGCTGGAGATCGGGCGGCTGGAAGCGCTGGGCGTCGATGTGCGCTCGCGTCTCTTCCTCAGCGAAAGCTGCCCGCTGATCCTGCCGTTCCATGTCGAGATCGACCGTGCCCGCGAGGCTGCGCGCGAGCGCAGTGGCAGCGGCAAGATCGGCACCACCGGCAAGGGCATCGGCCCGGCCTACGAAGACAAGGTGGCACGGCGTGCGCTGCGCGTGCAGGACCTGAAGCACCCGAAGCGCTTCGAGGCCAGGCTGCGTGAACTGGCCGATCTTCACAATGCCGAGCTGACCGGCGTGCTGAAGGCAGAGCCGCTGGCGCTGCAGCCCATGCTCGACGAAGCCATGCTCGCGGCCGATTCTCTGCGCCCGCTGTTCGCCGACGTCGGCTACCGGCTTTTCAAGGCGCACCGCGAAGGCGCCAACCTGCTGTTCGAAGGCGCGCAGGGCACGCTGCTCGACATCGACCACGGCACCTATCCGTATGTGACGTCGAGCAACTGCGTGGCCGGCAACGCGGCCGCCGGCTCGGGTATCGGGCCGGGTCTGCTGCACTACATCCTGGGCATCACCAAGGCCTACACGACGCGCGTGGGCGGCGGACCTTTCCCGACCGAACTGCCGATCGACGAACCGGGCAGCATCGGCCACCATCTGTCGACCGTGGGTCAGGAACGTGGCACGGTGACCGGCCGCGCCAGGCGCTGCGGCTGGCTCGACGCCGCGGCGCTGAAGCGATCGATCATCATCAACGGCATCTCGGGCCTGTGCATCACCAAGCTCGACGTGCTCGACGGACTGACGGAAATTCTCATCTGCACCGGCTATGAACAAGGCGGCCGGCGGCTGGACATCCTGCCGCTGGACGCCGACGAGATCGTCGAGTGCCAGCCGGTCTACGAAGCGATGCCCGGCTGGTCTGAAACCACCGCCGGCCTCACCAACTGGGAACAGTTGCCGCTGAACGCGCGCCGCTACCTCGAACGTGTGCAGGCGCTGATCGGCGCGCCGATCGACATGGTTTCCACAGGCCCCGACCGCGTCCACACCATTCTTCTGCGGCACCCGTTCCGCGCCTGAACTTCAAGAAGGAAACTCCATGCTGACCGACGATGGCAAGCACCTCTACGTGTCGTGGGACGAGTACCACATGCTTACCGAGAGGCTGGCGCTGAAGGTGCACGCTTCCGGCTGGGAGTTCGACCAGATTCTTTGCCTGGCGCGTGGTGGCATGCGGCCCGGAGACGTGCTGTCACGCGTGTTCGACAAGCCGCTGGCCATCATGTCGACCAGTTCCTACCGTGCCGACGCCGGCACCATCCAGGGCCGGCTGGACCTGGCCAAGTACATCACGCTGCCGCAGGGCGAGTTGGCCGGACGCGTGCTGCTGGTCGACGACCTGGCAGATTCCGGCGTCACCTTGCGCGCGGTGGTTGATCGCCTGCGCAGCATGCCGTCGATCAAGGAGCTTCGTTCGGCGGTGATCTGGATGAAGGGTGTGTCGAGCTACACACCCGACTATTTCGTCGAGTCGCTGCCCACCAGCCCTTGGATCCACCAGCCCTTCGAGGACTACGACAATCTGCGACCCGAAGGGCTGGCCAGGAAGTTCTCGATCTGAATGTCGCCAGGCATCGCGCCGATGGGCGCCGACTCTGAAAATGCCGGCGTGGCAGGGCGGCGCTCCACTGTTCGGCATACGCTTCGCATTCCGCCGAGACAAAACAAAAAGGCCGACGCTATTGCATCGGCCTTTAATATTTCATCAATTTGGTGCCCAGAAGAGGACTCGAACCTCCACGCCGTTAAGCGCTAGTACCTGAAACTAGTGCGTCTACCAATTCCGCCATCTGGGCAATCTCAGAACAATTAGGACTATATCATCAAAGAAATCGACACTTCAAGCGCCCCTGTACCGCAGGGGCAGGCCCTGCTCGGTGAGTTCGAGGGTCGCGTCGAGGGGCACCGCGACGGTCACGGTTTCGTCGTCCGTGACGACGGCGAACCCAGCGTCTATCTGGCGCCGCAGGAGATGCGCTCGGTACTGCACCGCGACCGCGTGCGCGTGCGCATCCTGCGCTACGACCGCAAGGGCCGGCCCGAAGGGCGCGTGCTCGACATCGTCGAGCGCCGCAAGGCGCCGATCATCGGGCGCCTGCTGCACGAAGGCGGGCAATGGGTCGTGGCACCGGAAGACCGGCGTTATGGCCAGGACATCCTGATCCCGAAAAACGGCACGGCCAGCGCCACCGTCGGCCAGGTTGTGTCGGTCGAACTGACCGAGCCTGCCTCGCTGCATTCGCAGCCGGTGGGCCGCGTGGCCGAGGTGCTGGGAGAGATCGACGACGCCGGCATGGAGATCGAGATCGCGGTGCGCAAGTACGAAGTGCCGCACCGCTTCTCGCCGCAAACGCTGGCCCAGGCCGCAGGTTTGCCAGAACGCCTGCGCCCGACCGATCGCAAGCAGCGTGTTGACCTGACCGACGTGCCGCTCGTCACCATCGACGGCGAGGACGCACGCGACTTCGACGACGCCGTCTACTGTGAACCGTTCACGCGCGGCCGTGGCAAGACGCTGTTCAAGGGATGGCGGCTGGTGGTGGCCATCGCCGACGTCAGCCACTATGTCAAACCAGGCGAGGCGATCGACGAAGACGCCTACGAGCGCGCCACCTCGGTCTATTTCCCGCGCCGCGTCATCCCGATGCTGCCCGAGAAGCTGTCGAACGGCCTGTGTTCGCTGAACCCGAACGAAGACCGTCTGGCGATGGTCTGCGACATGCTGGTCGGCGAAGACGGCGCAATGGACGCCTTCCAGTTCTTCCCGGCCGTGATGCGTTCCCAGGCCCGGTTCACCTACACCGAGGTGGCCGCCATCCTGACCAACACCCGCGGGCCCGAGGCACAGAAGCGCGCCGAGTTCGTGCCGCACCTGCTGCACCTGCACGAGGTCTACCGCGCCTTGCTGAAGCAGCGCGCAAAGCGCGGCGCGGTCGACTTCGAAACCGTGGAAACGCAGATCATCTGCGACGACAACGGCCGCATCGAGAAGATCGTGCCGCGCACGCGCAACGAGGCGCACAAGCTGATCGAAGAGGCGATGCTGGCGGCCAATGTCTGCGCGGCGGCCTTCATCGCCGGCGCACAGCACCCGTCGCTTTACCGCGTGCACGAAGGGCCGACCCCGGAAAAACGACTCGCGCTGCAGACGTACCTGCGTGCGCTGGGCCTGGGACTGCACATCAGCGACGAACCGACGCCCGGCGAGATGCAGGCCATCGCGCTCGCCACGCAGGGCCGGCCCGACGCAACGCAGATCCACACCATGCTGCTGCGTTCGATGCAGCAGGCAATCTACACCGCCACCAACGCCGGCCACTTCGGCCTCGCTTACGACGCCTACACCCACTTCACCAGCCCGATCCGCCGTTACCCCGATCTGCTGGTGCACCGCGTCATCAAGTCGCTGCTCGGCGATAAGCGCTACCAACTGGTGCTGAGCGAGCGCACGCGCGAGCCCGAGGCGCGCAAGACCGGCCCGGGTGGCAAGGGAACGCCGCGCCGGCCGGCCAAGCCGGTGTCCAAGGAAATTGGCATCTGGGAAGCGGTGGGCGCGCACTGCAGCGCCAACGAACGTCGCGCCGACGAGGCCTCGCGCGACGTCGAGGCCTGGCTGAAGTGCCGCTACATGCGCGAGCACCTCGGCGAGGAGTTCTCGGGCACCGTCAGCGCGGTCACGAGCTTCGGCCTTTTCGTCACCCTCGACCCACTGTATGTCGAAGGCCTGGTGCACATCACGGAACTGGGCGGCGAGTACTACCGCTTCGACGAAGCGCGCCAGGAACTGCGCGGCGAGCGCACCGGCGTGCGTTACACGGTGGGCACTCGGGTGCGCGTGCAGGTCAGCCGGGTCGACCTCGACGGCCGCCGCATCGACTTCCGCATGGTGCATGAAGGCGAGGGCGAGAAGCTGCTGGCGCCGGGGCGCAGCGAGAAGGGCCGCCGGACGAACGCGCCTGCGGCGGCCGTGCCGGGAACGGCGGTCGAAGAGCTCGCTGCGGTGAAAACGGCTGACCGTGCCGGCAAGATTGCCGCGCGTGCCAAGAAGGCGGAGGCCGGTGGCCGCTCGCGCAAACCAGGGCCGCGCAAGACCACGCCCAGGGCCCGTCTCTGACGCGGTCAGCGCAGGCTGAAACCTACCGGGTCGGGCCGGGCCGGGCGGGACGCTCAGCGGCGCGCCGCCGGGAGCATCGCGTCGATCAGATCGGCCGCGCGCAGCGGCTGGTGCCCGCCTGATTCCATTGCCGCCATGTCGGCGGCGTGCCCGTGCAGCCAGACGGCTGCACGGGCGGCGCCAGCGGCGGAAATCGATGAGGCTTCGGCCGCCCACAGCCCGCCGATGAATCCGGCCAGCACGTCGCCCGTACCCGGGCTGGCCAGCAGGGCGTTGCCTGTCGGGTTGATGGCCGGCAATTCGCCGGGCGCGGCCACGACGGTGCCTGAACCTTTCAGCACGACCACGCAGTGGTGGCGGTCGGCCAGCGACTGCGCTGCGGCCAGGCGGTCGCGCTGCACTTCGCCCGTGGTGCAGCCGAGCAGCCGTGCGGCTTCCAGCGGATGCGGCGTCAGCACCGTCGGCAGGCCGTGGCCGGCGCGTGCATCGAGCCTGGCCATCAATGCGAGATCTTCGGCAATCGCGTTCAACGAATCGGCATCCAGCAGCAGACGGCCGGCGCGCGCCAGCAGCGCCGGCAGTGCGATTGCCACCTCGCTGCCGCCGCCGCAACCGCAGACGACGGTGGCTGCCGACAGCACCGGCGGCGGCGCCAGCCACCAGGCCCGGCGACCCATCAGCTCGGGCCGCGCCGCGTCGAATGTGGGCGCCTCGCCGTCGAGCAGGCTGATGTAGACGCGCCCGGCGCCGGCCGCCAGGCCTGCACGGGCGGCCAGCCAGGCGGCGCCCGTCATGCCGGGCGCGCCACCGATCACGGCCAGGTCGCCGTAACTTCCCTTGTGCGAGGCGTGGGCGCGTGGTTCGCGCAGGAAGTCGATGTCGCTGCCGTCGATCAGCCGGCCGCTTGCCGTTGTGGCCGTCGTCAGGATTCGCCGGTGCAGGCCCAGGCTGTCGAACCAGATCTCGCCTGCGTGGTCGCGGCCGTCGGCGGTGAACAGGCCGGGCTTGAGCGTCAGCAGGCTCAGCGTGGCGGTGGCGCGTATGGCCGCGCCGCCGAAGGTGCCGCCGGTGTCCGCACTCAGGCCCGACGGCAGATCGACGGCCAGCATCGGGGCAGCGCTGGAATTGATGGCGTTGATGGCATCGGCGATCGCACCTTCGGCCGCACGCCGTGCGCCCACCCCGAGCAGCGCGTCGATCAGCAGACCGGCACCGTGCAGCGCTGCGGGCTCGCTGGAGATCGGCACACCGGCGTCGCGAGCCAGCCGCAGCGCGTGGGCTGCGTCGGCCGGCATGTGCAGCAGGTCGGCCAGCAGATGAACCCGCACCTCGCGCCCGGCCTGCCGCAGGTGCAGCGCGGCGACCAGGCCGTCACCGCCGTTGTTGCCCGGGCCGGCCAGCACCGTCACCTGGCGGGCATGGGGCGCTATCGCGATAGCCAGACGGGCGACGGAAAGGCCGGCGCGCTGCATCAGGGCAAACGGTGCTTCCAGCGCGGCGGCGGCGCGCTCGATGGCGCCGGTGGCCGCAGCGCCGTGCAGCGGCCACGGGGCTTGGTCCGCACCGACGCGTTGTGGTGCGCTGTGCTCAGCGGTCTGGTCGTCCATCGGTGGCTTTCAGGATGCCCGCTGATTTTGCAGTCACGCGGCCGGGCTGCCGTGCGCCCTTGCGGTCACTCAGCGGCGCAGGCGTTGGGGCCCCAGCTGCGCCAGGTCGATCGGCGCCTCGCGGCCGGCGATCGCCTGCGCCAGCACGCGTGCCGACCCGCAGGCCAGCGCCCAGCCGCTGGAGCCGTGGCCGACGTTGAGCCAGACGCCCGGCGCGCCGCTGGCGCCCAGCACCGGCGGGCCGTCGGGCAGCATCGGCCGCGCGCCCTGCCAGCGCTGGGCTTGCGTCAGCACGGCGGCACCCGGGAACCAGTCGGCCAGCACCCCGTACAACGTGCGCAGCGCGGTTTCGTTGAAGTGGCCTGCCGGGCCGCCGAGTTCGGCGCTGCCAGCCACCCTGATGCGCTGGCCGAGCCGGGTGATCGCGACCTTGAACCTCTCGTCCATCACCCCGGCGCGCGGGCCCAGGTTCGGGTGGCCGTCGACATGGCGCAGCGGCGCGGTGACCGAATAACCGACCACCGGCGCCAGCGGCAGGCCCTGGCCGATCGGTGCCAACAGGCCGTTGGCCAGCACGCCAGCGCAGACGATTACGGCATCGAACTCCGCGGGTTCGAGCCGGGTGTCGCCGGCGTCGCGCCGAGCGCTCACCGGCCGAACCTCGAGCGCCGGCTTCGTGCCGGGCACGATACGCAGCACTTCGCGGTCGAAACGGAAGTCTGCGCCCAGGCGCTGCGCCTCCTGCTTGAGAAGATGGGCGAAGTGCCGGCAGTTGCCGACGCCGTCCTGCGCCAGATGGATCGCCGCATGCAGCGGGGTGTCGGGGTCGAGCCCGGGCTCGATGGCGCGGCAGCGCGCCGCGTCCACCAGTTCGAAAGGCACGCCGAGTTCGTTCAGCAGCCGCAGCCCGGACTGCGCCTGTGCCACTTCGCGGTTGCCGCGCAGCAGCACAAGGTAACCCTGCGCCTGTTCGTATTCCAGGTGCAGCGCGCGGGTCAGTTCGTCCATCTGCGCGCGGCTGAAATGCGCAAGGCGCTGCATCGCCGCGCGGTTGCCGTCGTGCACGGCCGGCCGGCAGGCCCGCCACCATTGCCAGATCCAGGGCAACTGTGCCCATGCACCGCGGCCCAGGCGCACCGGCGCGTGGGCGCTGAACAGGCTGCACAGCACTTTCCAGGGCATGCCCGGAGCGGCCCAGGGCGTCACGTAGCCGGGCGCCAGCACGCCGGCATTGGCGAAACTCGTTTCGCTGGCCACGCCATTGCGGCGGTCGAAGACCGTGACCTCGTGGCCGTCGGCCGCGCACTCATAGGCTGTCGTGACGCCCACGATGCCGGCGCCGATGATCGCTACACGCAAGTGCTCAGCCCCCCGGCGAGCGCAGGGCACGCTCCACGGTCAGCGAGGCATCGAGCAACACGTCGTCGGTGTTGGCCGGCCCCCAGAGCATCAGGCCGACAGGCAACTCGCCCGCCGCCTGGCAGGGCAACGAGAGCGCGCAGCCGTCGAGGAAGTTCACCGCTGACGGGTTGCGCAACAGGCGCCCGTTGACGGCGAAAAAAGCCTCATCGTCGGCCAGCAGCGCGGCGATGGGCGGTGCGACCATCGGCACGGTGGGCGACAGCATGGCGTCGAAGCCGAGAAGACTGGCTTCCATGCCGCCGATCCAGGCCCGCCGCGCCTGTTGCAGTTCGATGTAGTCGGCCGCCGGGATGGCAGCGCCGCGCCGGATGCGCAGCGCCACACGCCGGTCGTAACGCGCGCCTTCGCTGGCCAGTCGCGCCCGGTGCCAGGTCCAGGCTTCGGCCGCCACCAGGCCGCCGGCGGCGTTCAGCCCGGCCAGTTCATTCAGCGCCGGCAGCAGCAGGTCTTCGATGTGGGCGCCGGCGGCGCGCAGCACGCCCAGCGTGCGCTCGAAGGCGCGGGCGACGGCCGGCTCCAGACCGTCGAGCATCAGCGTGGACGGCACGGCCAGACGCAGTGCGCGCAGCGGGCGCCTCGTCAGGCGCACCGTGTGTGCTGCCAGCACCTCGTGCAGCAGCACGGCGTCGCGCACGGTGTGCGTGATCGCGCAGGCGGTGTCGAGCGAGAAGGACAGCGGCACGCTGCCCTCCAGCGGCGTCAGGCGCTGTGTGTTCTTGAAACCGACCAGCCCATGAAGCGCGGCCGGGATGCGGATCGAACCGCCGGTGTCGGAACCGAGTGCGGCCCAGGCCGCACCGGCCGCCACCGTGACGGCGCCACCGGATGTGGAGCCGCCGGGAATGCGCGGCGTGCCGTCGAGCAGCGCGGTGGCCGCGTTGGCCGGCGTGCCGTGGTGCGGGTTGATGCCGACGCCAGAGAACGCGAACTCGCTGAGGTTGGTGTGGCCGACCAGCGCCGCGCCGGCGGCGCGCAGGCGGGCGACGACCGGTGCATCGCTGGCGGCGGGTGTGTCTGCCAGCACCACCGAGCCCGCGGTCGTCGGTTGGCCCGCCACATCGAACAAATCTTTCACCGAGACGGCCAGGCCGGCCAGCAAGGGCAGTGGCACACCGGCCGCGCAGCCGGCGTCGACGGCTGCCGCCACGGCGCGGGCCTGGCCACCGAAGCGGCGCACGAAGGCATGGCGGGCAGCCGCGCCGTCGGCTGCCAGCAGCGCGTCGGCCATCAGCGCGGTGGCGCTGTGGGTGCCGTTCAGGATCTGTTCGCGGGCATCAACCAGATCGCTCGCGCGACCGCGTGTTAGAGTCATGGGCTTCGTTTCGAACAGAAATCTTGCTGCGGTGCATGCCGGCGTCCAAGTTGACACGCACATGCGGCGGAGGCCCTGCCAGGAAAGAAGAAATCGCGAACCCGGCAAAACCTGAGGTGTCGCGGCCCGAATGAGCATCAGTCTTTACGATCAACAGATGCGAAAGAGATGCGAATGCAACGGGCTGCGATAGGCGCCGGGATTCTAGACCCAACCTTCGGAGTTTCAAATGACTGTCTCCATGCGTGAAATGCTGGAAGCCGGCGTCCATTTCGGGCACCAAACGCGCTTCTGGAACCCCAAGATGGCGCCGTACATCTACGGCCATCGCAACAAGATCCACATCATCAACCTCGAGAAGACGCAGCCGCTCTTCAACGACGCGATGAAGTTCATCCGCCAGCTGTCGGCCCGCCGCGGCACGATCCTGATGATCGGCACCAAGCGCCAGGCGCGCGAAGTCATTGCGCTGGAAGCCCAGCGTTGCGGCATGCCCTACGTCGACCAGCGCTGGCTCGGCGGCATGATGACCAACTTCAAGACCGTCAAGGGTTCGTTGAAGAAGCTCAAGGACATGCAGGTTTCCAAGGAATCCGGCACCGACCTGATGATCAAGAAGGAAGCGCTGCTGTTCGACCGCGACCTGATCAAGCTCGAAAAGAACATCGGCGGCATCCAGGACATGATCGCTCTGCCTGATGCGATGTTCGTCATCGACGTCGGCTACCACAAGATCGCCGTGGCCGAAGCCAAGAAGCTCGGCATTCCGGTGATCGGCATCGTCGATACCAACCACTCGCCGATCGGCATCGACTACGTGATCCCCGGCAACGACGACTCGGCCAAGGCGGTGGCGCTGTATGCCCGCTCGGTGGCTGACGCCGTGCTCGAAGGCCGCGCCAACTCGACCGCCGAAGTCGTGCAGGCCGCTTCCGGCGCCGATGAGTTCGTCGAGGTTCGTGAAGGCGCCTGATCCCGTGCGGCGCCCGGGCGCCGCTGTGCCCATGCACCTGCCGCCGGTGGATTGGCTCCCCGGCGGTCCCAACTTCTTTCACGGAGAAACATGATGGCTGCAATCACTGCAAGCATGGTCGCAGAACTGCGCGCCAAGACCGACGCCCCGATGATGGAGTGCAAGAAGGCGCTGACCGAGGCCGAAGGTCAAATGGGCCGCGCCGAGGAAATCCTGCGCGTCAAGCTCGGCAACAAGGCCGGCAAGGCCGCCGCGCGAATCACCGCCGAAGGCGTGGTGACCGCCTCGGTGGACGGCAGCACGGGCGCGATGGTCGAGGTCAACTGCGAGACCGACTTCGTCACCAAGAACGATTCCTTCCTGGCCTTCGCCAGGGCTTGCGCCACGCTGGTCGCCGAGCACGCTCCGGCCGACGTTGCCGCCCTGTCGGGCCTGTCTTATTCGCAGGACGGTTTCGGTCCGAACCTGGAAGACGTGCGCAAGGGACTGATCGGCAAGATCGGCGAGAACATGTCCATCCGCCGTTTCAAGCGCTATGCGGGCGGCGGCAAAGTGGCAAGCTATCTGCATGGCACGCGCATCGGCGTGCTGGTGGAGTACACCGGTGACGACGTGGCGGCCAAGGACGTCGCCATGCACGTGGCCGCAATGAAACCGAAAGCACTGTCCACTGCCGACGTGCCGACCGATCTGATCGAGTTCGAGCGCCGCGTTGCCGCCGAAAAGGCGGCTGAAGATGCGACCGTGGCCGTCGCGGCTGGCAAAGCCGTGCAGTCCGCTGAAATTGTCGCCAAGCGTGTCGAAGGCTCGGTGCAGAAGTTCCTCAAGGAGGTCTCGCTGCTCAACCAGACCTTCGTCAAGAACGACAAGCAGACCGTCGAGCAGATGCTGAAGGCCGCCGCTACGCAAGTGGCAGGTTTCACGCTGTACGTGGTGGGCGAGGGCATCGAGAAGAAGGTCGACGACTTCGCCGGTGAAGTGGCCGCCCAGATCGCTGCGGCCAAGGCGCAGTAGGGCAGGTCTGGACATCGGGGGCGCAGGGCGCGCCCTTACACTTCAGCACCGTAGATCGAGGGGACTCCCGCAATGCCGGCGTACAAGCGCATCCTGCTCAAACTGTCGGGCGAAGCCCTGATGGGCGACGATGCCTATGGCATCAACCGCTCGACCATCGTGCGCATGGTGCGCGAGGTGCAGGAAGTTACCCTGCTCGGCTGCGAGGTGGCGGTGGTGATCGGAGGCGGCAACATCTTCCGTGGTGTCGCCGGCGGATCGGTCGGCATGGACCGCGCCACCGCCGATTACATGGGCATGCTGGCCACCGTGATGAACGCGCTGGCGCTGGCCGATACCATGCGCCAGGAGGGCATGACGGCGCGCGTGATGTCTGCCATCTCGATCGAGCAGGTCGTCGAGCCCTACGTGCGGCCGAAGGCTCTTCAGTACCTCGAAGAAGGCAAGGTGGTGATCTTCGCCGCCGGCACTGGCAACCCTTTCTTCACGACCGACACCGCGGCCGCGCTGCGCGGTGCCGAGATCGGCGCCGAGATCGTGCTGAAGGCTACCAAGGTCGACGGCGTTTACAGTGCCGACCCCAAGAAAGACCCCGAGGCCACGCGCTACAGCCTGATCAGCTTCGACGAGGCCATCTCGAAACACCTGCAGGTGATGGACGCCACCGCCTTCGCGCTGTGCCGCGACCAGAAACTACCGATCAAGGTCTTCAGCATCTTCAAGCCGGGCGCGCTCAAGCGTGTGGTGCTCGGTGAGGACGAAGGCACGCTGGTGCATGTCTGAGAATGTTGGGAATCTTTGGAATGTTTCACTAGGCCACGGACATCATGAGCACCGCTGACATCCGCAAGACCGCCGAGCAGAAGATGGGCAAGTCGGTCGAATCGTTCAAGAACGAACTGCACAAGATCCGCACCGGGCGTGCCCACCCGGGGCTGCTCGATCAGGTGCATGTCGAGTATTACGGCTCGATGGTGCCTATCAGCCAGGTCGCCAACGTAACCCTGCTCGACGCGCGCACGATCAGCGTGCAGCCCTGGGAAAAGGGTCTGGGCGGGAAGATCGAGAAGGCGATCCGCGAGTCGGATCTCGGCCTCAACCCGGCTTCGCAAGGTGATCTGATCCGGGTGCCGATGCCGGCGCTGACAGAAGAGCGCCGCAAGGAACTGACCAAGGTCGTTCGCAATGCCGGCGAAGACGCCCGCATCGCCGCCCGCAGCGTGCGTCGCGACGCCAATGAACAGCTGAAGAAGATGCTCAAGGACAAGCTGGTGCCCGAGGACGAGGAGCGCCGCGCGCAGGACGAAGTGCAGCGCCTGACCGACCGGACCATCGCCGAGGTCGACCGCCTGGTGCAGGGCAAAGAGGCCGAGGTGATGGCTGTCTGAGCCAGCGCCTCGTCTGCCATCCAACACACCGCACCTGCCTGTGACCGATCCGACCGATCCGACTGACATCGACGCCGATGGCCGTGGCCGTACCGGCCCCCGCCACGTGGCGGTGGTGATGGACGGCAACGGCCGCTGGGCCCGGCAGCGCTACATGCCGCGCTTTTTCGGCCACAAGCAGGGCGTAGACACACTGGTGCGCGCGGTGAATGCCTTTGCGGCGCGGGGTGTCGAGTACCTGACGGTGTTCGCGTTCTCGTCCGAGAACTGGAAGCGGCCCTCCGAAGAGGTGTCCGGCCTGATGGGTCTGGTGCTGGTGGCCGTTTCCAAGTACCTCACCAAGATGGCCGGCGACGGCGTGCGCATCCGCATCATCGGAGACCGCTCGGCCGTCTCCGAGAAACTGCGGCGCGCCTGGGAACATGCGGAAGCGCTGACCGAACACAACACGCGCATCACGCTGTCGGTGGCTTTCAACTACGGCGGCCGCTGGGATGTGGTGCAGGCCTGCCGGATGGCGTTGGCCGCAGGCGTGGCGCCCGCTGATTTCGACGAGGACTACCTGTCGCGCCACATGGCGCTGTCGTTCGCGCCCGACCCCGACCTCTTCATCCGCACCGGCGGCGAGATGCGGATGAGCAACTTTCTGCTCTGGCAGGCTGCCTATTCGGAGCTCTTCTTCACCGAATGCCTATGGCCTGACTTCAACGAGGCCGAGATCGATGCCGCGCTGCTGGCCTATGCCCAGCGTGACCGGCGTTTCGGCGGCATTCGTCCCAACGAAGTGGTGCCTGCGGGCACCTGAGGCGCCCCGTCGATGCTTCGGCAGCGTGTGATCACCGCCGTGGTGCTGCTCGTGCTTCTCGGGGCGGCCCTGCGTTCGGCCAGCCACTGGCCGTTCGACTTGCTGACGATGGCGCTGATCAGCGCGGCCGGCTGGGAATGGGGGCGCCTGAACCAGGGTCGCGGCCCCTGGCCGCTGCTGATGTCGGCATTGCTGGCGGCGGCCTGCGTGGCGGCATTGTTGCTCGGCTGGACCGAGCAGCCGCCACTGGCGGCCTGGTGGCTGGCCACCGCGGTGTGGGTGGTCGGCGGCGCATTCGCGCTGCGCGGTGGGCCGGCGGCCTGGCCGCACCTGCCGCAGCTGGCGCGCTGGGGGATCGGCCTGATGGGACTCTTTGCCGCCTGGCTGGCGCTGACCCACGCACGCGCGGTCGGCATGAATTTTTTGTTGTCGATCTTCTGCCTGGTCTGGGTGGCGGATGTCTGTGCCTACTTCGGTGGACGCAGGTTCGGCCGCCGCAAGCTGGCTTTGTCGATCAGCCCCGGCAAGAGCTGGGAAGGTGTCTGGTCGGGCATGGCCGGCGTACTGCTGCTGGCGCTGCTCTGGGTGCTGGCCGACCGTTCCCTGGGACACGCCAGTCCCAGCCTCTACAGTCGCCTGCTGGAGGTGCTGGGCCTGGCGGGCGCCGCGCTTGCGGTGGCCGCGCTGGCGGGCGTCAGCGTGGTCGGTGATCTGGTCGAATCTCTCGTCAAGCGTGCCGCCGGCGCCAAGGACAGCAGCCGGCTGCTGCCCGGCCACGGCGGTGTGCTTGACCGGGTCGATGCCTTGCTGCCCGTGTTCCCCATTGCCCTGGCCCTGACCGGCCTTTGAAAGCAGACAACTTGACTGTTCAGCGCCCGCAAAGACTGGTGATTCTCGGTTCCACAGGCTCGGTGGGCGGCAGCACGCTCGACGTGGTGGCGCGCCATCCCGAACGCTTCGAAGTGCTGGCGCTGAGTGCATTCCAGCGCATCGACGTGCTTGCCGCGCAATGTGTTCGCTGGCAGCCGCGCTGGGCCGTGGTGCCGACCGAGGCACGCGCCGCCGAACTGCGCGCCGCGCTGGCGGCGGCTGGCGCGAACCTGCGCACCGAGGTCTGCGTGGGCGAGCAGGCGCTGTGCGATATCGCTTCGGCGCCCGAGGTCGACAGCGTGATGGCCGCCATCGTCGGCGCCGCCGGCCTGCGCCCCTGCATGGCGGCGGCGCGTGCCGGCAAGCGCCTGCTGCTGGCCAACAAGGAGGCGCTGGTGGTCGGCGGCGGCCTCTTCATGCGCGCAGTGGCCGAGGGCGGCGCCACGCTGATCCCGATCGACAGCGAACACTCGGCGATCTTCCAGTGCCTGCCCGAAGACCGTGGCGCCTGGGCCGAACGCATCGACCACATCGTGCTGACCGCCAGCGGCGGGCCTTTTCGGGAACGCGATCCGGCCACGCTTTCGACGGTCACGCCCGAGCAGGCCGTGGCGCATCCGAACTGGGTGATGGGGCGCAAGATATCCGTCGACTCAGCGACCATGATGAACAAGGCGCTCGAGGTGATCGAGGCGCACTGGCTGTTCAGCCTGCCACCCGATCGCATCAAGGTCGTGATTCACCCGCAGAGCATCGTGCATTCGATGGTGGTCTGCCGCGATGCCTCGGTGCTGGCGCAACTCGGCACGCCCGACATGCGGGTGCCGATCAGCGTCGGCCTGGCGTATCCGGAGCGCATCGCTTCGGGCGCGTCGCAGCTTGATTTTCTGCAACTCTCGGCGCTGACTTTCGAGCCCATGGATTACCGCAGGTTTCCCTGCCTGCAACTGGCCTGGGACGCCCTGGCCGCGGCGCCCGGCAGCACCACGGTGCTGAACGCGGCCAACGAGGTGGCGGTAGCGGCTTTCCTCGATCGCCGCATCGGCTACACCGCCATCCATGCGCTGAATGCGCGCACCGTCGAGAGCCTGGCCCCGCGGCTCGGCCCGGTGGACTCGATCGACGATCTGATCGACCTCGACGGCCGTGCCCGCGCGTTTGCAGGCAGCCTGCTGCAGGAGTTGGCGGCATGATCACCACCGTGCTCGCCTTCCTGCTGACGCTGGGCGTGCTGATCGTCGTCCACGAGTACGGCCACTACCGCGTGGCAGTGGCCTGTGGTGTCAAGGTGCTGCGCTTTTCGGTTGGTTTCGGCCGCGTGATCTGGCGCCGCCAAGCCACGCCTGACAGCACCGAGTTCGTGCTCTGCTCGCTGCCGCTCGGCGGCTATGTGCGCATGCTCGACGAACGCGAAGGCACGGTGGCGCCGGCCGAACTCGAGCGCTGCTTCAACCGCAAGCCGCTGCTCGCACGCACCGCCATCGTGGCTGCCGGGCCGCTGGCCAATCTGCTGCTGGCCGTGCTGCTCTTCGCGGTGGCGCACTGGATCGGCATCGCCGAGCCGAAGGCCGTGCTCGGCCCGCCGGCGCCGGCCAGCGTGGCCGAGGCCGCCGGCCTGCGCAGCGGTGATTGGGTGCGCGCGCTGTCGCACGACGGCAGCAACTGGCAGGACGTGCTCTCCATGACCGACCTGCGCTGGGAGGTCACGCAGGCAGCTATGGATGGCGACACCGTTCATCTGACCGTGAGCGACCGCTCCGGCCGCGGCTCGCGCACCGTGCGCCTGGATCTGTCGAAGATGAGTTCGCGCGAAGTCGACGCGACGCTGATGCAGCAGATCGGACTCGGTGCCGCGTTCAGCGAGCCGGTGCTCGGCGAGGCCAAGGCGGGTGGGCCGGCTGCGGCCGTGGGCCTGCGCAGCGGCGACCGCGTGCTCAGCGTCGACGGCGTCCCCGTCAGCGACGCGCAGACGCTGCGCGAGCGCATACGCGCCGCGCCCGGCGTCGAGATGCGCTGGCTGTTCGAGCGTGGTGGCCAGTCGCTGGCCGTGGCGGTGCGCCCACGCGCCGTCAAGGAAGGCGAGCGTGAGATCGGCCGCATCGACGCCTTCGTCGGCCAGCCTCCCGAGATGGTGACGGTGCGGCACGGCCCGGTCGAAGGGCTGGTGCAAGGCGTGCAGCGCACCTGGGAAGTATCGGTGCTGTCGCTGAAAATGCTGGGCCGGATGCTGATTGGCGAGGCTTCGTTGAAGAACCTCAGCGGCCCGTTGACGATTGCCGATTACGCCGGTCAGTCGGTCAACCAGGGGCTGGCCTACTACCTCGGTTTCCTGGCGCTGGTCAGCGTCAGCCTGGGGGTGCTGAACCTGTTGCCCTTGCCGATGCTCGATGGCGGCCACCTGATGTATTACATTTTCGAAGCAGTCACCGGGCGACCGGTGTCCGATATCTGGCTGGCCCGCCTGCAACGCGGCGGCATCGCGCTGCTGCTCACGATGATGTCGATCGCCCTTTTCAACGATGTGGTCCGCCTGTTCGGACTGCAGTGAACCCCATGCTCCCTGAATTTCCGTTTGTCCCGTTGCGCCCCGTGGCGGTGCTCATGCTGGCCGTGGCGGCCTTCCACGCGCCTTCAGCGCTGGCCGTGACGCCCTTTGTGTTGAAGGACATCCGCATCGAAGGCCTGCAGCGTACCGACCCCGGCACGGTCTTCGGCGCGCTGCCGTTCCGCATCGGGGACACCTACAACGACGAAAAGGGCGCCGCCGCGCTGCGTTCGCTGTTCTCCACCGGGCTCTTCAAGGACGTGCGCATCGAAATCGAGGGCGATGCCGCCATCGTCATCGTCGATGAGCGTTCGATCATCACCAGCGTCACCTTCGTCGGCCTGAAGGAGTTCGACAAGGATCCGCTGACCAAGTCGCTGAAGGAAAGCGGCATCGGCGAGGGCCTGCCTTTCGACCGCGCGCTGATCGACCGCGCCGAGCAGGAAATCAAGCGCCAGTACCTGTCGCGCAGCCTGTACGGCGCCGAGGTGGTGACGACCATCACGCCGCTGGAGCGCAACCGCGTCAACGTCACGTTCACCGTGGTCGAGGGCGACGCCGCGCGCATCAACGAGATCCGCATCGTCGGCGCTACGGTGTTCCCGGAGTCCACGCTGCTCGGCCTGTTCGAACTCTCGAAGAGCGGTTGGCTGACCTGGTACACGAAGACCGACCGCTACTCGCGCAGCAAGCTCAACGCCGACCTGGAAACGCTGCGTGCCTACTACGTCAACCGTGGCTTCCTGGAGTTCTCGGTCGAGTCGACGCAGGTGACGATTTCGCCTGACAAGCAGGACATCTCGGTCACGATTTCGATCCGTGAAGGCCAGCCTTACACCGTCACCGGCGTGCGCCTGGAAGGCAATTTCCTCGGCAAGGATGACGAATTCCGCTCGCTGGTGCTGATCGAACCGGGCGGGCCGTATCGCGGCGATGCCGTGGCCGAGACATCCAAGCGATTCACCGACCTCTTCGGCAAGTTCGGCTACGCGTTCGCCCGTGTCGAGTCGCGGCCCGAGGTCGACCGCGCCACCGGGCAGGTGGTGGTGGTGCTGGTGGCCGAGCCGCAGCGCCGCGTGTACGTGCGCCGCATCGAAGTCGGCGGCAACAGCCGCACGCGCGATGAAGTGGTGCGGCGCGAGTTCCGCCAGCTTGAGTCGTCGTGGTACGACGGCGGCCGCATCAAGCTGTCGAAAGAACGAGTCGACCGCCTCGGCTACTTTTCCGAGGTCACGGTCGATACCGAAGAAGTCGCGGGCACGGCGGACCAGGTCGACCTGAACGTCAAGGTGGCGGAAAAACCCACCGGCAACCTGTTGCTCGGCGCCGGCTACTCGAACGCCGAGAAGCTCTCGTTGACGGGTTCCATCAAGCAGGACAACATCTTCGGCTCGGGCCAGTATCTGGGCGTCGAGCTCAACACCAGCAAGACGAACCGCACCGTGGTGCTGACCTCGGTGGATCCGTACTTCACGGTGGACGGCGTGTCGCGCGCGCTCGACCTTTTCTACCGCACCAGCCGCCCGCTGAACACGCTGGGCGACAACTACCGGCTCGGCACCTCCGGCACTTCGGTGCGTTTCGGTGTGCCGTTCTCGGAGTACGACACCGTGTTCGTCGGCGTCGGCGTGGAACGTACCGACATCGGTTCGTCGGCCGGCATCCCGCTGAGCTACCTGAATTTCCGTGTGCTCTTCGGTGAAATCAGCTATGCCCTGCCGATAACGCTGGGTTGGTCTCGTGACGCCCGTGACAGCGCGCTGACGCCCACCAGCGGGCGCTTCCAGCGCGTCAACCTCGAATGGAGCCCGGCGGGCGACGTTCAGTACGTGCGCGCCAATGTGCAGTTTCAGCAGTTCTGGTCGCTGCCGTGGCGCATGTCGCTAGGCTTCAACTCCGAGCTGGGCTACGGCAAGGGCATCGGCAAGCCGTTCCCCGTGTTCAAGAACTTTTACGGCGGCGGCCTGGGCTCGGTGCGCGTGTTCGAACAGAACTCGCTGGGTGTCGTCGACCCCACGGGCGCCTACATCGGCGGCGCCAAGCGGTTGAATCTCAACACCGAGCTGTACTTCCCGGTGCCGGGCACCGGCAATGACAAGACCCTGCGCGTCTTCGCCTTCGCCGACGCCGGCAACGTCTGGCGCGACGGTGTCGGCATGGACCTGTCCAGCCTGCGCGCCTCGGCCGGTGTCGGCCTGAGCTGGATCTCGCCGGTGGGCCCGTTGAAACTCAGTTATGGCAGCCCAATTCGGGTTGAGCGCAACGATAGAATCCAGAAATTCCAATTCCAGATCGGGACAGCCTTCTGATGAAGACCTCGCAGATGAATACATGGGCCGCGGGCCTGGTTCTGCTGGTGGCGTCCGGCCTGGCTGCGGCGCAGGAGTTGAAGTTCGGCTACGTCAACAGCGAACGTGTGCTGCGCGAAGCCATACCCGCCAAGGCTGCGCAGGACAAGCTGCAGCTCGAATTCGGCAAGCGTGAACGCGAACTGGCCGAACAGACCAGCAAGCTCAAGGCCGCCGCAGACAAGCTCGACAAAGATGCGCCGACGCTGGCTGAAAGCGAACGCACGCGCCGCCAGCGGGAACTCGTCGAACAGGACCGCGACCTGCAGCGCAAGCGCCGCGAGTTCCAGGAAGACCTGAACCAGCGCCGCAACGAAGAACTCGCCAGCGTGGTGGAGCGCGCCAACCGCGTCATCAAGCAGATCTTCGAGTCTGAAAAGTACGACGTCATCCTGCAGGAAGTGGTATTCGCCGGCCCGCGTGTCGACATCACCGACAAGGTGATCAAGGCGCTCAACGGCGCCACGAAGTGAGAGTTCGGGCTCGCCGTGCATGCGCGCATCGGCGACCTGGCCGCCCTGCTGGGCGGTGAACTGGCCGGGCCGGCCGAACTGGCGGTCACACGCATCGCGCCGCTCGAAAGCGCTGGCCCCGATGCGATCTGCTTCCTCGCCAATCCGCGCTACCTCTCGCAGCTGACTTCTTCCCTGGCCGGCTGCGTGATCGTCGCGCCGCCAATGCGCGACCTCGCAGTCGCGCGCGGCGCAGCCATCGTCTGTGCCGACCCCTACCTGGCATTTGCCCGCCTCACGCAGTGGTGGGCTTTGCGCATTCGCCGGCCCGCCGCGCCCGGCATCCACGCCAGCGCTATCGTCGAGCCAGGCGCTGTGGTGCACCCCGGCGCGTCGGTCGGCGCCATGGCGTACATCGGTGCCGGTGCGCAGCTGGGCGCCGGGGTGGTGATTGGAGTGCAGGCCCATGTGGGTGAATACGCATTCATCGGCAACGACACGCAGATCAAGCCGCGCGCGGTGCTGGCCGAAGGAAGCCGGATTGGCGAACGCGGCCTCGTGCACAGCGGTGCGGTGATCGGCGCCGACGGCTTCGGCTTCGCGCCCGCTTCCGGCCACTGGGAAAAGATCGAACAGCTCGGCACCGTGCGCATCGGCAACGATGTCGAGATCGGCGCCAACACCTGCATCGACCGCGGCGCGCTCGACGACACCGTCATCGAAGACGGCGTCAAGCTCGACAACCAGATCCAGATCGGCCACAACGTGCGCATCGGCGCGCACAGCGCTTTCGCGGGCTGTGTGGGCGTTGCCGGCAGCACGAAGTTCGGCCGCCACTGCACGGCCGGCGGCGCCGCCATGATCCTGGGCCACCTGGAACTGGTGGACCACGTGCACATCAGCGCGGCCACGATCATCACCCGCTCGATCCACAAACCTGGCCAGTACACCGGCCTGTTTCCCTTCGACGACAATGCCTCCTGGGAAAAGAACGCCGCCACGCTGAAGCAGTTGCACACCCTGCGTGAACGTCTGCGCGCGCTGGAAAAAAAATCATGATCGCCGTCCTCGACATCCACAAGATCCTCAAGAAGCTGCCGCACCGCTACCCGTTCCTGCTCGTCGACCGGGTCATCGAGTTCGAGCGTGACAAGCGCATCAAGGCGCTGAAGAACGTGTCGATCAACGAGCCGTTCTTCGCCGGCCACTTTCCGGCGCGTCCGGTGATGCCCGGCGTGCTGATGCTGGAAGCCCTTGCGCAGACTGCCGCGCTGCTGTCTTTCGAATCGATGGACGGAGAACGCGGCGAAGACACCGTGGTCTACTTCGTCGGCATCGACGGCGCGCGCTTCAAGCGTGTCGTCGAGCCCGGTGACCAGCTCATCCTGGAAGCCTCGATCGACCGCGTCAAGGCCGGCATCTACAAGTACAAGACGCGGGCCAGCGTCGACGGCGTCACCGCCGTCGAGGCCGAACTGATGTGCACGATGCGCAAGGTCAGCTGAAGCGTTCCCGGCGCAGAGCCTGATGGCCACCGTTCACGCCACCGCCATCGTCGACCCCGCCGCCGAACTGGCCGAGGACGTCGACGTCGGCCCGTACGCGGTGGTCGGCCCGCAGGTGCGCATTGGGGCGGGCACGCGCATCGGGCCGCACACGGTGGTCGAAGGCCGCACGACGATCGGCCGCGACAACAAGATCTTCCAGTTCTGCTCGGTCGGCGGCGCGCCGCAGGACAAGAAGTACGCCGGCGAGCCCACCGAGTTGCACATCGGTGACGGCAACACCATCCGCGAGTTCTGCACGCTGAACACCGGCACCGTGCAAGACAGCGGCGTCACCCGCGTCGGTGACGACAACTGGATCATGGCCTACGTGCACATCGCGCACGACTGCCAGGTCGGCAATCACACCGTCCTGGCAAACGCCGTGCAGCTTGCCGGGCATGTGCATCTGGGCGACTGGGTGATCCTCGGCGGGCTGACCGGCGTGCACCAGTTCGTGCGTGTCGGCGCGCATGCCATGGCCGGCTTCTCGACCCGCCTGTCGCAGGACCTGCCGCCTTTCATCATGGCCTCCGGCAACCCGGTGGCCGCGCAGGGCTTCAACCAGGAAGGGCTGCGTCGGCGCGGCTTCAGCGCCGAGCGCATCGCGGTCGTCAAGCAGATGCACCGCGCGCTCTACCGCAAGGGCCTCACGCTGGCCGATGCGCGCGCCGAGATCGAGAGCCAACGCGGCGAAGTGCCCGAGGCCGATGGTGAGTTGACGCTGATGCTCGACTTTCTTTCCGCAGCCGAGCGTGGAATCGTCAGGTAGTCTGGCGCCGGCCAAGCCCCGGCTGGCGATGGTCGCGGGCGAGGCCTCGGGCGACCTGCTCGCCAGCCTGCTGCTCGGCGGCATGATGGCCCGCTGGCCGGGGCTGCGGGTGACCGGCATCGGCGGGCCGAAGATGCAGGCGCTGGGCTTCGACGCCTGGTGGCCCAGCGACAAGCTGGCGGTGCGCGGTTATGTCGAGGTGCTTCGCCATTACCGCGAGATATCGGCCATCCGCGAGGCGCTGGCCAGCCGCCTGCTGGCCGACCGGCCTCAGGCCTTCATCGGTGTCGACGCGCCCGACTTCAACCTCGGGCTTGCCAAACGTCTGAAGGCGGCCGGCGTGCCGGCGATCCAGTTCGTCTGCCCTTCGATCTGGGCCTGGCGCGGCGGCCGAGCGCGCAGGATGGCCGAGAGCGTCGACCACGTGCTGTGCCTGTTTCCCTTCGAGCCAGAACTGCTGCACGCTCACGGCGTGGCCGCCACCTTCGTGGGCCACCCCCTGGCCGATGCCATTCCGCTGCTGCCGCCGCGCGAGGCCGGCCGGCAGGCGCTGAACCTGTCCGAAGGCGACAGCGTGGTGGCCGTGATGCCGGGCAGCCGCCGCTCGGAGATCGACTCCATCGCGCCGGTCTTCCTGCAGACGGTGGCGCGGCTGCACCGGCAGCGACCCGACCTGCGCTTCCTGCTGCCGGTGGCGCCCGGGCTGCGCGAGCGTCTGCTGCCGCTGGTCGAAGAACATGCGCCCGGCGCGCCGCTGCAACTGCTGGAAGGGCAGTCGCACGCCGCGCTGGCGGCCTGCGACGTGACGCTGATCGCCAGCGGCACGGCGACGCTGGAAGCCGCGCTCTTCAAGCGGCCGATGGTCATCGGCTACCGCATGAATGCGCTGAGCTGGCAGATCATGAAACGCATGAAGTACCAGCCCTGGGTCGGCCTGCCGAACATCCTGTGCCGTGACTTCGTGGTGCCCGAATTGCTGCAGGACGACTGCCGACCCGAGGCGCTGGCGCGCGCCACTCTGGGCTGGCTCGACGACCCAGCCGGCGTGGCGCGGTTGCGCAGCCGTTTCGACGATCTCCACCAACTGCTCAGGCGCGACACCGCGCGCCGCGCCACCGATGCCATCGCGCAGATCATTCAGGCCTGAAGAGCTCGGCCCGGGCTGGGAACTGCCGGGTCTGTGGGCGGGTGTCGACGAAGCCGGCCGCGGCCCGCTGGCCGGCCCGGTGGTGGCCGCAGCGGTGATCCTCGACGAGCTCAAGCCGATCCGCGGCCTGGCCGACTCGAAGGCGCTGACGGCGCTGCGACGCGAGCGGCTGTATGACGAGATCCGCGCCAAGGCGCTTTGCGTGTCGGTCGGCGCGGCCACCGTCGAGGAGATCGATGCGCTGAACATCCTGCAGGCCACGATGCTGGCCATGCGCCGCGCCGTCGATGGGCTGCGCTTGCTGCCGCACCGTGTGCTGGTCGACGGCAACCGCCTGCCGGGGCTGAAGATGCCTGCGGCGGCCATCGTCAAGGGCGATGCGCGGGTGCCGGTGATTTCAGCCGCCTCCATCATCGCCAAGGTCCATCGCGACCGCCTCTGCATCGGCCTGCACGAGTTCTGGCCCGACTACGGCTTCGACGGCCACAAGGGTTACCCGACGCCAGCCCATCTGGCCGCGCTGCGCCGCCACGGCGCCTGCCCCGCGCACCGCCGCAGCTTCGGCCCGGTGCGCGAGGTGCTGGATCCGCGGTGATCGAGCCCAGGCACATCAGTTCGCGCGACAACCCGCTGCTGCAGAAACTGCGCCGGCTGGCGGCCGATGGCGGCGCCTATCGGCGTGTGGGCGCCATCTGGCTCGAAGGCGACCACCTCTGTTCGGCGCTGCGCCAGCGCCAGCGCCCCGCAGCGATGGCGGTGCTGGCCGAGAGCGCCTGGCAGCAGCCTGCGCTGCGCGCATTGGCCGTCTGGGCGGGGCAGATCACTTTGATCCCCGACGCGCTGTTCGATTTGCTGAGCACGCTCGAGTCGCCGGCGCGCATCGGCTTCCTGATCGACCTGCCGGCTGCCGTCGAAATCGACCCGCAGGCCGACACGGTGCTGCTCGACCGTCTGCAGGACGCGGGCAACGTCGGCAGCATCCTGCGCAGCGCGGCAGCACTCGGCGTCACCCAGGTGCTGGCGCTGAAGGGCACGGCCGCACTCTGGTCGCCGAAGGTGCTGCGCGCCGCCATGGGCGCCCACTTCGCGCTGCGCCTGGTCGAAGGGCTGGAAGAACCGGCGCTGGGCGCGCTGCGGCTGCCGCTCGTTTCCACCAGTTC
>Ga0209181_10001303_pt1 | contig 44230 bp, 47 predicted proteins | sample MAT05_FD_187208 | JGI IMG/M metagenome (GOLD analysis project Ga0209181, IMG submission 187208) | Freshwater microbial communities from Lake Fryxell liftoff mats and glacier meltwater in Antarctica - MAT-05 (SPAdes) (version 2) | ecosystem: Environmental > Aquatic > Freshwater > Ice > Liftoff... | reverse complement strand
ACCTTGGAGTTTTTGCCAGTTGCTTTTCATTCATTTTTGGAAAATATTGTCTGCGTGTGTAAGCCACGTACAAACCCATGTTCGGATTTACTGGACTGGAACTGTTGATTGGAATTTCAAAAGCACCAAAACCATAACTCTTTATGAGTCTACCATCTAAAATAATGGTCATCAACGCATTTTCATTGGGTTCTAAAGTGGTAGGATAACCGGTTATTTTGCAAAATACTGGAAGAGGTAGTAGCGGTTCAAATTCTGTAGTAAATAGACTCCCGTTTACCACACGAACCTGCACAGTATCTGTTCCATTGTCTCTAAGTGTTTTAAATTCTAAAGTTTGTTTGGAAAAATAGAGTTTGCCATAATCCGGCGCTTTTTCTTCCGCTTTTACGGGCTCCACATAAACATCCCCCAAAATATCCAATTGAACATAAGCATTGTTTATGGAGTTTGAGTACACTGTTACGGCTTTTCTAAATCCACCAGGCCTGCCTATGGTTTCATATTTTACTTCCACAAATCCTGAATCTCCAGGCAATACTGAATCTTTGGTCCAGTTTGGCGTGGTGCAACCACAAGATGCCACTGCATTGGTTATAACCAAAGGCTTGTTGCCAGTGTTTTTGAACATAAACTTTGTACGTATATACTGTAGATTAATATCCACCCTTCCAAAATTGTGTTCTTTTCTCGCCCACTCAATCTCAGGTCCTTCTGTAGACATAGGTTTAGTTGGTTTGCCAGATTTTGGCTGACCCAAAGCAACCATGACATTTAAAATTATAATTAACAATAATGTGTAGCGCATCGACACTCGTATCTCAAATTTCATTCCTAAAATAGACGATGCAATAAGATATTGGGTTGTCTGGTTTTTTAAAACCAGCGATTTTTTCTGATTCTAAAGGAATAAACTTGCAGATATGCTTCAAGTAAACGTTTCATTTTACGATGAATATCCATGCTTTGTGTAAGTTGTTTTGCTCTTTTATCGTTGCGATAACGACTGGAAAAATCTACCGTTTTACCATTTGCATTAATGCCTAAAACATAAGGGTACTGCACCAAGTAATATATGCCAGCATCATAATGCACGGAATAGCCGCTATAGCTGCTGTCGGATGCACTCCTACCCATATTAAACCATCGATCTTGCAATCCCAATTTGTCTAATATAGTAGGGGCTATGTCGCATTGGGATAAACTTTTGTCGAATACCGCAGGTGTAATACCCGTGCCAAAGATGAGCAAAGGAATTTCGTAATGGCCAGATTGGCTATAAAAGTAATCTTCGGTTCCATAACTGGTATGATCGCCGGTAATCACAAAAATGGTATTGTTAAACCATGGTGCTTTCTTGGCAGTTTCAAAAAAATTACGCAATGCCAAGTCTGTGTACCCTATACTTTGGTGAATTTCTAGGGGTCCCTGGGCCAAAATATTTTTGTATTTTTCGGGTACGATGTAGGGATGATGAGATGAAAGGGTGAAAATGGATTGGAAGAAAGGCTGCTTTGTGTGGTTTAATTGATTTGCACAATATTGCAAATAGGGTTCGTCTGCTATACCCCAATGGCCATCGTAGTCTCTTTCTTTATTAGGATATTCGTTCAATCCATAATAGTGCTTTAAGCCCGTGTGTTCTAAAAAAGCTTGAAAGCCCATGGTACCGTTAGCCCCGCCATGAAAGAATGCAGTGGAATAGCCTTTGTTATCTAAATATGCAAAAATATTTTGTACCCTATTGGCAGAATATATCGAATTAATATAATGGTCTTCGGCCAACCCAGGTAAGCCACAAAAAATTGCAGGTACCATTTCTATACTTTTGGTTCCGTTGGCATAGCAAAATCTATAATTTATACTTTCTTTACTTAGACTGTCTAAAAAGGGAGTGAATTTTTGGTGGTTTAAAAATCCTGTATAATCTCTACCTAAACTTTCCACTATAATAAAAACTACATTTTTACCATTGGGCAAATTTGGAACCTTGGCTTTATTTAAGCCCAATAATTTCTCAGCATCCACCAAAGGCATAAAATCAAATTCAGGCAGTTGTTTTTGACCTATGGTGCTCATAATTTGCAAGGGAGTGCTGGAAACCAGAGGAGCCAAACCTGCCGCAGCATATTCACCTGCATCTATGCTTCTTAAAGGCTTCAAACGCAGGCCTCCTCTGGCACAGAGCAGCCATAGTGCAGCAATCAATGGGGTTAAAAGGACGGACTTCCAAAAGGCATGTTTTTGAAACAATAACAAGGGTTTGCCTTTTACCGGTGTAATGCGGTATATGAGGAATAAAATAAGCAGAATTCCGGCAATTGCGGGGATGTAATCTGCTATATAAGGTGCAATTTTATTCCCGCCATCGGCAAGTAGGTCAAAAAGTTCAAAGCCTGTTCTTTTTGCAGTGATTCTAGAATATGCTGTATCTATTCCATTTAGAAATAGGGTTAATGTGGTTGGAATCAAAAAAAGCATTTTTGAAAACTTCGGAGAATTGGCTGATTTTAAGGGAAATATTAGAAGCCAAAGCCATACTGGAAGCCATAAGTATGCTAAAATAGGAAGGTCGAAATAGATCCCTGCAATGAAAGCTTTTAAAAAGTCGATTTTTGTGACGGAAGGGAGCCAAAAAAGATTGGAAATGAACCATACAATTCGCGAAAAACTGAGAATAAAAAGCGCAAAAAGTGCCTGTCTGACAATTATCAGTTTAAAAATCAAATTAATTGTATTTCTGAAAACCCGCGCCAACTGTTAAGTTGCTGCAAATTTGCACCAACAAATCGGGATTGAAAAGAATTCCTTAAGAAATTTTTACAAGGGGGCTTGACTTTCCCAATAAATAGCAGTAATTTTGCCGTCCTTTTTGGGAAAAATATGCCAACCATACAACAGTTAATTCGTAAGGGTAGACAAGAGACGGTTTACAAGAGCAAATCACCAGCTCTAGACTCATGTCCACAGCGCCGCGGAGTTTGCACAAGAGTGTATACAACCACACCAAAGAAGCCTAATTCGGCTTTGAGAAAAGTGGCACGTGTGCGTTTAACCAACGGAAAAGAGGTTAATGCCTACATACCAGGTGAAGGTCATAACCTTCAAGAGCATAGCATCGTATTGGTGCGCGGAGGAAGAGTAAAAGATCTTCCTGGAGTGCGTTACCATATCGTTCGCGGTGCTTTGGATACAGCAGGTGTTGAAGGACGCAACCAGCGTCGTTCTAAATATGGTACTAAGAAGCCTAAGAAGAAATAATATATAATAAGGAATTGAACACATGAGAAAATCACGTCCAAAAAAGCGCCTTTTACTTCCCGATCCAAAGTTTAACGAAACCCTCGTTACCCGATTTGTGAACGGTATGATGTATGATGGTAAAAAATCGCTTGCCTATAAAATATTTTACGATGCATTAGAATTGGTAGAAAAGAAAGTTACTGAGGAGCCAGGTTTAGAAACTTGGAGAAAAGCATTGAACAATGTTATGCCAACTGTTGAGGTGAAAGCCCGTCGTGTTGGTGGTTCTACTTTCCAGATTCCAACCGAGGTTCCAGCGGCACGCCGTTTGGCAGTGGGTATCAAATGGATGGTAGGATATGCTCGCAAACGCAATGAAAAATCAATGGCTGAGAAATTGGCCGGTGAAATCTTGCAAGCTTCTCGCGGTGAAGGTGCTTCTGTAAAAAAGAAGGAAGACGTTCATAAAATGGCTGAAGCCAACAAAGCTTTCTCACACTTTAGAGTTTAAGAAGATTAGGAAATTAATGTCACGCGACTTAAAATATACAAGAAATATTGGGATAGCTGCCCACATTGATGCCGGTAAAACAACAACTACCGAACGCATTCTCTATTATGCGGGTGTGAACCACAAAATAGGAGAGGTGCACGATGGAGCAGCTACTATGGACTGGATGGTTCAAGAGCAAGAACGTGGAATAACCATTACTTCCGCGGCTACTACGGTTACTTGGAATTATCCAATGTTAAACGGCAAAGCCACGCCAGAAACTAAACCTTACCATATTAACATCATTGATACACCGGGTCACGTAGATTTTACGGTTGAAGTAAATCGTTCTTTGCGTGTTTTAGACGGTCTTGTGTTTTTGTTTAGCGCAGTAGATGGGGTTGAACCACAATCTGAAACCAACTGGCGTTTGGCCAACAACTACAATGTTGCCCGTATTGGTTTTGTAAACAAAATGGATCGCGCCGGTGCTGATTTTTTACAAGTTGTTCAGCAGGTTAGAGATATGTTAGGTAGCAATGCAATTCCATTGCAGTTGCCTATCGGTGCAGAAGATAATTTTAAAGGGGTTGTAGATTTAATTAACAACCGCGGAATGGTATGGAATGAAGCTGATAAAGGAATGACCTATCAGGAAGTTCCTGTGCCTGATGATATGTTAGAAGAAACGGCAATTTGGCGCGAAAAATTGCTTGAAGCTGTTTCTGAATACGATGTTACGCTGATGGAGAAATTCTTTGAAGATCCAGCCAGTATTTCTGAAAGAGAAATATTAGATGCGTTGCGCAAAGCAACCTTAGACATGAAGATTGTTCCTATGGTTTGTGGTTCTTCTTTCAAAAACAAGGGTGTTCAAACGATGCTTGATTTGGTGATGGAACTTATGCCAAGCCCTATGGATCGTGAAAGTGTAATTGGTATAAATCCGGATACTGAACTAGAGGTTTCTCGAAAGCCCGATGAAAACGAACCCTTCGCAGCTTTGGCATTTAAGATTGCTACAGATCCTTTTGTAGGTAGGTTGGCGTTTATGCGCGCTTACTCTGGAAAGTTAAACGCAGGTTCTTATGTGTTAAACACAAGAAGCGGTAACAAAGAACGTATTTCTCGTATTTTTCAAATGCACGCAAACAAGCAAAACCCAATTGATGTGCTTGGTGCTGGAGATATTGGCGCAGCCGTAGGTTTTAAGGATATTAAAACTGGAGATACGCTTTGCGACGAAAAACATCCAATTGTATTGGAAGCAATGAATTTCCCTGAACCAGTTATTGGTTTAGCGGTAGAACCTAAAACCCAGGCGGATTCAGATAAGTTGGGCGTGGCACTTTCAAAACTTGCCGAAGAAGATCCAACTTTCCGTGTTCAGTCTGACCAAGAAACAGGACAAACCATTATTTCTGGTATGGGTGAGTTGCACTTAGAAGTAATTGTAGATCGCTTGCGCCGTGAATTTAAAGTGGAATGTAACCAGGGTGCACCCCAGGTTGCCTATAGAGAAGCAATTACCAAGTCATACACACACCGTGAAGTGTATAAAAAGCAAACGGGTGGTCGTGGTAAATTTGCCGATATTCAGTTTGAAATTGGACCAGCAGATGATACTTATGAAAAAGATGGTTTGCAGTTTATCAACGACGTAGTGGGTGGTAATATCCCTCGTGAATTCATTCCATCCGTAGAAAAAGGTTTCAAAGCATCAATGGTCAATGGAGTTTTGGCGGGATACCCAATAGCACGCATGAAAGTGCGCTTGTTTGACGGATCTTACCACAATGTCGATTCTGATTCTTTGTCTTTTGAGGTTGCAGCAAAAAGCGGTTATCGCGAAGCAGCTAGAATGTGCGGTCCCGTATTGTTGGAACCTATCATGAAGCTTGAAGTGGTTACCCCTGCAGAGAATACTGGAGATGTAATGGGAGATTTGAACCGCCGTCGTGGTCAAATGGAAGGTATAGATGAACGTGCAGGTAGCCAAGTAGTGAAAGCAAAAGTTCCATTGAGTGAGATGTTTGGATATGTTACAACTTTGCGTACAATTACGTCTGGTCGTGCAAGTTCAAGTATGGAGTTTAGTCATTATGCAGAAACGCCAAAAGGCATTGCAGAAGAAGTATTGAAAAAAGTAAACGGAGTAGGTTCTAAATAATAAATAAAATGGTAAGCCAAAAGATTCGCATAAAGCTTAAATCCTTCGATCACAATCTGTTAGATAAATCTGCAGAGAAAATTGTAAAGGCTGTGCGCACTACAGATGTTGTTGTAAGTGGCCCAGTTCCGCTTCCTACACGTAAAAAAATATTTACTGTATTGCGTTCACCCCACGTAAATAAGAAGGCTAGGGAACAATTTCAATATTGCACCTACCAAAGATTGATAGACATTTACAATGGTTCAACCAAAACTGTAGATGCATTGATGAAAATTGAATTACCTAGCGGGGTAGAAGTTGAAATTAAACTATAATTGGTAAAATGGAAGGCTTAATTGGAAAAAAGATAGGAATGACCAGCATATTCGACCCCAACGGGAAGAAGGTTGCATGCACAGTAATTGAAGCAGGCCCATGCGTGGTTACCCAAGTAAAAACACAAGAAAGAGACGGATACTCAGCCATTCAAATGGCTTTTGGAGAAGTTAAACAAAAGCATACAAATGCTGCAATCACTGGTCACTGTGCCAAAGCAAATACAACGGCAAAAAAAGAATTCTTTGAATTCAAAAATCCGGATGAAGCTGAAGCCAGTGCTGCTATTGGCGACACGTTTGATGTGAATATTTTTGAAATTGGCCAATATGTAGACGTAATTGGCAAGTCTAAAGGTAAAGGATTTCAGGGTGTTGTAAAGCGCCACGGATTTGCCGGAGTAGGTGAAGCTACCCACGGTCAGCACAATAGATTGCGTGCTCCTGGTTCAATTGGTGCTTGCTCTTTCCCTGCACGTGTATTCAAAGGAATGCGCATGGCTGGCCGCACAGGTGGTGATCGCGTTATGGCGGTAAACCTTGAAGTGTTAAGAATTATTCCAGAAAAACACCTATTGGTTGTTAAAGGTTGTATCCCTGGTCATAATGGATCCATAGTTTACGTTGAACGTTAAGAAAAAGATGAAACTAAAAGTATTAAACAAACAGGGTGCAGAAACGGGAAGAACCGTGGAACTTGCCGAAGCTGTGTTTGGAATAGAGCCAAATGATCATGCCATTTATTTGGATGTGAAACAGTTTATGGCCAACAAACGCCAAGGAACGCACAAAACAAAAAATAGATGGGAAATTTCTCGCAGTACGCGGAAAGTAATCCGTCAAAAAGGTACTGGTGGAGCCCGTCATGGTAGCTTAAAATCTGGTATCTACGTGGGTGGAGCTCGTATTCATGGTACAGAACCCCGCGATTATTCTTTTAAATTGAACAAGAAACTAAAAAGACTAGCCCGTCTATCTGCACTTAGCTATAAAGCCAAAGGCGACAGTATAGTGGTGGTAGAAGATTTTGATATGAATGCGCCTAAAACTTCTGAATTTACAGGAATGTTGAAAGCATTGAATATCAACGGTAGAAGTCTTTTTGTAACCTCAGAAATAAACAAAAATATTTACCTTTCTGGTCGCAATATTGTGGGAAACACGGTAATGCAAGCTTCAGATATCAATACATATGAAGTAATGAAAGCAGGTAAATTAATACTTACAGAGCAAGCAGTTGCAAAAATTCAGGAGAACGCAGAAAAATGATACTGAAAAAGCCATTGATTACAGAAAAAATGAACGCTATTACGGATAAGCGTGGCCAATACGGGTTTGTTGTAGATACAAAAGCTACCAAAGACGAAATTAAAAAAGCCATCGAAGATTTCTATGGTGTAGAAGTAGTTTCTGTAAACACTATGATTGCCCGGGGGAAAGCACGTCGTAACAAACGTACTGGTCAGATTTCCGGTTATACCAATGGGTATAAGAAGGCCATTGTTTCCTTGAAAGAAGGATTTAAAATAGACTTTTACGAGAACGTTTAAAAATGCCAGTAAAAAGATTAAAACCAACAACACCAGGACAGCGCTTTAGAGTTGCTAATACTTTCAATGAGCTTACTACTGCGAAGCCAGAAAAATCATTGCTGGTTCCAATTACCAAATCAGGTGGCCGTAATAACCAAGGTCGCACTACCATTCACTACAGAGGAGGTGGCCACAAACGTCGCTACCGTATTATCGACTTTAAAAGAGAAAATGCTGGTGTAGTGGGTGAAGTAAAAACAGTAGAATATGATCCTAATCGCACATCATGGATTTCTTTGGTGGAATACAGTGATGGCGAGAAGAGATACATTATAGCACCAAACGGAATTAAAGTAGGTCAGAAAATTAACCAAGGTACTGGTTCTGATCCAGAAATTGGTTGCGCTTTGCCTCTAAGAGAGATTCCATTGGGTTCTTTAATTCATAACATTGAATTGCGTCCTGGACAAGGGGCAAAAATATGCCGAAGCGCAGGTTCATACGCACAACTGCAAGGTCGTGAAGAGGACTATGTTTCAGTAAAATTACCTTCGGGGGAAAGCCGCCGTATATTGGCATCATGCATGGCAACATTAGGAACGGTTTCTAACAGCGACCACAGTTTGGAGAATAAAGGTAAAGCGGGTCGTAGCCGTTGGCTGGGAATGCGTCCTAGAAATAGACCAAGCGCAAGAAACCCTGTCGATCACCCAATGGGTGGTGGTGAAGGCCGAAACAAAGGTGGACAACCAAGGAGCAGAAACCTTCAGTATTCTCAAGGTCAAAAAACAAGAGATCCTAAAAAGGCGACTTCAAAAATGATTATCGAACGCAGAAAAAGCATAAGGAATAAATAAAGGAAATGGCAAGGTCAATTAAAAAAGGACCTTACGTAGACCACAAGTTGGATCGTAAGGTAGCTACCATGAATGAAAGCAATAAGAAATCAGTGATTAAAACCTGGTCTCGCAGAAGCATGATTATTCCTGATATGGTAGGGCACACGTTTGCTGTTCATAATGGCAATAAATTTATTCCTGTCTATGTTACAGAAAACATGGTAGGTCACAAATTGGGAGAATTCGCCCCAACAAGAACATTTAAAGGTCACTCAAAATAATAAACCACAATGGAAGCAAAAGCAATATTGAGAAACTGCCCATTATCGCCGCGTAAGATGCGCATGGTAGCAGATATGGTTCGCGGTCAAAAAGTAGATCGTGCACTGGCCATCCTTCAGTGGAATCAGAAACCAACGTATGCAATTTATTTGAACAAACTAATTCGCAGCGCCGTTGCAAACTGGAGTCAAGCAAATACAGGTGAACGAATTGAGGACAACAATTTATACGTAAAAACCATTATGGTTGATGGTGGGTTTACGGTGAAAAGATTACGCACAGCGCCTCAAGGTAGAGGAAATCGTATTCTTAAACGTACCAACCATGTAACAGTGGTAATTGATAGTTTAAAGTCAAAAGAAGCAATAAACATGGAGGCCAATAAAGCATAATGGGACAAAAAATAAACCCTATAGCACTTCGTCTTGGAATTATACGAGGTTGGGATTCCAATTGGTACGGAGGAAAAGACTATGGAGATAAACTCCAGGAGGATGACAAAATTCGCAAATACCTAAAGGTTCGTATATCCAAAGGTGGAATTGCAAAGGTATTGATAGAACGCACGCTGAAACGTGTAACCATTACCATCAAAACTTCTCGACCAGGGATTGTTATTGGTAAGGGTGGCCAAGAAGTAGATACCATTCGCGAAGAAATTAAAAAAATAACTGGAAAAGATATTCAAATCAACATCAACGAAATTAAACGCCCCGAATTGGATGCTTATTTGGTTGCAGAGAATATTGCCCAGCAAATCGAAAACCGCTTTTCATACAAAAGAGCAATAAAGAACGCCATTCAAGGAACTATGAAAATGGGTGCCGAAGGAATTAAAGTTCGCATCGGTGGCCGATTGAATGGTAAAGAGATAGCGCGTTCTGAAATTTTTAAAGAAGGTCGTACACCTTTGCACACTTTGCGTTCTAATATAGATTATGCCTTGGTTGAAGCACAAACGGTGTATGGTAAAATTGGGATTAAGGTTTGGATTTGCAAAGGTGAAATCTTTGGCAAAGTAGATCTTTCTCCCCAACTGGAAACGGAAAGAAAAAGAGAAGGTGGCCGTGGTCCTGGTCGTGATGATCGCCGTGAACGTGGTGGCCGTGACCGTGGTGGTCGTGAAAGAAGTGGTGACCGCGGTGGTGACCGTGGAGGAGATAGAGGTAACAAGCGTAAAAACTAAGATTCAAGAAAATGCTAAGTCCAAAAAAGACAAAATATAGGAAGCAACAAAAAGGCCGTGTAAAGGGTATCGCAACCCGCGGACACCGTGTGGTGTTTGGCAGTTTTGGCCTGAAATCAATGGAACCAAGCTGGATTACTTCTCGGCAGATAGAAGCTGCGCGTATAGCGCTTACCCGCTATCTTAAAAGAGAAGGTCAAGTGTGGATTAGAATATTCCCTGACAAACCTATTACCAAAAAACCCGCAGAAGTGCGTATGGGTAAAGGTAAAGGTGGACTCGAGTATTGGGTTGCAGTTGTTAAACCAGGTACAATCATGTTCGAAGTGGGTGGAGTACCTCATGACGTTGCAAAAGAAGGCATTCGTTTGGCTTCGCAAAAACTGCCAGTTACTACAAAATTTGTTGTTAGACCAGATTACCAAGAGGAAGCTTAATATGAAAAATTTAGAAATCACTGGGATGCCCAATAAGGAATTGGTATCAAGTTACCGCGAAGAGAAAACACGGTATCAAAAGATGAAATTTCAAAATGCAATTGCATCTGTTGAGCACCCGCATCAATTAAAAGAAGCCCGTAAAACAATTGCGCGCATGCTTACTGAATTAAACAAAAGACGCATTGAGGCAGAAACCCAAGCGTATGTAAAAAAAATGAGTGAAGAAATATAATGGAAACAACACGTAGCGCCAGAAAAGAAATCATAGGTACTGTATCCAGTAGTAAAATGGATAAAACGGTTGTTGTATCTGTGGTTCGAAAAATGAAACACCCGAAATATGGTAAATACTTTAAAAAGACCAAAAAGTATACTGCACACGATGAGAAAAATGAATGCGGAGAGAACGATATCGTTCGCATCATGGAAACTCGTCCGTTGAGCAAAACCAAGTGTTGGAGGTTAGTTGAAGTAATAGAAAAAGCGAAATAATTATGGTACAACAGGAATCAAGACTGAAAGTAGCAGACAACAGCGGAGCACGTGAAGTATTGTGCATCCGTGTTTTGGGAGGCTCTGGCCGCCGATATGCAAGTATTGGCGATAAAATAGTGGTGAGTGTAAAAAGCGCACTGCCGGGTAGCGGTATAAAAAAAGGAGCTGTATCAAAAGCAGTGGTTGTTAGAGTAAAAAAAGAAATTCGCAGACCAGATGGATCGTATATTCGATTTGATGAAAATAGCTGTGTGCTTTTAAATGCATCCGACGAACCACGTGGTACTAGGATATTTGGCCCAGTAGCCCGTGAACTTCGTGACAAACAATTTATGAAAATAGTGTCTTTGGCACCTGAAGTATTATAAACAATGGCAGACAAGAAAGTAATTAAAGTGAAATTGCACGTGAAGAAAGGCGATACTGTAAAGATCCTTTCAGGCGATGATAAAGGAAAAACTGGAAAAGTGTTGAAAGTTATTCCAACCGTAAGCCGTGCATTGGTGGAAGGTGTGAACATTGTAACAAAACACCGCAAACCTACAGCTCAAAATACAGGGGGTAAAATTGACAAAATTGAAGCGCCTGTGCATGTTTCAAACCTAATGGTTGTTGTGAGTGGAACACCCACCCGCATCGGTCGCAAAATAAACGCGGATGGCAAACTTCAAAGGATTGCAAAACGCACTGGAGATTTTATAAAATAATAACAAAAAAGAACAATGAGTTATATACCAAGGCTTAAAACCAAGTATAACGAAGAAGTTATAGCCGGCATGAAAGAAAAATTCGGCTATAAAAATGTAATGGAGATTCCATGCATTTCAAAAGTATGCCTTAACCAAGGTGTGGGTGTGGCTGTAAACGATAAGAAAATCGTAGATGCTGCCGTAGACGAAATGTCAAGAATTAGCGGACAGAAAGCGCAAGCAACTTTTTCTCGGAAAGCAATTTCTAACTTTAAATTGCGTGAAAATATGCCAATCGGCGCTAGAGTTACGCTTAGATCCAATAAAATGTACGAATTCATGGACCGCCTTATCAGTGTTTCTTTGCCACGTGTTCGCGATTTTCAAGGGTTGAATGTGAAAGGATTCGATGGCCGTGGAAATTACACATTGGGTATTACCGAGCAAATTATCTTTCCAGAAATAGATATCGACAAATTGAATCGTATATCTGGAATGGATATTACCATCGTTTCTACTGCAAAAACGGACGAAGAGTGTTTAGAATTACTAAAATTAATGGGTTTCCCCTTCAAAACTAAATAAAATACAATGGCAAAAGAATCAATGAAAGCCAGACAACGCAAACGTGAGACCATGGTTGCGAAATATGCTGAAAAAAGGGCAAAATTGAAAGCGGAAGGTGATTATGCTGCATTGCAGTTAATCCCTCGCAACGCATCTCCAGTGCGCTTGCGTAATCGTTGCAAACTTACTGGCAAACCTCGCGGATACATGCGCACATTTGGCCTTTGTAGAAACCAGTTTCGTCAACTTGCCAGCGATGGTAAAATACCAGGTGTAACCAAATCAAGTTGGTAATAAATAATAAAATAAAAAATGACTGATCCAATAGCAGATTTTCTAACCAGGATTCGCAACGCGGCAAAAGCACATCACCGTATTGTTGAAATTCCTGCAAATAATCTAAAAAAGGAAATTACCCGTGTTTTGTACGAAAAAGGGTATATCCTAAAATACAAGTTTGAAGACACCGAAAACAAGCAAGGTGTAATTAAAATAGCACTAAAATACAATCCACAAACTAGGGTTTGTGCTTTTCGTGAACTAACCCGTTTCAGTTCTCCAGGTTTGCGTCGCTATGCTTCTGTAGCTAAGGTGCCCCGCGTTTTAAACGGTTTGGGTGTGGCTATATTAACAACTTCAAAAGGTGTTATGACAGATAAAGAAGCACGTAAATTAGGCGTAGGTGGTGAAGTATTGTGTTTTGTTTTATAATCAAAATAAGTAAAAAATAAATGTCACGCATAGGAAAAGCACCCATTAATATTCCAGCCGGTGTTACCATTTCGGTAAACGGAGGATTGGTAACCGCCAAGGGTCCAAAAGGAGAAGTGTCTCAAACCATCAATGCAGAAATGGAAATTTCTCAAAATGATGGCGTGCTGACAGTCAATCGCCCAAGCGATAGTAAAGATCACCGCGCATTGCACGGTCTTACTCGCGCACTCATAAACAATATGGTTGATGGGGTGAGTAAAGGACACACAGTAACGCAAGAATTGGTTGGTGTTGGTTATAAAGTATCCAATATTGGCAATGTACTTGATTTAACTTTGGGTTATTCACATAGAATTATGTTTATGGTTCCAGATGAAATTAAGTTGGTCACAGAAACTGTAAAAGGTAAAGCGCCTTCCATTACAATGGAATGCACAGATAAACAGTTGTTGGGTCAAATTGCAGCAAAAATTAGATCGTTTAGGAAGCCTGAACCGTATAAAGGAAAAGGTATTCGTTTTAGAAATGAAATTCTTCGCAAGAAAGCTGGAAAATCTGCATCAAAATAAAAGTAAAGAGAAATGGCAAAGAATAAACTTCAAAGAAGAAATAAAATCCGCAGTCGCATTCGCAGTGTCATTGATGGTACTACGGCGCGTCCTAGGTTAAGTGTATATCGCAGTAACAAAGATATTTATGCTCAAATTATAGATGATAGCCGTGGAACGACCATTTGTGCTGCATCCTCTCGCGAGAAAGATATTGCTGCATTAAAAGAAACAAAAGTATCGGTTGCTTTAATTGTAGGTAAAAAAATCGCAGAAAAAGCATTGTCAGCAGGCGTTTCTGCTGTGGTTTTCGATCGTGGTGGTTACCTTTATCATGGCAGGGTTAAAAGCTTGGCAGAAGGTGCAAGAGAAGGTGGCCTTAAATTTTAAAAGAAATTAAGATGTCTAACACAAACATGAAGAAAGTAAGACCCAGTGAAACTACCCTTAAAGAAAAGGTAGTTGCCATTAACCGGGTTGCTAAAGTTACCAAAGGGGGGCGTACATTTAGCTTTACCGCACTCGTAGTAGTAGGTGATGCAAACGGCACAGCCGGACACGGATTAGGAAAGTCTAGAGAGGTGATTGATGCGATAAACAAAGGAATTGAGGATGCAAAGAAAAACCTCATTAAAGTGCCTGTTATCAATGGTACAGTTCCACATGAACAAATCGGTAAATTTGGCGGTGGAAATGTTTTCCTTAAGCCTGCTGCGCATGGTACTGGTGTAATCGCTGGTGGTGCAATGCGTGCCGTATTGGAAAGTGCTGGAGTAACCGATGTATTGGCCAAATCAAAAGGTTCTTCAAACCCACATAACGTGGTAAAGGCAACCTTTGATGCGCTGCTGAAAATGCGCGACCCTTACACAGTTGCTCAAACCCGTGGTATAGATTTAAAGAAAGTTTTTAACGGATAAAATCATGGAAAAAGTAAAATTAACCCTCGTTAAAAGCGGAATTGGTCGCCCTAAAAACCAAAAAGCAACCTTAGAGGCGCTTGGATTGCGTAAATTGAATTCAACACGTGTGCATACATTGAACCCTCAAGTTCAAGGAATGATCCGCACCGTCAATCATTTGTTAAAAGTAGAAAACGCAGATTAAAATGGACTTAAGTAATCTCAAACCAGCCGAAGGCTCGGTAAAAAATAGAAAAAGAATTGGACGCGGTCAAGGCTCTGGAAGAGGTGGAACATCTACCAAGGGTCATAAAGGTGCCCAATCTAGAACCGGTTATAGCCGCAAAATAGGTTTTGAAGGTGGTCAAATGCCACTGCAACGTCGTATTCCAAAAGGCGGGTTTAAAAACATAAACCGTGTAGAATATGCTGCAATAAACCTAGATATGCTACAAGTTATTGCCGATAGTCTTAAAATTAACATGATCGATCATACGGTTCTTGTAAAAAAACACCTTGCAGGTAAAAGAGAACGTGTAAAAATATTAGGCCGTGGCGAAATCACAGTTGCAATTGAAGTGCATGCTCACAAATTTAGTGAATCTGCTAAAGCTGCTATTGAAAAAGCCGGAGGGTCTGTAAATCTCATCGGTAAAACTGCATGAAAAAAATAATCGATAAACTCCGGAATATCTGGTCTATAGAAGAATTGCGTAGAAGAATTCTGTATACGCTAATTTTGTTGGTTGTTTATAGATTGGGTTCTTATGTAATACTCCCCGGTATAGACAGCGAATTGTTGGAAGGATTGAACAGGCAAACTAAGAATAACATTTTAGGGCTTATCAATACTTTTGCAGGGGGCGCTTTTGCTAGAGGTGCCATCTTCGCACTTGGCATTATGCCATATATTTCTGCATCTATCTTTATGCAATTGATTTCAATTGCGGTGCCTGCTTTTCAGCGCATGCAAAAAGAAGGTGAAGAAGGCCGCAGAAAAATAAACCAATACACACGCATACTTACCATTGCTTTTACCGCAGTTCAGGCCTTTGGATATTTGAACAATATTATTGGTACTGCAGGCAACCAAGATGCGCTGCTCTTCATGACACATCCCGAAATATTAAGTAAGGGAATGTTCATTTTTGCAAATCTAATTCTCTTGACAGCAGGAACCATGTTTACCATGTGGCTTGGAGAACGTATTACCGATCGTGGTTTGGGTAATGGTATTTCTTTGCTAATTATGGTGGGAATTATTGCCCGTCTGCCCTCAGCTTTGATATCTGAAGTAGCATTTAAAGGCCAGCGTGCTGGTTTTATTATGTTCCTGATCGAAATGGTGATTTGGTTCTTGGTTGTATTGGGTGTAATTCTCTTGACCCAGGGTACCCGAAAAATTACCATTAATTATGCAAAGCGTGTAGTTGGAAATAGACAATTTGGAGGCGTTCGCCAGTATTTGCCAATTAAAATATTGTCAGCCGGTGTAATGCCAATCATTTTTGCGCAAGCCATATTGTTTTTGCCTGCAACCATAGGAAGCTTTTATAGCGATGGTGCGCCAGGATGGCTGCAAAGCATGATGAACCCAAATAGTTTTGGGCACAATGCGTTCTTGGTTTTCTTGATCGTTTTGTTTACCTATTTTTATACAGCCATCATTTTTAACCCAGTGCAAATGGCCGATGATATGAAGCGCAATAGCGGCTTTATACCCGGAGTGAAACCAGGTAAGCAAACCGCCAATTTTATCGATGATGTAATTAGTAAAATCACATTGCCAGGTGCAATATTTATATCCGTGGTGGCTGTGCTTCCGGTTTTTGCAACCCGTATGGGTGTGAACCAGGAATTTAGTCAATTCTTTGGAGGTACCAGTTTGTTGATTCTAGTAGGTGTAGTATTAGATACACTGCAACAAATTGACAGCTATCTATTGATGCGCAAATATGATGGTTTGATGAGTGGAGGAGGCAAAATGAAGGGTCGAATGACAAATTCAAATAGTCAGGTTGACTTTTAACGAAAAAAGTACTAATTTTGCAGCCCTTTTAAAAATGTCGAAGCAAGACGCAATAAAACAAGACGGTGTAATCAAGGAAGCCTTGTCTAACGCTATGTTTCGAGTAGCTCTGGAGAATGGTCACGAAATTATTGCAACCATCTCCGGCAAAATGAGAATGCATTACATACGTATTCTGCCTGGTGATAAGGTACAAGTGGAGATGTCTCCATACGATCTTTCCAGAGGTAGAATCGCATACAGATACAAGTAAAAAAGATATGAAAGTAAGAACAGCAGTAAAAAAGCGCAGTGTAGACTGCAAAATCGTACGCCGCAAGGGTAGGGTGTATGTGATTAACAAAAAGAACCCAAAATTTAAGCAAAGACAAGGTTAATAAACATGGCAAGGATTGCTGGTATAGATTTACCGAAGAACAAACGGGGTGTTATAGGCCTTACCTATATTTACGGTATTGGTAGAAGCAAAGCTGGAAATATTCTGGATGCTGCTGGTATCAGTTATGACAAGAAAGTTAATGACTGGGATGATGACGATTTGTCAAAAATTCGTAGTTTCATAACCGAAAACATGAAAACTGAAGGCGAATTGCGCAGTGAAAAACAATTGAACATCAAAAGATTGATGGATATTGGTTGCTACCGCGGATTGCGTCATCGCAAAGGCCTTCCAGTGCGCGGTCAAAGGACAAGTACCAATGCACGCACTAGAAAAGGCAAGCGTAAAACAGTTGCTGGTAAAAAGAAAGTAACTAAGTAATCGTAACGAGTTAACAAGTAATAATGGCGAACAAAAAAAAGGTTCAAAAGAAAAAAGTAAAAGTTGACCCACAAGGTCAGGTGCATATTCACGCTACTTTTAATAATATCATTGTCTCTATTACCAATGTTGAAGGTCAAGTTATATCTTGGTCATCTGCGGGTAAAATGGGGTTTAGAGGGTCAAAGAAAAACACTCCATATGCAGCCCAATTGGCTTCTTTGGATTGTGCGAAAGTTGCATTCGATGCTGGATTGCGTAAAGCTGAGGTTTTTGTAAAAGGACCAGGTGGCGGACGTGATAGCGCTATTCGTAATCTTCAAACCGTAGGAATTGAAGTATTGTCAATCACTGATAATACCCCGCTTCCTCACAATGGATGTCGTCCTCCTAAGCGTCGTAGGGTATAAATAATTATATTAAATAAAAATTAGATGGCAAGATATACAGGCCCAACCTCAAAAATAGCACGTCGTTTTCGTGAGCCTATTTTTGGGCGTGATAAGGCATTAGAAAAAAAGAATTATGGACCAGGAATACACGGTAATTCTCGTCGTAAACCAAAACAATCCGAATATGCGATTCAGTTGGCTGAAAAGCAAAAGGCAAAATACACCTATGGATTGTTGGAAAAACAATTTAGAAATTTATTTATAAAAGCGGCAGCTAAAAAGGGAATTACCGGTGAAAACCTTTTAAAATTCTTGGAAGCTCGTTTAGACAATACAGTTTTTAGATTGGGTATTGCCCCAACCCGCCGTGCAGCCCGTCAATTGGTCGGTCACTGTCATATTACAGTCAATGGTAAGGTTGTAAACATTCCAAGCTATACATTGCGTCCAGGTGAAGTTATTGCCGTTCGTGAAAAATCACAATCTCTAGAAATAGTTCAAAACAGCATAGGAAATGTGCGGAAGCGTTTCAATTGGTTAGATTGGGATAGCACAGCACTAAGCGGAACTTTCCTTACCTACCCTCAACGCGATGAAATTCCTGAGAATATCAAAGAACAGTTGATTGTGGAATTGTACAGTAAATAAAAATAAAAAAGAAAAAAACATGGGCGTTATACCGTTTCTAAAACCAAATAAAGTGGTAATGAACAAAGCCACAGATTTTCATGGGGTATTCGAATTTTCCCCCCTTGAAAAAGGCTACGGAGTTACTATAGGCAATGCCATGCGCAGGATTCTTTTATCCTCGCTTGAAGGCTATGCCATCACCTCTGTAAAAGCACAGGGCGTGGATCATGAATTTTCTACCATCAAAGGTGTAGTTGAAGATATGGTTGAAATTGTGCTTAACCTTAAACAAGTGCGTTTCAAGTCCAATTCCTCTACTGATGATAGTGAAAAGATTTTCATAAGTATCAAAGGTAAAGATCAATTTCTTGCTGGTGATATAGGGCGCTATACAAACGCATTTACCATATTAAATCCAGAATTGGTTATCTGTAATCTAGAGCCTACCGTTAATTTGGAATTTGAATTAACCATTGGTAAAGGTCGGGGTTACGTACCTGCAGAAGAAAATAAAGTTAAAGATGCTCCTGTAGGCTTGATTGCCATAGACAGTATTTTTACTCCAATTCGAAATGTAAAATATACAATTGAAGATTTTAGGGTTGAACAAAGAACCGATTATGAGAAATTGGTTATGGAAGTTTCTAGCGATGGAAGCATTCACCCTGAAGAAGCATTAAAAGAAGCAGCAAAAATATTAATTCAACACTTTGTATTGTTTAGTGACGAAAATATTATGCCTGAGTCTAGAGCATCCAAAGCCGTTGAAGAAGTAGATGAAGGATTTTTGCAAATGCGTAAAGTACTAAAAACTTCATTGGCAGATTTGGACCTTTCTGTACGTGCCTACAATTGCTTAAAAGCTGCCGAAATACGCACTTTGGGCGAATTGGTGAATTATCAAATTGATGACCTGTTAAAGTTTCGCAATTTTGGTAAAAAATCCCTATCTGAGTTGGAAGAATTTGTAAGGGACAAAGGCCTGCATTTTGGATTGGATGTAAATAAGTATAATTTGAACGACGATTAATTGAGATGAGACACGGGAATAAAGTAAATAAACTTAGCAGAAAATCGAGCCATAGAAAAGCCATGTTGGCGAATATGGCGTCTTCTCTAATTAAGCACAAAAAAATTACAACCACCGTTGCCAAAGCGAAAGCCTTGCGCGTATATGTGGAGCCTTTAATTACAAAAAGCAAAGAGAAATCTACGCACAACTACCGCACTGTTTTTGCTTATTTAAAAGATAAAGAAGCAGTTACTGAATTGTTTACCAGCGTAAGCGACAAAGTATTGAATAGGCCTGGTGGTTATACCCGTATCCTAAAAGTGGGAAACAGAGCCGGTGACAATGCTGACATGGCGATGATTGAGCTTGTAGATTTTAACGAGTATTTTAGTGGTTTTGGGAAAGACCAACAAGCTGGAAGCAAACGCACCCGCCGTGGAAAAAGCAAAACTGCTACTGAAACCGCGCCAAAAGCTGAAAAGTCCACTGCTGTTGCTGTTGCAGTTGAGGTTCCAGTTGCAGAACTGGTATCTGAAACATTAGATACAGCTCCAGTGAATGAAGTTGAAAATATTGTTGCTGAAGTTGCAGGAGACAATTTGGTAGATATCGATGGCATTGGGCCTGCTTTTGCAGAACGCTTGAATGCTTTGGGTATCTTTACCTTTGCAGAATTGGCAGCGCTTACTGAGGAAAATATTGCTGAGCTTGAAACAAAAGATAGCATGACTAGCCCAGAAGAGTGGAACAATTGGATTGAACAAGCCAAAGCGCGTCTTTAATCCCAAATATAACATTAAAAAAAAAGCGCCATTTGGCGCTTTTTTTTATGTATTTTCCTTTATTATTTTATCCAATTGATGCAATGAAGTCACCCCTGATTGGCGCCATACGGGTTTACCCATTTTGTATAAAATCAGTGTGGGTACTCCGGTGATTTTTAATTTGTTCGATAAGCCCTGGTTTTTATCAATATCAATTTTTAAAATCTTTAATCCAGTTTTATGTTTAGATTTTAACTCCTGAAGGATAGGTGCCATGGTTTTACAGGGCCCGCACCATAGGGCATGGAAATCAACCAAAACCAGTTTGTTTTCTGTTATTAGGGTGTCAAATGTATTCATTTTAGTACTTCCGCAAATTCATCCAACCGCCTCCATTTTCAACGTTGTATCCCAATGCAATCAGTTTTCCTTTAGCAGCACTGCTGCGTATACCACTGGCGCAACAGGTAATTATTGCTTGGTCCTTGGATATTTTGGAAATTCCCTTTTCCAATTGATCGAGTGGAATGTTTATTGCGTTTTTGTTATGGCCAGCTTGAAACTCTTGTTTGGTCCTGACATCCACTATAATTGCACCGTCAGCCAGCATTTGACCAATATCTACTTTCGGTTTGAGCCCGAATATTTTACTTAGTATTCCCATTTTTATTGTTATTTACAAAATTAATATCATACCATGAACCACCATTGTGTACGTTTGTTATTCCGCTTTGGGTTAAAAACTGTGCTGCTTGCCCACTTCTATTGCCTGAAGCACAACAAAGTACAATGGGATGGTTTTGCTGGTTAAAAAAATCCAGTTTATTGGGCATTTCGTGCAAGGGGATGTTTATAGACCCAAGTACGTTACCTCCCATAAACTCTGCTGGTGTGCGTACATCTATAATTAGAGCTTGTTGTTCGTGTATTAAATTTTGAAGATTCATTATGCAAATCAACTGCGCTTTTTATGGGGTTCATGAGACAAATGTCACTGAACTTTTATATATTTAAGCCAATTACCGCGTCAAGGACGAATGCGGATTATGGGTTTAACTAAATTGTTTTTATAAAGAAAGGCCGGATCCTAAAAAGGATACCGGCCAGATAGGAGGGTTTATCTTTGTTTTTGGCTTTTTTATTGGTAAATACCGTCTTTAAGGGTAAGTATGCGACTTCGAATTTTCATTGTTTTTTTCTGTTCTATTTCATTGATGCGTTTGCCACCGTTATAGCGGAATTCAATCCACTTTTCAACAATTTCAAGCTTTCCATCATCGTCAATATCAATATATTGGTTTTCTAAAATGTTATACAATAGATCCCCTTTTTTCAAATCTTTTCGAGCAAATTCTTTATTTGTATTCCATCTATCCTCAGTTTCGCTAACATATAAAAGACTGGAACTATTAAAGCTAAATATTTTGTAAGCAATTTTTTGAATGTTCTTGGATTGGGTCTTATTCACCATTGAAATCTCGTCAAAACCATCGGCATTCATGTCGCATACAGAATTTTGATATGCTATATCACCACGAATGGAATTTATTGTTTTAAAATTAGACACAGAGTCTTGCTCCACCAATAACCATATATTTGTCTCCCATCCCAAATTGATATCCGTTTTGGAACTACCCGGAATAGTTATGATAAACTGCTTTTTGTTTTTATTGGTAAATTGACCCAATGCAATTACAATTGAATTTGCATTTATTCGGTTCCAATCGATTGAAATAATTTCATCTAAAATTTCGCCATGGATGCTCCGCTTGTTTTCAAAGATTTGTTTAACCTCTTTTTTTATCCAACTAATATCTGGAGAAACTTGAAAGGTAACATTTGTTGCTGCTATCCTTCCCAACAATGACGTTGAGCTTAACAGTGTGCCGATAATTGCCAATTTTAGTTTCATAGTAACTCCTTGGGTAGGATTGTATGAGCAAATTAAAAAACTAAATTTAAAAATTTGTCCACTGATTTACCAAATTGCAATATGAGTTAACAAACGGTTCAATTCAATTGAGGCAGGACTTGTTTTGGGTAATTCATATTTTGTTTATTGCACCCTAAAATGGACTTGGTCTATAAATTTAACCCCAATTCTTTGATAACATGGTCTGCTTTGCCCACATATTTCATTACATAAAGAACATATCTTATGTCACAACCAATGCTTCTGGAGTATTTGTCGTTCCATGCATAATCGTTTATGGTGGCGCTAAAGCTTCTGTCAAAATTTACCCCTATCAAGTCGCCATTTGCATCCAATACAGGACTGCCACTGTTGCCGCCTGTTGTGTCTAAGTTGTATAGGAAACATACGATAACTTCACCTGTTTCGGGGTCTTTGAAAAATGCAGGAACGTCTTTTACCCGCAGGTTGTCCGCTTGTACCTGTGGCAATCTGTAATCTGGGCTAGTGTTTGCTTTTTCAAACACCCCCCGCAATGTTGTAAATGGTAAATTTATTTCTGCATCGTTTGGTGAATACCGCTTTATATATCCATATGTAAGGCGTAAAGTGCTATTAGCATCGGGAATAAATTGACTGGTCTTTAATTGTTGTTTGATTTCTAAATATTTAGGCATTATCGATTTAATCTCGTTATCAATTGCCTGCCATTCTATTTCCTTTGCTCTCACATCCTCAGATATTAGTTTGTACAACCCAGTAAGTTGGCTTTTATATTCGACCAATACCTCTGGATGGGTTCTTGCATTTTTGTTTACCCAAGAGCTGTCATATAACTTTTCACCCATGCTGTTTTTTTCAACCCATTGGGTCGAGGATAATTTACCTAAAAATACTTTTATTTTAGGATTGAGTGCGGACAGTCTGCTCAGCATTTCAACCACCACAGCTTTTTCATAAGCTTTATCTACAATAGAATAATTTGCAGCCAAAGACTTTTGCAATTGCGAGTATACTTGTTTTTTCAATGCCTTGTTTTTCATTGTATCCAATGCTGATTTTGAAGAACAAATAACTTGCGCAGCATAAAAGGGATTGCTCTCGTTTACAAACCAATTGTAGTTGTATCTCAATGGCGCTAACCCAAGTTTACGCAACCACAAGTCTTTCAGTTTTGGAATCACATCTTTATACTTTTGCAAAGAAGGCGTTGTCTCGGTAAGTTTTTGCATGGCATCTTCGTCTTCTGCTTTCCGCATCGCTAAATTGGTGCGCATTAAGCCTTGCATTTTTCCGCGGTAGTTTTTTTCAACATTTTCTAGACTTTGTATATTGCCTGCAAAAGCCAAATACTTATTTTCATCGCCCTTGCTTTTTTCGCGCATTTGATCAATTAAGAATTTATAAAATTTCTGGGTTTCTGGCAATTGAAAGTCTTGCTGAAATTGCATATACGGTGCGGTTTCGTGCCTAAAAGTACGTCCAGGATAACCCAGAATAAAGACAAAATCATTTTCTTTGGTTCCCTTAGCATTGATTTTTAAATGACGAGCCGGCTTGTAAGGTACATTGTCTTTATTGAATTTAGCAGGTTTACCATCTTTGCCCACGTAGGCCCTAACTATAGAAAAATCACCGTTGTGTCTGGGCCATTCCCAATTGTCTTGGTCGCCACCAAATTGGCCAATGGTAACAGGCGGTGCAAATACCAATCGAACATCTGTAATTAACAAATAACGAAACAACGTATAGCTTTTACCCGTAAACATTTCGCTGATTTCCACACTCAAATCTGGTGTTTTTTCTTTTTCTGTTTTAACCACATGTTTAATGTTTTCACCAATTTTCAAAGCGCGTTCTGTCGGATCCATATTGTCTGCAATACCAAAAAGCACTCTTGAAGATACGTCCTCATAACTCTGTGTAATTCTGCAGGGCATGTCAATTGTTAATTCTGCAGCGTGGTCTTTTGCCACAAAACCATTTTCTAAATAGTTGTGTTCTTTATTGCTTAAAGAGGCAACGCCACCATAAACGCAATGATGGTTCGTGATAATTAAGCCTTGGTCCGAAATAAATGATCCTGTGCAACCCCCTAATTTTACCAGTGCGTTAGCCAATGCTACCTCCCCAGGGTTGAAAATTTGTTTGGCAGTTAGTTTCATTCCCGCCTGTTGCAAAGCAGTTTCATCTAAATAATTTAGCGGAAACATGCCCTCGTCCTTTTTGTGTGAAGAAAGCAACATCACCAGAAACAACGCCATGGAAGAAATTATAGAAACACGTATCATTTTTTTCATTTGGGCAAAGTTAAGGAAGATGTTGCAGGGTTTTAATGGATTTATTGATTACAAAAAATGCCAAGGTTGGGTATTGTTTTACGGATTTTCGCAATTATTGGGAATGGTTTTGCAGCATTTGCAGTTGCAAAGATTTGGCAAGCCCATTTTTTTCGGCTTTGGGCTATTTTACAATGAGTGCCAACCTTGTTGCGTTTTCCAATAATTAAAACGCTTTTGTTTAAATTCTATTTGCACAACATAAAACATGAAAGTATTTTTTATTTTTATAGCTATTTTTTTGGGCGCTAATGGTTGTGGAATTCGCCGCATACAAGAACATGGTTATGGTGGTGCATTTAATGTTTCTCCCACAAAAGGTAAAATTAAACTGGATACAGTGCTGAAACCTATATTAGATTCTGCGGTAGTAAAGAAGGTGCCCCAATCCCCAAATTTGATTAAAAATAGTACACCTTTGCGAAAAATTCTTGGTAATGCAGTAGAAAAAGCAAAGGTACTTTTAGTTCCTAAATTTTTGCAGCCGAGAAATGTAGTCTTTCCTATATCTATGTCAACAGGCTTTAAGCCAATGAAGGAAGAAAAAGACCCTGGAGATTGGGCTTGGGTTGGTTCGGTTTTGGAAGGATTTTTAGGCGCTGTATTAATTCTGGCAGCCATAGGGTTGTTTATTTATGGAATTTGGGGATACGCTGTATTGTTGCCCATTTTGTCTTCAGCATCGGGTGTGGGTTTTATGCATTGGTTTTTATTTGCCTTTAATTCCACCATTTATGCCGACATTGCCATGGAAATTGCGCTTTATTTATTTGGTTCGTTGCTTTTGTTTATTGCTGGAATGGCCATGACGGGAGCCTCAGATAGCATAGCACTTTGGATTCTGATAGGATTTAATTTTCTGCTGTTGGTGCATATGTGGCCACAATTTTTGGTATTCATAGTCGCATTAATTGTATGCCTTCTTATTGGAGCCATAGGCGGGTATTAGCATTTTTTAAAAACTGTGGATCTTTAAATAGTGTAAACTTAATTCATCTATTGAAGTGGATTTAGGAAAAATGAATGCTTACTAGTACATTTGAAAACGAGGCTTCAAAGCATTTTAACTATAAAATACATGAATCTATTCACAAAGAAATTAGGTGCATTCGCAATATTAATTGCAACCATAGGCTTGTTAAAATCCCAAAATCCTGGAGATACTATCCGTGTTCAAACTTTTCATTATAAAAGCAATACAAGAGATACCGTTGCTGCTTTTCCCAAAGGCAATTTAACGTTTGAAAAAATTATTCTCAAATACAATATGCGTTGCAAAAACGCATTGGTATCAGACCAAACCAACCGAAGTCAAGGTTGCGGAGAATGGGATTATTCCTGCAATACTTTTATAGTGGATTCTTCCAAAATTGAAAATGAAGCTTCCACTACACCTGATTATAAGGTTTCGAATTTTAGCGGTACTACTTTTAATTATTCTAAAAAACCAATTTATGATTATTACGATTATTCATTAAATAAAGTGATAATTAACAATGCCTCTGGTGAATCCTTTTATACTGTTGGAACGGGTACTACAAATATTTCAAACATATTAAAAACAGATGAAAAATCAGGCAAAACATTGATGCTTTATCGGGCATCAGAGCTTTCCGCAGATGGAATGAATACTGGCGCAATCAATGGTCTTGTTCTGGATGCCAGTGTAGGAGGGAATGCCAATTTTTTTAAAATTAGAATAAAACATACAACCGCCAATAAATTAGATCCCAATCAACCAGATATTTCCGGCTTTACCGAAGTCTATTATAATTCATTTTTATTTGTGAATGGGAATAATAAAATTGTTTTTAACACCCCATTTAATTGGGACGGTAGCAGCAATGTGTTGGTTGAATTTTCTTTTACAAATTCAGCACCATCTGCTAACATTCAATTCAAAGGTTTTTCCGATACTGCAACCTGTTTATTGAACGCAATTAACAACTATGCATTGGATCTTTCTTCTAATGGTCATGTAAATTTGGATGCAAGCAAAATGAATACCATCAGCAAGGAAATTAGTATTGCATTTTGGGCTTATGGCGACCCCAAATTACTCCCTGCCAATACATCTGTAATTTATGGTTTTGGAACCAATTCCAATGAAAGACAGTTAAATATTCATTTTCCATGGAGTGATGGCAGCGTTTATTTCGACTGTGGCTTCAGCGCTGGCAGCTACGATCGAGTAAACAAGGCAGCAACTGCAAATGAACAATCTGGCAAATGGAACCACTGGGTTTTTACTAAAAATTCGAATACAGGAAGTATGAAAATCTTCTTGAATGGAAACCTTTGGTTGGCTGGCACGGCAAAGACAAAACCCATGAATATATTGAATTTGATTTTGGGCAAAGACCAGGTTTTACAAAATAACTACAAAGGGAAATTAAATGAATTTAGCATTTGGAATAAAGCACTTTCAGATACTGTAATTAAAGCCTGGATTAATAAATCAATAAACAATACACATCCTAATTATAGCAATTTGTTGGCCTATTATCCAATGAATGAAGGCATTGGATTGGCTATCAATGACAACAAACATAGCTTGGTTTCAATCGGTAATAATGTAGGTTGGACATACGAAAGAGGCGCTAATATTGGCCATGGTTTTATTGGTAGTGATAAGAAACCCAATTTAAAATTTATACGTGGTACCTATAATCTCACTAAAACCAATATTTTGGTTAAAGATTCCATTGAAAGAAGAATTAATTCCATTGAAAAATATTCTATTGTTTCTAAAAACGGGATAATTCCGATTACACACGATTTGGTAAAACTGGATACTACTTATTTTGCTTGGGATGCATCCCCTTCCAATCTCTATAATGGGGATAGCGGAACATTGAAAAGTACCATTGCAAATAAATCTGATGGAAGTTACACTATTGGAAAATTGAATTACATACAACGCTATCCTTTTTACAATGAGATCATGTCTTTTGTAACCCCTTATGGCATTGGAATTGACCTTGGTGCCAAAGGAAAAAGTTGGTATTATGATGTGTCAGATTATGCCCCAATTCTTAAAGGGAATAAAAGGATTGTAATGACCATGGGTGGGCAGTATCAAGAGCAAATGGACGTTGAATTTCTATTCATTGTGGGAACTCCACCCAGAAAAGTTTTGGAATTTAATCAAATTTGGCAAGGTGCGGCAAGGCTGGGTGGACCTGGAATTGGAAGTATATTGAACGATTCTAGATTTGCACCCGTTTCATTGCCTATTCTGTCCGCTGGAAAACAATTTAAAATGCGATCTACCATTACCGGTCACGGTTCGGATGGTGAGTTTGAACAAAATGGGGGCGTTATTCGGCATTATATAAATTTTAATGGTGGAGCCAACGTACTCGATTGGAGTTTGAATATCGATTGTTCTACCAACCCCATTGTGGCTCAGGGTGGAACATGGTTAATTCCCCGCCAAGGTTGGTGTCCGGGCTTAAAATCTTTACTCACGGAAAATAACGTAACCCAATATGTATCCCCTGGCACAGCGTCTACCATAGATTACAGCATCTCGTCGCCTACAAAGTCAGGTGGAGATTATCGGTATTTGGTTGCACATCAACTGGTAACTTATGACGATCCAAGTTTTAATTTGGATGCAAGGATATTGGATATTAAAGCACCCAACGACAATGTTGTGTATGCTAAGACTAACCCGATTTGTGCGCAACCCATTCTATTGGTTCAAAATTCTGGGAAAACCAAAATTACTACACTTAGGTTCAATTATTGGGTAAACAATTCTTCTGTAAAGCAAACCTGGGACTGGGCTGGGAATTTGAATTCTATGGATACCATTAGCATTCATTTGCCAGTTTGGGGACTATGGGCCAATGGATTGCAAGCGAGCAACAATAAATTCAATGTAGAAATCTCCACCGTCAATACCGCAGCAGATGAATATGTATTAAACAACAAAATGAGCAGTCTCATAACCATCCCAGATGTAATCCCTGCCGATTTTAAATTGGATGTAAAAACCAACAACAACCCAGCGGAAAATACATTTACCCTTTATGATGTGGATGGAAAAGTGGTTTCAACCAATACTTATACCGTTGCCAATAAAACCTACAGCCAAACTTTTAATTTAAACGGTTGTTACAAATTGGTAGTTACGGACAATGGTCAGGACGGAATGAACTGGTGGGCCAATGCTGCACAAGGCACTGGCACCGTAAAATTAAAAAACATCAGTGGCAGCACCCTTAAAAATTTCGGTATGGATTTCGGCAGTTTTTTCGAATATAATTTTACCACCAATTACGCATTAAACGAGAACCAGTTAACCCTCAATCAATCTATAAACTTGTACCCAAATCCTGCTTCAGATATGTTTGTAATTGAAGGCGAAAATTTACAACATTCGGACATTGTTGTGAGAGATATATTAGGCAAAACAATACTCGCTATTTATGCAAATTCAAACTCTAAAATTGCATTCAATACAAGCGGCTGGGCTAAGGGTGTTTATTTGGTAGAAATTACAAAAGACGCCCAAAGAGCTGTGAAAAAGGTAATTGTTGATTAAAGAGTATAAACAAAAAAAGTGCTAAATTTCTTCAGCACTTTTTTTGGTTTATTCGGCAGTTAGCCGAACTGAAATCACAATAGATTATCCTTCTTTTCCGTGGCAGTTTTTAAACTTTTTACCACTACCACATGGGCAAGCATCGTTTCTACCCACTTTAATTTCATTCCTTATGGGAGATTGAGGGATCCTTTCCATTTCTTGCTCAGGGCCTTGCATATTGTTATGCCCAGCACCGGCTAATATGGCTGTCAAATCTTCACGCCCCGCTTTTACTTTTGGATTGTCTCTGCGTACAGGTTTTCTTGCTTCTTCTACTTCATCGCCAGAATCTATACCACCACGGAATAACAATCCCAATACGCGGTTGTTGAGTCGATTGAGCATACTGCCATACATTTCAAAGCTCTCAATTTTATAAATAAGAATTGGGTCTTTTTGCTCGTAACTGGCATTGCGAACGCTTTCTTTCAAATCGTCCAATTCGCGCAAATGTTCTTTCCATTCATCATCTATAACTTGAAGCGTAGTTAGTTTCTCAAATTCGTGCACCAATTGTCTGCATTCGTTTGCCAAAGCCTGTTTCATGTTCACCATGATTTGGAATTTGTGAAACCCATCGGTCATAGGAACCACTACATTTTCTATGTTTTGGCCTTGCTCTTTGCTAATGTTTTGAAACACCGGCAGTGCTTGAACGCGCATTTCTTCCATTTTTTCGTGGTAGCGATCCATTAAATAGGTAAACAAAGAATCGGCAAGTGCCGCTTCGTTTTTGGTGTTAAATTCTTGCTGGGTAAATGGCAAGGACATGGCTAGGGTTTTTAATACTTCAACTTCTAGATCGAAATAATTATCTCCGCCTTTGGCTGTGCTTACTTGCGCCTCACACCAATTGTAAACCATGTTTTTAAGATCGATGCTCAATCTATCTCCGAACAATGCATTTCTGCGCATTCTGTAAATACTGCTGCGCTGCTTGTTCATCACGTCATCATATTCCAACAATCTTTTGCGAATGCCAAAATTGTTGTGCTCCATGCGTTTTTGGTTTCTTTCAATGGTGTTCGACATCCATTTGTGTTCTATTACATCGCCTTCTTTGTAGCCAAAACGATCCATGAATTTGCTCACACGTTCAGCACCAAATATGCGCATCAAATCATCTTCAAGCGATACGAAAAATCTAGAGGTACCCGGGTCTCCTTGTCGACCAGCACGACCCCGTAACTGTCTGTCCACACGTCGGCTATCATGTCTCTCGGTACCTATAATGGCCAATCCACCGGCTGCTTTTACGGCATCCCCAATTTTAATATCCGTTCCACGACCCGCCATGTTTGTTGCTATTGTAACTGCACCCGGGTTTCCAGCTTCTGCTACAATTTCCGCTTCACGCTGATGCTGCTTGGCGTTCAATACATTGTGTTTGATGCCCCTTATCTTAAGCATTCTACTCAATACCTCACTCACTTCTACACTGGTGGTACCCACCAAAACGGGTCTGCCAGCCGCCGTGAGTATGTTTATTTCTTCAATGGCAGCATTGAATTTTTCACGTACCGTTTTGTATACCAAATCTTCCTGGTCCTTGCGAATGGCATTCCTATTGGTAGGTATTACCATAACTGGAAGTTTGTATATGTCCCACAATTCTTGGGCTTCGGTTTCTGCCGTTCCAGTCATTCCCGCCAATTTGTGGTACATTCTAAAATAATTTTGAAGGGTAACAGTGGCGTAAGTCTGTGTTGCGGCTTCCACGTTCACATTCTCTTTTGCTTCAATGGCTTGATGCAATCCATCGCTGTATCTTCTGCCGTCTAAAACACGACCTGTTTGCTCATCTACAATTTTTACTTTGTTATCTTGTATAATGTATTCAACATCTCTCTCAAACATGGTGTATGCTTTTAAAAGTTGCTGCACACTGTGTATGCGGTCACTTTTAATGGCAAAATCGCGCATAAGTTCGTCTTTTTTATGGCGCTTTTCTTCATCTGTGCCTTCGCTGCGTTCAATATCCGCCATTTCGCTGCCCACATCTGGCATAATGAAAAAGTGTGCATCTTCTCCGTTTCCGGTTATCAACTCAATGCCTTTTTCGGTTAAATCTACACTATTGGTTTTTTCCTCAATCGTAAAGAATAGCGGCTCATCAGCCTTGGGCATTTCCTTTTGCTGATCCTGCAAATAATGGCTTTCAATTTTTGTGAGTAAAGACCTGTTGCCAGATTCGCCCAAATATTTAATCAGCGACTTGTTTTTCGGCAAACCCCTGTGTGCTCTTAAAAGTGCCAAACCTCCGTCGCCTTCTTTATGGCCGGTTTTTCCATCAGCAATTAACTTTTTTGCATCATTTAATGCCGTATTTATATATTTTTTTTGTTCTTCAACCAATTTTTGAATTCTAGGTTTGAGCTCTTCAAATTGTTGGTCTTCACCGTGCGGGGTAGGTCCACTAATAATTAACGGCGTTCTTGCATCGTCAATTAAAACACTATCTACCTCATCTACCATAGCAAAATGGTGTTTGCGTTGCACCTGGTCTTCGGGACTATGCGCCATGTTGTCCCGCAAATAATCAAAGCCAAATTCATTGTTGGTGCCGTAAGTTATGTCTGCCAAATAGGCTTTTCGGCGTTCGGTACTGTTGGGTTGGTGGTATTCCAAACAGTCTACGGTTTGTCCAAGAAAATTAAATATCGGGGCATTCCATTCGGCATCCCTACGTGCTAAATAATCGTTTACGGTAACCAAATGCACTCCACGTTTGCCAAGTGCGTTTAGGTAACATGGGAGAGTGGATACCAAAGTTTTTCCTTCCCCAGTAGCCATTTCTGCAATTTTGCCTTTGTGCAAAGCCCAGCCGCCAATGAGTTGAACATCATAATGCACCATATTCCATTGAATCTGCCCGCCTGCTGCCATCCATTCATTGACATAATTTACAGTATTGCCAATAATTTTAATGTGGGGTTTGGAAAGTGCCAATTCGCGGTCAAGCTCCGTGGCAGTGGCTTCTAATGTTTTGTTGCTAGAAAAACGATTTGCGGTTTCTTTAACCACGGCAAAGGCCTCTGGCAACAATTGGTCAAGAATTTCCTCTAATTTTATATCTCTTGATTTCTCAAGTTCATCCAATTGGTGAAAAAGACCATCGCGCACATCTGTTTCGTCTTCTGGTGTTTCTGTCAGTAGTTGGTTCGCTGAAACTATTTCCCCATCGATTTCGGCCAAATAAACATTTATCCTTTCAATAAATTCAGGGGTTTTGTTTCGCAATTCATCGTTCGACAAACTTTGGTATTGCTGAAAATGAATATTTACCGCTTCCACCAAAGGGGTCACTTCGCGCATATCACGGTCTGCTTTGTTGCCACCAAAGGCTTTGGTAATTCCTTTAATTAAACTGCCTATCATATAAAATATCTGCGAATTTAGGACAAAACACAATCCAAACCTTGATGCTGCGCCATTGTTGCAGAGAAATTACATTGTCAATGACAAAAAGACAGCGTAAAAAATAATAAATTTTAAACCATATCGTCACATCAGAGTTGTAGATTTGAAAAATATATGGGAATCCTAGACAATATTAAAAAATTCTTTGGCGGCAGCAGCGCGCCTTCTAACAACAATCAACCTGCCGGTGAAGATTCAGGTTTTGATAAATTAAAAGAAAAAGCCAAAGACGCCCTAGAAGATGTGGGTGAGTTTGCAGATAAAGCAGCGACAAAAATTGGTGAAACTGCCGAAAAAGTTTGGGATAAAGTAGACGACTACGTTGATCCTGTTATGGACAAGGTAGAAGCAAAAGCTACGGAAGTGTATGAAAACGTGAAAGAAGCTACCGCCCCAGCTATTGAAAAAGCCAAAGATTTTGCAGAAGATGCAATAGATACAATTAAAGAAAAACTGGGTTTTGAAAATAACGAGGAAGTAACTGAAGTTGCAGCAGAAGATAAATTAAAGGTTGATACTGCAGCCCAAAGTACCATTGTTGCGAATGCCGAAGATTTGGATAAGTTGGTTGTAGATCCTTCCGCACCAGAAGCACCCAAAGCACCTGAAGTATAAATACTATACTTAGAGATATTTAGGAGCCAGAATTTATTCTGGCTTTTTTGTTTTTTAAATGCAATTCTGAAACCGCATGTATTTCTTTGATTTATAAAAAAACTGCATGCTTACTTATGTTTTGTTAGACCCATGTCTGAGGACATTGCAAAAAATGCAATAATTCATTCCATAGAACTGACTTTTAAAGTGATCCACTCACTGCACCACCTTATTCGCACAGTTGCTGCTGGCAAATGCATCTGGCTTGGCTTTAAATTGAAATCCCATACCTAAAATGTATCCCATGGCCTCTTTTAACGCAATGTTGCTGTCGAAATGTGGGTCTGTGTTTATATCGGCATGCACTTCCATAGGAATGTCGTAGCGTTCAAGTATAGGACACAGTGGGTAAGCCACGGCAATGCTTCTGCTCACTTCGTCCATCATGCGTTGTTTTAAACTGCCTTTGTAAAAAGAAATATCCTCTTTTAAAACATAAATAAAACCGCCCCGTTTTTTGCGTAAAAATACCACTACAGTAGCAAATTCAGCAGTTGCCGCGTGCATTTGACTGTCGGTTCCTATGCAAATGCTGATTTCATTGCCATCGGCAATTTCCCTTAAAATGGTGTTTTCAACCGCTTCCAAAATATCGGGAAGTGGTTCTCCTGAAAGTTTACGCCAGCCCATATCATTCGTTTTATTCAAATTTAGCCTATTTGTATTACCCTTTTGTCTTTTAACGGTTATTTTTTTAGTTCATTTCCACATTCGTTCCACATTCAATGATTTTGGGAGCTCAGTCTGATTTTTTATCTTTTGTTTAATGTTTTTATGTGAAAGTTACACAAAGTTACATCAAACCAAGAAACCCATTCGTTTTTTGCATCAATAAATCATTAATTTCGCGGTATTATTTATGAATCTAAGTCATCCCAAAATATCAATTGTCAATTGTAGAAAAAAAAATCAATATAGTTTGCATATTTTTATTTGCTTCTTATTTTTTTTGGCGGGATTTGCAAATGCGCAAACCATTATTGTTTCTGGCACTGTGGCAGATGTCTCCACCAATAGGCCTCTTGTAAATGCCAGAGTTAACTTGCTTAAAACCACGTTTAGTGCCTATTCAGATAGCAATGGTAATTTTTCTATTTCCATTTCAGAGCCAGGCTTTTATACACTTTCAGCAGAGAAAGAAAAATACATTACTACTTTTAGTTCGGAATATCTTTTTACTTTTAGTAAATCGCCGTTTGTTCCCATTCAAATGGAGCCTGTGGGAGAAAATACAGGGGAAGCGGTTATTACAAAATCAGGACTACAAATAAGAAAAGCAGAAAGTCCAGTTTCTGCCCAGCAAATCAGTATCCGAGAAATAGAAAGAAACCCAGGTGGAAATAGGGATATTTCTAAAATTGTTCAATCCTTACCTGGCGTAATTTCCATTCCAGGATTTCGGAATGATATTATTATTCGAGGGGGAGCACCTTCTGAAAATAAATTCTATTTAGACGGCATTGAAATTCCAGTGATTAATCATTTTCAAACACAGGGCAGTACGGGTGGTCCGGTGGGTGTATTGAATGTAAATTTTATCAAAGAAGTAAATTTCTACACTGGCGCTTTTCCCATCAATTTAGCCAATGGCATGAGTGCAGTTGTGGATTTTAAACAAACCGAAGGTAATAAAAACAAAGCAAAGTTTAGATTTACAGTGGGAAGCAGCGATTTGGGATTTACGGCAGACGGTCCCATTGGGAAGAAAACCACTTTTATAGGTTCTGTGAGACAAAGTTATTTGCAAGGTCTTTTTACCCTATTAAAACTTCCATTTTTACCAAATTTTATCGATTATCAAGTAAAGGTTAAAACCAAAATAACAGAAAAAGATGAATTGGTTTTTGTAGGATTGGGAGCATTTGATTTTTTTAAATTGAATGAAAAGGTGAACAATGGCATTACAGATAGTGTTAAGTTGAAAAACAACAATTATATATTGGGTTATTTGCCGGATTACAGTCAATGGAATTATACAATAGGTGCGGTATATACGCGTTATTCTAGCAAATTTAAGAAGCAAGTATTTATTAGCCGCAGCCAATTAAACAATACAACCAAAAAATACAAAAACAACGATGAGTCTGATCCTGCGAATAAAATACTGGATTATAAAAGCAACGAGGCAGAAAACAAAATCAGGTTCGAAACCAGCGGAAAATTACACAAGTGGAACAATTTGAACGGGTTTTCAGGGAATTTAATAACTTACGGTGTAAACACTTTCAATAAAATTAGCCTACCTGCCGGACAACAAATCATTAATTTTACTTCGGCATTAAATGTTTTTAATTATTCAGTATTTACTAGGTTTTCGCGCACGGTTGGTAAAGGAACATTGTTGTCGGCAGCAGCGAGACTGGATGGAAGCAATTACAATAAAAGTACGCAAAATATTTTCAATCAACCAGGGATAAGTTTGTCCGCTTCAATTCCACTGAATCGCAATTTTTATTTGAATGCAAATGTGGGTCAATTCCATCAACTGCCAGCAAACACAGTGTTAGGTTATCGCAATACAGCGGGTACATTGCAAAATGCAAATACAGCCAAGTTTATTCGCTGTCAGCAAGCAGTAGCGGGTTTGCAATACAACCAAGGCGGTGAAACGAAAATTACCCTAGAAGGCTTTTTCAAACAGTATTCTCGATATCCTTTTACCCTGCGCGACTCTATTAGTTTGGGTAATTTGGGTGCTGATTTTGCGGTAACAGGAAACGAGCCTGTCAATGCGTCGGGAACTGGCAGGGCTTATGGCGCAGAATTCTTGTTTCAGCGCAGAAGTAAAAGTGGTTTATATGGCATTGTAAGCTACACCTTGGTTTGGTCTACTTTTGCCGATAAATTTGGCAAATTCATACCCAGCGCATGGGATAGCCGGCACACTCTCAGTTTGGTGGGAGGCATAAAGTTAAAAAAGAATTGGGAAGTGGGTGCAAAATGGCGTTATGTAACTGGCCGACCTTTTACACCAAATGATGCAGGCCGTTCATTGGTTAAGGCCAATTGGGATATAAAAGGACAAGCATTGCCAAATTATGGCCAACTGAACACTGGTAGACTCAGTAATTTCAACCAATTGGATTTGAGGGTGGATAAAGTTTGGTATTTAAAGCGTTTTTCTTTGAATTTGTATTTAGACATTCAGAATATATTAAACAGCCAATATACAGGACCTGCCACTTTAATTGCCGCCCAAGACAACAATGGCAATTTAATTACCGATTCAAACAATCCAAATGCGTACAAGGCTGATTATTTGATAAACACCTCAGGCACCGTTTTGCCAACGATTGGCATTATAATGGATTTTTAAATTCACAATTCATTTTATTTGGATGTAATTTGCAGCAATGCAGGTTCAATATATTCTCGAAATTTTAGGAACTGGTTTTTTTGCCGCTTCTGGGGCACTGGTAGCAAACAACCGATCTACCCCAGATTGGTTTGGGGCAACATTTATTAGCTTTATCACCGCTACTGGTGGCGGAAGTTTGAGGGATATGTTGTTGGGCTCCTATCCGCTTGCTTGGGTAAAGGATGTAAATTTCATTTATGCCGTGCTGATGGGTTTAATTCTAACCGGGTTGTTTTACAACCGAATTAAACATTGGAGAAAGATTTTTTTTGTCTTGGATTCTTTGGGCATTGCCATGTTTACCATTATTGGAACCCAAAAGGCCATGAGTATGCATGTATCTTTGCCCGTGGCAGCTATTTTAGGCATGTTTACGGCGGTCATGGGCGGAATATTGCGAGATGTGCTGAGCAATGAAGAACCGGTGATTTTTAAAAAGGAAATCTACGCAACGGCTTGCCTTCTCGGCGCCTTGTTGTACCAAGGCTTAGATTATTTAAATTGCCAAAGAAATTATTCCTATTTAATTGCTTTTGCTTTTATATTTATCGTACGTTGGATTGCAGAAAAGTACCATTTGAGTTTGCCGAGATTTGCAAAGGATCATAACAAAAACCAGGAATTGTGAAATAAAAAAAACCGCAAATCTTGCGGTTTTTTTTGTTAAAATATTTTGTATTAATAATCGTAGGTGAATCCGGTTTCGTGCGGATGAATACACATTATAGGGATGTTTTCGCTACGGTTTACCAATTGCTGCGTTAAAGTGCCAATCATAAAATCTGTAATTCCTTTTTCGGTATGTGTCATAGCCAAAATCAAATCGGCTTTCATATTGTCTGCGTAGGTAAGAACTTCTGTTGCAAAATTCTCTAACATTTTGTCTTCTATTTCGTTCGATACAAAATGCACCCCTGATTCAACCAAATCGTGTTCAACATGTTTTATCGTTGCAGAAATGCGGTTTTGGGTAAATTCATCGGAACTGCCTGTGTAAATTACGTGCACTTCAGAATCGAATTTTTTAGCGAGCAATTTAGCCCAGTCCACTTTCTGACGGCTTTCTAAGCTTAAGTCTATAGGCATCACTATTTTCTTATAACCCGCACGAACGGGTTGGCTTTTTACCACTACAACAGGTACTTTCGAGTATTGAATGGTTCTAGAAGAATTGCTGCCAATAACTTGCTCTAAACCACTGGCACCATGGCTGCCCATAATGATAGAGTCATAGTTTTCCGCATTGGATATTTCTGAAATGATTTTGTAAACCCTTCCACTTTCAATTCTGGTATTTACCGCTAGCTTATGTGTATCGCGAATTTCTCCAGCCAGTTTTTCCAAACGCGCTTCAATGGCTTCTCTTACCAGCCCGCTTTGAGACGAAGTAAACAATCCTGACAAAAAGTTTTCTTCGATTATGCTTAGGAGGGTAATTCCATTTTTGTAAGCTTTAGCAACCATAATTGCATGGCTAAGTGCATTGCCCGCCACATCTGAGAAATCGGTAGGCACTAGGATAAAGTTATTGGTTTCGCGTTCCATTTTTGTGAATTTCACTGCAAAGGTAATTTAATTTGGAGTAATTACTGTGATTTTGGACACAAATAGCTTGGGTTTGGTCCAATGAAAAAGGGCCGCCTATATTGGCGGCCCTTAGAATTTTAAGCGTTTCGCTTGGTTTTATTTTTGAATCATGAGGCGCGTGGTTCCAACGCCATCTGTATTGGTTACCCTTATTAAATAAACCCCATTCATCCATCCATCGGTGTTGATGGCAGTTGCATTGGTTAGGTTGCCTGATGTAATCATTCTGCCTTTCAAATCTAGCACTTCGTAGTTTGCATAACCCATTGTGGTTATTGTAAATGTGGTAGAAGCCGGGTTCGGATAAATATTCACAGGAACCGATACGCTGATGCCATTTGAACTGGCAGCGCTGCGGGTTTTCACAACCTTAATGGTAACACAATATTTAGTACTACAGGTTTTGTTTGCATCCCAAACCGTCAAGCAAATAGTGTAACTACCTGATGCTTTGTATGCGTGTTTGCCAGGAGAAACACCTGTTGCACTGCTACTGTCGCCAAAATCCCAACTGTAAATAGAAGCGCCTGAGCTCTTGTTTGTAAAATACATCACGCCAGCAGAATTAGTGCTATCAACAACAAAGTAAGCTTTGGCAGTGCAAGCGCAGGTAACAGTTACGGTTTTGCAAATTGTCGTGTCGCATTTGTTACAAGTATCGGTTACTTTATAACATATTTTGTAAGTTCCATTGGCAGGCATTGTGTATTCTACCACACGACCTGTTTTTGTAACAGATGCTCCACTGGTTCCGCCAGATATTGTGTATTCGTATTTTAAACAAGTTTTGCTGCTGGTTGCGCCTGTAAATGTATATAGGCATTTGTCATTGTTGGTGGTTATCGTAAAGTCTGTTCCTGACCAGTTGCAGCAGCCTGTAACCTTTACTTCTTTGCAAAGCGTAGTATCACAGCCAGTACATGTATCTACTAGTTTAATGCAAACAACATAATTGCCAGGCTTGCCAACTGTAAAGTCTCTATACGTTTTGCCATTGGATGTATAAGAACCGCCTGCTATTGAATAGTATTGCTTAATGCAAGGACCATTTGCAGTATTTAATCCTGCAGATATTACCAAGCATTTTGCACCTGCACTGAAGGTTGTATAATTTGGATATTTGGCTTTCCAATTGCATTTTTCAGCGCAGTTAACAATCATTGTGCGGCAAATTAAGGTATCGCACTTTCTGCAAGTATCTATCACTTTTAAACAAACTGTGTAAGATCCGTTTGTAGCATATTTATGGGTAACCGCTTTGCCAGAGGCATAAGTGCCATCACCAAAACTCCAACTGTATTTGTGGCAAGGGTTGGTATAGATTGTTCCGTTGCTGCCGGTAATTTTATAACCGTCGAAGCTGTAGTCTCTGCAAGTATTGGTTTGAGACCAACCTGTAGGCAAAATGCATTTTTCTTGGGAAGTAGGCACTACCACAGTTTTGCAAATTTTGGTTTTGCATTTTTCGTTTTTAGAATAGATAGTCAAACAAACAGTGTAAGTGCCAGGTTTTGTGTATGTGTGTGAAGGGTCAACACCGGTTCCTGATGTGCCGTCGCCGAATGACCAAACATAATAGTATCCGCCTGTGCTGATGCCTTTGAATTTGAAGGATCCTGCAGTTGTTCCTTTGGTCCAGCTAAAGTCGCCAGTTACGCGGCATGGCTCTACAATCACTATTGTTTTGCAAACTTTTACGGTGCATTTGCGGGTTTTGTCTGTGATTTTAACACAAACCTTATAGGTACCAGGTTTTTTGTAAACGTGGTAAAGGTCTTTGCCACTTCCTGTGGTGCCATCTCCAAAATCCCAGTCATAATAAGTTCCATTGTTGCTGCTACCGAAAAATTTAACAGTAGAACCGCTGGTATAGAATTGGTAATCGCCTTTTAAGTTGCAAGGTTCGCCGCATTTTACAACTACTTCTCTGCAAAACTCTTTTTTGCAGTAGTCGCCGGTATTTGGGTCTTTCCAAGAAACATACAAACAAACTTTGTATACACCATCTTTTACATAGGTGCGAGATGGGTCAACACCGGACCCGGTGCTACCATCGCCAAAATTCCAATAATATGTGGCTCCGCTTACCGTGCTTGCGGTAAATTTAACTTTACGGCAATCCGCTTTAAATCCAAATTCAGGTTTGAAATCGCAAGAACTGCAATTGACACCGATGGTTTTGTTAATAAATGTATCACAATTGTTACAAGTATCTTTTACAATCAATTTAACGTTGTAGGATCCGTTTGCTGGGAAGGTGTAAGTGCCAATTCGGCCAGGTGTTAATGTTGTGGTTGTATTGTTGTAAAATACATAGTATTGATATTTTAAGCAACCTGAAGATGAACTTTTACCTTCAAACGTAAAAGTTCTGCATTTGTTGGAATAAGAAAAATCCATACCCGCCCAATTGCATTTGGTTGTGCATGCAGTTACCACCACACTTTTACAGTAGGTAGTGTCCCATGTTTTACATTTACTCTTTAACTTCATACACACTTGATATGTGCCGGCTTTAGGAAATGTGTAAGTAAAAGTTGATCCAGTGTAATAAGTTCCGTTTACACTCCAATAAGCGGTAACGCAGGCGGTGTCAGAAGCTCGCTTGTCTGTTGTCCAAAAATTGGTAACCAAACACTTGGAACTGTACTCAAATCCTCCGTTGGAGTTTTGAGCTGTTGCTTTGTTGCTGAAGGACATGGCTGTCACCACGAAAAGACCCAGCATAATTTTGTATAGTTTTTTCATATTCGTAATTTTTAATAGTGTAGTTTGTAGGGTTTGACTGTGTTTTATGTAAATGGTTGCATTGTTTTTAATTTTTTATTAGAATTCCGCTTCCTATCCATTTCCCAGGTTGCTCAATTCTATATAAATAGCTACCCGCCAACATTTCAAATTGTGCAATGGATAACGATTCGGATTCGAGTTTTGCAGCACCAATGAATCTGCCGTCCATGGCAAATATTTGGATTGTGGCTCCTACGGCATTTGGCGAAAAATTCAGGACTTCGGAGCAAGGATTTGGAAAAACCTTTGTGTAAGGTTGGTTTTCAATTGTTTTAGTGCCTGTCATAGGTATTTTTGCTACCACAGTATTTGTCAATACGGGTGTTTCATAATCCATATAGATGGAGGCTCGATTGCGCAAACTGGCTCCCGATGGAATTAGGGTAGGACTCAAGCCTACACGGAAACTTATGAAACCAGATGCACTGCTTACTTCGGCATTCCCACTAGGATTTGGTGGCAAATATATGTTGTTGAATGTGTAAATGACAATCACTTTATTTGCCAAATAAGGGGATATATACACTTGTCGTGTAAACGCATGGCTTGCCCCTAATTCTTGGATATAGGTAACATAATCTGGGGTTGAAATGGTGTCCTTAACCACAACTGTATTGGTGGTGTCTTTGCCAAAATTCGAAAAACGTATGGTATAATCAATTTTGCCAAGTGAAGGATTTAGCCAAGCAAAAGAATCGCCATTTGCCACAGAAGGATTTTGCAATTTTAAAAAGGGTGCTACGCCTTGAATAACCGTTTGCTGCAAACTGTCGGTATTGTTGGCTGTATTGTCATCGGCAACACCAGAAAAGTTTGTGTTGAATTGCACGCTTTGCCCTGTAGCATAATTTGCCGATGGAACCGTTAGTTTTATGATAAAGGATTTTTCTTCGCCCGCATTTATTTTTTGGTCGTTCCATGTTACGCTGCTGGTATTGGTGACATTGTGTGCAGGGAATGTTTTAATGTCTTTTACTTTGTTGAAATTCAAATTCAATTTTGGAACCGTTACATCTACCAAACCTTGATTACTCAATGTTAAAACATAGATTTCGCTGGTATCTTTGCGGGTTATCCAGCCTGTTGCAGCAGTCATTCTAACTGTAACATCGGTGTAGTTGTTCTTTTTGTATTTTAAGGGAAAATCAACGACCCTTTCTTTGGCTGTGTCGCCTTTAAAAAAGTAGGACGCATTGGATGTCAATTCCCCTTGACTCTCTATAACTACTTTGTATTGAATGGGTTGTGTTGTATATGAAAAAGAAAATAAGCCCAAGGCATTGGATTGGAGAATGTTGTTGAGTCCAGCGTTGCTGAAGACACGGACGCTTCTTTTCGGTATTAATTTATCTCCTGCGGTAAAAGTACCAGATCCGTCTAAATCTGCAAAAACCCGGCCTACAAATCGCTGATAGTTGGACACAATTCTACCAAAACTAAATTCATATTGTATGGCTTTGAAGTTTCCTCCTATATAAATATCTCCATTGTAAACATCCGCCCCGCTAATGGTGCCAAATTTAGAATATATGGCGCCAAGGGGTACGATTTCTGAAAATGCAAATAAGCCGAGAGTGGGTGATGATTGGCCAGTGGGTTTAACATATCCTTGTAGGTATAGCATACTGCCAAACGTGAAGAAATTATTCACTTGATATACATTTTGAATTCCTTTGATTCGGGTAAGGTTGCCGTTAATTGCAAAAACACCATAACCCGTGGTTGAAGTATCTTGCAAGGCCATGGCATATAATTTTCCACCAATAAACCGCATTTTGGCTATAGAAATAAGGCTTTTGGCTATTGTATATTCAACAGGCTTGCTGGTATCATTGGTTTTAAATTTGGCCAAACCTTTGATGGATTGACCCGCTATTTTTCTAAAATAGCCACCTACGTACAAAATCTTATTCGTTGTATCCAATTCAATGGAATTAACCGTACTATCTGCACCATTGTTTTTTTCAAATAGTATGCGAAAAAGTGCCAAGTTGTTGACTTGGATTTTGGCGATATTTAAATATTCGCCACCAACTGTAGGGGAAACAATCTTCGTAAAATTGCCACCTACGTAAAGAAAATCTGCACCCATAGTAAGGGAGTTTACAACTGCTTTTTCATTGGGTTTGCTAAATTCATAATCGGCTTTCCAGGCAGTTGCGCCAGAAGGTTTGTCATAAAATAAAATACAATTTTTACTGCTATTGTACATTTTAAAATTGCCGGCGATGACAATTTTATTCCCAAAAAATTCAATGTCTTTGAAATCAATAGAGGTGCTGCCTTTTTGCAAAGCAACAGAAATGACTGGAAATTCTCGCTGCCAAATTTTGCCCTTTTTAATGGCCAATGTATAATTTCTGTAAGTGCCCTTATCTGCTAAAAATTGAATAACGCAAAGTTGATTGCCCCTGGTTTTAATTAGTTGAACATCTTGTGTAAACGGAATGTCTTCCGGCGCCAATATTTGCGCATAGGCTTGACTGCCAACAAGCCCAAAAATAGCACAAATTCCTAGAATTATTTGTTTTATCCCTCCCATTAGAATTTTACTCCCATTCTGATATTTAATCCGTAGTTAAATGTATGTTGTTGCAAAGGTACCCCGTTTTTGTACACTGGGGTATAGTAATAGCGGGTTTGCAGTTGCAATCCAAAATTTATAATGCCCATTTGTTTCTCTATGCCTGCTTGTATGCTATTGCCAAACCTAAAATGCTTTGTAAAAGCGCTGGCAGAGCCTGTGGTATTCAATGTTTTTGAGTCAATCCCGTATTGATATGGGCTGGAATAACCTACGTTTCCAAACGCATACGGATTTACAAAATCCCCTGTGCTACCCACCAAATAACCTGGGTTTAAAGTTGCCCCTAAGGTTAGGCTCCAATTCTTGCCAATGGCAAATCGTTGTGTAAAGTACAATGGCAATTCTATCCATTGGCGGTTAGGCAAATGGTGTAAAACAACCATTGAATCTCTGGTTTTTTGAATCAACCACATTGTGTCGTTTTGCAAAGTGATATAAGGCAACAATTTGGTTGGAATTTTTATATAAATGGTATCGTCGGATTTTGTTTGGTAAGCGCCGGTTTCGAAAGCAAAGCCTGCACCCACACTGGTGGAACGGAAACGGAAGCCCGCGCCAGTTTCAAAGCGCACATTTATTTGTGTATGCTGGATGTTTGGCATTTGCACGCCACCCCACTCTGCGCCACCTGCTTTGGATTTTGCCTTGTTTTTATCGATATTCGTTTGAAGGCCAGCATACCATTCCCATCCTAAGTTGGTTTTTGGTATTTTCAAATCCAAAGGATGTTTGCCCAAATTGGGGAAATTAAAAGGTTTATATCGGATGCCAAACGGTGTATTCAACAGAAGTGTGTTAATGTCAAATGCAGGTTCGTTGATCTCTACCGTTATGGGTACCAATGGATATCGAACTACAGTTACGGGTATGGCCGCAGGATTTGGATTGTTAATTACAACAACCGGTTCAGAAATCCTGGGCTGGATTTTCTCCGCTTTCCCGCTAGCAGAAGGCTTCACCCCGTTAGCGACAATGCCGGCCT
>Ga0209181_10001301_pt1 | contig 44266 bp, 46 predicted proteins | sample MAT05_FD_187208 | JGI IMG/M metagenome (GOLD analysis project Ga0209181, IMG submission 187208) | Freshwater microbial communities from Lake Fryxell liftoff mats and glacier meltwater in Antarctica - MAT-05 (SPAdes) (version 2) | ecosystem: Environmental > Aquatic > Freshwater > Ice > Liftoff... | reverse complement strand
CGGAACCGCCACCCACGCCACCGCCGGAACCGCCACCCACGCCACCGCCGGAACCGCCACCCACGCCGCCGCCGGAACCGCCACCTCCGCCCGACCCGCTGCCGCCGCCCGCGGCGATCGAGCAGTCACTACAGATGGCGTTCTTCCGCAGCTCGTCCCAGTTCTCACAGGAGAAGACGCCGAGGCAGCAGAGCAAGAAGATCGCTCGTTTCAGAACGAACCTCCGACGACAGCGGCACCACCTGCAGGCAGCGGGACGAGGGCCACCGACACCTCGCCCGGCGCAGGCGCAGCGATCCAGAGGATGCTGGCCGCAATCGCTGCTCCGCCTGCGATCATCAGCACAGCGCCGGTGACCTCGAGCGTCTGACCCGTAGAAGCCACTGCGGCGATCTGCGAACCGTCGAGCGGCTCGCTGCGAAGCCGCGTGGCGAAGGACTTCGACACACCGAACGAGATGCCGCCGCCGACGAGCAGCGCTGCCCCCGCGATGCCCGGCACCCAACGGATTGCGCTGGAAGACTTCTGGGCCGCGGGAGCCGTCTCGAGCTTGAAAGCGATGCGCACGGTGCGGCCGAGCTCCACGGCTTGCGCATCGAGCCAGTCTTGCAGCGCGTCGACGTCTTTGGCGCGGGTGGTCGCGGCGGCAATCTGCGAGCCGTCGGTGGCCCTGATGACGCGCAGGGTCGCCGAGATGGTCGAGCCCGACTGCGCAAAGGTGGCCGAGAGAATGGCGTCGACGCCCAGCGCGCCGGCGAGCTCGGCGAGGCAGCTGTTCTGACCGTCGCTGCAGCCCAGCAGCTCTTTCTGCCTCTCGATGCCGAGCACCTGCGCGATGTCTTTGCTCGAAACCACCTTCAGACGCGCGTCTTCACCGAGGAGCGTCACGAAGCGATCGGCCCACGCTTCGGCAAGGCCCTGATCCATGCCCACCGCCGTGAATCCTGGCACCGCCACCTTCGCCGGAGCGGCAGCCACCATCACCGCCGCGATCATCTCGAGCATTGGGTTCAAACCTATCAGTCGAACAGCCCATGCCCGTCGCCGAAGATGCGCTTCGGGAAGCCGCAGATTGCCCGCGCGGCCATTGCTCCCGAGATGATCGCGCCTTCCATGCAGCCCGCGTTGAGGCCGCACTGCGTGTAGTCGCCGACCAGGTAGAAGTCGACGTAGCCCGTGTTGTCCGGGTCGAGGCGGAAGCGGCTGCTGTCTGTCACCGAGAGCACGTACCTTTCCGACGGCTCATAGTTCGCGCGCCACCACTGGCTCTCGAAGCGCGCGGGGCCGACGGCGCCGGTCGGGTCGACGAGCAGCTCCCACTTGAAAATCTTCCGGCCCGTCACCGGGTCGAGCGTGAAGGCCGCGGGCCACAGATACTGCAGCTTCTCGTTCACGAAGCTCAGCGCCTCGGCGCGCGCAAGGGCTTCCTGCCGGGCGGGGTAGCCGTAGTCGGTGCGGGGCGGGTAGTTCCAGTCGCTCTCGGTCATCGAGCCGCAGAAGTAGCCGACGGTCTTCGGCTCGTGGCCGGCGGGCCAGTTCTCGTAGGGCAGGGTGATTGACAGGTCGGCCCAGGTGTCCAGCGGCTCGCCGAAGGTCGACAGCAGCGACTCGCCATAACGCCAGCCCAGCGACGCGAGGTCCTGGTTGAGCCACAGCTGAAACGCCTGGGTGCGGTTCGTCTGCAGCTTCGACAACATCCGCTGCCACATGCCGCTTCGCGCGGTGAGCTTCTTCGCGACGTAGTGCAGCGGGTCAAGCGACAGGCCGCAGATGACCAGGTCGTAGTCGACGCCCTTCTTCAGCACGCGCGGGGTCCCCGTCCACGGCGAGAAGTACGACTCGAGATCGATTTTGTCGGCGATGAGCTGCGGGCCTTCGACCAGCTGGTCGTACTGCGGCAGGTGCGGCCAGCAGGGCAGCCCCTTCACGTCGACCAGCGGCGCGTAGTCGCCCGCCTTCAGCGTCGCTTGCCGGTTGAAGTGAATCTCGGTGACCTCGTTGGGCCCGACGGGCGGGCACACCAGGTCGGTGACCTCGTGGAAGAACTCGAACTTCACGCCGCGGCGCACGAGCAGCTCGTACAGCGGAGCGAACACCGTGTCGCCCGTGCCCGCCGCGAACCGCCAGGTCACCGAGCCTTTGTACATGAGGAACATCCGCACGGCGCCGCGCAGCACGGTGCCCGCTTCCATGTCGGCGTTGTTGGTCCAGTGAAAGAGCGCAAAGGAAGAGTCGTAGGCCGACTGGATGAGGCACGACTCGAGCAGCTCCTGCGACGCGCCGTGCTTCTTCACCCAGTCGACGAAGTTCTGGTCGTTGATGGAGTCCGGGCCGCGGTCGATGATGTCGTCGGCCAGCACGCCGATGAGCAGCGTGGCGATCGCGTCGATCGTGATCCACGTGCGGTAGGCCTTCAAGTCGGTCTTCACCTTGTTGCCGAGGAAGACGCGAATCAGCTTCAGCGCGAGGCGAATCAACGGAACAACGATGGGTGCCAGCCACGCGCGGCTCTGTTCCGGGTGCTTGCGGTGGTCGGCGACCTTCCGCATCACGGAAATCGCGTTGTCGAAGGCGACGGCGATCGACTTGAGCGCCGCGGTGCGGGCGAGCGTGAAGGGCAACCGCATCGCCTTCTCGAAGATGTTGTCGTCGAGATCGCCGACGTACGATTCCCACAGTTCCCACAACAGCTGCAGCACTTCGACGACGTAGTCCCATGGCGGCGGGACGTCGGTGCCTTCGCCGGGAACCGAAGGGTTCTTCGGCAGCGGCAGGTTCCACGATTCCCACTTGCCGTTGAACTGCTGCTGCATCGTGAAGAAGTTGTGCGGCAAGAACGCCTGCTCGAAGGTGGAGATCGGCACCTCGGGCCCGCGACCGAGCTCGTCGTAGACGGCGCGCATCATCCGGAAAGACGTGTCGTAGAACCCGAACCAGAGGTGAAGGCCGTGTTCCTCGATGCGGTTGCCTTGCGTCGGGTCGCGGCCGGTCGCTCCCTTGCCGCCCAGGCGCCAGCCCAGTTGGTAGATGGTGATGTCGTACTTGTCTTGCCACCCGGGGACGCTGGTGATCTGAAAGACGGATGAGAGCGATGACGCGCCTCCCCCGAGGACAGCGATTCTCTGTTTCATCGGCATGGCTGGCGAACATATCGTTGCGCCTCAAGGGGTGAGCGCCATGATTTTGATTTTTGCGGCTGTGCTGGTCGGGGTCGGAGCGTTGTTGATCTGGCGGGGAACCGTCGCGAAGAACAAGACGAAGGCGATCACCGACACGAAGACCTCGCAGGTCAGCCGCATCGTGCCCGGGCTCGTCGAGGTCAAAGGCACCGTGCGCTGCGCTGGGCCGCACGTCGTCAGCCCGATGACGAAAGCGAGGTGCGTGCTCTTTCACTTCCACGTCGAAGAGTGGAGGCAGCACGGCAAGTCGGGCTCGTGGCGCACCGTCATCAACGACACCAAGGACGCCGGCTGCGTACTCACCGATGGCAGCGGCGACGTGCGACTCAACCTGCTCGAGGCCGAGCTGCTGCTGAAGCCCGACACGCACGCAAAGTCAGGCACGTTCAACGACGCGTCGCCGGAAGTGGAAGCCGCGCTGGCGAGCTACGGCCGTTCGTCGCAGGGGTTCATCTTCAACAAGGGCATGAAGTACACCGAGACGGTGCTTCACGAGGGCGATCTCATCTACGCGCTCGGCACCGCCACCAGCCACCCGCAGGGCGGCTACCAGCTCAGCAAAGGAAACGACCTCTTCATCGTGTCGGACAAGACAGAGGAAGAGATCGTCGCCCACTTCAACAAGTCGGGAATCTTGAGCTTCGTCCTCGGGGGGCTCCTGGCGGTGGGCGGGCTGGCCCTCGCGATCGTCCCGATGCTCAACCGTTACTAAGAACGACGCAGGTCGCGCTGCAGCTTCTCGGCGGTCTTCAGCTGCGACTTGAAGAGCTTCAGCGCCGAGTCGACCACGCGGGTCAGGCCGCGGTCACCCTTGTCGCGCGCCGCTTCGAGCATTGAGATCTTGTTCTTCGCGCCTTCGATCGTCATCGCCAGGTACTCGAGGTCCCAGGCGGCGCCGGTGAGCGACGTCAGGCGAGCCCTGAGGTTCTCCATGTCCTGCTGTCCGGCGACCCGCTCGGCCGGGCTCGCGGCCGGATCCGCCGCGGGGTCGGCCTTCAGCTCGACGGCGTTCGTCGCGGTGCGCGTGTCACCCGCGGTGCCCATCTGCATCGTCGGCGAGCCCTGCACGTTCGAGCCGGGCTTGCCCTTCACCATGGCGTCGACGGGCTTCGGCGCGTCGCCGGCCGTGGTCAGCATCACGCTGCGCTCTTTCGCGAGCGCCATCACCGACTGATCCAGCGACTGGAAGTCCTTCGTCTGCTGCCGCGCGAACTGCCTCACGCTTTCGGTGCTGGCCGAGCCCTGCGCGAGGGACGCCTTTTCGATGTGGCGCTGGCTGACGTCGTGGAGCTCGTGAATGATTTCGCTGGGGGTCTTCGACGCCAGGTCGTTCGCGAGGACGACGGTGGGCAGCAGCAGGGCGGCGGCAAGCAGGGTCTTCATGGGCGCTCTCCTCGAGGTGATTTTGAAGAGAAGAACTGCATTCACCGTGCCCCGTCGCTGCCCCGGAGCGACGCCTCGCGCACTGGGGCACTTCGCCTCAAGGCGGGCAAACGTACGCGCCATAGGCGTGCAAGCCCTGGCCACCGTCGAACACCGCGCTCAGCAGATAGCCGCCGCGAACGGACGGCGCGATGTCGAGGCGTGACGGACGCGAGGGCAGCTCGAGCAACGCGGCCGGCGGCGCGCCCTGCACCTGGCCCATCCACACTGTCGAGTCTTTGGTTCCGTGCGCGTGGATCCAAAACACAGTCGCGCGTGCGAACGAGGGCACGGCACGCGCGTAGCTGACGGTGCCGGCATCGGCTTCCCAGAACGGCATGAAGCCTTGCGAGGGAAAGAGGTTCTGCGCCGCGAACAGCGATTGGGCGGCGGGGCAGACGGCGATCGAACCCGCATCGGCCTGCGTGTTGTCGGCAGAGACTGAGCAGCGGGACGCATCGCCAGGCGTGAACAGCAGCTCTTCCGCGTCGAGGTTGAGCGCGTCGTCGTAGCGCGACAGCTGCAGCACCGCGGGGCCTCGCGCGGAAGGAATGATGAACTGGGAGGTGCCCGTCGCCGCCTCATTGCCAAAGAGGATCGCGCCCGCGTCGAGCGGGCGATCGACCGACACGGTGCCGTTGAACTGAATCACCTGTGCGCGGCTGGGAGTGATGGCCAGCATCACGCTGCGATCGTTGCTCGCGCGCAGCGAGCCGAAGGGCTGCAGCGGCGCTGGAACCTCGAAATCCAGAAGCCCACCATCGGGCCCCGTCGCGTAGGTGCCGTCGAGGTTCAGCCGACGGACGTACGCGCTCGCGTTCAGCGGCACGAAGAGCTGGTTCAGGTAGTTGCCGAACACGACAGCGGTCGAGGCAGTCGCCGCTGCATTTCTGGAAATCGGGAACACCTCACTCGTCGGCCGCAGCTGCTCGTCGAAGATGCGCGCGTTGCCGCCGGTGGCGACGTACCAGGCGCCGGCGAGGCTCACTGCGTAAGGGGCGTCGTCCCCGATGGGCCGCCACTGCGAGACGTCGGCGACGCCGCTGCAGTCGTTGTCGACGCCGTCGCACAGCGACTCGAACTCTTCGTACTTGCCGCCGTACTCGGCGTGGCAGGCGGGGAAGGCGCCGGCGACGCACTTCCCGCGCGCGCCCTGGCAGGTGCCGAGCTGCAGCGGGCACAGCGCAAGCAACGGGCCGCCGTCGGGGTAGAGGTCGATGGTGCCGTCGCAGTCGTTGTCGATGCCGTCGCACCGCTCGGCGCTGCAGGTGGGGCCCGCGTCGAACCCCGCATCCTCGAAGCCTGCGTCGACTCGCATGCCCGCGTCGACGCCCGAAGGCGGGCTGCAACTGCAGACGACGAGAAGGGCGACGAGGGAACAGCGCATGGAGAGCGCCTCTTACTAGAGTGCGTCGGGATCCCACTCGTCGAGCGCGCGCTTCTTCTTCTCGTCCTTCTTCGGCGGCTCCTCGCGCTTCTTCTCTTCTTTCTTCGGCGGAGGAGGGGCCGCCGGCTCGGCAACGGGCTCTTCTTTTTTCACGGGAACGGGAGGAGGAGGGGCCTTGTCCGCTTCCGTCTTCACAGACGAGCGGGTCGACTTCGGCGTCTCTTCCTGACGCAGCGGTTCGGGCTCGGGTTCTTTCTTCTTCGACACCGAGGGCTCAGGGGTGGGCGTCGCCGAGTCGCGCAGCTCTTCGTCATGCCGGTCGACCTTCTTCGGCTCGGGCTTCTTCTGCGCGGTCTTCGTCGGCAGCCCGTCGGAGTCGACGTCGCGCGAAGAGGGCGCTCCGGAAATGGAGCCTTCGTCGAGGTTGTTCCGCTTTGTCTCGAAGAAGGTCTCGCGGCAGTCGCGCTCGACGCTGCTGCACTTGTTGATGCAGGGGTTGAGCTTTGCCCGCATCGACATCTTGGTGTTGCCGCCGAAGCGAATCGCACAGTCCTCTTTGCACTCGGCGTAGTTGTCGTCGCAGTCGACGGGCGCGATCGGCCGGTTCTGGCCAATGGCGAACGAGGCCCACAAGACACTGGCGCACACGAGAATTCGGCTCACGGTTCACAGCCTAGAACAGGTCTTGCTCTGACGTGTTCCATGCCCCTCTCGTTCCCCGTTTTGAGTCTCGTCGCCCTCGGTTTCGTCTCTGCCGCGCCACGCATGCCCGCTTTCCGTTCAGGCGATGTGGTGCTTCAGACCTCACGCTCGGCGATGTCGCTGCCGATTCGCGAGGCCACCCACAGCCGGTGGAGCCACACCGGAATCATCGAGGTGGCAGACGACGGCGTCTTCGTGCTCGAGGCGATTGCGCCCGTGTCCCGCACGCCCTTCGCGAAATGGAAGGCGCGCGGCGAGGGCGGGGTGGTGAAGGTGCTGCGGCTCAAAGAAATGGATCCAAAGGGCGCCGCGGCGGCGCTGGCGTACGCGAAGGCGCTGGTGGGAAAGCCGTACGACTTGCGGTTCGGGTGGGGCGACGATGCGCTGTACTGCAGTGAGTTGGTCGTCAAGGCGATCGAGTCGGGCACTGGGGTGCGGGTCGGCCATTTCGATCGGCTCGACGCGCTGGACCTCTCGAAGGCGTCGCTCGCGCTGGCTGCGAAGCTGGCCGTGCCGCTGTCCACCGAGGTGGTGACGCCGGCGGCGCTGGATCAAGACGGAAAGTTCGAAGTCGTTCAGTGAACGGCGAAGCCCGACACCGGCGCGAGGCAGATGGGCTCGGTGAACGCGTTGCGCTGCTTCGACAGGTGCTTGGCCAGCTCGAGCGTGCTGTGGGTGATCGAGCTCGGCACGAGCACCTGCACCCGCCAGTTCCACGCGTCGTCGTCGGTGCTCAGGTCGCAGGACGTCTCGACGAAGCCGAGGTCTTCGCCGATGCGGCCGACCCTTTCCATCGCCAGCCGCAGCGTGTGGACGACGCCTTCCATCGCTTCGACCGCGACGTGGAACTCGGGGCAGTCGGGGTGGCCGATGCCCTGAATCACCAGGCAGCGCGGAGTCGGCGCCGGCTTCGGCAACAGAGTCAGCGTGGGCTTGTGGCTGACCTGCACCTTCCTGCCCTTCGCTGCGCTGGTGTGGATTCGAGACATGCCAGTGGCTTGTGCAAGCGGTTCGCCAGCCTCGGCCACCCTTTTCAAGCCCGGGGAAAGCCGCGAACGGAGAGGCGTTTTGCGACCGCTTTGCCGTCCCTGTCCCACGGCCGCGAAGAAGTGGTAGCTGGGCGCACATGCCTGAGCTCCCGGAAGTCGAGATTGCTCGCCGCACCCTCGTGCGTTGGTTCAAAGGCCACGAGGTGCGTCGCGCCGAAAGCACCAAGACCCGCATCTTCCGCGGCGCGAAGCCCAAAGCCTTCGAGGCGATTTCAGGCCCGATGACGAAGGCAGAACGGAAGGGAAAGTACCTGCTGCTGTCGTTCGGCACCCAGGGGGTCCTCGCGCACCTGGGGATGACCGGGAAGTTCGTCAAGCGGCCGAAGGGCGAGGAGGTGCTGTACAGCCGCGCCCGCTTCGAGCTCGACACCGGCGACGTCATTCACTTCCGCGACCCGCGCATGTTCGGGCGCATCGAGCCGGTGCCTTCGGCCGAGCTCTGGAAGCTGAAGACGATCGAAGAGCTCGGCATCGACCCGCTGACCGAGGGCCTCGACGCGGCAGCGCTGAAGGGCGCCGTCGGCAAGAGCAAGCAGGAGCTGAAGGTCGCGCTGATGGACCAGGGCCGCATCACGGGCCTGGGCAACATCCACGCGACCGAGGCGATGTACCGCGCGAAGCTTCACCCGAGCTGCGCGCCGATGACGCTCACCGACGACGAGTGGTCGCGCCTCACCGCTGCGATTCACGCCGCGATTCAGTTCGGCCTCGACGAGCAGGAAGGCGACGACGAGATTCAGTACGTCGAAGAGCCCGGCAGCGAGAACCCGTTTCTGGTCTACGGCCGCGAAGGCGAAGAGTGCGGCAACTGCAACGCCGTCATCGTTCGCACTGAGCACGGCGGCCGGTCGTCCTTCTTCTGCCCCGAGTGCCAACCAAATCCGGGCGGCACCGAAGACAAGAAGTACGCGAAGGTGCTCAGGCAGATCGAGAAGGATTTCGCGCTGGCCCGCCCTCGCATCAAGAAAATCGAAGCCAAGGCGCTGGCGAAGCTGAAGAAGTCCGCGAAGAAACGGCCAGCGGCCGCGAGCTCCGTACCTCTCGAAAAGAGTCGAAAGACGAGAGTCCGGCTTGTCCGCCCAGAGCCCGCAACGAAGGGGAAGAAGAAATGAGCCAGGTGAAAGCGAAGGGCCTCGACCATGTGGCGATCGCAGTGAAGGACCTCGACAAGGCGATCGCCTTTTACCAGCAGGCGTTCGGCCTCGAGCTGGCGGAGATCGAAGAGGTGAAGGAACAGAAGGTGCGGACGGCGATCTTCGGGCACGGCCTGGGGCGGATCGAGCTGATCTGCCCCACCGAGCCCGGCACCTCGGTGGCGAAGTTCCTCGAGAAGCGCGGCGAAGGCCTTCACCACATCTGCATCGAGGTCGCTGACATCGAGGCGTCGCTGGCCGAGCTGAAGAAGCAGGGCGCGCCGCTGATCGACGACACGCCCAAGTTGGGCGCCGGCGGAGCGAAGATTGCGTTCATCCACCCGAAGGGCACCCACGGGGTGCTCACCGAGCTGCGGCAGGGCCCTTCGAAGTCCTGAAATCGACCCTGTGGCCAACCGTAGGTGCGGCGTGCTTTTCCCTTGGACGCCGCTGCGACCCGGTGGCAGAACCCGCCGCCTCATGGCCCCCTCGAATCGACTCCTGATCGCAGCGCTTTTCCTGCTGAGCGCGCGCGCGTCTTTCGCCCAGTCTGAAGATGGGGGAATGGCCGCGGCGACGGTGACGCCGGCCCCGACGGCCTCCAGTGACGTCGAGGGTTTGCGCCGCGAGCTCGAGGCCACCCGCAAAGAGCTCAAAGAGATGCGCGAAGAGGTCCGCGCCCAGCTCGCCACCCAGTCGGTCGCCCAAGGCTGGAGCGAAGACTTCGTCGAAGAGAAGCGCAAGCTCGAGGTCTTCGTGCCCGACGGGTACTTCCGGGTGCGCCCCGAGCTGTTCAACAAGTTCGACCTCGGCCGCAACCCCGACCCCTCGGGCTACACGACCTTTCCGATTCCTCCGTCGACGAAGCCGAACGCGGTGAAAGAACGCACCATCGCCGGCGCGAACATGCGGTTCCGCTTCGAGCCGACCTTCAACATCTCGGAAGAGGTCCGCATCCGGATGCAGGTCGACGCGCTCGACAACGTCATCCTCGGCGCCACGCCCGACTACGCCTTCTCGCGCGACCCGAACCACGTCTACTCGCGCGACAACTTCGCCTTCCTCTCTGAGTCGCAGCTTCCTCCGCGCTCGGGCATCAACGCGCTCACCGACTCGATCGCCGTGAAGCGGGTCTGGGGCGAGATCTCGACCCCTGTGGGCCTCTTGCGCTTCGGTCGCATGGGCTCGCAGTGGGGCCTGGGCATGCTTCACAACGACGGCACCTGCCTCGACTGTGATTGGGGCGACACGGTCGACCGCGTGATGTTCGTCGCCGAGCCGCTGGCCGGCTTCTACGTGACGCCGATGTTCGACTTCAACGCCGAGGGGCCGACGTCGTACCGCGATCCCAACGGCGGTCAGCCGTTCGACCTGAGCAACTCGGACGACGCGCACAGCATCGTGCTGGCGATCGCGCGCCGCGACACCGAGAGCCAGGCCAAGGCGCGGCTCGAGGCGGGGCAGACGCTCTTTAACTACGGCGCCCACGTGACATACCGCTGGCAGCGCAACGACTCGGCCGACTACTACGGCGCTCCGTTCACCAACGAGTCGGTGAACTCGCCCATCGGCAACAACAGCAAGGGCGGCAACGCGGGCTACGTGCTGCGCCAGGCACAGATGGTGATGCCGGACATCTGGCTGAAGTTCGAACGCGACCTGGTGCGCATCGAACTCGAGGTCGGCGCCGTCATCGGCAACATCGCGAACATCGCTCCGTCGGAGACCGACGTGAACCTGCGCAAGGGCATCGGCCTGCTGCAGTTTGGCGGGGTGCTGCAGGGCGAAGTGCGGCTGCTCGACTCGGCGCTGAAGATTCAGCTCGAGCTCGGCTTCGCGTCGGGTGACAAGGCGCCCGGCTTCGGCAACTACCCGCGCCGCAAGGCGGTGGGCCTCGACAACACGCCAGTCAACGGTGACCTCGATGGCCAGCAGTACGCCTGCTACAGCAACGGCACGTGCACCGACACCACGGTGCGGAACTTCCGGTTCAACCGCGACTACCGCGTCGACATGATCCTCTTCCGCGAGATTCTGGGCGGCGTGACGGACGCGTTCTACGTGAAGCCGACGGTCAGCTACCGCATCGCCGATGGGTTCAACGCTTTCGGCTCGGTCATCTACTCGCGCGCCATCTACGCGGAGTCGACGCCGTCGGCTCTGCGCCGTGCAGACGGCACGGTCGTCGGCGACGCGAACCTGGGCTTCGAAATCAACCTGGGCGCCCGCTACGAGACGGAAGACGGGTTCTTTGGTGAGCTTCGGTGGGGCATCTTGTTCCCGCTGGGTGGCTTCGGAGACCAACGCCCGAACGCGGCGCAGAACCTCGACTCGGCCCAGGCGCTGCGCGGCACCGTCGGGATCAAGTTCTGAGATTGTTGGGCCTGCTGGTGCTGCTCGCCAGCTGTGGGATCAAGGCACCGCCGCGCTCGCCGCTTCCTCTTTCAGGACAGGACGACGACGTCCGTTCAGCCCGAGAGCAGTCGAGCGATGGGCCGGCTCAGTTTGCCGATGCCGGTTGCTGCGCCGTCGCGCCCTAGAAAGTTCCCGACACGCCGACGAGGCCGCCCTGCTCTGACGGCACGGCGTACAGCGAGACGCTGTTCGAGCCAGACATGAAGACGAGCATCGCGCTGCCGGCGACTGCGGCCGCGGCGCCGACGCCAATCAACGCGAAGCCGATCGTCTGAAACGAGCCGCCATCGTTCACCAGCTGTTGTTCGGTGGTGGGGTTCAGCGCGGGACCCTTCGGGTCGACGAGCTGGTCGTGATTGCCTTTGGCGAGGAAGAGGCAGGCCGCGCCGCCGCCAGCGATGGCGACGCCAGCCGCGAGGGGAATGAGGCCGAGCTTCGAGCCCCCGCTGCTGCGGGTGCGCGCGACGGGCTTGCGGACTTCGATCGCGGGCGTGGAGGCGACCGGGCTGGCAGCGGCCGGCGTCTCGAGCATCACCGAGAAGGGGACGGCCGGGATGATGTCGATCTCGCGGCTCACCGTCTGGCCGCTGGGGGTGATCGCCTCGACCTTGTGCTTGCCCGCGCCGGCGCGCGTCTTCAGCGGAGCGGGGCCCAGCTCCACATCGTCCAGCTTGATGTTCGCCGTCCCGTTGCTGACCGTGATCGAGAGCTCGCTCATGATCTGCCCGCGGGCGCTGTTCATCGCCGTCACCGCGTCCGGACTCGCCGTCGCGGGATCCAGGCTGACCGTCGGATCCGCCGCGAGCGCGGCCGAGAACGCGACAGTCGCGTCATCCACCCGCTGCAGCGCGACCAATGTCTCGCCGCGCATCAGATGCAGCTTCGCGACCAACGGCGCCTTGTTGCCCGCCTTCTTCAGCGCGGCGTCCAGCACCGCCAGCGCCTTGTCGAAGTCGGCTTCGGCCATCGCGCTGTTCGCCGCGGCGACCGGGTCGGACTTCGGGGCAGCGGTCACCGCGAAGGAGAACAGCGCCACGATTAGAAAGGCTGCGCGCATCATCGTCCTCACTGCGGCTCGAGCTTCAGCGGCAACTTCTTCACTTCGCCCGGCGCCAACGTGACCTCGAGATCGATCGGCTTGAAGCCCGGCCGTTCGAGGTGAAGCTTGTGCTTCGCGGGGTCGAGCTTCACCTTCTTCGGGGTGGCTCCCTGCCGCATTCCGTTGACGTCCAGCCACGCCCAGCTGGGCGCGCCGTCGACCGTCACCGTCACCAGCACTTCCGCTGGGCCCGTCGCCCCCTGCGAGACCTTCGTCCTGGTGCGCTCGGGCTTCGGCTCGGCGACCTTGGTGGGCTTCGTCTCGGCCACTGGCTTCGTCTCAGCGACCGGCGCTGTCTCGGCGACCTTCGTGGGCTTTGGCTCGGGGTCGGTGACTGGCGGCGGTGCGACCTCCGCGGCGGGGGCGCGATTCTCGGGCAGCTCGATTTCCTCGTACGAGTTCACGTGCGCGGGGGGCGGCGCCTTCTCGCCGCTGAAGGCGAAAGCGAGCCCTGCGCCGACGAGAAGCACCGCGCCGATCGCGGCGCCGATGATGGGCCCCTTCGACTTTGGCACCACGAGAGCGACTTCCTCGTCGGCGGCCGGCTGAACCGTGGTGGCGTCGCGCGGCGGCGTGCTGGGCCGCACCGGGGCCGGCGTCGCGCGCTGCCGCACCCGCGACTTCGATTCGGCGCTGCGTTCGTTGCCCGAGCCGGACTTCGCGGCGGCTTCGAGCGCGGCCATCAGCTCGCCCGCCGACTGGAACCTGTCGTCCGCCTTCTTCGCCAGCGCCCGCTGCGTCACCGCGTTGATCGCGCGAGGAAGGTCCGTGTCTACCGTCGGATCCGGCACGTCGGCGTCGGTGTGCGCCTTCATGATCGAGAAGTCGCTTTCCGCGTCGAAGGGCGGCTTGCCGGCGAGCATCTCGAACAGCAACACGCCCAGGGCATAGAGGTCAGACCGGTGGTCGACCTTCTGGCCCATCACCTGCTCGGGGGCCATGTAGCGCGGCGTGCCCACCATCATTCCCGACTTGGTCATCGACGACTTGGGGTCGTGCGCGACGCCGAGGTCGAGCAGCGTCACGTGCCCTTCGGGCGAGACGAAGATGTTGGCGGGCTTGATGTCGCGGTGGATGACGCCGCGGCTGTGGACGAAGGCGAGGCCCGCGCAGATTTGCTTCATGATCTGCAGAATCTCGGAAATCTGCAGGCGCCCGCTGCTGCGCATGTGCTGCGACAGGTTGCTGCCTTCGAGCAGCTTCATCACGATGAAGGGCACGTCTTCGTGACGGCCGACCGCGTGAATGGGCACGAGGTTCGGGTGGTCGAGCTTGGCCATCATCTTGGCCTCGCGCTCGAAGCGCGCGACCATCGACGGATCCGACAGCACCGACGGCGACAGCGTCTTGATCGCCACCTTGCGGTCGAGCGCGAGGTCGGTGGCCAGGTAGACGGTGCCCATGCCGCCTTCGCCAATCTTCTCGTCGACGACCCACTTGCCTTCGAAGACCTTCAGCTCGGTTCGAAGCTTGGTGGCCCGCGCCTCGCCGCAGTTGGGGCAGTCGTCGTCCTCTTCGGACAACACCGCTCCGCAATCCGTACAGGTTTGCCCAGTCCCCATTCGCCCCTGCCGAGATAGCCGAAATCCGCCCCCAAGCCCACCCCACCCGGCCCCTGCGCCGTAGGCATCTCTTGCGCTCGGCCGCGACCGACTTCCCCCATTCGATCGAATTCGATCGAATATTTGACGCGTCGCGTTCGGCCGCCCCAAAAGCGATTCGATCGAAGGGTTCGCGACGCACTGCGCCAGATTCGATCTACTTCGATCGAACAGGGAAAAGGTCCAGACGGAGGGCAGTTGGCACGTCTAATCAGCCCGGTTTCTGACGCAGCCCGTCAAAAAAAGCGGCGACGAGGCGCTTCGGGGAGACGCGTTTCCAGGCGCTGACGAGCAGCTGGTGGAACAGGACCTTGTTCACTTTGGTCAATCGGACGCGGGTCCAGGTCTGGGTGCCCCAGACAATCTTCTCGAACGCGTCAGGCTCAGCGGCGACGAAGGTCTCCTGTTCTTCGGCCGAGGTCTTGAGCACCGCGGTTCGCTCTTTCACTTGCAGCGTGGCAAAGATTTTCCCCTTCACCCGGAACGACGGGTTGCCCCAGTGGTCGAGAAGCTGGGCGTCGGGCAGGGCCAGCGCCAGCTTCTTCACCTCTGCAGGAGTAATCATCCCCGGCACGCTATCGCGCTATGAAGCGACCCATGACCCGCTTCCTCGTGATCGGCTGCCTGACCCTCGCCAGCGTCTGCCTCGCCGCCACCCCGCGCCTGGTTCCGCAGCCGTCGGTGCTGACGCTGATGACCCCCGACGTACAGGTCACCCAGCCCACCGTCACCGAGCCCCACGTGCCGACGATGGTCGCCAGCGGTGCCTTCGCGGCCCTGCTCTCGATGCCTATCGCGCTCATCGCTGGCGGCGAAATCGGCAAGCTCTCGAACAACCTCTACGCGGCGCTGATCCCCTCGCTTCTGACCACGCTGCTGCTGCCTCCCCTTGCCGTCGTCATCACCGAATGGGTGGTCGCTGAACGTTCGGGCAAGGGCCGCTTCCGCCTCATCCCCACGCTGCTCGTCACCGTCGTCGCCCAGGCGGCCATCATGGCGGCCGGCATCTTCCTCGGCGCCAACGGCACCAGCGGTGGCGGCATCGCCGTGCTCACCCTCGCGAGCACCGTTGTCCTGCCCACCGTCGCGACCGCGATGCTCAAAGGCACCGAGCGCCCGGCCGTCGTCGCCGTGCCCGTTCTCACCGCGAGCTTCTGACCGATGGCCACTGCCCTGCTCGGCCTGCTGCTGGCGGCCACGGTGTGCCCGAACGACGTCGCCTACCCACGTGAGGCGTGGGTCAGCCAGCCGTCGGCCAACACCGCCGCGATCGCCGCGCTCGAGGAGTACGCCTTCACGCTCACTGGCCAGTCGTCCGAACGGCTCGGCATCCGCACCGACGGCATCGTCATCATCTCGAAGGGCAGGCTCGTCTACGAGAAGTACGCCCGCGGCTGGGACGAGAAGAAGCGCCACCTCTCGTGGTCCGTCACCAAGACTTTCGCCAACGCGCTCACCGGCATCGCGGTGCGTGAAGGCCGGCTGTCCATCGACGACGGCATCTGCACCACGTTGAAGCTCGACACCAAAGAGGCGTGCGACAAGCTGAAGGTGCGCCACCTGCTCGAGTTCTCGTCGGGGCTCGACTTCCACGAGGTCTACGAGAACGAATCGAACCAGGCGTCGAGCGTGCTCGCGATGCTCTACGGCGAGGGCCACAAGGACATGGCGGGCTTCGTTGCGGGCCACAGGTTCCGCGACGCGCCGGGCACCACGTACGCGTACTCGTCGGGCGACTCGACGTTGTTGAACGCTGTGGTGGACGCCGCGATGATCCCGAAGTTCGGAGCCGACTATGCGTGGAAGCTTCTCTACGGCCCCATCGGCATGAAGTCAGCGACGGTCGAACGCGACCAGCGCGGCACGATGATCGGCTCGAGCTACCTCTACGCGACGCCGCGCGACCTCGCCCGCTTCGGCTACCTCTGGCAGCACGACGGCTGCTGGGAAGGGCGGCGCTTGTTGCCCGACGGGTGGGTCGAGCAGTCGAAGCAGATTTCGGCGGGCTTCAAGGCCAAGCCGCTGTACCGCGATCCGAATGAGGTCTACGCGTGGCAGTGGACGGTGAACAAGGCGGTGCCGGAGGTCGGGCAAACCGGGCTGCCGCTGAAGGACGTGCCGGGTGATGCGTTCGCCGCGCGCGGCCACTGGGGCCAGTCGATCACGGTCATCCCCTCGCTGGACTTGATCGTGGTGCGCGTCGCCGACGATCGCGAGAAGGCGTTCGAGCTGAACGAGCTGCTCAAGCGTGCGATCGAGGTGGCGAAATGAAGCGCGCCCTTCTGCTGGCTGCCCTCGTCTTCGCCGGCTGCGACAACTCGAACGGGCCCAGCGCGCCGACGCCCATCGATCAAAATGCGCAGGTCCAACGGCCGCCGGGGCCGCCAATTCCGGTCGTGAAGCCGCGTCTGCCGCTCGCCAACCCGCCTCCGGTTGCGCCCGAGCCGCCTCCGTCGGGGCCCGCTGGCCTCACCCGATCGAAGCTCGGCGACACGGTGGAGTTCAGCTGGTCGAAGGTCGACTCGCTGAAGATGTCACCTGCGGAAACGATGGTGTCGGCGATCAAGAACGGCGGAAAGCCGGACCCGAAGGGAAAAGGCGCTCCGAAAGAAGAACTGCCCGAAGGTCTGCACATGCCCGAGCCGACGCCGATGATGAAGTCGGGCACGCTGACCATCGTCCGCGTCGAGCCCGAGTCGCCCTTCACCTTCCGCGTCGACGTGAAGTCGGGCAAGGAAAGCAGCAGCCAGCTCTACGCGTACGCCCCAGACATCGCGCTGCACAAGGTGATGTACCGGTCGGACGAAGAGGCCGCGCTGCATGACGTGAAGGCCGCGGGCAAGACGTTCAAGTGCTTCGAGACGCCGACGCGCCAGGTCGCCCCAGATGCCGATGAGCTCGCTTTATCGGGAGGCCTCGTCACCGAGTCTCTGCTCGACAAGACGCGCGTCGGCGCCATCTCGGTGTCGCTGACTCGCGTCGGCAACGCGAGAGTGAAAGTGGGCACCGACAAAGTGAAGAAGCTCGACACGTTCGAGACGCCGCTCGCGATCGCGATGGAACAGGCGTCGCAGCTCGGCTTCGTCGACCCTGAGGTGAAGGCCGCCCGCGACGCCGCGCTGAAAGAGGCGCTCACCACCCACGCCACCGGGTGCATATCGAACCTCAAGCCTGCCCGGGGAGTGCTCGACGCCATCATCGCGAAGGGCAAGCTCGAGGCGCTGGTGTGGAACGCGAAGCCCGCGCCAAAGCCTTTCGACAAGTGCCTGCGCGCGAAGGCAAAAGCGCTCGACTGGCCCGAGGGCGATGTCTCGATCAAGGTCACGCTGGGGCAGACGCCATGAGGGTGCTCCTGCTCGCAGCGTTGCTCGCCCTCTCGTGCGACAGCAGCAGCTCGCGCCTCTACGACAACAACGACCTGCAGCTGGCCACTGGCTACAACGCGAAAGAGATGTGCAGCTGCCTCTTCGTGATGCAGATGCCCGTCGACTACTGCCAGAACTGGACGCGCGCCTCGCCCGCGGTGGTGAAGTTCAAGATCGACGACGAGCTCAAGACCGTCGAGTCGACCGGCCTGCTCAACTGGGGCAACCGCGCGCGCTTCGTGTCTGAGCAGTTCGGCTGCGTGCTCGACGACTAAGTAAGACAGCGCAGAATTCGTTCATGTTCGGCCGTCGAGGCGCCCCGATGACGAGCCGAGCGAGACGAAGTCGGCGGGGGTGGGTCGGCGGCGTTAGCGGATCTTCCCGAAGCCGTTGATGACGGGGTCGTTCGCCGCGTAGACCTTGCGGCGCACCATGTCGCCCGAGTTGCCTTCGATGGTCTGCACGTACTTGCGGCCATTCTTGATGAAGACCTTCTCGACCAGGCCGACGTGGTCGGCCCAGCCTTGGCTGCCGTCCCAGCGGAAGGTCAGCGCGTCGCCCGGCTGCGGGTTGTGGCGGCCCTTCCAGGTGCCCTTGCTCTTGAGGAAGTCGGCCACGCCCTGCGCCGACGCGGTGTTCAGCTTCAGCCCCGCCTTCTTCGCGCAGTAGCTGACGAAGTCCGCGCACCATGCTTCGGGCGGGCGGCCCAGCGCCTTCGAGAACGGGTTGATGTTGTCGCCGCGCTCGTGCGTGCCCAGCCACTTGCGCGCCGTCTCGAGAATCATGCCGCCGTTCTTCGCCTTGATGGCCTGGTCGATCGCCTTCATCGTGCCGGCGCCGACGGCGCCCGTCTGCTTCAGGTGGTGCTTCTTCTGGAACTGCTTCACCGCCTTCTGCGTCGAGGCCGTGAAGGCGCCATCGATCTTCCCGGGCTCGAAGCCCAGCGACTTCAGCTTCTTCTCTGACGACTTCACCGAGGCGTCGTGCTCGCCCAGGCGCTGCGCCGGGCTGGTGCTGGACTTCGCCGCGAACAGCTTGTTCTTCAGCCTCGACCAGGTGCGCGCGTCGACGACGCCCGTCTCGGGAAGGCTCGAGTGCTTCTGAAAGGCTTTGATCGCCGCGCCAGTGCGCGAGCCGAAGGCGCTGTTCTGCCTGCCGAGCTCGTAGCCCGCCGCCTCGAGGTGCTTCTCGACGTTGAGCACCGCGCGGCCCTTGTCTCCGGGGCCGATGCCGTTGCCCTTCGCTGCCGCCTTTGCCGTCAGCGCGTCGAGCCGCGCGTGCGTCTTCACGCCGCCGATCTGCCGCTTGCTGAACGGATCGTGGTTGTAGTTGCGCGAGGCCTTCGACAGTTCCTTGAAGAAGCCTTCGCCGATCATCCGGCCCTTGTCTGCCACCTGCGGGTCGGCCCTGCGGTACCGCGCCACCGCGTCGGCCGTCGCCTGGTCGAAGACGCCGTCGGCCTTGCCGGGGCGGAAGCCGAGCTTCTCGAGCATGCGTTCGGCCTGCAGCACGTCGCTGCCCGACTGGCCCACCTTCGCCTTGTTGTTCTCGAAGCCGTCGCGCACGAAGAGGTTGGTCGACTTGATGGCCTTCAGCGTCTCGCCACCCGCGATGCCCGAAGCCTCGAGGCCCTTGCCCTTCTGCAGGGCGGCGACCGCCTTCTCGGTGCCGGCGTCGAAGTGCCCGTTCACCGCGCCCTGGTACACGCCCGCCGACTTCAGCTGGCGCTGCAGTGCCGACACGCCCCTGCCGGAATCGCCGAGGTTCAGCGCGTCGCCCTTCTTCAGCTGGGCCGACATCGCCGCGAGGTCCTTCTTCGCTGCCTTTGCTTCTTTGGGGAGAATTCGGTGGGTGAGAACGCGCATGCAGACCTGCTTCGCAAACGGCGAACCACCGCCGCGCCCGCGTACCTGCGCGAAATGCCAACGCCTACAGTGTGCGACGGCCTGTCAACTCGAGGTGACAGCTGTCGCCTTCTTCTCGCTCTCGACGAAGGCAGGATCCACCGGCTCGGCGCCGATCGCGTGGTAGCCGCCGTCGACGTGCACCGTCTCGCCGGTGGTGAAGGCAAAGTAATCGCTCAACAGCGCACAAGACGTCTTAGCGACGGCGAGGTGGCACTGCTCGGCGCGCGCGTCCCACGCCAGGGGCGACTGGCGGCTCCACTTGTTCTCGAGGTGCTTGAAGCCGGGGATCCCCTTCGCCGCGATGGTGGCCAGCGGGCCGGCGGCCAGCGCGTTGACGCGAATCTTCTTCGCGCCCAGGTCGCGCGCCAGGTACCGCACGCACGACACCAGCGCCGCCTTGCAGACGCCCATCCAGTCGTACAGGGGCCACGCCTGGGTCGCGTTGTCGAAGTCGAGGGTGATGATGCTGCCGCCCTGGTCCATCAGCGGGGCCAGCGCCGCCGACAGCGCCTTGAGCGAGAAGGTCGAGATCTGAAATGCCTGGGCGACGCTTTCCCACGGGGTGGTCATGAACTTCCCGCCCAGCGCATCTTCCGGCGCGTAGCCGATGGCGTGCACGATGCCGTCGAGCCGGCCCCACCGCTTCTTCACCTCGTCATGCAGGGCGGTGAAGTGGGCTGCGTTGCTCACGTCGAGCTCGAGCACGTCGGGCACAGGCGACAGCTTCCTCGCCGACCGCTGGGTCAGCGACATCGGGCGGCCGAAGCTGGTGAGCAGGACTTCGGCCCCTTCCAGCTGCGCCTGCTTCGCGATGCCAAAGGCGATCGACTGTGGGGTCAGCACACCGGTGATGAGCAGCTTCTTTCCCTTGAGGAGCATTTTCGTCACTTACGCCAAGACCCACCCGGGGTTGAATTGTTCTTTCCTCCTGATGGGGGTCACCTAACCTGACGCGCGCGCAATGCCGATCGAGAGCCCCGCAGGGCCGCTGACGACTCTGGAAGAAACGGTGGCCCGCGCGCGCGCGCACGCCGATTCCCTCGAAGAGCACTTCACGTTTCCGGTGTTGCTGGTGGTCGCCCCCGCCGAAGACTGGGCCGAGACGACCCAGGCGCGGAACACCATCGAAGTCGAGAAGCTGTCGGTGCAGATGATGCCCACGCTGGTGCTGCAGCTGCGCGGCGGCGGAGGCGACATCTCTTTCGGCCGCGCCTCGCAGAACTCCGTCATCCTTCCCTTCGCCGCAATGTCGAAGCAGCACGGCTTCTTTCGCGCCGCCGACGACGGCCACTGGCTGATCGCCGACGCGGGCTCGAAGAACGGGACCTTCGTCGATGGAGTGCGGGTCTCGAACCAGGCGCTCGTGCCGCTGCGCGATGGCGCCTCGCTGCGCTTCGGAGACGTGACCGCGAAGTTCTGGCTGCCGAAGAGCTTCTGCCTCGACCTGAAGAAGCGGATTCGCTGACTACTCTTTGCCGAGCCGCTGCTTCAGGTACGCGGTCGAGAAGGCAGGCGTTCGCAAGCCGGTAATCAGCGTCGCGAAGTTTTCGGGGTCCGCCGCGTGCGGATACAGGTGGGAGGCGATCTCGACGTTGGTGGTGTCGATGCCACCCGTCGCCATCAGCCGGGCAATCTGCGCGCAGGTGAAGCGGCGCTTCGCCTTCCCGAGCTCTTCCGCGTACGTCATGCGCGGGTAGTCCGAGTTGAAGTTCCTCATCGCGGTCACCATGTTCTCGAACTCGAGCACGGCGACCAGCGCTTCTCCGACCTGCGTCCACCCGTCTTTCTGCTGAGCCGGCGCAGGAACCGCCCTCGCCTTCGGCGCCGGCTTCGTGGTGCTGCCGCACTGCTCGGGCTCGAGACAGACGCACCTGCGCTTGGCGGGCACCCACTCTTCACCGGCACGACAGCAGTGGCCTCCGCTTGGGTGCTCGTCGACGCCGCAATCGGGCTCGGCCGCGAGCAGCAACAACAACACCGACCACATCAGAGCTTCCCCTGCAGCTTGCCGGCGTACGTGGGCACCGTGTCAGCGAGCCGCTTCCAGATTTCCTTCGCCTGGTCGCCGTCGCCCTTCGCCTTGACGCCGTCGGCGAGCGCGTCGATGGCCTCGGGGCGCTCGGAAGCGACGCGCCACACGTTGTCGGCCATCGGCTGCTTGTTGAGCTTCACCATCGCCCACGCGATGCCGGCGCGGGCGCGGGCGTTGTCGGGCTCGAACGGCACCACGCGCTTGTAGTTGTCTAGCGCGTCCTGGAAGCGGCCCTTCGCGAGGTGCTCTTCGGCGTCTTCGACGAGCTTCGCGAAGCCTTGCGCCATCTCGGGCGTGCGCTCGACGTTGCGAACCGAGTCGATCATCTCCTGGGTGAGCTGCGGCGGCTGGCCGTCGCCTCCGCGCATCGCGGCGTGCGGGTCGGCCTTCTTTTCCTTCACCACCACCTTCACCTTCGAGACGCCGCCGGCCGCAATCGCCGCGTCGACGCGCGAGAGAAAAGCCTTCGCCTGCTTCGCGCGCGGAGACGTCGGGTAGTCGGCGAGGAAGCGATCGAAGTCGGCCTTGGCGAGCTTCAGCGCGGCGACGTCGTCACCTTTGGAGTCGAGAATCGCGGCGCCGCGGCCGTAGCGGGCCTCGGGGTTCGAGTCGAAGAGCAGCAGGGCGCGGTCGTAGACGGCGATGGCTCCGGCGGCGTCGTTGGCGAGGAACTTCGCCGCGCCCAGGGTGGTCTCGACATCGATCAACGGGTGCAGTGCGGCGCGCGCACAGGCAGCCGCAGCGGCAGGGTCTTTCTGCGCGGTCGCCTTCGCGAGCTGGCCTTCCATCGTCTCTTCCGCGGCGGGCGCACACCCGGCAGCAGCGGCGGTCGGCACGGGCTTCGCGCCGGCGGCCTTCTTCTTCGACAGGTAAAGAGCGCGCGCGGGCTCGGCCTTGGAAACCGCCTGCTCGAGGAAGACGACGGCGTCGGTGTAGCGGCCGTGCGCGTAATAGAGCTTGCCCAGCGACGAGGCGATCTCGAACGACTTCTCTTTGCCCTTGAGGTCGCCGGCGCCCTCGAGCCGCTTCAGCAGTTCTTCCGCGCTGGGAGCGGTCTGCCCCGGCTTCACTGGCGGGTGGTCAGCAGGCACCTGGGCGACCCACAACGCGACGGCAATCGAGAGCATCAAGATGGTTGCAGTGCCTACTACAGCGGGGCCGCGGCGAGGAGCTTCGCGATGCTCTGGTGCAACACCGGGTGGACGACGTCTGGCGCGAGCTCGGCCAGCGGCTCCAGCACGAAGCGGCGGGTGACCATGCCCGGGTGCGGAATCGTGATGCCCGGCTGGTCGAGGACGACGTCTCCGTAGAGCACCAGGTCGAGGTCGATGAGGCGAGGTGACCAGCGGCCACCGGGGTCGCGGCCCAGGCGCGTCTCGATGCTCTTCAGCGCCTTCAAGAGCTCTGGGGCCGACAGCTCGGAAGACAGCTCGAGCACCGAGTTGAGGAAGTCGGGCTGCGGCGTGGTGTCCCCGGGGGGAAGCAGCGCCGGCGACTGGTGCACCTTCGAGCCGCGCAGCACCTTCACCCCGGGCAGCTTCGCGATTTCTGCCTCGGCCTGCTTCAGCAGCGCGGCGCGATCGCCCAGGTTGCTGCCCAGCGCGACGTAGACGCTCACCTGCGCACCACGGGGTTGGTCAGCACGCCGACTCCTTCAATCTCGACCTCGACGATGTCACCGGCCTTCAACGCGCCGACCCCCGACGGCGTTCCCGTCGAGATGATGTCGCCCGGGTTGAGGGTCATGATCGACGAGATGAAAGAGACGAGGCGCGCGGCGGGGAAGATCATGTCGCTCGTCCGGCCGTCCTGCCTGGTCTGGCCGTTCACGCGGCACTGAATCTGGAGGTCATAGGGCGCGACGCCAGTCACCATCCACGGGCCGCAGCAGGCAAACGTGTCGTAGCTCTTCGCGCGCGTGTGCTGAATCTCGCGCTTCTGGATGTCGCGGGCGGTGACGTCGTTGAAGCAGCTGACGGCAAAGATGGCGCGGGCGGCCTCGGTGTCGTTCACGCGGGTGAGCCGCTCGCCGATGATCAACGCGAGCTCGGCCTCGTAGTGAACTTCCTGGCTCTCGGGAGGCAGCACGATGTCGCTGCCGGCGCCGTTCAGCGCGCTGGGAGGCTTCATGAAGATGAGCGGCTCTTCGGGCACCGGCTTGCCCATCTCGGCCGCGTGCTTCCGGTAGTTCTGCCCGACGCAGACAATCTTGGAAGCGTCAGAGGGCGACAGCAGCTTGGCGCCTTTGAGGGGCAGCGACACTTCGGTGCGGCGCGCGCCCGACCACCACGGCGCGGCGTCCAGCACCCACAGCGTCTCGCCCTCGAGCTGGCAGTACTTCGGCCCCGCCATCGTCTCGGCCCGCACATAGCGCGTCATTTCTTTTCTCCGCGAAGGACGTCTGACATTCCGTAGAGCCCGGGTGGCTGGTGGGCGGCCCAGTGGGCAGCGCGCGCGGCGCCGCGGGCGAATTGATCCCTGCTGCTCGCGCGGTGGGTGAGCTCGAGCCGTTCGCCGTCGCCGAAGAAGTAGACGGTGTGCTCGCCGACGACGTCGCCGCCGCGCAGCGCTTGAATGCCGATCTCGCTGCGGGGCCTTTCTCCAATCTGCCCGACCCGCGACTGCGCGAAGTCGGCCGAGGTACGGCCGGTGGCCTTTGCGATCTCTTCGCCCAGCCGCAGCGCGGTGCCCGACGGGCTGTCTTTCTTCAAGCGATGGTGCGCCTCGAGGATGTCGATCTCGAACCCTTCGCCCAGTCGCTTCGCCAGCTCGGCCGCCACTTCGATCATCAGGTTCACGCCGATCGACATGTTGGGCGAGAGGACGATCGGAATCTTCGTGGCGAGCGTCGCGAGCGCGCCCTTCTGTTCGGGAGTGAAGCCGGTGCTGCCGATGACCAGCGCGACCTTTGCTTCCGCGCAGGCCCTGGCGTGGGCGAGGCTGGCCTCGGGGCTGGTGAAGTCGATGACGACGTCGCAGCCGGGAAGCAGGTTGGCGAGGTCGTCGACGACGTCGAAGCCCAGCGAGGTGCCGCCGACTGCCGCGTGGCCCTTTCGTTCGGTGCCTCCCGCGAGGGTGAAGCGGCCGTCGTCGCGCACGGTACGAACGAGCGCGGTGCCCATGCGGCCGGTGACGCCGGTGATCGCGGCGCGGGTGGTCATGACAAAAGCTTCAGCCGCACCAGCTCTTCTTTGAGCTTCGCGGCGTTGGCTTCCGTCATCTCGCACAGCGGCATGCGAATCTCGGTGCCGAACCTGCCCATCAGGTGCAGCGCCATCTTCACGGGAATCGGGTTCGACTCGATGAAGAGCAGGCGGTGCAGCGGCTGCAGCTGCAGCTGGATGTCGCGCGCCTTCTTGAAGTCGCCCTTGAGCCCGGCGGCGACGAGGTCGGCCATGTGGCGGGGGACGACGTTCGACGAGACAGAGATGACGCCGCGCGCGCCGCACGAAATCAGCGGAGCGACGACGAAGTCATCACCCGACAGAATCGTCATCCGGTCGCCGCACTTCTCGTAGACGTCGAGCGCGCGAAGGGCCGAGCCGGTGGCCTCTTTCAGCGCGACGACTTCGGGAATCTCGCAGAGGCGCTGCGCCGTCTCGGGCAGCAGGTCGAAGCCGGTGCGGCCGGGGACGTTGTACGCAACCAGCGGGAAGCCGGGGTGGGCCTTGGCGATGGCGCGGTAGTGCTCGACGAGGCCGGCCTGGGTGGGCTTGTTGTAGTAGGGCGTGACGATGAGGGCGCCGTCGGCCCCGAGCTCGCGCACCTTCTTCACGTTGTCGATCGTCTCTGCGGTGCTGTAGCTGCCGGCGCCGGCGATGACCTTCGCGCGGCCCTTGTTCGCCTTGATGCAGACGGCGACGGCGCGCGACTTCTCTTCGGCGGACATGGTGACGGCTTCACCGGTGGTGCCCATCGGCACGAGCACCGAGGTGCCGTTCTCGACCTGGTAGTCGACCAGGCCAGCGTAGGCAGCTTCATCGAGCGAGCCGTTCTTGAACGGCGTCGCGAGGGCAGTCATCGAACCTTCGAGCTTCATCGTCATGGTTTCCCTTATGGAGTTTCGTTTCTCAGCAGATCTTCGAGCGATTCGCGGCGGCGGACGACGCGCAGCTTCTTGCCGTCGACGAGGACTTCAGCGGGGCGGGGCCGGGCGTTGTAGTTGCTGGCCATGCTCATGCCGTAGGCGCCGGCGCTCATCACCGCGAGAAGGTCTCCCTGTTCTAGCGGGGGCAGCGCGCGCTGGTAGCCGAGCACGTCACTGGATTCGCAGACGGGCCCGACGATGTCGGCCTTCAGCTTCTTTCCCCGGCGGGGCGCGACGGGGACGATCTCGTGGTGGGCTTCGTACAAGGCGGGGCGGAGCAGATCATTCATGCCCGCGTCGACGATGATGAAGTCACGTGACGGCGTCTTCTTACGGTACAGAACTTTGGTGAGCAGCACGCCGGCATTGCCGACGAGCACCCGGCCAGGCTCCATCACGAGGGTGGCGTCGATGCCGCGCAACGGAGTGAGCACCGCGCGCGCGTACTCGGCGACCGAAGGCGGCTTCTCGTCGGTGTAGGTGATGCCGAGGCCGCCGCCGACGTCGAGGTGGGTGAGGCCGAAGCCGTCGGCGCGAAGAGAACGGAAGAGGTCTGCGACGCGGCCAATCGCCTGCTGCACGGGGCGCGCGTCGGTGAGCTGCGAGCCGATGTGGCAGTCGATGCCGCGGGCGACGAGGCCTTTGAGGCGGCGGCTCTGCTGGTAGAGCGCGATCGCTTCTTCGAAGGGCACTCCGAACTTCGAAGTCTTGAGGCCGGTGGAGATGTAGCGGTGGGTGCGGGCGTCGACGTGCGGGTTCACGCGCAGGGCGAAAGGGGCGGTGCGCTTGAGGCGGCGGGCGACCTTGTCGAGCGCGAACAGCTCTTCGGCGGACTCGACGTTGAACTGCAAGATTCCTTCGCGAATGGCGAAGGTCATCTCTTCCTCAGTCTTGCCGACGCCAGAGAAGACGACGCGGGAAGGGCGGCCGCGGGCGGCGAGGACGCGAACGAGCTCGCCCCCTGAGACGATGTCAAAGCCCGCGCCACGCTGGGCGAAGAGCTTCAAGATGGCGAGCGACGAGTTGGCCTTCACCGCGTAGCAGTGGAGGTGGGGCGTGCCTTCGAACGCTTCCTGCAGAACGGCGAGGTGCCGCAGCAGGGTGGCGGTCGAGTAGACGTAGGTCGGGGTGCCGACCTCTCTTGCGATGCGCGCCAGTGGCACGCCCTCGCAATGCATCGCTCCGCGCCGGGTGGAAAAGTGGTTCACCCCGCGCCTTTTCGCACAGAACCGCCTGCATTTCCGGACTCAGGCGTGCCACACGCTGCCCAGCTTGATGTTGCCGGGAGCCAAGCAGGTCACCAACATCTTCCAGGAAAGTCTCGAGGCGGGCTTCGCCGGCGTCCGTAACCGTGTGCATGCACGCTTTCGATCACCAACCGGAGCACTCGGCAAGAGGGGCAAAACCGCGCCGAAACTTCAGGCCCGGAGCCGATTTACAGCCCCGAGCGACGCGAGGCCGATCACTCCCGCTGGCCTCTCACGCAGTAGTGCAGTGTGGTGGGCATCGCTTCGGATGGGGCAGCCATTGTCGCACTCGGCTACCGCGGCAAGGTATGGCTGTCGAGCGATGGTGAAAATTGGGCCGAGAAGCGCGAAGCGACTGACACCCAATTTGTCGACCTGATTTGGGCTGCCTGACGGGCTGCGTTTTTATTGTTCGTGCTGCGCGGTGGTGGCGCCTGCCTTAAGCAGCTGACGAAGGGCACGCGGTTGACGTTCGATCCGATGACGGACTTGACCGGGCGGAGCGACGCGGCGATGACCTAGAAAGCCGAGCGCGAGACCCGCTGCGCTGCGGTGAGTGGCGGCTGCAACCAGGTCAAGGCCATATGCGACGACGCCTGAAATTGATGCTTCCTGTGGTTCTCGCCACCGCGTGCAGCCTCGACAAGCTGGCTCGCAGGGCGGAGTGCGTCGAGCCTGGAGACGTGGACTCGGACTTGATGATCCGCGCCCAGGCCGAGCTCGAGCGCGGTGACGGCCGGTTCCCCCTTGATAAGGAAGGCTGCCGCTTCATCTCGGTGTCGACCGATGGCGGGGTGAGGCGCGAGGCGATGGAAGAGCTCTACGGCTCACAGCTTCGGGTCTCTCACGAGGAACTGATTGGGCCCGATGGAATCATCGAGCACGCAGACCCCGATGTCGACGGCGTCTGGAACTCAGTGACGGTCACCCGCTTTGGCGACGCGGGCTGGAGCGGGACCCAGACGGTGGAACTCGAAATCGACGGAGGCTTCGGCCGCCGCTACTCGCGCACGCGGATCGATGCGCTGCAGCTGAAGGTGGTTCAGGAGCTTTGGAGCGAGGGGGGCTGGCAAGTGGAAGAAGCGTTCGAGACCTCGATCATTCAGAATTGGCATTGAGGCGGCACGCGCTACCCGCGTTGGCCGCGCTCGCGGTACTCATCACCGGGCCACCGCGAAAGAGCTTCGAACTCACCCACTTGCCTAAAGAGATCCTCGCCGCTGTGCTCGCGGCGGCGCTGGTGTGGAGCGTGCAGCGGCTCGATCGCCTCGATCGGGCGCTGCTCGCCGTGGCCGTGACGTCGATGCTTAGCGCGCTGCTGGCCGTGAGCCCGGCGTTCAGCTGGCGCCCGACGCTGCTCACGCTGGTCGCGGTCGCAGTAGCGATTGGGGCGCGCGAGCAGAAAGACCGAAGCCTGTGGCTTAGGTGGATGGGCGCGGCGATCGCCGTGCTCGCCGCAGGTGGGGTGATCGAAGGGCTCGGCTGGGCGCGGTGGTCGCTCGAGGGACGGGCGCCAGCCTCACTGCTGGGGCAGCGCAACACGCTGGCCCACGTGTTGGTGCTCGGCTCACCGGTGGTGTGGACGCTGGCTCTGGCCGCTTCGCGGAGGTGGGAGCGGTTCATCTGGCTCGCGGTGGCTGCGCTGATTGCGGCGGTGGTGGTGATGACGCGCTCACGGGCAGCGTGGCTCGCGGCGCCGGTGGTGCTGATCACCTTTGGCGCGCTCTCGAAGCGCGCGGCCGTAATCGGGCCGGTGGCGGCAGGGATCGCCGCGGGGCTGCTGAGCCCGATCGGGCTGGTGTGGCGCTCAACGACGCCCTATCTCGACAGCGCCCGGCGGCTTTTCCAGAGCGAAGCCGGCAGTGGGGCCGGCCGGCTCGAGCAGTGGTCGCACACCCTGGCGTTGTTCCCCACGGCGCCCGTGCTCGGGGTCGGGCCCGGTAACTGGTGCGTCGCCAACGCCGGCTGCGACCCGTCGGTGAGCAACCGGTTCGTCACGTCCGACTGGGTCGCGCTGCTGGTCGAGCGCGGCGCACTGGGAGCGGTGGCGGTGGCGGTGGCCGTTTCGTCGATGGTCGTGCTCTGGCGCCGCTCGGATCAACTGCCGGTAGTGGCGGCGGTGATCGCAGGCGCGGCGGTGACGGGCGCGCTCGATGCGGTAACTCAGCTGCCGGCGGCGCTGGTGCTCTGTGCGGTGGTCTGCTTCGGAGGGCTAGAACGGACATCTGGCGCGGCGGTGACGCCGAGGCCGGTCAGCATGTTCTTCGCGATTGGAGCGCTCGCGTGCGCCTCTGCGTTCGCGTCGCGATGGGTGTCCTCTGGCCAGACCACCACCTTCGATGATCTCGAACTCGCGGTACGGCTGGATCCAACCGATGCACTGACTCGCGCGGAGCTGCTGCGTTCGGACGTTAGCGCCGGGCGGTGCGAGGAAGGCTCGCCCCATGCCGAAGTACTGAAGCGCCAGTTGCCCCGCGAATCAGCGCTCGACGCCTTCCATTCCGTCTGCGACCAGAGGTGACGACCGCCTAAGCGTTGGCGGTCGCGAAGGTGAGCTCGAGGCCTTCCTTGTCGGGCTTCACATCGACGAAGGCGGTGCCGCCGTCTTTGAGGGTGCCGAACAGCAGCGCCTCGGCCAGAGGCTTCTTGATGCTGTTGTCGATCAGCCGGGATCGCCGACTTCGCCTTCGACGCATCGATGGCGCTGCGTTCACCGAAGCCCAGCGACTTTTCCTTCATCTCGCGCGCGCCGGCGTTCGTGGTGAGGTGCGAGAGCTCGGCGGCGGCCTTCAGCGCGTCGGCGTCGTACTTCACCTTGTGGTGCTCTTCGTAATTCGGAGCGAGCCCGGTCAGAATCTTCACCGTGTCTTCGACGCTCGGCTCGAGCACGTCGATCTTCTGGAAGCGGCGGGCCAGCGCACGGTCGCGCTCGAAGGACGCCTTGTATTCCTGGTACGTCGTCGAGCCGATGCAGCGCAGCTTGCCGCTGCGGCCGATGAGCGGGTCGATGTGACCTTCGGCGGCCTCCGCGTTGAGGTGCGTCGTGTAGGCCTCCAGCGGGTTCTTCGTCGGTGTTCGCGGGGCTCGTCGACGCCGCGCGCTGGCCACAACACCTGGGCAACGCGGGGAAGATCGATTTGAAGTCGGGCGCTGCGCCGGGTGGCGCGCTGAAGCTCGGCACGAAGTGCGAGTGGAGCTTCGGCGAGAAGCTGAAGAACGAAGTGACGCGGTTCGAGAAGGATCGCGCGATTGGCTGGGTCGCCGATGGAACCGGGTCGATGGGCTTCATCGGTGGATCCTCGAGTCGTTGAAGGGGCAGCTGTTGGCGGATCGCGCGGCGGGCCGCCGGCCGAACGATCTCGGCTAACGCTTTCGCAGGATCGCCATCGACTTGCCCACCGCCAGCGGCGCTTCACCCTCAGGAAGCGAGGCGCAGTCGTTGAGCGGAATGTCGCGCAGCTCACTGACCCAGTCCGATCCCGTCCAGCGGAACATCCCGTCGGCCCAGGTCAGGTAGACGGTGCTGCCGACCACGCAGAGCCCACTCAGGTAATTGGTGAGGCTGATGCCGGGCGATGAGTCTTCCGCCCAGAAGGAGCCGTTGTAGTGAACCGCTCCGCCGAAGCCGCTGGCGGTGGCGCCCGCGGCCCAGATGTCGTTCGCGCCGCGGCCGACGATCGACTCGAAGTTGAACGTCGCGTTGCCGCTGGGGACGATGGCCCAGCTGGTTCCGTTCCACTTCGCGATCGCTCCAGCGTTGCCGACGGCGTAGAGGTTGTTGGCCGCGGTTCCCCAGAGCGCGTTGTACTTGCCCGTGACCGGAGCCGGCCCGACCGCCCAGGTGCTTCCATTCCAGCGAAGGAAATTCGAGCCCGCGATCGCCCAGACGTCCGTCGAGGAGAACCCGAAGACAGCGCCGATGCCGACCTGGCCAGAAAGTCCCGCGGTGACCTGCGACCACGCAGTGCCGTTGTAGCGCAACGCAGTGGCCGTATCGGGGAATGTGCCGTTGCTGCCGACCGCCCACACGTCGGAACCCGAGCTGCCCCACACATCACTGAGGAAGACGAGCGGCGCCTGCAGCGGATTGGTGACGTTGTTCCACTTGGTGCCATTCCAATGCAGCGTCGCGCTGCCGGAGCCGACCGCCCAGATGTCGGTGGCCGACGCGGCCCACGTCGCCTGAAGATGGTCGCGGTCGATGCCGGTCGAGCTGGCGAAGAGGCCGCCGGGATAACCCCAGCGGCGGCCCATCGTGAGTCCGCCCCACGGCATCACGTCCTGCCAGGCGGTGCCCGTCCACTTCGAGGTGTTGAAGAGCAGCTCTCCGCTGGGGACGGGGACGATGAAGCGCGTCGAGAAGTCACGGTGGGGTGGCGGCACGACCGTGACGGCCGGAGTCAGGTGGTAGATCAAACCGTTGTACCCGCCGATCCAGACGTCGTTGGCCGAGGTGCCGCGCACGGAGCTGAGGATTCCGGAAGACCCGAGAGTCACCGGGCTCCAGGTGCCGCCCGTCAGATGCGCGGCCTTGGTATTGCCGACGGCCCACATGTCGCTGGTGGACGAGCCCCAGATTGAATCGGGCGTGAAGGTCAGCGAAGTCGCCGTCCAGTTCGAGCCATTCCAGTGCTGAACCGAGTTGGTGCCGCCAGCCCAGACGTCATTGGGGCCAAAGCCGTACGCCGAATACAGCCGCACGCTCGCGCTCTGGGTGACGACCCACTTCGTGCCGTCCCACCGGGCGACGTCGTCGCCGAGCGCCCAGATGTCGTTCGAGCTCTGTGCCCACTGCGCGAACAGATCGCCGAAGAGGGCCACGGGCGTGGGGTACAGCGACCAGCTCACACCGTTGTAGCGGACCATCACCGGGTGCGAGCCGGTGCTGGAGTTGCCGACGGCCCAGATGTCGGTCGGCGAGGTGCCCCAGATTGCGTTGAGGTCGACGACGGTCGGGCTGGCGACGCCGACCCACGAGGTGCCGTCCCAGTGGGTGATCGTCCCCAGCGGCCCGACGGCCCACGCGTTCGTCAGCGAGAACGCCCAGATCGCGCTCACGCCGGATCCGTGCGGAAGGGGATTTTCCCAGCACCAGCGGTTGGGACAGTTCGGGCCCAGGCCGCTGCCGCCACCGGATCCCCCGCCTGCTCCGCCGCCCGCGCCTCCGCCCGCACCCGAGCAGATGCCTGCGGAACACTGCAAAGCGCCACCGCACGCGCTCACCATCGAGCTGTACTGGCACGAACCCGCGGAGCACGTGCCGCTCGCTGCCGGAACCTGGCGTGCGGTCGCAGAAGCACAGCTCGTGGCGGGAGGCGTGTCGCAGACCACGCTCGAGCACGGCTCACCGACGCACACGCCGTCGCTGCAGCTACTGGCGCAGCGGGTGTCGAGGTAGCCGTAGGCGCACGAGCCCGTCGCTTTGCAGGCGCCGGTCGAAGCAAACACCCGCAGAGTCGTGGCGTCGACGCACGAAGAAGGAGGAGGCCGCTGGCAGACTTTCCCCGCGCAGGGCTCGCCGACGCACGCGCCGTTCGCGCAGCCCGACGCGCAGGTGGTGTCGACGGCTGTGTAGACGCATGCGCCCGCGTTGCACGTGCCCGCGGTCACCACCGAGCGAAGGACGTTGGCGCTCGTGCAGGTCGGCTCGGGAGGCGCCGAACAGAAGATGCCTGCGCACGGCTCGCCGACGCAGGCGCCGCCCGCGCAGCCACTCGCGCAGGGGATCTCGATCGCTTCCTTCTGGCAGATCTTCGCGGTGCAGGCGCGCACGCGCGAACTCACCAGCGTCATCCCGTCCTTGCAGAAGAACGGGGCGGGAACGCAGTCCACGCCGCACACATCAGGACCGAGGTCGAACACGTAGTGGTTCGCGTCGAGTTCAACGCACGACGACAGGCACAGCCCCAGCACTGTTGCGCGCAACGCGTTCATCAGAAGGTCCCCCACACCGCGACGCCCGCTCCGCGCGGACCCATCACTGGCGTGATCTTCGGGCCAGACGAATTGCGAACGGTCCACACGATGCCGGTGAGCACCGCTGCTGCACCGACGCCGACGAGCACCCACGACGTGGGGTAGATCCATTTGAGTTGCTCGAACGTCTCACGCGAGACGCGAATGTCGGGATTCGGAAGCGAGGCCTGCTGGCCCTGGAGGTTGCCGTAGGTCGACAGGCTCCAGCCGAGGCCGATGCCTCCGACGATGGCGAGCGCGCCGCCTCCGACGAGCAGCGACATCCCTGCAGTGTTCGGGGCTGCGGTCTGAACGATGACGAGCGGTGGGGGCGGAGGCGGAGGGCCCGGATCCGGCGTTCGTGCGGGCGCAGCAACGACAGGCGCAGCGGCAACGGCGATCGCCTTCAGCGCGGGCACGGCAACCAAGACGGTCGTGCCTTCTTTGTAGACGCTGACGCTCGTCGTCCACGGCTCGAAGCCGTTCGCCCGCGCGACGATCTGGTGCGCGCCGGGATCGATCGGAATCGACGTGGGGCTGCGCGGGCTGAGCGCGAGCGGCGGCGCCTCGTCGACGACGATCTCGCAGTCGCTGGCAGCAGACAGCGCCAGCCAGGCGACGCGCGGCTTGAGGCTGGCGGCGTGTTCACGCGCGAACTGCTCGCGATCTCCTTCGTGGGTGCGAACGGCCCAGGTGATCGCCTCGTTGAAATGCATCCAGGCCGAGCCGAGCTTTCCCTGCTTCTCGAGGCAGCTGGCGAGGTTCAGCAGAACGCCGAGCGCCGGTTGCAGCTGATGGCTCTTGCTGAACGCAGCGCAGGCTTTGAGAAAGTCGTTGGCCTTGAGCGCCGCGCGTCCTTCTTCGAACAGGCGGGCAGCATCCGGCGCGGGAGCGGCAGGCGCGGCCGCGAGCGTGGCCGCGAGGGCGAGGATCAGCACGGCGCGCTCAGGAAGAACCCTGCCGACAGATCGAGGCGTGAGCTGACGACGCGCATCAGACTTTCGACTTCGTGGCGATCGACGCCGAGCTTCTGGCTGACCTCGCTGCGCGTCTCGTCGAGAAGCGCTGCCCGCGCGTCCGCCAGCCAGCGCGCGACGGTCGATCGGTGCACGCGGTACAGCACGCTCATCTCGTCGAGCGACAACTGGTCGAGGTAGTGCTGCCGCAGCATGTTGCGCCGCCGGCTGCCGAGCTTGCCGATTGCGACGCGAAACGCCTGGCTGAAGGATCCGCGGAAGCGTTCTTTCAGCATCTCGAGCTCGGGGGCGCCGGGGCCGCCGAGGCTGCCGAGCAGCACGTCGTCGAGCTCGACGGTCGCCTTCGACTCCTCCTGCAGCTTCAACGCACGGCGGCTCATCACCACCAGCAGCCAGCCTTCGAGCGATCCGCGGCCCGAGTACCGCTTGAGCAATTGGGGCCCGACCACCAGCGCCGACAGCGTGTCCTGCGCGAGGCCCTGCAGCTGTGCCTCGCCGAGCCCGAAGCCGGTGAACCTCGGCAGCAACCCGCGGGTCAGCCTGGCGAGATAGTCGAGCGCGACCGGGTTCTTCTCGAGGCAGGCCGTGACGAGGAAGACATCCGAGGCATGTGCGATCGCCGGCCCGTCGACGGTGTCCGACAAGCGGGCCCAGGTCTCGAGGACGCGCGCGGCAGGCAGCTCGACGCCGGGCCATCGCCGCTGTGCTTCGTCGATGAGATCTGGGGACAGCGCACTCATCGGCGTTCCTCGAGAATGTCCGCGGCTTTTCGCTGTGGCCGCTCGCGCTTCACGGCTGGGGCGGGGGCTGAACCTACCGTGGTCTGCGCGGCCTTCACAGCCAAGTCGGCGGCAGCCGTCACCGTCGGGCGCTCGAGCTCCTGGTGCGCCGCAGCCGTGGGCCGCAGTCCGGAGACGAGGGCCACACACAAGACCGCGGCGACGCCGACACCCATCCACACCCGGGTGGCCCTCGCCTTCTGTTGTGAGTACGGGTGCGGCGCGAAGACGGCGTCGGCCCAGGGGTCCGGCTCGATCGACGCTTTCACTGGCAGCTGGCGGTGCCGAAGGACGCCAGGGGGCCGGTGCCGTTGGGCGTTTCGCGCTTCACGGCGCACACCCCGGTCGGCACCGTCAGCGTGTCCTGCGCCGTCAGCGCTTCGATCGAGAAGGTGCCGGCGATCAGCTTCAGCGCCAGCCGGGCATTCTTCCCGGGCCCGCCGACCGAAGACAGCTTCACTGCCGCACCCGGGCCGGTGAGCTTCACGCGCCACTGCTCGTCGCCGAGCGCCGCGAGGTCGCCCTTCCAGCCCGGCACCGAGCTGAAGCGAAAGCGCGCCTTCACGTCGACGTCGGTCGAGGTGACCTTCAGGCGGCCGTCGGGACCCGTGCCCACTTCGAAGTCGGCGGTGTGCGCTCCCGGCAGATCGACCACGTCGCTGCCGCCATACGTCGCGCGCATCGGCATCAGCGAGAGCCGGCCCTTCGCGATGCTCGGGCTGACCGCGGCGGTGGCGATGTCGAACTTCATTCCCTGCAGCGAAACCGCGAACGGCCCCGTTTCCTTGACTCCCGTGACGTCGCTGACCGGCAATGTCCAGGCGATCGGGCCGATGTCGATGTTCATTTCTTGCGTGTGGTGGATGCCGTCGAAGCGAACCCGGTACATCGGTGAACGCGCGCCGAGGACGTACGTGCGCAGCTCCTTGTCGACGCCGCGGTAGTTCATCTTCACGTCGCGGGTGACGTCGAAGCTGATCGCGAAGTCCTTCGGCCCGAGCTTCTCCAGGCGCATCCGGTACTCGCCTTCGAACGCTTCGATCTGGGTCGCGTACGGCAGGGGGGAGGCCGAGGCCGCGCTGAGCTCGTCGAGCAGCGCGCGGTACTGGTCGAGCCGGAAGCTGATTTCGATCGCGCGATCCTTGTCGAGGACGACGGTGACCGGCGAGTAGCGGTTGGGGCCCATCGCGATGTCGAGGACGAGCCGCGCGTCCGGGTTGCCGCTGACGGCGACGCGAATCTGCTGATCGTCGATGGCCTTCTCGCATGAGGCGATCGACGCCGCGGTGGTGAAGCTGCCGCAGAACGCCTTTCCGCGAAGCAGGAAGACGATCCCTCCGGGGCCCGAGGACTCGACGTTGTCTTTGACGAAGACCTTCTCTTTCAGGAACTTCTCGGCCTCGTCGAGAGTCGCCTGCGCGGTCGCGCGGCTCTGGATGTTCGGCCGCGGGATGGCGGTGAGGCCGAGATCGGCCTGGGTCAGGTTGAGCGCATTGACGAAGTCGAGCAGCGCGGTCGAGCCGTTGGTCGAGTCGGCGACGGCGTCCCACGCTTCACCGGTGAGCGACGCGAAGCTGCGGCCGGTCTTCTCGGTCACCTCTTCCAGCGGCGGTGGACCGCACGCGCACAGCACGGTGAGAGGGATGAGGAGAGCGGCCTTCCAGGTCTTCAGGGTCAGAGTCATGGGAAAGGGAGACCCCCAGGCCCGCAACCGTCGCAATTATTCTGGGCCCGACTTCAGGGGCGCCAGTAACTACAGGCGATCGTTGAGGGGATCGCTGGGTTTGGGGCGAACCGGAGCCGGCGCTGGGCGGCGAGTTCCGGCCTCGATGACCGCACGCGGAGCAGGCGCGACGACGACCGGCGGCGGCACGGCTGCGATGGGCTCGGGCGGCGCTGGCTTTGGAGCGACGGCGACGGGCTCGGGCACGACGACCGGAGCCGGCGACGGATCGCGGAAGGCGCGCCACCCGATTGCGCCAAGGACGAGGGCCGCGACGGCGATCGCGATCGGAACGGCGGCCGAGCGTCTGGAACGCGTGGGCTCGGGCGCCACCGGCGGGGCACGCACGGACAGGATTGCGTCGAGCTGCTGACGAAGCGCGACCACCGACTCGAAGCGACCGGCCGGCGCCTTCGCGAGGCAGCGATCGATCACCGCCGCGACTGACGCGGACGCAATGAACGGCGGGTGCGGCGCGCGCTGGATCGCGTACATCAACCCGACGAGATCGGCCGCCTCGAACGGAGGCCGGCCCGTCACCAGCTGGTGCAGCACGCAGCCGAGCGCCCAGATGTCCGTGCGGGCGTCGACCGGCGTCTCGGTGCCCAGCTGTTCCGGCGCCATGTAGAGCGGCGTGCCGAGAATCATCCGCCCGCTCGTCGAGGTGAGCCCGGCTTCGATCTCGGGATGCACCGACTTGGCGATGCCGAAGTCGAGCACCTTCACGATCTCGGTGCCGTTCGAGCGCCGCGCGAGGAACAGGTTCGCCGGCTTCAGATCGCGGTGAACGATGCTCAGCCCGTGGGCTTCCTCGAGGGCCAGCGTCGCGTCGCGAATGATCCGCAGCGCGAGCGGACCCTGAAACGGACCTTCGCGCGCGAGGCGGCGGTCGACGCTCTCGCCCAACAGCAGCTCCATCACGAGGTACGGAGCGCCAGAGCTCAGCGTGCCGAAGTCCAACACGCGGCCGACGTGCTCGGTCTTCAGCCGCACTGCCGCGCGCGCCTCGCGGGTGAAGCGATCGACGACGGACGCGTCGCGCGCGTACTGCGGAAGCAGGAACTTCAGCGCCACGCGCTGGTTCAAGTGCGTCTGGTGCGCTTCGAACACGCAGCCCATGCCGCCGACGCCGAGCAGCTTCTCGATCCGGAAGCGGCCTTCGACGACGTCCCCCGCGCTCACAGGCAGCGACTGCGCAGGACTGGGGTGGGTGAGCGCGAAGCTCGCTTGATCCTGCGCGCGCCGGCGCACCACTTCGCTGAGCGCCTCGCGGCAGGGCGCGCACACGTCGATGTGATCTTCGAGCAGCTGCGCTTCCGCTTCGGGCAGCTCGCCCGCGAGGAACAGCACCAGGCGCTCGGAGGTCGGGTGGCTCACGCCTTTCTACAGCTTCACCAGCTTCTGAGCCACGGCTCAGGCGCCGAGGCCGATCATTGCGTTGAAGTCGTTGTACGGCCCTTCGCCTGTTTCCCGGCGGCGCACGACGACGGCAGCGGTGAGCAGCACCTTCTTCGCGCTGTCCGAATCGAAGTCGTTCGAGGCGTTCTTCTTGGCTTTGACCATGTTGGCTACCGATCTACCTCAGGTGTCCAACCTGAAGGAATCGGTTGAGGAGATCGTTCGTGGCCGCAGTAGGAGGGACTGAGCCCGAACCCGATGGGATCCCGGACACCCTCGATCGCCGAGTACTTGGTGACGATCGTCTCTTCCGTGGCGATATCTCGTCTCACGCTCCACTCAGATCAACTCATGATCGAAGTGGCAACCTGAATTTGCACCGCCGCCTAAGCGTTGGCGGTCGCGAAGGTGAGCTCGAGGCCTTCCTTGTCGGGCTTCACATCGACGAAGGCGGTGCCGCCGTCTTTGAGGGTGCCGAACAGCAGCGCCTCGGCCAGAGGCTTCTTGATGCTGTTGTCGATCAGCCGGGACATCGGGCGGGCGCCGAAGTCGGCGTCGTAGCCCTTCTCGCCCAGCCATTCTTTCGCGGCCTGGGTGAGCTTGAGGCTGACCTTCTTTTCATCGAGCAGCTTCTGCAGAAGGCCCAGGTCCTTGTCGACGACCTTGAGAATGACTTCCTTGCTGAGCGCGCCGAACACAATCCACCCGTCGAGCCGGTTTCGGAACTCAGGGCTGAACGCGCGTTCGATCGCCGACTTCGCCTTCGACGCATCGATGGCGCTGCGTTCACCGAAGCCCAGCGACTTTTCCTTCATCTCGCGCGCGCCGGCGTTCGTGGTGAGGATGATGACCACGTTCCGGAAATCGGCCTTGCGCCCGTTGTTGTCGGTGAGGGTCGCGTGATCCATCACCTGCAGCAGGATGTTGAAGAGGTCGGGGTGCGCCTTTTCGATTTCGTCGAGCACCAGCACCGCGTGCGGGTTCTTTCGAATCTGGTCCGTCAGCAGCCCGCCCTGGTCGAAGCCGACGTAGCCCGGAGGCGCGCCGATGAGCCGGCTGACGGTGTGCTTCTCGCTGTACTCCGACATGTCGAACCGCAGGAACTCGACCCCCATCGTCTTCGCCAGCTGCTTGGCGAGCTCGGTCTTGCCGACGCCCGTGGGGCCAGAGAAGAGGAAGGAGCCAATCGGTTTGTCGGGCGTGCGCAGGCCTGAACGCGCCAGCTTGATCGCCATCGACAGCTCGCCGATCGCCTTGTCCTGCCCGTAGATGACGGCCTTCAAGTCGTTGTCGAGGTTGCCCAGCTGCGCCTTTTCCGATGCCTGCACCGTCTTGGCGGGGATGCGGGCCATCTTCGAGATGATGGTCTCGACGTCGTTCACGTCGACCTTGCCGGTGCGCTTGCCTTCACCGCGCAGGCGGTCGACGGCCCCGGCTTCGTCGATGACGTCGATCGCCTTGTCGGGCAGGAACTTCTCGTTCACGTACTTGTGCGAGAGCTCGGCGGCGGCCTTCAGCGCGTCGGCGTCGTACTTCACCTTGTGGTGCTCTTCGTACTTCGGAGCGAGCCCGGTCAGAATCTTCACCGTGTCTTCGACGCTCGGCTCGAGCACGTCGATCTTCTGGAACCGGCGGGCCAGCGCGCGGTCGCGCTCGAACGACGCCTTGTATTCCTGGTACGTCGTCGAGCCGATGCAGCGCAGCTTGCCGCTGGCCAGCGCGGGCTTGAGCAGGTTGCTGGCGTCCATCGAGCCGCCAGAGGTCGCTCCGGCGCCGACGATGGTGTGGATTTCGTCGATGAAGAGAATCGCGTCGTCGTGCTGCTGCAGCGCCTTGAGCACCGCCTTCAGGCGCTCTTCGAACTGGCCGCGGAACTTGGTGCCGGCGAGCAGCGAGCCCATGTCCAGCGAGTAGATCTGCGCGTTCTTCAGCGGCTCGGGAATGTTGCCTTCGTGAATCGCCAGCGCGAGGCCTTCGGCGATCGCCGTCTTCCCGACGCCCGTCTCACCGACATAGAGCGGGTTGTTCTTGCGCCGGCGGCAGAGCACCTGAATCGTGCGCTCGAGCTCGGCCGTGCGGCCGATGAGCGGGTCGATGTGACCTTCGGCGGCCTCCGCGTTGAGGTGCGTCGTGTAGGCCTCCAGCGGGTTCTTCGCCGGGCCCGGGGCCTCGTCATCGTCGCCCCCACCCACGCCTTCGCGGGTCGGACCCTCTTCCGGAGCGGCGCCGTCTTTCGCGATGCCGTGCGAGATGAAGTTGAGGACGTCGAGCCGGGTGACGCCTTCTTCTTTGAGGAAGTGAAGCGCCTGCGACGAGTCTTCCCGGTAGATGGCGACCAGCACGTCGGCGCTGTCCATCACCTTCTGCTCGGCCGACAGCGCGTGGAAGGCCGCCCGCTGCAGCACGCGCTCGATCGCAATCGTCTGCTGCGGCTCGCCCGTGGTGCCTTCGGGGAGCCTTTCGACCGCCTCTTCGAGGAAGGTGTCGAGCCGCTGCTTCAAGCGATCCATTCGCGCGCCGCAGGCCTTCAAGACCTCGACGCAGCGGGGGTCGCGCAACAGCCCGAGCAACAGGTGCTCGAGGGTGAGGTACTCGTGGTGCATGCGCTTGGCTTCTGACAGCGCGAAGCGAATCGAGGCTTGCAGCTCTTTGGCGATGATCGGCGATGCCACGGTTTAGAGCTCCTCGGGTTCCATCGTCAGCTTGAGCGGGTACTCGGCTTCCTTCGCCAGCTGGTGGGTTCGGTTGACCTTCGTTTCAGCGACTTCGAATGTATAAACGCCTGCGACGCCAAAGCCGTTGCGATGAACGTTCAGCATGATCGCCACCGAATCGGACTCTGATTTGTGGAACACGTCGCGCAGCACGGCAATCACGAACTCCATCGTCGTGTAGTTGTCGTTGTGGAAGATGACCCGGTACAGCTGGGGCTTCTTCAGCTGTTCCTTCTTCTTCGTCTCGGTGACGACGCCCGTGTCGCCATCATCTGGGCGTGGTTTGTTGGCCATTTCGTGGTGGAAGCTAACGTAGCTTTCGGCCCCGCGCATCGAACCTGCCCAATCAGGCAGGCGATTTGAAACCGGTTTCCCTTTCCCATAACGGCAGGCCCTGCTCGAGCGCCGCGCGTTCGTGGGCAAGAAACTCGCGGACGCGGGTGTCGAGGCGGGAGTCGAGCATCAGGTGGGCCGAGTGGGCGAGCGTCGGGGTGAAGCCGCGGGTGAGCTTGTGTTCCCCGCCGGCCCCGGGGTGGTAGCGCGATCGCCCGAGCGCGATGCATTCGGCTACCGGGTGGTAGAGGCAGGCGGCGAAGTGAAGAAAGGGGTGCCCGTCGAGCGAGCCCCAGTACCGGCCGTAGAGGCGATCTCCCGCGGCCAGGTTCAGCGCGCCCGCGACGACTTGCCCGCCTTTCCGGGCCGACACGAACTCCACTGCGTCGGGGCAGGCGGCGGCGAGCCGGCGGAAGTAGTCGAGCGGCAGCGGCTCGGGGCCCCGCGCGTAGCGGGCGACGGTCGCGCTGTAGAGGCGGTGGGCGAGCTCGGGGTCGAAGTGCCGCGCGCCGCGCTCGGTGTGAATCTCGAAGCCCTGCTCGAACACCCGCCGCGCCTCGCGCTTGAGCAGCTTCCGGCGGCGCGCGGTGAAGCGCAGCAGAAAGTCGTCGTAGCTCGCGTAGCCCGCGTTTTCCCAGACGTACTGGACGGTGAGCCGCCGCGCGAAGCCTTTGGTCTCGAGGCGAGGGACGAGGGGCGGGTCGGCGAAGTGAAAGTGAATCGACGACAGCCGCCGTTCGCGGGCCCAGTCGACGAGGTTGTCGAGCAGCAGCTGTCCGTGCTTCTCGTCGCCCGGCCGTATGAGAATTCGCCGCGAGGGAACCGCCGAGAAGGGCACGGTGAGGACGAGCTTGGGGAAGTAGTTGAGGCCCATGCGGTCGGCCGCGCGGGCCCAGGCCCCGTCGAACAGGTACTCGCCGCCGCTGGAGGTCTTCAAGTACGCGGGGGCCGCCGCCACGAGCTCGCCGCCTTCCCACTGGGTGAAGTGCAGGGGCTGCCAGCCGTTGAAGGGGCTGACGGCGCTGCTCTGTTCGAGCGCATCGAGGTAGCCCCAGGTGAGGAAGGGCTTGTCGTTGTCGGTGAGCAGCGCGTCCCACGCCGCGGCGGGGACGTCGGTCATCGCGTCGAGTGTCTTCAGCCGGGACGACACAGGAAAGCGAGTGTACGGTGCGGCCATGGCGCGTCTCTTTCCTTTCTTCCTCTTGCTCTGCGCCTGCGCGGCGAAGGACGACCCGGCGCTCGACGTCTGCCAGGTGAACGTCGACTGCATGCTGGTGCAGCAGGACGCGTGCTGTTCGCCCTCCGAGTGTGACGCTGACATTCACGCCGAGACCAACGCCCGCACCCGCCAGCGCCTCGCGAGGTGCGCCAGCAAGGACTGCGAGAAGAGAGCGCCCGGCTGCAAGGCCACCCACCCGAAAGTGGCGAGCTTCTGCCGCGAGGGGAAGTGCGTCGTCGAAAGGCAGCAGTAGACCGCAGAGACGACGCCGTTCATCCGGAAGAGAAGTCGAGGGATGAGCCTGCGCAGAGCCACGGAACCTTGAAGACAGTCGCGCACTTCTTCAGGGCGGTGAGACGGCCCACCGGGTCCCGTTCATTCCGAGCGCAGTGGCGGGATGCGCCGCCACAGAGACCTCGCGCACGGGCACGATCGCGCCGACCGTCGTGTAGGTGAGGTGCCCGGTGCGGGTCTTGGTCGACTTCAGCGGGTACTGCTTCGCCCGCGGCAGGAACCACGCGCGGACGTCCTTCATCGGCAGGCAGTGCACCTGCTGCTTGTCGAGGAAGACGTAAACGAGAAGGTCGGCGACCGAATAGAGAAAGCAGCCGGGCGTGTCTTTCTCGAGGTTGCTGACGAGCTCGAAGAAGAAGTTGCCGCGGCGTCCGCCCTGGCGGTCGCCCTTTACTTCGACGCCGAGCACGGGCTGGCCATCGCGTTCCCAGAGCAGGTCGATGCCGCGGTGTTGAAACCGGGGGTCGAGCGAGACGTCGTGAAGGCGGCTACCGGGGCTCTGGACGAGCAGGAACTCGCGGGCGAGAGACACCGCGCGGTCGGCGGCGCCCTGCACGCCGCGCATGGAGTACTGGCGAGTCAGACTTACTTGCGCAGCTCGAGGCCCGACGCGACAAGCTGAACCTCGCGCGCCTTGCCGTCCTTGCCGCGGGCGACCGTCGCGCCTTCGCCTTCGTAGTGCTTCACGCGCTCGTCCGAGAGCTCCTTCACCGAGACGACGCCTTCGATCTTCACCTTGCTGCCGGCGGAATCGAGCGGGACGAAGAAGCCGTAGTCCTTGAAGGTGACGCGCACGCCCGGGCCCTTCGCCTTCGCGTCGCCGGGAGCGAGCTCCATCCAGCAGCCCTTCTTCTCGCACGCCTTGCGCACGGTGCCTTCGAGCGCGACTTCCTTTCCTTCAGAAGCGGCCGGGTCCTTCAGCAGTGCGGCGAGCTCGACCTTGGGCAAGCCCTTGAGCTTGTCGCCGCGAACGAGCGTCGGCTCGGAGGCCTTGGCGGGAACCGCAGGAGCAGTGGCGAGCATCAGGGCGGCGATGAGAGCGTTCATGACTGGCCGAAGTAGCGCAAGCCCGTGCAGGGACGCAAGTGACCGGGTTAGAAGGCAGCCGTGCAGATTTCCTGGCCCGCGCGGAACCGAAAGTTCGGAAGGCTCGACGCGTTGGGGCTGCTTGGCCTGCTGGGGTTGTTGATCGCGCGGTACATCCCCGTGGCGGTGATCATCCCTTTCTGGGGCTGCGCGTTTCGCGAGATGACGGGCTTCCCGTGTCCCGGCTGTGGGCTGACGCGGGTGGCCGACCGGTTCGCGCACTTCAACGTGTACGGGGCCTTCGCGGCGAACCCGCTGGGTACGCTGGCGGCGGGCGCCTTTGCGATCGCGGTGGTGTGGAGCTTTCTGCACCTGGTGTTCAAGGCGCCGGTGCCGGACTTAGAGCTCGACGAGCGCGATTGGACGCGGCTGCGGAACGTGGCGATCGTCGCGTTCACGTTGAACTACGCGTTCGTGATCATCCAGCACCGGCACCCCTTCCTTTGATGCACGCGCTGTTGGTGGTGGCGGCGTACTTCAGCGGCTCGGTGCCGTTCGGGCTGCTGCTCGCGCGCGCCGTCGCGGGAAAAGACGTGCGCACGGAAGGCAGCGGAAACATCGGAGCGACCAACGTCGCGCGCGTGGTCGGCAAGAAGCTCGGTGCCGTGGTGCTGGTGCTGGATGCGCTGAAGGGCGCGCTGCCGGTGGTCGCGGCGCAGCAGCTGCTGCCGGGCGAGCCGCTGTGGCACGACGCGGTGGGCCTCGCGGCATTCTTCGGTCACGTGTTCCCGGTGTGGCTCAAGTTCAAGGGCGGCAAGGGCGTGGCGACGGCGCTGGGCGTGCTCGTCGTGTTGTTGCCGTGGGCAGCGCTCGCGGGCTTCCTCGTCTGGGTCACCGTGCTCGCCATCTGGCGGGTGAGCAGCGTCGGGTCGCTGGCGGGTGCGCTGGTCGCCGTCGGCGTGGGCTTCGCGGTGCATCGGCCGATCGAGTACCCGGCCGTCGCCGTCGTGTTCCTCGTGCTGATGCTCTTCACGCATCGATCGAACCTGCAGCGGTTGATCAACCGGCAGGAAAATCGGGTCTGAGGGGTGCGGCTCGAAGAGCTGGGGCTGGGAAGCCCCAGACCGCCTCACCTGGTCGGCGAGGAAGTGGGTGGTCGGCGCGCCGGGGCCACCGTCGCCACGCGAAAACTGCCACTCTTTTCGATAGCCGGGCCCCGACTC
>Ga0209181_10001300_pt1 | contig 44306 bp, 37 predicted proteins | sample MAT05_FD_187208 | JGI IMG/M metagenome (GOLD analysis project Ga0209181, IMG submission 187208) | Freshwater microbial communities from Lake Fryxell liftoff mats and glacier meltwater in Antarctica - MAT-05 (SPAdes) (version 2) | ecosystem: Environmental > Aquatic > Freshwater > Ice > Liftoff... | reverse complement strand
ACGCGCGGAGAACCCGGGAGCGTGGCCGGCACCGGTCGCGGCGACGCGGGCTGAGCTACTGGCCGAGCTGGAGCGCTTGCGGCCGGGCCAGATGGCGACGGCGTTTGCGCGCGAGGTCGAGCACGATGACGACTTGCTCGCGTCGGTGGTCGACGCCTACAGCGTGCTCGACGCGTATCGCCGTGCCTAGCGAGCCGATCAGCGCTGAGCCGTCGAGCGGTGAGCCGTCGAGCGCGGCGGTCGGCGTTGCGCGGTCGCGGGCGGCTTGCCGACTGACCATTGGGAGTAGAGTCACGCCCACAGCATGAAGCGCGCCGTTTCTTGCGCTGGATCGGGGCGCCGCGCGCGCGTCCGCGCGAACGCACCCGACCCGACAGAGGTGCCGCCACTAACTGACGCTCTCCGGTGTCGCAGAGTCGTTGACAGGTTCCGGCTGGGCATGGACGATACTGGGCGGACCCAAGCTCAACGCTCGGTCTGACCTTCGATGCTAATACTCACGCTCGTCATCCGGCCCGTCCAATGCTCGCCCTGCGAGGTCGCGCGATGACTCGCGGCACGCGCGGTCGCGACGACTCCACGTCCATTGTCGTCGCCGGCTCCTCAGTCGGCGACGCCGCGCACTGGCAGCACCGCGCCGCGGTAGACCCAGTGCAATATCAGGCGTGGTGCGACGCCCAGCTGGCGTCGATGGGACCAACCCCGCTCGATGCGCAGCGGCACGCGGCCGACGGCGTCAACGGCGCGGGCTCGGCTCTTCCCCACGGCGACGCGATCCAAGCCTCGTTCGGTCACCACGACATCAGCGACGTGAAGGCTCATGTCGGAGGGCCGGCCGCGGAGGCTTCGTCCGCCATGGGGGCGCATGCGTACGCGACCGGCAACCGAGTGGCGTTCGCCGCGTCCCCTGACCTCCACCTCGCCGCACACGAGGCGGCGCACGTGGTCCAGCAGCGCGGGGGCGTTCAGCTCAAGGGCGGCGTCGGTCAGACCGGCGATGCCTACGAGCAGCATGCGGATGCCGTCGCGGCGATGGTGGTGCGGGGTGAGTCCGCCGCGGAACTGCTCGACGCCTCACCTCGAGGCGGCACGAGTGGTCCCAGCGTGCAGCGCTTCGACGGAGACGAGCACAAGGACATGGGCGACCAGGCGACGCACGGCGAGCAGCTGAAGGAGTTTGCCGACCTCGGCATCCCGATGTCGTTCGGCGATGGCGTGATGATCTCTGGTGACGTCCTAGGATACCTGCGCAACGAGAAGCCGCTCGGTGGTGACCGCAGCTCCGCGGGGTACTTACGTGACCTACTTCGCCACGGCGGGAAGGATGGGCGCGACGAGGTGCTATTCGCGATCTGGTTCGCGAAAAGCAACGCGAGCCGCGGGCCTGAACCCGACGCCTCTCCTGAGATCAAGGCGCGCGTGCGCGCGCGCTACTTCCAGCTGGCTCGGGAGAACGAGGCGCACTTCAGCCACGGCGGCACAGCCCGTGAAACCTATCTATCGTTGCACAACCAGGCGCTTCGGAAGGCGCAGCGCTCAGCCGAGGAGCAAGCGCCCGCGCTATTCGAGGAAGCCAAGACCGACGAGGCATTCGCCCAGCACTACCTGAGCGACATGTTTGCCGGTGGTCATGTCCGCACGCCGCGCTCCGAGCTGAATCGCCATGAAGATGCGCGTGACATGCCGAGCATCGACTCAATCGTAGCCGCCCTCGCGTGGGAGATCTTCGCCGAGCTTGAGACGATGGGTGACTTCGGCGCGATCACCCAAGTGCCGCTCGTGGGCTACGTGGTGCATGGCAAGATCGTCGCGATGATCAAGGAGAAGGGCGGCAATGACCTCAACCAAGCGTCGTACTCCGCGCTGATCTCGAAGGCACTTCACGACAAAGACGGCGAAGGCCTCAACGTGGTTTCGGAGCGATCCGCCTTTGGGCCGCAGCAGCCCGGCGCCCATCATTGGCACACGGTCGGAGACGGTCATGTCTTGAAGGACGGAGTGGTAACCGCGGAGGGCGCCGAGACTCATCGGATGGCGATCACTGCGATGTCGATCTCGCGGCAGGAGCTTGACGCCGCGGCTGCGTGGCGTTCCAGCTCTGCTAACCCAGCCTTCACGCCCGAAAGTGTCCACTCGGGCAAGGCGCTCGAGTTCGTGCCCGACGTCGATGCCGAGCATCCCAACACGGATCTCGCGAGCAATACGGACAACTGGGACGCAGCTGTCGACGCGGCGATCCGCCAAGAGATGCTGCCCAGGCTCATCGGGTTCTTCCCGGACACGGAGAGTGAAGGGAAGAAGACCCCGGCAACGCTCAGGAGTGACGGGAAGACGTTGCACATCGGGACCGCGCTGCGAAAGGTGGCAGCACGCATCAACGCATCGCCGAGCGAATGGCTTCGGCAAGCAAGCTCATTCCCGGTGCCCAACGTCCACGGCGACGGTCCGCCTGACATCGCGGGCGTGAGTGACGGTCCGGTGGATGCTGGCGTGCCGCAATGACGCTTCGAGCGCTCCTGGTTGCGGTCACAGTGACGGGGTGCTCATCGCAGGGCAGCAACGGCACAGCCAAAATGGCCGCGCTGGTGACCTGGAAAGCCGCATGGAGCAACCCGCTACGCTCGTCACTAATCGTCGCTGGTGGCGTGGTCGTGCTCCGCGAGGACGGTGCGGTGCCGCGCTCCACCGGGGTCGACCCGGTCAGTGGTAAAGTGCGTTGGCGTGCGGACGCGCTCGTGGAAAGCCCCGACGAAAAGACGCTCTACACCGTGACCTCGTCGGAGTTCGAGTTCGTGGTGAACAAGATCGATCCGATGAGCGGGCAAGTCACGTGGTCGCGTCGCATCTCGCGCGCCAGTGGTCTGGAGTACGCGGTCGTGCTCAACGATCTGGTGCTTGCGATCGACCGCAAACACGTCCGCGCGGTCGCGCTCGCTGACAACGCCACGCTATGGGACCAGTCACTGCCGATCGATGATCACGCCTGGGTCCGGCAATGGGGAGCGACCGCGCTCTTCCAGACTCCCTACACAGCTGTCGCTGTCGACACCGGCGCCTCGCAGTGGCACCAGACCGGTTGTTGCGTCGCGGCACCGCTGACCGACACGCGCGCGCTTCTCCAGCAAGAGGGGGTCGTGCTCGTGATCGCGCAGGGCGGTAAGACCGTCCGCTCGATCCCTGGCAAGGTCGTGGCTGCTGGGGCCGGTGGCGCGGTGCTCGAGGACAGCGTTGGCTTGCGCGTCTACTTCGCGGACAGCGACCAGGACGTAGCGATCAAGCTCCCCGGAGGCCCCGCGCGAGGCTCCGTCGCCTTCGATCACGGGTTCGTCTACTACACGACGGTTGACGGGGCGGTGATGGAGTTCGACATCAGGGCGAACACTGCGTCCGAGATCCGCGCGGCCACGGCGCGATCGGTCCCCGTCGCCGACGACATCCTCGTCCCGCCGGTCGTGTCACACGACCGCGTGTACGTGTCCGACGACGGCTGGCACGCGTTCGACCGGTCACAACCCCGACCGCGATGACTGCCTCCGCGGTACCATGTACGGCCGCGACCGAGGTCGATCCGATCGCTGCGCGGCTGGCGCCGATCCGGTGCGCGCTCACCTCCGACGCCAGCGCGGACGTGCGCCGCGCCGCGCTCGCTCCGCTGCGGGCGATCTACGCCGAGATCTTAGCGTCGCTCGACCTGGGCGCCGCGCCCGCGCCGGCTTCGGTCCACGCGGTGCCGGCCGTCGTGGCGCCGTCCTCGCAACCGCTCCGCGGCATGCCGATCGATCAGGTGCTCGACCTGGTGATCGCGCAGCTGCGCGCGGTGGCCGGCGACGGCGCCGCGGGCGACGCGACCGGCGGGCCGCTCGCGCAGCTCCTCGCCGGTGGCCGGTGATCCTTCCTCACCGCATCGTCGTTTACCTCGTCGATGGCGCGCCGCCGTGGGCGTTGCTGCCGCGCGCCGGCGTCCGAAACGCGCGCACGCGCAACCGTCGCGCACCGCGTCTCACGTTTCGACCCGTCGGCGCGGCGGGCGCCTATCCCGACTGGCTCCGGGACCTGCACGGGCGCGCGGGGGCATACGTGATCCGCGACCTGGGCGGCGAAGTGCTCTACGTCGGCGAGTCCGAGGGTGGGCGCCTCTACAACACCGTGACCCGGCACTTCCAGAGCTGGGGTCGGTCGCGGAAGTCGCGCAAGTCTCAGCTCTACGGGAACGGCTACTACCGCCGCGTGACCGACAACGATCCCGGGACGACCTACGACCGCCGCTCCTGCGAGGTCGCGATCGTCCTGACCCGTCCCGATCGCGCCGTCGCTACCCAGAACCAGCTGATCCGGAAGCTCGCCCCGCGCGACAACATCCAGGGGCAGCCCAAGTCGGAGGATCTGGACGATGTCCCGTTCTGACCTCGCTGGGCGTCGTGGCATACTTCGCCGACGAGGAACAAGGGCGGCGGGGTGGGCGTCATGACTTCCGGACCGACTCCGGTTCCGCGCGCCGAAGAGCGGGAGCGGGTGTTCCTCGAGTTCTTGATCCGAAAGGCGTTCCACGCATGCACCCGAAGCTCCAGACTGTCCCCGTCGCCATCTACGCCCGCTTCTCAAGCGACCTCCAGCGAGACGCCAGCATAGACGATCAGGTCAGGGTCTGCCGCGACCACATCAAACGCGCGGGTGGCCATCCGGACAAGGCCGAGGTCTTCGCCGACTACGCGATGTCCGGGCGCGGAATCGACCGGCCCGCGTTCGAGCGCATGATGGCCGGCGTGAACGACGGCCGGATCGGTGCGATCGTCACGGAGGAGGTGGGCCGTATCAGCCGCGACTTCGCGGACGCCGCTCAGATCTTCAAGGTGCTCCAGTTTACGCAGGTGCCGTTGCTCGGCGTGTCCGACGGCATCGACACGAGCGCCAAGGGCGCCAAGCTGATGTTCGCGATGCGGTCGCTGGTCGCCGATCAGTACATCGACGATCTCCGCGACAAGACGTTGCGCGGGCTTGAGGGTCGCGCGCTGGCTGGCTTCGCAACCGGCGGCGTGCCGTACGGCTATCTCACGATCCCGGTGGTCGACGGACGCGGCAACCCTACCGGCAGTCGGATCGCGATCCACGAGCGCGCGGCCGAGGTCATCCGCCGGATCTTCCGCGACTCAGCCGAGGGGCGATCGCTCACCGTGATTGCGCACGCGCTCAACCGCGAGGGCGTACCCTCGCCGCGCGTCGGCACCAAGCACACTGCGTTCGGCTGGGGCGCTTCCACGATCCGCGCGATCCTCTACAACGAGCGCTACGCGGGAACCTGGCGGTTCAAGGAGCGTCAGTGGGTCAAGGTCCCCGGCAGCAACAAGCGCCGACCGCGGGCGCGCGACGTGGACGAGGTGATCACCCAGGAGCGCCCCGACCTTCGCATCATCGACGCTGAGTTGTGGGCGCAGGTCCGCACGCGTCTCGCTGCGGTTCACAGTCGCTACACCAAGAAGCGCAACGACGGGGAGAGCGGCGGCGGCATTGTCCGCACGGCATCGTCCTACCTGCTGTCGGGGCTCCTGGTCTGCGGGCGCTGCGGCGCGCCGATGTCGATCATGACCGGCACGTCGGCTTCGTACTACCGTTGCCAGGTCAGCCGCACGAAGGGGACGTGCGAGCACTCGACCTCCTACCGGGAAGACGTCGCGCGCCGTGAGATCCTGGGTGCGATCCGCGATCGCCTGCTGAGTGCCGATGGCGTGGCGTACGTGCGGCGCCGCATCGCGGAGGAACTGCGCGACTACTCCAAGAACGTCGATGCCGCGCTCAAGGACCGCCGCGATCGGCTCAAGCGGACCGAGGACAAGATCCGCGGCCTCATCGAGTTCATCGCGACCGGCGATCGGTCGGACTACATCATCTCGACCCTGCGCGACCTGGAGACATTTGCGCGGACCGAAAAGGCTGAGATCGCGCGCCTCATGCAAGCGGGGCAGCAACCGCTACGCCTCCCGTCGATCGACGAGATCGAGGCCGAGGTCCGGAACCTGGATCGCTGGCTCACCGATGCCCCGGAGGTCGGACGGGAGAAGCTGCGAACGATCCTCAAGGACGGGACGATCCGGATCGACTCAATGCCGGACGGCATGGCCCAGGCTTCGATCGGCCTGCTGCCGGCGCCAATCGTATTCGGCAACCGAAAACGCGAAATCCCTGGGAGCACCAGGGATTCCGCGTTGTTAGGTCTTCGTAGCGGGGGTAGGATTTGAACCTACGACCTTCGGGTTATGAGCCCGACGAGCTACCAGGCTGCTCCACCCCGCATCAATTGTCACGTCGGCGAACCGACGTGGGAGCTAATTGCCATAGGCGAGCGCGGGCGTCAAGGGCAGGGGCGGAAAGATGCGCGAAGATGAGCTGAGAGAGGATCGCGGGGCGTGACCACGGTCGCAGGGGGCCGGAACAGCGGGCTGGAACGGGAGGTGAGGCTGTTAGGGTGGCCGGCATGACCTGGCAGTGGAAGCTCATACTGGCTGCGACGATGGTGCTGACGGCGTGCGGGGACAGCGAGAGCAAGTACGAGCCGTGGCTTCTGGACCCGCTGTCGGCGGCGGAGGGGATGTGGGTCCGGACGCCGGAGTTCGACGTGGCGGCCGGCGAGGAGATCCAGGACTGTTACTTCTTCCAGGTCCCGGCGCAGGCGAGCGGCGCGCTGCTGGTCGACTCGATCGAGCTGGCCCTGAACCCGGGCAGCCACCACATGAACGTGTTCCGGGTCAAGACCCTCCGCAACCTCGACCCGGCGGACGGCACGCCGATCGATCTGGGCGGGATGCCAGGCACCGTGATCCGCGCCGGCGAGTGCTGGACGTCGCAGAACTGGCAGGACTGGCCGCTGGTCGCCAACTCGCAGCAGTCCTCGCTCGACGAGCCGGTGCTGGCGTGGAACCTGCCAGCCGGCGTGGCGACGCGCTTCGAGCCGGGCGAGACGTTGATGGTGCAGGTGCACTACGTGAACGCGGCCTCGCAGGATACGCCGTACCGCGGGCGCGCCGGCATCAACTTCCACCGCAGCACCGACGGCGACACCATGGAGCTCGGCACGCTGTTCGCCACGCAACAGAATATCCGCATCTGCCGATCGAACCCTCGCGTCACCTACGGGGGCACCTGCTCGATGCCCTCGGGGCTGCACACGGTCGCGGCGGTCAACGGCCACTTCCACTCGCGCGGCACGCAGTTCAGCGTCTACGCGTGGGATGGCGTGTCGACGGAACTGCCGCCGGCGACGGCGCGCTTCTACCAGAGCCAGCGCTGGGCCGAGCCCGACATGAAGCAAGGGCTCGAGGTGCCGCTGGCCCAAGGCGGCGGCATCTGGTGGACCTGCGAGTATCAGTGGCGGGAGCCGGAGAGCGGCTGCGAGGCGGTCGACGCCCGCGATCCGCTGCACGCCAACGACTGCTGCTACACGTTCGGCCCGACGGTGGAGACCAGCGAGCACTGCAACGTCTTCCTGTACTACTTCCCGAAGACCGAGGACGTCACGTGCTTCTGATGCGGGCGCTGGTCGCGACCATGGCGCTCTCGGTCGTCGGCGGGTGCGGCGGCGAGGCGCCGGGGCCCTGCGTGGGCGACTGCACGCTGCCGATCGTGCTCGAGCCGGTTGGTATGTACACCTACGAATCCCACGTCCTCGCCGATGGCGACCCGGTGTCGATCCAGCCGCCGCTCCAGGGCGGCTACGTCATGTACGTGGGCGTCCGCGCCAAGAACGTCCACGGCCTGACGGCGCAGCTGTCGGCGGCGATCATCGATGTCGACTCGCCGCAGGTGGTCGCGATCGAGCAGCGGCCGGTGCGCCTCCTCGACGACGGGACCGGCTGGGCCAGCCCCGACATCGCGTCGCAGGACCTGGCCAACGTGCCGGTGTGCTCGCGGGTGACCGGGCCCGAGGACTTCGACCGCTCGCCGTGGCGGCTCGAGGCGCGGCTCACCGACAGCGACGGCCGGACCGCGGTGGCCACCGTGGTGATCGAGCCGCGGTGCGCCGACGACTACGACTACCTTGGGTGCCGCTGTGCGTGCGAGGCGCGGGCAGGGGGCGAGCCGTGCACGATCATGGAGCAGGATGCCGGCGTCGGCGCGCTCGACGCAGCGCGGTAAGGGCCCGCGTTGACACCTGCCCGAGGCGGGATCGACGAACTGGCCAACTTAGGTGTAGGCAAAGGATCGCCGGGTGTGGTGACATCGCTCGCAAATCAGCTTACCGAGGTGCCCGTGAAGTCCTCTCGCAATCCGCTCTTCCAGTTGATGATCGCTTCGGTGCTGGCGGCCGCCATCGGCGCCTGTGGCCCGAGCCCGAGCGCCGACGATGACGACGACGACGACGTGGTCGACATCGACGCGTCCACGGTGAACCCGAACTGCACCAACCCGGTGCCCGAGGTCTGCGACAACGGCCTCGACGACGACTGCGACAACATTGGCGATTGCGACGACGCCGACTGCTCGGCCGACTCGCACTGCGTGAACGCCAACTGCGGCATGCTCGAGACGCCCACCGCGTCGCTCGAGTTGCCCGACGGCGCTTGCCCCGCTGACGAGACCCAGCCCTGCGACGGCTACGAGTCGAACCTCACCTTCACGGGTTTCAGCCAGGGTCAGACGCTCAACGACATCAGCAAGCTCCTCGGGTTCTGCGTGAACATGACGCACACCTGGATGCGCGACCTCGTGATCTACGGACAGTGCCCGAACGGCACGCGCGTCATGCTGTCAGACTTCGAGGGCCGCACCGGTGGCCGCGTGAACCTGGGCCAGCCGCCGAGCGTGGGATGGGACTACTGCTGGACGCCGACCGCGACCAACCTGCCGTGGATCCCGTACTCCAACGCCAACACCCCGAGCACGCTGCCGGCTGGTGATTACCAGGCGTCGGAGCCGCTCAACAACTTCGTCGGCTGCCCGCTCAACGGCAACTGGACGATCCGCGTCGAGGATCGCTGGGGCGCAGACCGCGGCTACATCTACAACTGGTCGGTGAAGTTCGACCCCAGCATCGTCGAGGACTGCGCCAACTGGCCCGGGTGATTCGACCGCGCTGACAGCGAGCGAGACGGCCGGCGCCAGCTGGCCGTTTTTGCGTCTCGACAACCGGTTGATGCAGCTACAGCAACGAGGCGAAGACCAGCTCGCGCGCGCGGGCGGCCCGGCGCGCCGACTTCTCGACCCCGATCGCGTCGAGGCCGACGTGGTTGGCCGCGGCCAGCATGGTGCCGACGCCACAGAACGGGTCTACGATGGTGCGGCACGCGGTGCGCTCGAGAACGAAGCGGGCCACCGCAGCGCAGGCATCGGCGCCCATCGCGCGCGACCACGACATCGCGCCCAGGGTGGGCAGGACGTCGGCGGTCGACTCGCCAGTGGTGAGCCGGTGGTTGCGGCTGAAGCACGACAGGTGCGCGTACGCGGGGCGCCCGAAGGTGATCGTGCCGGGCGGGGCGCGGCAGACGATCTTGTGCCACAGCAGCGACGTGCCGGCCGCCTCGGCGCCGCGCCCGACCAGGTAGCCCTTGTCGATCCAGCGGCCGTCGTGCTTCACGTCGGTCTGGAAGAAGATCGCGACGGCGTCGTCAGCGACGGCGCGGCAGGCCGCCGCGACGGTGTCGATGAACCAGGTCCGCCAGCCGTCGAGGCCGAGGCCGGGCAGCTCGGAGTGATCGGGCAGCGACGTCACGAGGGCGTGACCGGCGGGTAGCGGCGTGTCGAGGAACCCGACGCCATCGCCGCAATGGACTGTCCGAGCAGCGGACATCATCGGAGTGGTGCGCCGACTTGGATGTGCTCGGTCTGGGTCAGGATGCCATCGATCGGATCGAAGCCCTTCCTGAAGATCGTCGCGGTGATGTCGAGCAGCGGGTCGAGCAGATCGGAGTCGTTGCGCTTGACGAAGCTCATCGCGTGCTCGGTCAGCTCCTCGTGCTGGGTGTCGGGCAGCTCGGGGGGCAGGAGATCCGGCGCCATGATCTGGCGCTGCCAGGGCATCCAGGCCAGATCGAAGGATGGCGCGAGCTCGCCCTCGAACGACATGGCGAGCAGGTTCGGCACGGCGCACTCTACCTCGTGATAAGCACGCAGACGTGGCGGCGCTGAACGACATCGAGGGGCTCGTCGAGAGGGGTGCGCGGACCGCGGCCTACCAGGAGCTGCTGCGCACGTCGTCGTCGCACTCGCTGGCGTGGTTCAACCTCGCGGTCGATGAGCTCGATGGCGGCGACGTGGTCGCGGCCCGGCGCGCGGCGCTACACGCCATCGCGATCGACGCCAGCTTGCGGGCCCGGTTGCCCGAGCGGCTGGCGCGCCAGCTCGTCGTCGGCGAATACGCGCTCGAGGTCGAGCTCGACGCCGGCGCGACCCAGCTGGTGTACCTAGGGCGGGGCCGGGCCGGCGGCTTGGTCTGGCTGCGCAGCTTGCGCGATCGCTCGCATGCGCTGGCGGTCGAGGCCTACGCGCGGCACGCGGCGCTGCCAGCCAGCGCGGTCGAGGTCGCGCGCGCGATCGCGACGGTCGAGGGGCCCAGCGGCGAGACCTTCCAGGTGCTCGAGCACGAGCACGGGCGCCCGCTCGGGCAGCTGCTGCGCGGCGATGGGCCGGCCCGTGGCTTTGGCGTCGAGGAGGTCGCGCGCGTCGACGTCGAGGTGGCGGCGCGGCTGGCGATCGAGCTGATCGAGCTGCTGGCGGGGTCGACCGTCGAGCTCGATCCCAATCCCGACCTGTGGCTGCGCACGCGACGCGGCCTGATCGCGCTGGGGCCACCGGGCTGGTCGCCGACCGCGGAGTGGCTCGCGCCCGAGGAGCGCGACACCGCGGCGGCGCGCGGGCCGGTGCTGGCGTATCGCGCGGCGCTGCTGGTGTGGGTCGCGCTGACCGGCCGGCTCACGCCAACGCTGGACCTGGCGGGGCGGCGCACCGCGAGTCCGGACGCGCTGCCCGAGCGCTACCGCGCGTTGGGGCCGAGCTTGCAGCGCGCGCTCGACGTGCAGCCGAGCACGCGGCCGTCACTCGACGTGCTGCTCGACCGGCTGCGGGCGGTGGCCGGGGCCAGCCTCAGCGGCGACCGCGACGCGCGGCCGATCGTGCCGGGCTACCAGCTGGTGCGGCCGCTCGGCGCGGGTGGCTTTGGCGTGGTGTACGACGCGCTGGCCGTCGACGGCACGCGGGTCGCCGTCAAGGTGCTGCACCCGCACCTGGCGAGCAGCGGCGACGCGCGCATGCGGTTCTTCAACGAGGCCAAGCTGGCGGCCGAGGTCGACCATCCGGGCATCGTGCGCAGCCTGCACAGCGGGTCGGCGGGCGGCGTCCACTTCGTCGTGATGGAGCTGGTCGAGGGCGAGTCGCTGGACCGGCGGCTGCAACAGGGGCCGCTGTCGACGAGCGACGCGGTGCGGCTGGGCCGTGAGGTGGCGAGCGCGGTGGGCGCGATGCACGTCGCCGAGCACCGCGCGATCCATCGCGACCTGAAACCTGCCAATATCATGCTGGCCCCGCGCGAGGCGGCGCCGGGCTGGGCCGCGCGGGTCTGCGACTTCGGGATCGCCAAGCTCTTGGGCGAGCCGACCGAGGACGGCTTGCCGTATACCCAGACCGGGCAGTGGAACGGCTCGCCGCCGTACATGGCGCCCGAGCAGTGGCGGCAGGAGCCGGTCGACCCGCGCACGGACGTGTACTCGCTGGGCTGCGTGCTGCACGAGTGCCTGGCCGGCAAGCCGCCCTTCGCCGGCAACTCGTACCAGCTGCTCGACGCCCACCTGCACACCAGCGTGCCACCCTTGCCGAGCACGGTGCCCGCGCGGCTGCGCGCGGTGGTGACGCGGATGATGGCGAAGGATCCGGCAGGCCGGTACGCGACGATGGCGGAGGTCGACGCGGCGCTGGAGGCGGCGATGGCGGAGGAGCCGGTGGCCGCGGTTGCGGTCGGGCCGCGGCCGAGGTGGCCGATCGTGCTCGGCGCGCTGGCGGCGCTCGGTGGCGGCGCGGTCGCGCTCGGCGTCCTGCGCGAGACGGGGAACGGGGCGGATATCGATGCTGGCGTGGACGTTGCGGTCGCGCCTCCGATCGACGCCGGTGTCGATGCTGGGATCGACGCTGGGATCGATGCTGGGATCGACGCTGGGATCGATGCTGCGGTCGATGGACCGCTTGCGCTCTTCGCCGCGGAACCCATCGCGCCGGGAACCCCGGCGGCGCAGCTCACGGAAGATGCGGCCGTGATCGGTGGCGTGCGGTGGACCGACCGCAGCGGGTCCGTCGCGCTCTATCTCGCCGCCGCACCATCGGAAGATGGCAAGCGCACCACGATGTTCGCGATCCTGTACGGCGGACCGGACCTGAGATCGATGCTGTCGATCGCGCAGGGCTCGGGCTGTCGCGACGTGGCTCGTTTCTCTCTCGCGTCGCTCCAGGTCACGGATCTCGACGGGGATGGGTTCGGCGAGGTCGCCGTCGGCTACAAGGCCGGGTGCGTCGGCGACTCGAGAACCTATCAGTTCCTGTTCGAGGACGGCAGCTACATAGGCATCTCGGGCACCACGATGTTCGATTACAGCCGAAATCAATCAGATCCGACCTGGCCGATCGGCGGCTATGCTTTCACTCTCGAGCGATACCGGACGCTGCTCGCTGACCGCGACCGCTGACCGCCACGCCACGCAGAACAGCTCCTCGCCGAGGCTCTCGCAGATCGCGTGGCTGTCGTCGAAGACCGCGGCACGGCTCGCACGGTCGCGGCCTGACCACGCGGAGGCCTGGCGTGGCCGGCGACCGATAGCGGTGCCGGCTCCGGTGCTGGACCACCGCGAGGCTCACCGTGCGGTCGCTTGGACCAGCACGACCGCCGACCACAGCGTCTGCGGCGCGAAGAACACCACGCTCGCGCGCCCCGGCTCGCCGCGGGGATGATCGAGCCACGCCACGGCGATCTCGAAGGCGGCCGGCGGCGGCGGCACCTGTGCGTAGCGGCACAGCGCGAGGATGTCGATCCAGTGGCCGCGCGGCTGGGCCAGCAGCATGTCGACGAAGCGGCGGTGCAAGTTCTCGGTCGCGAGCGCGCCGCAGTGCGCGGCCACGTCGGCCGGTGACGGCGCGAGCACGGACGGCGGCGCGGCGAAGCCACCCGAGGGCGCCGGATACCCGCCGGGCGGGGTCGCGTAGCGCGACGGTCCCGACAGCTCGTCGAGGTGGCCGCGCAGCGTCGGGCGCGAGCCGGCCTCGGCGATGGCGGCGGGCACCCCGTCAGCCGAGGTGCCGACCGCCGGCAGGATCTGCGTGTGGCCCGAGTGGCCCGAGGTCGCGCGCCGCTGCTTGTCGGCGGCGTAGAGCTCGGCGTGGCGCGGCAGGTCTTGCAGCGCGAGGGCGACCTCGGCCATCGACTGCGGCCGGTCTTCCTTGGCGCGCTCGAGCATGCGCAGGCACAGCGCCTCCCAGGCCGGCGGGATGTTGGGGTTGCGCGTCGTCGGGGCCGGCGCGTCGAGGGTCATGTGGGCGAGCAGGATCTCGCGGATCTCGCCGTCGAAGGGCAGGGTGCCCGTCAGCATCTCGTAGAGCATCACGCCCAGCGAGTAGATGTCGGAGCGGTGATCGAGCGCGCCCTTGCCGGCGCACTGCTCGGGGCTCATGTAGTGCGGCGTGCCCAGCACCATGCCGATCTGGGTCTTGCGGACGCTGGGGTCGGGGGTGGTGAGCTTGGCGATGCCGAAGTCGAGCAGCTTCACGAACATCGGGTCGAACTGCTGCTTGCAGAGAAAGATATTCGCAGGTTTCAGGTCGCGGTGGATGATGCCCTTGCCGTGGGTCGCGATGAGCGCCGACGCGCACTGCTCGAGGATGTGGCGGATGTCCTCGAGCCCCAACCCGCCGGTGCGCAGCCGCTTGTCGAGGCTCTGACCGTCGAGGGCCTCCATCATGATGTAGGCCCGATCGCCGCCCGGCGTGGGCAGGTAGCCGACGTCGATGATGACGATGATGTTGGGGTGGCCGATCTCGGCGGCCGACCGGGCCTCGCCGAAGAAGCGCTGGACCGCGTCGACGTCGGTGGCTTGGTCGTCGTGCAGCACCTTCACCGCGACCTTGCGGTCGATCAGCGTGTGGCGACACAGATAGACCGCGCCCGCGCCGCCCGAGCCCAGCAGCTTCTCCGCGACGTAACTTCCGATGTGATAGCCGGTCAGATCCACCGCGCGATCTTACACGCGCTACAGTGGGGCGGTGCGAGTCCTCGCCGCGCTCCTATGCCTCGCCGCCTGCGGCGACCCGATCGCGGGCGACGCTGCCGACGCGCGAGACGTGGCCCTCGATGCCGCGCCGCCGCCGTACCCGCCGTGGACGATGGTGGTGTTGCCCGACACCCAGGTCTATATGAACCTGCACCCGGAGATCTGGGCGGCCCAGACCCGGTGGATCGCCGAGCACGCCGCCGAGCTCGACGTGCGCATGGTGCTGCACGTCGGGGACGTGACCGAGTGGAACTCGCCGGCCGAGTGGGCCCGCGCCCGCGACGGCTTCGACGAGATCGAGGCGGTGGCGCCGCTGGTGGTGGTCACCGGCAACCACGACTACGACGTGTCGAGGACGCGGGTGTCGCGCCTCTCCGAGTACTGGACCGCGGACCACCTGCGCGCCCAGCCCAGCTTCGGCGGGCTCTTCGAGGCCGACCGGACCGACAACCACTACCAGCGCTTCACGATCGCGGGCCAGACCTGGCTCGTGCTCGGGCTGGAGTGGGGGCCCCGGCCGTCGGTGCTCGACTGGGCGGCCAGCGTGCTCGACGCCGAGCCCGCCGATCACGTCGTGATCGACACCCACGCCTACCTCTACAACGACGATCGCCGCTACGACTGGGCGCGCTGGGGCGACCGCCAGAGCTGGAACCCGCACTGGTACGTCGGCACGCCGTGGCCCATCGTCAGCGACGGCGAGGAGCTATGGCAGCGCGTCATCGCCGACCGCACCAACGTCGACCTGGTGGTGTCGGGGCACGTCGCGGTGCACGGCGTCGGCCACGCCACCAGCCGCGCCGCCGGCGACCATCCGGTCCATGAGGTGCTGCAGGACTATCAGGGCGACGAGCTGGGCGGCGCCGGCTACCTCCGGCTGTACACGTTCTTCGGCGACCGGATCGAAATCCGCACCTATTCTCCGTATCTCGACCGCTTCGAGCAGAATCCCGACGACGAGTTCACGTTGCCCTGGCATCCATGACGGCCGCGCTCGTCGTCTTCGTCGTCTGTTTGGCAGCCTGCTGATCGCGGCCTATCTCGAGGAGGCCCAGTGCTTTCGCTACGCGGCGTACGCGTCTAGCTCAGTGGGCCGCGACCGCGGTGCCGGCGTGGGCGCGGCAGCGATCGGCCCAGGGCACCTCGCGTAGCTCGTCGATCGTGAAGTCCTGGCCGCAGATGGCGCAGGCGCCGTAGCGCGGGTCGGCCTGGTCGAGCCAGCGCCGGAGCTGCTCGTTGTCGTCGAGGGCGCGGCGCAGGATGTCCTCGGGCCGGGCGCCCACGGTGTCGACGCCGAGGCTCGCGACCAAGCGCGCGGCATCCTTGCCGGCGAGGAGCTCGGACAGCTTCATCGCCAGGTCCTGGCCGCGTCGCATGAGGCGGCGGCGCAGCAGCACGCGATCGGCGGGCTCGGGGATCATGCGGGGCCTTGGCGCGGCGCCCGCGCGGTGATGATGCAAGCGGTGTACGGGATGCGCAGGTGGCCGGCGACCTCGACCACGGTCACCTCGGCGAAGGCGGTGCGGAGCAGCGCGGCATAGGCGTCCGGTGTCCGGACGTTCTGGCCGCGGTCGCGCTCGATCAGGAAGCGCGCGGCGCACGAGGTCGCGGACGTGATCGCCGGGTCGTAGGTCACCAGCGCCCCATCGTCGGCCAGCGCGGCCGCCGCGAAGCCGGCCAAGCGGCGCGCCCCGTCGTCATCGAGGTGGTGCAGCACGCCGACCGCGAGCGCGCGATCGAAGCGGCCCCCGGCCAGGCCCGGCGCCTCCTCGACCGAGGCCTGCCAGAACTGGCCGCGAGCGCCCCACTGCCGACGGGCCGCCGCGACGTAGCGCTCGCTCAGGTCGAAGCCGTGATAGTCGACGCCGGCCGGCACGTGCTCGAGGATCGCGCCGGTCCCGCAGCCGATGTCGAGGAGGCGCAGGCCGGGCGTGGGCCTGACGTGGTCGCGGATGAGGCGACGCTGGAAGCGGCGCCCGCCGAGGAGGTCTTGCAGGCCCTGGTAGACCGCGGCGCTCGACAGCGCGGCGCGCAGGCCGGTGGTGCGCTGACTCATGGGAGACCGACCGCGTATACCTCGATCCACTCGCGACCGCCTCGGGTCTCGGCGGTGAAGACTCGGCGGCCCGGCGCCGCGGCCGGACGCGTCGGGTGGCGCTCGAGGGAGCAGTACACCACCAGGCCGCGGGTCACCGCGGTCGGGTCGGCGGTCACGCGGAAGCGATCGTGGCGATAGCCGTCGAGGAGCGCGAGGGCGCGGTCGGTGTAGTGCGCCGGCCGCGGACCGGCGACGACCACCACCGGCACGTCGAGCGGCGCCAGCGTGGGCAGGGCGCGGGCCGCGGCCCGCACCACGTCGGCGCGATAGCGGCCGTGCTGGGGATGCCCGATCACCAGGCCCAGCGCGGTGCTCGCCACGATCGCGACGTACAGGCCAAGCCGGGCCCGCGCCGATCGATCGGGCCACACCGCGACCAGCCCGGCCGCGCCCAGCGCGATCGCGAAGGGCGTGAGCTGCAGCAGATAGCGCTGGGTCCACGCGCCCCAGCGCAGCACGTGCAGCAAGAGCGCCAGCTGGACGACCGCGACCAGCGCGGCGTCCTGACGCATCCGGGCCGGCGCCGCGCCCCGCCGCAGCCACCGCACCCCGAAATATGCCGAAATCAATAGGCCGAGCCCTAGCGCCTGGTGGTAGCCCAGGTAGAGCCCGAGCCGCACCAGGTTGCCGGGGAAGGGCCGGGCCGCGGCCTCGCCCTCGACCGCGGCCTGGCGTCCCAGCCACGCGTGCAGGTAGTAGAGCGGGTCGCCCATCGCGATCGCCCAGTACGCGCACGCCAGCGCCTGCATCGCCGCGAAGCCGGCGACCAACGCGACCAGGCCACGCTCGAGCCGGCGCGCGCGCACCGATCGCACCAGCCCGGCCAGCACCAGCACCGCGACCACCAGCACCGCGCTCTCCTTGACGTACTGCAAGTAGCCCAAGAGCGCACCGCACACGATCCACCAGCGCGCGCGCTCGGTGCGCACCGCCCACGCCGCCGCCGCCATCGCGCCGGCCAGCCCGGCGGCGTAGAGGTCGTCTTGCAGCCAGATCGTCGCGTGCCACACGTCGACCGGCGTCACCGCGGCCAGCCACGCCGCCAGCACCGCCGCGCGTCGCCCGGCCAGCGCGCCGGCCCACGCCGCGCACGCCAGCACGCCGAGCAGCGACTCGGCGAGCGTCATCGCGCCCAGGCTGCGCTCGCTCGGGCCCGCGATCGTCGCCGCCAGGGCCAGGGGCAGGTTCACGCCGACCCGCCGCGCGTTGACCGTGTAGGGGCTGTCGGGTCCGTCGGGCATGCCGCGCTCGATGGGGTCGTGCCACAGGTGGGTCGCCGCCCAGGCGTGGGTCAGATCGTCCGACGCGATCAGGCCGGTCCAGCACGCCAGGCGCAGCGCCAGCCCGACGACGATCGCGGCGGCGATCGCGAGGCCGGTCTTGCGCGCGGTCACGGCGCGACCCTACACCCGCCGCCAAGGCTTGAGCCGGGCGCCGCGCCGTGGTGAATTGGCCCGACGTGCGACGCATCCTGTGTACCGGCGGCGCGGGCTTCATCGGCTCCAACTTCGTGCGCCACCTGCTCGCGGTGCGAGCCGACGTCGAGGTCGTCACCTTCGACGCGCTGACCTACGCCGGCAGCCGCGAGAACCTGCGCGACCTCCCCGACGAGGGCCGCCACAGCTTCGCCCTGGGCGACATCACCGATCGGGCCGCGGTCGAGCGGGTCCTCGACGGCGTCGACACCATCGTCCACTTCGCGGCCGAGTCCCACGTCGACCGCTCGATCGCCTCGCCCGGCGCGTTCGTGCACACCAACGTCACCGGCACGTTCACCTTGCTCGAGGCGGCTCGCGCCCGCGCCGCGACCATCACGCGCTTCCATCACGTCAGCACCGACGAAGTGTACGGCACGCTCGCGCCCGATCAGCCCGCGGTCACCGAGGCCGCGGCCTACGCGCCGCGGTCGCCCTACGCCGCGTCGAAGGCGGCGTCCGATCATCTGGTGCGGGCCTACGCGACCACCTACGGCCTGCCGATCACGATCTCGACCTGCTCGAACAACTACGGGCCCTACCAGTTTCCCGAGAAGCTCATCCCGCTGATGATCGTCAACGGCGCGCTCGGCAAGCCGCTGCCGATCTACGGCGACGGCCGGCAGATCCGCGACTGGCTGCACGTCGAGGATCACTGCGCGGCGATCGTCGCGATCCTCGAGCGCGGGGCGGTCGGCGAGACCTACCACGTCGGCGGCGGCAACCAGCCGACCAACCTCGCGATCGTCGAGGCGCTGTGCGCGCTCCTGGACGCCCGCTACCCGACCTCGCCCCAGGTGCCCCACGCCCAGCTCATCACGTTCGTCGCCGATCGACCCGGTCACGACCGCCGCTACGATCTCGACGTCGGCAAGATCGAGCGCACCTTGGGCTGGCGTCCGCGCCACCAGCTGGTCGACGGCCTGCGTGCCACCGTGGCCTGGTACGCCGAGCACGGCGCCTGGCTCGCCGCGATCCGCGACAGCGACGACTTCCGACGCTGGCTCGCGCTCAACTACGAGGAGCGGCGATCATGAAGGGCATCATCCTCGCCGGCGGACGCGGCACGCGGCTCTATCCGATCACCCGCGCGGTGTCCAAGCAGCTGCTGCCGGTCTACGACAAGCCGATGATCTACTACCCGCTCTCGATGCTGATGCTGGCTGGCATCCGCGAGGTGCTGGTGATCTCGACGCCCGAGGATCTGCCGGCCTACCAGCGGCTCCTGGGCGACGGCGCGCGCTGGGGGCTCAGCTTCGGATACGCCGCGCAGGCCGCGCCGCGTGGGCTCGCCGACGCGTTCCTGGTCGGGCGCGACTTCGTGGCTGGTGGGCCGTGCGCGCTGGTCCTGGGCGACAACGTCTTTTACGGCTCGCGCCTGCAAGAGACCGTGCAGCGCGCCGCCGCCACGCCGCGTGGCGCGGTGGTGTTCGCGTACCCGGTGCGCGATCCCCAACGCTACGGCATCGTCGAGCTGGGGCCCGACCAGCGGGTGCTCTCCCTCGAGGAGAAGCCGGCGGCGCCGCGCTCCAACCTCGCGGTGCCCGGCATGTACTTTTACGACCATCAGGTCAGCGACCTGGCGGCCCAGGTCGTGGCCTCGGCGCGCGGCGAGCTCGAGATCACCGATCTCAACCGGCTCTACCTCGAGCGCGGCGAGCTTCGGGTCGAGGTCTTTGGCCGCGGCACCGCGTGGCTCGACGCTGGCACCCACGAGTCGCTGCTCGAGGCCTCGAGCTTCGTCCACGCGATCCAGCACCGCACCGGCATGATGATCGCGTGTCCGGAAGAGATCGCCTGGCGCATGGGCTTCATCGACGACGCCCAGCTGGCCCACCTGGCGGGCGAGCTGCCAGATGAATACGGCGAGTATCTGCGCGCGCTGCTCAAGGGCTGAACCCGGCGACCGCGCCGACGATGCGGTCGAGGTCGGCGTCGGTCAGGTCGACGTAGACCGGCAGCCGGACCAGGGTGTCGGCGGCGCGCTCGGTGACCGGGCACGCGCCCTCGGTGCCGCCCAGGGCGCGCCCGACCTCGGACAGGTGCAGCGGCTGGTAGTGGAAGGTCGCGGAGATGCCGCGCCCGGCCAGGTGCGCGAGCAGCCGGGTCCGGGTCGGCAGGTCGGCGAGCCGTAACCAGTAGATGTGCGCGCTGTGCTCGGCGCCCTCGGGCAGGTGGGGCTGGGCGACGCCGTGCTGCGCGGCCCAGCCGGCCAGCTCGGCGTGGTAGCGGGCCCAGACGTGATGACGCGCGCGCTGGATCGCCGCGGCGCCCTCGAGCTGCGCGGTCAGCACCGCGGCCAAGAGGTCGGCCGGCAGGTAGCTCGAGCCGAGGTCGACCCAGGTGTACTTGTCGACCTGGCCGCGGAAGAAGCGGCTGCGGTTGGTGCCCTTCTCGCGCAGGATCTCGGCGCGCTCGACCAGCGTCCGGTCGTTGAGGACCAGCGCGCCGCCCTCGCCGCAGCCGAGGTTCTTGGTGTCGTGGAAGCTCTGGGTGGCCAGCGCGCCCACGCTGCCCAGGGGGCGGCCCCGCCAGCGTCCGAACAGACCATGGGCGTTGTCCTCGACGATCGGCACGCCCAGCGCGGTCAGCGCGTCGAGATCGCAGGCCACGCCGGCGTAGTGGACGGCGACGATGGCCTTGGTGCGGGCGGTGACCTTGCGCGCGACGTCGGCGGGGTCGAGGCAGAGCGTCCGATCGTCGATATCTGCGAAAATCAACGTCGCGCCCCGCAACGCGAACGCGCTCGCGGTCGACACGAACGTGAACGACGGCACGATGATCTCGTCACCGGCCCGGCAGGCCAGCAGCAGCGCGCTCAGCTCGAGGGCGTGGGTACACGAGGTGGTCAGCAAGACCGGCGCGCCCGCAAGCTCTGCCGAAATCAACGCGCTGGCCCGTTGGGTGAACGGCCCATCGCCGCGCCAGTGGTCGCCGCGCAGCGCCTCGGTGACCAGGGCAACCTCGCGGCCGGTGCGGTGCGGTCGGTTGAACGGGATCGGCGCGTCCATCGAGTGGCGCAAGCAGTACCATGCCCGCCGATGAGCGCGCGCAGCCTCACCGTCGGCGGCGTCACGCTGGCCTGGCGGCCGACGCCCTGGGATGCCCGCGGCCTGGGGGTCGCCACCGTCGAGCTGACCGCCGTCACCTACCAGGACGCCCGGGCGCTGCCGGCCGCCTTGGCTGCCCTCGACGACGCCCTGATCGCCGATGGCATCGGCCTGGCCTCGACCCGGGTGGCGTCGGTCGACGTCGCGCTGGTCGACGCGCTGACCACCGCCGGCTTCGCGCCGGTCGAGCGCTCGCATCCGCTCGCGCTGGGCCTCGCCACCGCCAGCTTGCCCCGGCGCACCGTCGCGGTCGAGGTCGCGACCGTCGACGATCGCGACGCGCTGGTGGCGCTGGCCCGTGACGGCTTTGACTACTCGCGCTTCCACGAGGACGTCCGGATCCATCCCAGCCGCTCGCGCGATCGCTACGCGCGCTGGATCGCCGACAGCCTGGCGCAACAGCTTGCCGGCACCGGCGACGAGGTCTGGGTGCATCGCCATCACGGGGCGCTCGCCGCGGTCATGACGTTTCGGCGTCGCGCCGATCACGTTCAGCTCTACCTCGGCGGGACCGCCCCCGGCTTGGGCCTGGTCGCGCCGATGTTCTGGACCGGCGTGCTGGCGCGCCTGCGCGCCGAGGGCGTCGTCACGATCGACACCCGGGTCTCGGCGGCCAACGTCGCCGCCATGCGACTGCACGCCGCGCTCGGCTTTGCGATCATCGGCGCCGATGTTGGCTGCACCAAGATCTACGACGCTACGGTCGGCCAACCGAGTCGGTGAGCCCGCTGCGCGCGCACGACCCGCACATCGAGCGCTAGCGCTCACATACCTCGCCGAGTGTGCGAGCAGTTGCGCGGCGTTGTCGAGTTGGACACGAGCGTGCATTGGCGCCGGGCCAATGAAAAAGACTGTCTTAGTTCGCACGACTCTCCTCGGCCTGGCCCTCACCTCGGTTGTCGGCGTCGCGGCCGCCGACGATCAGGATGTGACGCCGATCAGCGGAGCGCCCGACGGTCTGGTGGCGGTCAGCCGTGGCCTCCAGGGCCCCAAGGGCCTGCTGTCGGTGCGCGTCGCGGTCGCCATGAACCTCAGCTCCGACCTGGTGGGCAAGCCGATCTCGATCGCGCCGGACATCTACTACAGCCTGTCGGACAAGCTGCAGATCGGGCTCATCCACACCGGCCCGATGCACTGGCAGACCAAGCCTGGCGCGGGTCTGTGCGTGACCGGCAAAGACAACGGCTGCCCCAACGTCTACGACAACGTCGGGTTCGACGCGATGTACGGCCTGGTCTACTCGGACAAGCTGCACCTGTCGGCCCACGCCACCTTCTACGTGCTCAGCATCGATCAGAGCTTCACCGCGGTCGGCCTCGGCCTGGCCGGCAAGTACCACTTCAACGACAAGGTCTCGTTGTTCTTCGATCCCCAGGTCTTGCCGGTGCTCTCGGACCGCGACCTCCTCGACGACGGCCTGTTCGTGCCCCTCGAGGTCCAGCTGCAGGCCGCCGAGCCCACCACGGTGAAGCTGCTCACCGGCATCAACGGCTCGCTCCAGGCGTTCGGCGACACCTACGAGGTCCCGGTCGGCATCGGCATCGTCCAGAACATCAGCGAGAGCCTCGACGTCGGCGTGCGCTTCAGCTTCGACAACCTGCTGGGCAAGGTGCCCGACGGTGTCGGCCGCGCCGACCAGCGCTCGCTCGCCGCGCTCGTCACGCTGCGCAAGTAGCGCGTGACGTCACCTGGGTGACGCTGGATCTGGCGCGCTGCCGCCGCGGACCGCCGTGCGTACCTGGTACGCCGGACGGTCCAGCAGGCGAAAATGAGCGCGCCCCAGGTACTCGCCGATGATGCCCAGGCACAGGAGCTGCGCGCCCGAGAACACGGCGATCGTGCAGGCCAAGAATGGGAAGCCGGGCGCGCTCTGCCCGCCGTCGGCGAGATAGCGAATCAACACGAAGCCGAAGAGCGCGAGACCCAAGCCGGTCAGCGCGAAGCCGATCCAACTGGCCAGCTGCAAGGGGATCGTCGAGAAGCCGGTCATCATGTTGATGGCGTGGCGCACCAACTTCCGCAGCGTGTAGTTCGACTTGCCGATGGTGCGGGGGTCGTGGCGCACCTCGACGTGGGTGAACTGCTGGGTACCCCAGGTCAGCAACACGTCGATCGACACGAACGATCCTCGGAACTGCTCGAAGGCATCGCGCAGCCGAGTCCGGAACGCGCGCCACGCCGAGGCCTTGCCGGCGGTGTCGGCGCCCATCGCGCCCTGCAGCACCCACTTGGTGATGCGCGACGCGGCGCCGCGCATGACGCCGTGAGGCTCGCGCTTGGGGCTGCCGTAGACGACGTCGAGGTCCTCGGTGAGCGCGGCGATGAGCTTGGGAAGCTCCTCGGGCGGATGCTGGAGATCGTCGTCCATCGTGACCAGCACGTCGAAGCGCGCGGCCCGGATGCCGCACAAGATCGCGGCGTGCTGGCCGTAGTTGCGCATGAGCGAGATCGCGGTGACCTCGACGTAGGTGCGGGCCAGGGCGGCGATGATGCGGCCGGTCTGGTCGCGGCTGGCGTCGTCGACGAGGATGATCTCGTACGCGGGCGCGAGGCCGGCCAGCACCGGGCGGAGCTGCTCGACCACCAGGCCGATCGAGCCCTCGCTGTGGTAGCAGGGGATCACGACCGAGATGCCGCGCGGCAACGGAGCCGGGGCCAGGAGGGTCGCGTCGTTCACCCTGGGGTTTGTATCACCTCGTCGGAATCGTGAACGTGACCGTCGTGCCTTTGCCGAGCTCGCTGGCGATGCGGAACGATCCGCCGGCCTTGCCGACCAGGCGCTGACACTGCGCGATGCCGAGGCCGGTGCCCTGTCGGCGCGTGGTGAAAAACGGCGTCCCGACCTTCTGTAGCACCTCGGGCGGGATGCCATTGCCGTTGTCCGAGATGCTGAACCGGATCGAGCCCGGCGCGGTCTCGGCGCTGACGATGACGCTGCCGTCGCCGGTCGCGCGCTCACCCAAGGCCTGCGCAGCGTTGGTGACGACGTTGATGAGCACCTGCGTGAGCTCGGTCGAGCTGATGCGCACCGACGGCAAGGTCTCGGGGCCGTCGTAGCGCAGGAAGCCGCGCGACCGCACGGCCACGTCCTGGCACACGCCGAGCGCGTGCTTGATGACCGGCACCGGCGAGGTCGCGACGTCGGCGTCGCGGCGCTGGCCGCGCAGGAACTGGTGGAGGTCCGACGTCATGCCGCGCATGTGCTCGGTCGAGGTGCGCAGCTCGTCGACGATCTCGGGCAGCTCGGTGAGCAGGTCGTCGAGGTGGCTGCGCTCCTTGTCCGACAGCGACGCGGTGGCCGCCATCGCCGACACCAGGGGCAGCGCCTGGGCCAGGTACAGCATGCGCTCACAGTTCATGAGCATGCTGGCGACTGGCTGGTTGAGGTCGTGAACCACCGAGCCGACGATGCTGCCGAGCGTGGCGAGGCGCTCGGTCTCCAGGAGCCGGTGCTGGAGCGCGGATGAGTCTCGGGTGAACTGCCAGGCCGCGATGGCCCAGCGCAGGAGCTGGTCGAGCTCCTCGCGATCCCAGGGCTTCACGATGTAGCGGGCGACCAGCCCCTCGTTGATCGCCGATAGGATCGGCTCGATGTCCGAGTAGGCGGTGATGACCACTCGCACCACGTCGGCGTGATCGCGCTTGACCAACCGCAGCAGGGTGTCGCCGCTCATGCCGGGCATGCGCTGATCGGTGAGGATCACGGCGACCGGCTCCTCCTTGAGGATCGCGAGCGCCTCGTTGCCTTCGGCGGCGGTCCGGATGCGGAACCGGCCGGCGAACGACTTCTCGAAGACCACGCGGTTGGCGCGTTCGTCGTCGACATACAACACCAGCGGTCCCGTAGCTTCGACTGGAGACATCAGCGCACCTCCGCACTCTGGGGCAGCTCGATCGCGAAGACCGTACGATCATCGCGCATCTTGAGCTCGAGTGTACCCCCATGACGGTGGATCAAGTCACGCGCCGTCGCGAGTCCGAGGCCGGTACCCTGGCCCGGCGGCTTGGTGGTGAAGAACGGCTCGAAGACCTTCTCGCGCAGCGGCAGGGGCACGCCGGGGCCGCTGTCGGTGATCTCGATGATGACGGCCTGGGGGCTGCCCCGGCTCTCCAGGCTGACCCAGCCGCCGGCGCCGGCGGCCTGCGCCGCGTTCTCGAGCAGGTTCACCAGCACCTGGGTGAGCAGCGGCGCCGCGCACCGCAGCGTGCCGCTGAAGGCGTTGTCCTGGCGCAAGGTCACCGGGGCCAGCGCCGCCGACGCGTTCGACAGCGCGCGCGACAGCACCTCGGTGAGCGGCACCCGCCGCAGCTCGAGCTCGCCGGAGCGACGGAACCCCAGGAGCTGGCGCGACACGAAGGCGACCTGCTCCGCGCACTGGGTCATGACGTCGAGCAGCTCGGCGACGCCGCTGTCGGGCAACAGCAGCTCGGGCGGCAACAGCTCGCGCAGCGGCGCGATCGCGTTGACGATGCCGTTGGCCGGGTTGCGCAGCTCGTGGGCCAGGCCCGCCGACAGGCTGCCGAGCGCGGCCAGCTTCTCGGTGCGGTTGAGGCGCAGCGCCAAGTTGCGGTGGGCCAGCTGGGCCGTGACCCGGGCGTGCAGCTCCGACGGATCGAAGGGCTTCACCAGGTAGTCGATCGCGCCGTTCGAGAAGCCGGCCAGGCGGTCGCCCAGCTTGGCGCGCGCCGACATGATGATGACCGGGGTCGCGCTCTCGCCCGGCAGCGCGTGGACCTGGCGCGCCAGCTCGAGCCCGTCGAGCCCCGGCATCTCGACGTCGGTGATGAGCAGATCGGGGAGGTGAGTCTGCGCGGCGGTGAGCGCGGCCGCGCCGTCGTGGGCGAGCGTCACGGTGTACTGGTCGGCGAGGAGCTGGGCGATCGCCGACGCCAGGCCGGGGTCGTCCTCGGCGATCAGGATGTGGGCCAGGCTGACCCCGGGCGGCCGCAGGGTCGTCGTCGGACCGATCGCGCCCACGCCGTAGTCGGTGGGCCGCAGCCGGCCTGGCGCGGCGCGCTCGAGGGTCTGCACGGTGGTGCGGGGCAGGGTGAAGACGAACTCGGTGCCCGCGCCAGCCGGGTTGGGCCGCGCGGTCAGCTCGCCGCCGTGGGCCCGGACCAGCTCGCGTGCGATCGACAGGCCGATGCCGCTGCCCGAGCGCAGGCTGAGCCCGCCGCGGCCTTGCTCGAAGCGCCCGAACAGGCGGGTGCGCAGCTCGTCGTCGATGCCGATGCCGGAGTCGCGCACGACCAGGGTCACCCGCTCGACCATCGGATCGTCCTCGACCAGCAGCGCGATCGCGCCGCCGCGCGGCGTGAACTTGATCGCGTTCGACAGCAGGTTCGACAGCACGCGCTCGAGGGCGACCAGGTCGACTGACACCGGCAGCGTGTCGGGCGCGGTCACGGTGAAGCCGACGCCGGCCTCGGCGGCGGCCAAGGCCCAGCCCGCGGTGAGATCGGGCAGCACGCGCGCCAGATCGATCGGCTCGACGCTGACCTGCAGATCGCGCGCTTCGCCCGACGCCAGGAGCAACAGCTCGTCGACCAGCCGCACCAGCTTGCGCGTGCTCGCGGTGATCGCGCCCATCTGGCCGACCGCGCGGTCGGTGAGCTCGGCCCGGTGATGGACGAGGACGCCGTCGACCAGCAAGAGCACCAGCGATAGCGGGGTGCGGATCTCGTGGCTGATGTTGTGGAACAGCCGCTCGCGCGACGCCTTGGCCTCTTCGAGCCGCGTCACCGAGCCGGCCAGCTCGTCGCGGGCGCGGGTCAGCTCGCTGGTGCGATCGATGACGCGCCGCTCGAGGTTCATCTGGTTCTGGGCGATGGCTTGCTGATCGAGGGCCTTCTGCACGACCAGCGCGATCGTCGGGACCAGGCTCTCGATCAGGACCGCGGCGTCGTCGCTGACCGTCAGCACGGTGAGCTGCCCGAGCGCGACGAGGCCGCTGGTGAGCGCGTGGCGGTGCAGGAGCTGGGCGCCGTCGGTGCCGAGCTCGGCGATCGCGGTGACCGCGTCGCCGTCGGTCGGTGTAAAGGTCGCCTGATCGCAGCCGGCGTGCTCGACCAGCACCGCGCACACGCCGCGCATGGTGGCCGCCGCGCTGAGGTCCCCGAGCGCGAGCGCCGCGATCTGGTTGGCGGCGGTGAGCTGTCGCGCCTGCTGGGCCAGCTGGGTCTTGGCGATCTCGAGCTCGGCGTAGCGCTCCCCGAGCGTCTCGTGGGCCGCTTGCAGCTCGCGCGCGGCGGCGCGCACCGTGAATGGCCAGCTCACGGCGCGCCGGATGCGGGTCAAGAACCGGGCGCGGTTGGGCACCACGATGTCGTAGTGGACCCCGCGCGCGATCGGCGTCAACGTCACCTCGGCGGCCGGATAGCCCAGGAGCCGGGGCATCTCGATGAAGTTGCCGCCGGTGATGATGAAGAACTCGCGGCAGATCTCGAAGCCCTCGGGGAGCGTGAGGTCGACGCCGCAGGCGTGCTCGGAGATATCGTAGTGCTTCGGCGTGATGCAGTTGAACATCTGGTTGCCGGCGCCTTGGCGCGGCTTGTTGAAGAACCGATAGAAGCCCATCGGCGTGAACAGGAGCCGCGCGACGACGAACGCGAAGCGCAGCCCGGGCGTCTGCAGGTACGAGCGCCCCATCTCGCGGTACTCCGCGTCGGTGAAGTAGGGGCGCAGGTTCGCCATGATCGCGCAGGTGTCGGTCCAGTCGATGCGCTCGTGCTTGTTGTGGAGCGTCGCGAGCGAGACGTTGGTGCCTTGCACCATCACCTCGACCGGCACGCCCTTGGCGGCGAGCGGCGCCATGAACAGCGCGAAGACCTTGGCAGAGACTTCCTTCATGACGGCCGACCTCCCCAGCGCAGCACCGTCGCGCCGTACATCATGCCGGGGCCGGCGCCGACCAGCATCGCCAGGTCGCCAGCGCCAAGCGCGCCGGCGCGCTCGCCGGCCGCGAGGATGAGCGGGATGCTGGCCGCGAACACGTACGCGGTCGTGGGGAACAGGTCGGCGGTGCGCGCGCGGGCCAGGCCGGCGTGCGCTCCGACCACCGCGCCCACCCACGGCGTGGCGTGGTGCACCGCCAGGAAGTCGACCGCGTCGACGGAGCGCCCGGCCGCAGCGAGCGCGCCATCGACGGACTCCTTGGCCTGGTCGACGCTGCCGAGGAAGACCCGGCGCGCGCCGTCGGGATCGGCCATCTGCATGGTCGGCTTGCCGTCGTACCAGCGCGCGCCCGGCACGGTGGCGATCAGCGTGCGCGGCGAGCGTCCATCGGTGCGGTGGTAGTCGCCGAGCACGCCGTAGCCGTCGGCGACCGGCCCGACGACGACCGCGGTGGCGGCGTCGCCGACCCGGGCCGCGACCGGATCGCCGGGATCGATCAGCCGCGAGATGGCGGCCGACTGCACCAACAGCGCGTGGCGCACGCGCCCGCTGGCGATCATCGGCACCGCGAGCGCGAGCTGGGCCAGGAACGAGTAGGCCGACGCGTTGGTCTCGAGGGCCAAGCAGCCCGACGCCAGCCCCAGCCGGTGGTGCAGCTCGCACGCGGTGTTGCTGAGCAGGTAGTCGGGCACCGCCGGGTAGCTCAGCAGGAGATCGATCGCGCCGCGGTCGATGCCGGCGCGCGCGATCGCGTCCTCGGCCGCGGCCCGCTCCATCTCGAGCGAGGTCTGCTCGGGGCCGAGGACGTGCCGGGTCACGGCGCCCTCAAAGGGATCGCCGTCGAGCGCGAGGGTCGCGCCCACGACCCGCTGCATGCCCTCGGTCGGCATCGCCGGCGCGCGGCGCAAGGCGTCCATGCGTTGCGCCTGCTGGACCCGCCAGCGCGCGACCACCTCGTCGGACCACCAGTCGTTGCGACGCACCTCGGGCGGCAGGTAGGTGCCGATGCCGAGGATGCCGACCGTCACGGACGGGATCCCGTGATCGCCGCGTAGCCGCCCGAGGTCGGCGTCACCTGTACGTCGACGAAGCCGGCGCCGGTGAGCAGCCCGACCAGCTCGCTCGCCGAGCGCTGGCGGCCCTGCGTCGAGAAGATCATCGCCATCGAGTATGCGATCGCGGGCAGCGGCGCGTCGCGGGTCTCGGCCAGGATCATCTCGTGGAGGATCAGGCGACCGCCGGGCACCAGCGCGTCGAGGGCGCGGGCCGCCAGGGCCGCGCAACGCTCGTCGTCCCAGTCGTGGAAGATGTCGGCCATGAGCACGCGATCGTGATCGCGAGGCCAGGCGTCGGTGAACATGTTGGCGGGCGCGGTCGCGATGCGCTCGCCGCCGGCGAACAGCGCCGCGTAGGTGCGCGTGACCTCGCACACCGGCGGGAGATCGAGCACCGTGCAGGCGAGGTGGGGGTGGTGGTGCACCGCCGCGATCGCGTAGCTACCCGACCCACCCGCGACGTCGAGGAGCCGGGTCGCCGACCCCAGCCCGAGGGCGGGCACGATGCGCATCGCGAGCGCGAAGGAGTGGGCGTGCATGGCGTGGGTGAACGCGACCATCGCGGCGGCTGGCGGCTCGGGCACCTCCCACAGGCCAGTGACGCGGGCGTCGGCGGCGGCCTTGCCGCGCCGCAGCGACGCCAAGAGCTTCGCGCAGTCGAGGGGGTGGTCCCGGATGCGACGCAGCATCCCGCCCCAGTAGTACGGGCTCGACGGGATCAGGTAGGCGCGCGCCACGTCGGTCAGGTGGAACTTGCCGGCGGCTTGGGTCACCAGCTCGAGCGCCGCCATCAGCCCGATGATGGTCTCGACGGCGCGCAGCTCGAGGTCGAGGCGCGGCGCCAGCTCGAGCGCGGAGGCCGGGGCCTCGGCCAGCGCGGCGAACATGCCGAGCTCGTCGGCGAGCACCAGCGCGGGCGTGTGGAACGCCGAGAGGAACACGTTCCAGATCGGCGCATCGCTGCACGTGGCCGGGGCGATCGGCGTGGGCGAAGAAGACATGGAGTTCCTTTGGGTCAGGGCGTCGGCGTGAACGCGAGCGGCAGCGAGGTGACGCCGCGAAAGCTGAGGTCTTTGCGCCAGCTCAGCCGGGCGAGGTCGCCGTGCAGCGCGGGCAGGCGGCGCAGGATGGTCTCGAGCACGATCGAGCCCTCGAGGCGCGCCAGGGCGGCGCCGACGCAGAAGTGCGGCCCGAACCCGAAGGTCAGGTGGCGGGTCGGCCGGCGGGTGACGTCGAGGCGCTCGGGATCGTCGAAGACCGCGGGATCGCGGTTGGCGGCGCCGACGAGCAGCCACACCGCGTCGCCGGCCCGCAGCTGCTTGCCGCCCAGCTCGATCGACTCGAGCAGCGTGCGGCGGACCCGCTGGATCGGCCCGTGGAAGCGCAACAGCTCCTCGACGGCGGGCCCGACCAGCCCGGGATCGTCGCGCACCAGCGCCAGCTGATCGGGATGGCGGAGCAGCTCGAGGATGCCGTTGCCGATGAGGTTGGTCGTGGTCTCGTGACCGGCGAACAGGATGAGCACGCAGTTGGCGAGCAGCTCATCCTCGTCGAGGAACTGCCCGGCGTCCTCGGCCGCGAGCAGCTGCGACACCAGATCGGCGCGCGGCTCGACGCGGCGCGCGGCCACGACCTCGCCGAGGTACGCCATCATCGCGAGCATGCTGTCCTGGGCCTGCCGGAACCCGCGCGGGCCCAGCTCCATCAGCGCCAGATCGTCGGACCACTGCTTGAAACGGTGATGTTCGGCGGGGTCGACGCCGAGCAGCTCGGCGATGACGATGGCGGGAATCGGCTGGGCCAGGTCGGCGATGAGCTCGAGGCTGCCGCGGGCCGCGACCCGGTCGATGGCCTCGTCGGCGAGGCGCTGGATCCGCGGCCGCAGCGACGCCACCAGCGACGGCACGAACGCCTTGCCGACCAGCCCGCGCAGCCGGGTGTGGCTGGGCGGATCCATCATCAAGAGCCACAGCGTGAACGCGCGCTGCAGCGGCCGGGTGTCCTCGCGCAGGTCGGGCGGCATCCTCTCGAACATCGCGGCCGAGCGGGCGGCGCTGAAGCGGGGATCCTTGAGCGCGCGGCTGATGTCGTCGTAGCGGGTGAGCAGCCAGCCGCCGAAGGGCTCGCTCCAGTGGACCGGATCGGCGGTGCGCAGCCGGCGGTAGACCGGGAACGGATCGGCCAGCGCGGCCGGCGTCATCAGATCGTACGGGTCGTCCATGGCGCTAGTTGACGAGCTTGTGCGCGCGCGAGCTGTCGATCGCGACCATGCGATCGCGGCTCGGCATCCGCACGTCGGGGTCGATGATCACGTCGACCACCAGCGGCCCGTCGAGTCGGCCGATGCGGTCGGTCAGCTGCAAGATCTCACCGGGTCGATCGACCCGCACGAAGTCGGCGCCCAGGCCGCGGGCCAGCTGGCCGACGTCCATCACGATCGGGTAGCTGGCCTCGCGCCCGTACACCGCGCGGTGGCCATGCTCGACCATGCCGAGGCGGCGGTCGTTGAACACGAACAGCACCATCGGGATCTTCTCGGCGGCCGCGGTCGCGATCTCGAAGCCGTTCATCGCGAAGCAGCCGTCGCCGCAGATCGCCGCGACCATCCGGTCTGGCCGCGCCAGCTTCACGCCGATCGCGCCGCCGATGCTCTGGCCCATCGAGCCGAGGCCGGTCATGACGACGAAGCTGTCGGGCTGCGACAGCTCGAGGAAGTGCGTCGCGAACAGGAAGTGATCGCCCGAGTCGACGGTGTAGATCGTGTCGGCCGGCAGCACCGCCTGGATCTCGCTGATGGCGTCTTGCGGGGCCAGTCGATCGACGGCGTTGGCGCCCAGCTGGTGGCGGGTCACGCCGCCGCCGATGATGCGCGGCACGTGGGTCGGGCGGCGCTCCAGCATCGCGGCGCAGAAGCTCGCGGCCGGCGCGACCAAGGCGTGGGTCGGCGTGTAGCTGCGGCCGATCTGCTGGGCATCGATGTCGACCTGGATGAGCTGACGCTTGGCCTTGAGCAGCGGGCTCCAGCCCTCGGTCGCCACGTCGCCCAGGCTCGAGCCGATGATGAGCGCCAGATCGAGACCGCGCTCGGCGTAGCTGCGGGCCGAGGGATGGCCGCCCAGGCCGAACACGCCGAGCGACAGCGGGTGGTCCTCGGGAAAGACGCCCTTGGCCTTCGGCGTGGTGGCGACCGGGCACTGGTAGATCTCGGCGAGCGCGCGGAGCCGGGCCGGCGCGCCCTGGCCGCGACAGCCCGAGCCGGCGAGGATCATCGGGCGCGCGGCCAGCGCCAGCAGCGCGGCGAGCTCGTCGATGGCGCGGGGATCGAGGATGAAGTCGAGCCCGACCTGGGCCGCGATCCGGGCCGGCGTCACCATCGCGTTGGTCACGTCGAGGGGCAAGGTGAGCACCACCGGGCCGCGTCGGCCCGACAGCGCGGTCGCGATCGCGCGGTGCAGCACCAGCGGCGCGTTCGACGGGTCGACCAGCTCGGCCGACATCTTCGTGATGTGGCGGGTCATGCCGATGATGTTGAGGCCGTGGCTCGAGCCGTCTTGCAGCGCGCCGCGGCCGTGGACCTTGCGCGGCACCTCGCCGACCAGCAACAGCACCGGTAGGCCGTCGCAGTGCGCCGAGGCCAGGCCGGTCATCGCGTTGAGCACGCCGGGCCCCGAGGTCACCGCGGCGACGCCGAGCCGGCCGGTGGCGTGGGCGTAGCCGGCGGCGGCGAACATCGCGCCGCTCTCGTGACGGGTCGTGACGTGGCGGATCCCGCCTTGCGTCAAGAGCGCGTCGTGGATCGGCGAGATCGGGCCGCCCGGCAATCCGAAGATCAGCTCGACGCCGGCGTTGGCCAGCACCTCGACGAGGATGTCGGCCGTGCGCCGGACCGGCGACTCCTGGTGGAGTGGTTCGAGGGACAGTTCTTGGAGGTCCGGCGTCGACAATGGCGTCCTATCTGGCTGTGGCGTCTATGCCCAGCCCGAGCTCCTCGATCACCTGCGTCACATCGACCGGCTTACGCAGCACCCGGCGAGCACCGGCGTTCCGGGCTGCTTGCTCGAGCTCACTCGTCATTCGACCGCTCGTGACAATGATGCAGAGGTCTTTCGTCGCCGCGTTGGCTTTGAGCCGACGACAGACCTCGATCCCGTCGAGGCCCGGCAAGAACACGTCGATGACGAGGCCGTGGGGCCGCGTCGAGCCGACCTCGACCAGCGCGTCGACGCCGTTGTCCACGAGCACGACCTCGACCTTGTCGGCCCAGCGCTTGAAGGCGCGCCCGAGTGCCCGCAGCTGGGTGACGTCGTCGTCGACGGCGACGATGCGGCGCTTGCCGGCGTTCTGCAGGGGACGCGGCACCGGAATCTTGTGCTGATCGAGGAACGAAACCAGGTCGAGCGCGCGGATGCGGCGATGGCCACCGGGAGTCCGGAATGCTACGATGTGGCCGTCGTTGACCCACTTCTTCACGGAGCTGGGGTTGACCTGTAACAGGGTGCCCACCTGGGTAGAGGTGAGGAGGGAGTCGGACTCGATGATCTCGGGTGTCACGGATTTCTCAATAACGCCGCTTCAGGGCGGCTGTCAAATGAGAACAGAGCCCGTCGTTCTCGGCATACACGTGCCCACCTAAGCACTATTGGAATCCCTCGACAATCACCCCAGATCGGTGATCAGAAGAACGACGGACACTCGACAACACGAAAATCACGATCTACCGGCGTTGGCATACCCATCCGGGAGCGGTCACCCCGGCGCTATCGAGCGGGAGGTGATGGTCGGATCGTCCGATGACTTCGGCAAGCTGGCCGGTGGTGATCCAACGAACTTCGTGCGGCGTATGGCGGGCGTCGCTTGTGGTAACTGTTCCCGGCTTCAAGGAGCTCTATCGGTGCCCGACATCCAACAGCATCTCGACATGTCGAAGAAGGTCGAGTTCGAAGACCTCGATTGGACGCTCGCGCGTGAGCACGGCCTGACGCCGCGCGAGATCCAGAACCTGCAGTTCTTCGCCGACATCGAGAGCCAGACCGTCTTCTACATGCTCGAGGTGGTGAAGCTCGAGGTCTCGCGCGAGCCCGACCTGCTCACGTTCCTCACGATGTGGAACTACGAGGAGTACTTCCACTCGCATGCGCTGTCCCGCTTGCTGCGCGAGTGTGGTCACGAGGTGCCGTCGTCGATGGCGCGCGCGACCAACCTGCGCTCGCGGGCGCGGCTGCGGGCCCGCCTCGAGGACGCGATCCAGACGACGCTCGCCAAGGCCATGCCGAAGAGCTTCGTCGCGCTGTGGATGGCGTGGGGAGCGGCGCAAGAGCTCCTCACCTGCCACGCCTACGAGGAGCTCATCCGCACGACCAACAACCCGGTGCTCGCCGAGCTGGCGCGCCGGATCGGCAAGCAGGAGCGCCGCCACTTCGCGTACTACTTCCAGGCGGCGCGCGAGCGCCTGCAAGGCCAGCCGGTCGCGCAGAAGGTGGTCCGCCTGATCTTCGAGACCAACTGGAACCCGGTGGGCTCAGGCGTGAAGTCGCCGACCGAGCACGCCGAGATGATCTCGCGCATCTTCCCGAACCAGGTGTTGTTCGACGTGCTCGGCGATCTCGATCGCCGCATGTCGACCTTGCCCGGGCTCGACGGACTCGACGTCTGCACCCGCTGGGCTCACAAGGTGCAGCCGCTGTTGCCGGCCGAGGCGCGCCTCGACGCGCCGCTGATCGCGGCCGCCTGAGCGACGCGAGGGCTTGACGATTGGGCTGGCGGGCTGGCGGGCTGGCGGGCTGGCGGGCTGGCGGTCCGCGGACGCGTGGCGCCAGCCCTTGGTCTTGACGATTCGTAAAAGACGTTTACTTTATACGGATGGTTCACGAATCTGCCACCGCTCGGTCCGTCGTGGTCGAAGGCGCGGCCCGCGCGCCGCGGGCGCGACGGCGCGACGCCAACCTCGGCCGCATCCTCGAGGCCGCGACCCGGCTGGTCGCCGACGAGGGCCTCGACGCGCTGTCGATGACCCGGCTGGCCGAGGCGGTCGACTACACGCCGGGCGCGCTCTACCGCTACGTCGACTCCAAAGACGCGCTGCTGTCGCTGCTGGTCCAGCGCATCCTCGACGACCTGCGGGCCGAGCTGACGACCGCGGGCGCGGCGCTGCCGGCCTGGTCGCCGCTCGAGCGGATCGCGGCGATGATCCGGGCCTACCGCGGGTTCCTGGCCCGCGAGCCGCACCGCTTCGGCGTGCTCGCGATCGCGCTGGCCACGCCGCGGGTGCTCCTGGCCACGCCGACCCACGCCGCGCCCGCGACCGCCGCCGTGGTGGCGACGCTACAGCCCCTGGCCGAGGCGCTGATCGCCGCGGCGGTCAACGGTCAGCTCGAGCCCGGCGATCCCGTCGAGCGCACGCTGGCGCTGTTCGCCCTGCTGCACGGCCTGGCCCAGCTGCCGAAGCTGGCCCACCACCTGCCCGGCGCGTTCGATGTCGAGCGGCTGGTGCGGGCCGGCACCCGCGCGCTCTTGATCGGCTGGGGCGGGCCGCCCGCCACGGTCGACGCCGCGCTTGGGCACGCTCCCCACCCGTCGCGCGCACGCCCGGCCGCGACGACCGGCGCCCGGCCCAAGGCCACCAGCGCGCGGAGGTCGTCGTGAGCTCGGCGGTGGTGCTCGGCGCGGCCGCGGTCGGCGGCGCCGCGACCTGGAGCTTCCTCGAGTACGTGATCCACCGCTGGCTCGGCCACGCCCGCCGATTCCGCGGCAACCCGTTCGGCGTCGAGCACGTCCGCCACCACGCCGAGGGCAACTACTTCGCGCCCACGATCAAGAAGCTCGGCGTGGCGGCGGTCGTGGCGGTCGGCCTCGGCGCCCCGGTGGCGTGGCTGCTCGGGGCCGTGGGCGTGGCCTGGATCTGCGGCCTCCTGGTCGCGTACGGCGCCTACGAGCTGCTCCACCGCCGCGAGCACACCCACCCCGGCCTCGGTCGCTACGGCCGCTGGGTGCGCGTCCACCACTTCCACCATCACTTCGTCGATCCGCGGAGCAACCATGGCGTGACCAGCCCGCTGTGGGATCTGGTGTTTGGCACGTTCCAGCGCACCGGCGTCATCCCGGTGCCGCGCCGCCTGGCCATGGCCTGGCTGGTCGATGACGCGACCGGGGCGGTGCGCCCTGAGCACGCCCACCGCTACGCGCTCCGCGAGGGCAAGCGCGCCTGAGACTCACCGCACCTGGCGCGCGGCTACGCGATGACCGGGAGCACGCGCATCGTGCCGCGGGTGACGCCGAACTGCTCGATGGCGGCGGTGGTGCGGAGGACCTCGGCGGCAGTGGCCTCGCCCGCCGCGAGGGCGCGGTAGGCGGTGAAGATGCGAGTGGTGTCGTCGGCTGACTCGCGGACCAGCTCGACGCGCAGGCGGGTGACGCCGCGGGCTCGCAGCGCACCGACCAGCCCGGCCGCGCTCTGGGCTTGGGCGCCAAAGACGGTGTTGCGACAGCCGACGTCGACGACGACCGGGTGAACCTGGCCGGTGCGGTCGCGCAGCGACACCTGATGGGCCTCGCACGGCCGACCGCAGCTGCGATAGTCGCGGCCCGCTGACAGCAGGTGCGCGTACACGCAGTGCTCGGTGTGGAAGGTCGGGATGTGGTGATGCACCGTGACCGCGAGGCGGGCCGGCTGGGCGGCGGCCAGCAGCGCCTCGAGCTGGATGGCGTCGAGATCGTGGGCGGCGGTGACGGTGTCGAGGCCGAGCCCGAGGGCGAAGCCAGCGCTGATCGCGTTGGTGACGTTGAGCGAGAAGTCGCCGTGGACCGGGACGCCGTGACCGGTGAGCATCGCCACCGCGGCCCAGCTGCGCGCGAGCAGCGCGTCGGGCTCGAGGCGCTGCAGGTGAGCGATGATGCGATCCTCGCCCGGCTTGATGATGCGCGGCGTCGCGATCACCACGCGGACCCCGGCAGCGCGGACTCGCGCGACCGCGCGCCCGAGGCCGACCAGCTCCATGAAGTCGAGCTCGACCTCGGCGGCGCCGGCGGCCAGCACCGCGTCGACCTGCGCGTCGGTGCGGCACATCGGCACCACCAGCGCGGGGCCGTCGGTGACCGCGGGCACGGCGCGCCAGGCCGCGGAGCGCACCGCCGCCACCACGTCGCCGACCGCGATCGTGCGATCGACCCGATCGAGCGCGGCCTCGAGCGCGGCGACCAGCCGGCGCCGCAGCTCCTTGAGCGCCGACACCGGCAGGTGCAGCTCGGCGGCGAGGCCGGCGGTGTCGAGGGCCGCCAGGTGGAAGCGGGTGCCGCCGAGCCCGCCGAGCTTGTCGCGCAGCAGGGCCTCGTCGAGGCCGCCGCCGCGAGCCGCGGTCAGGGCGATCGCCGTCGACGCCTCGACCTGGTGGCCGCCGGCCTGGGCGTGCGCGTGCAGCGGCTCGCCGGCGCCGCCGCGCACCGTCAGCGCGAGGGCGATGCGGCCGTCGGGCACCGTCGTTACCAGGCGGACCACGGCCCGATGCTGGGCCGGATCGGACGTGATCCAGACCCGCGCGCCCGCCGCGACCGTGCGCAGATCGGGGCCAGGCTCGCCAAAGCCGAGGCGCCAGCGCCCATCGGCCAGCGCGGTGGTCGAGAAGATCGACCCGCCTTCCTCGTCCCGCTCGGGATGGCCCTGGTCGAACACCACGCCCAAGCCGGCCGCCGGCTCGAGGCGGCGCGGGGCCAGCGGCGGCACCAGGGTCGCGCCGGCGACCGGCGCGTCGGCCCGCGCCGCCATCGCGAGCGCGCCGGTCCAGGGCGCCCCGTCGTCGTCGCACACGATCTCGACGGTGCCGGCGCCGACCGCGACCACGCGGCCGAGGTAGACGCCGCGGTGCTTGGGCGCGCGGCCGACCACCAGGCGCTGGTGATCGGTGCCGCCGAGGAAGCCCAGCGACGGGCCGCGCGAGTAAGCCAGGCCCATCGCGGCCAGGTCTTGGGCGAGGGTGGCGTCGTCGGGCTCGCCGGCCGCGATCGAGTCGCGCCAACGTCGATAGCCGCTGACCGTCGCGGCGACGTAGGCCGGGCTTTTCTGGCGGCCCTCGATCTTGAGGCTAGCGACGCCGGCGTCCATCAGCGCCGGGACCGCGGGCGCGCCCGCGAGATCTTGGGGCGACAGCAGGTAGCGGACCTCGCCGAGCTCGCGCGCATCGCCGTCGACGACCAGGTCGTAGGGCAGGCGACAGCTCTGCGCGCACTGGCCGCGGTTGGCCGAGCGACCGCCCCACGACTCCGAGGTCAGGCATTGGCCGCTCCAAGACACGCACAGCGCGCCGTGTACGAAGACCTCGAGCTCGATGGGCGACTGGGCGGCGAAGGCGCGGATCTCGTCGACCGACAGCTCGCGGGGCACCACGATCCGGTTGAGGCCCAGCTTGCCGGCGATGGCCGCGCCCGCGGGCGACGAGATGGTCATCTGCGTCGAGGCGTGGAGGTCGAGCTGCGGGCACAGCGCGCGCGCGAGCAGCGCCACCGCCGGATCCTGGACGATCAGGGCGTCGACCCCGGCCGCAGCCGCGGCCCGCACCACCCGCTCGACGGCGGCCAGCTCGGGCTCGAACACCAGCGTGTTCATCGTCAGGTAGCCGCGCGCGCCGGCGCGGTGGATCTGGCGCATGACCTCGGCGAGGTTGGCCAGGGCGAAGTTGCCGGCCCGGGCCCGCGCGTTCCAGCCCTCGTCGAGGCCAAAGTAGACCGCGTCGGCGCCGGCGGCCAGCGCCGCGGCCAGCGCCTCGGCAGTACCCGCAGGTGCCAGGATCTCGGAGCGCCGCATCCCGGCCCCAGTAGCACGGATAGCATGGCGCCGGACTTCGATCTGCGAGCCCGGGAAATGAACGACGAACGGTGTAGCGGAACGCTTGAAAGCCCCGCAGCGCGTCCCTATAACGCCCGCACGAAACGTCCTTCCTTGAGGTGATTCTATGAGCTCCTTGTACTCTGCGTTCGCCGCAGCGACAGGACCGGTTGGTGGACACAAGATCCACAGCGAAGCCGACCTGATCCTGCCCAACTTGCACAACGGTCACCACGGCCCCAACTCCGGCGTCGCCGATCACGCCGGCGGCGTGGTGAAGTTCCTCGGCCTGTCCGGGTGGACCGTCCTCGCGATGGGCCTCATCGTGTGCGCGCTGGCCATCGTCTTTGGCATGGTGATCTATCGCCAGCTGAAGAACATGCCGGTCCACAAGTCGATGAAGGAGGTCTCGGAGCTCATCTACGAGACCTGCAAGACCTACCTTCAGACCCAGGGCAAGTTCATCGCGCTGCTCTGGCTCTTCGTCGGCACGATCATCATCGTCTACTTCGGCGTCCTCGAGAAGAACCCGGACACCGGGCTCGCGGTGCCGCCAGCCAAGGTCGCCGCCATCGCTGGCTTCTCGATCATCGGCATCCTGGGCAGCTACGGCGTCGCCTGGTTCGGCATCCGCGTCAACACGTTCGCCAACAGCCGCGCCGCCTTCGCCAGCCTCCGCGGCAAGCCGTACCCGACTTACGCCATCCCGCTCAAGGCCGGCATGTCGATCGGCACGATGCTCATCGCGATCGAGCTGCTGCTCATGCTCGCGATCATGCTGTTCCTGCCCGGTGACTACGCCGGTCCGTGCTTCATCGGCTTCGCGGTCGGTGAGTCGCTCGGCGCCGCCGCGCTCCGCATCGCCGGCGGCATCTTCACGAAGATCGCCGACATCGGCTCGGACCTCATGAAGATCGTCTTCAACATCAAGGAAGACGACGCCCGCAACCCCGGCGTCATCGCCGACTGCACCGGTGACAACGCCGGCGACTCGGTCGGCCCCACCGCCGACGGCTTCGAGACCTACGGCGTCACCGGCGTCGCGCTCATCACGTTCATCCTGATCGCGCTCTCGCAGGTCACCGAGCTGCAGACCATCCTCTTGGTCTGGCTGTTCTCGATGCGCATCGCGATGGTCGTCGCCGCCATCGGCAGCTACCTCCTCAACGAGTACGTCCTCACCAAGCCGAAGTACCAGCACGCCGACAAGATGGACTTCGAGCACCCGCTCACCGTCCTGGTCTGGCTCACGTCGATCGTCGCGGTCGGCCTGACCTTCCTCATCTCGTACTTCCTCATCGGCCCCGGCGCCGGCAAGGAGTTCGCGCTGGGCGGCGCCGAGGTCGGCACCTACCTCGGCTTCGGCCTGTGGTGGAAGCTCTCGGTCATCATCTCGTGCGGCACCCTGGCCGGCGCGATCATCCCCGAGACCGTCAAGGTCTTCACCTCGACCCGCTCGGCCCACGTGAAGGAAGTCGTCCAGGCCTCGCGCCAGGGCGGCGCCTCGCTCAACGTCCTCGCCGGCCTCACCGCCGGCAACTTCTCGGCCTACTGGATGGGCATCGCGATCGTCTCGCTCATGGGCATCGCCTACGGCGTGTCGACCACGGCCGGTCTGGAGGAGCTCATCACCGCCGGCTCGCACGGCCAGATCGCCGGCTTCGCGGCCGAGGCCGCCTCGGCGGTGTTCGCGTTCGGCCTGGTCGCCTTCGGCTTCCTCGGCATGGGCCCGGTCACCATCGCCGTCGACTCGTACGGTCCGGTCACCGACAACGCGCAGTCGGTCTACGAGCTGTCGGTCATCGAGACCATCCCCGGCATCTCCGAGGAGATCAAAAAGGACTTCGGCTTCACCCCGAACTTCGAGCTCGGCAAGCACTTCCTCGAGGAGAACGACGGCGCCGGCAACACCTTCAAGGCGACCGCCAAGCCGGTCCTCATCGGCACCGCCGTGGTCGGCGCGACCACGATGATCTTCGCGATCATCATGCTGCTCACCGACGGTCTGCAGGCCGACAAGATCCGCAACCTGTCGATGCTGCACCCGCCGTTCTTGCTCGGCCTCATCACCGGCGGCGCGGTCATCTACTGGTTCACCGGCGCGTCGACCCAGGCGGTCTCGACCGGCGCCTATCGCGCGGTCGAGTTCATCAAGGCCAACATCAAGCTCGACGACGGGGCCACCAAGGCCTCGATCGAGGACTCCAAGAAGGTCGTCGAGATCTGCACCAAGTACGCGCAGAAGGGCATGGTCAACATCTTCTTCGTGCTGTTCTTCTCGACGCTGGCCTTCGCCTGCCTCGAGCCGTACTTCTTCATCGGCTACCTGATCTCGATGGCGCTCTTTGGTCTGTACCAGGCGATCTTCATGGCGAACGCCGGTGGAGCCTGGGACAACGCGAAGAAGGTCGTCGAGGTCGAGCTCAAGGAGAAGGGCACCGCGCTGCACGCCGCGGTCATCGTCGGCGACACCGTCGGCGATCCCTTCAAGGACACCTCGTCGGTCGCGCTCAACCCGGTCATCAAGTTCACGACCCTCTTCGGCGTGCTCGCGGTCGGCCTGTCGCTCAAGCTCGACCCGATGACGAACCACGTGATCGCGGCCGTCGGCTTCGTGATCTCGGCGTTCTTCGTCTGGCGCAGCTTCTACGGCATGCGCATCGACTCCGGTCAGAAGAGCTGATCGCGCTGGGTTGGTGATCGCCGCCGCGCTCATGATTTCCGACGCTGGTCGGGGTCGAGCGCGGCGGTTTTGCGTTTCGGCTACCCTCGGCGGCGATGACTGCCTACGACCAGCTCGAGACCCGCTTCCATCGGCTGTACGCGCTGCGCGGCGCGATCGCGGCGTTGCAGTGGGACTGGGCCGCGATGATGCCGAGCGGCGGCGCCGAGGCCCGCAGCGAGCAGCTCGCCGCGCTCAAGGTCGTGTGTCACGACGTCCTCGCCGGGCCCGATCTGCCCGATCTGCTCGACCGCGCCGACGCCGAGCGCGGCCAGCTCGACCCCTGGCAGCAGGCCAACCTGGTCGACATGCGCCGGCAGTGGGTCCACGAGGCCGCCCTCGACGGTCGCCTGGTCGCGGCGCTGTCCAAGGCCAGCTCGGTCTGCGAGCACCACTGGCGCGAGGCCCGCCCCGCCGACGACTACGCGCGGGTCCAGCCGTACCTGGCCGAAGTGCTCTCGCTGGTGCGCGAGGTCGGCGCCGCCAAGGCCGCCAAGCTCGGCTGCTCGGTCTACGACGCGCTGCTCGATGAGTATGAGCCGGGCGGCCACGAGGCCGAGATCGAGCCGATCTTCGACGAGCTGGCTCGGGTGCTGCCACCGCTGCGCGAGCGGGTGCTGGCCCGCCAGGCCGCCGCGGGCGCGCCGCTCCGACCCCAGGGACCGTTCCCGGTCGAACGTCAGAAGGCGCTCGGGCTCGCGGTCATGGCCACGCTCGGCTTCGACTTCGCCCACGGTCGCCTCGACACCAGCCTGCATCCGTTTTGCGGCGGCGTGCCCGACGACGTCCGCATCACCACCCGCTACGACGAGGCCGACTTCGTCAAGGCGCTCATGGGCGTGGTCCACGAGACCGGCCACGCCCAGTACGAGCGCGGCCTGCCGGCGGCGTGGCGCTACCAGCCCGTCGGCCAGCCCCGCGGCATGAGCCTGCACGAGAGCCAGTCGCTGCTGATGGAGATGCAGGCCGGTCGCTCGCGCGCGTTCCTCACCTACCTCGCGCCGCTGGCTCGCGAGTACCTCGGCGGCAGCGGGGCAGCCTGGGAGGCCGAGAACCTGTACCGGCTCTACACCGAGGTCAATCCCGGCCTGATCCGGGTCGACGCCGACGAGGTGACCTATCCGTCGCACGTGATCTTGCGCTTCCGCCTCGAGCGCGCGCTAATCAACGGCGCGCTGACGCTGGCCGAGCTGCCCGAGGCCTGGCGGGCCGGCATGCTCGAGCTGGTCGGGGTGGCGCCGCCCTCCGATCGCGACGGCTGCCTCCAGGACATCCACTGGTACGACGGCGCGTGGGGCTACTTTCCGACCTACACGCTGGGCGCGATGAGCGCGGCCCAGCTCTTCGACGCGGCGTGCCGCGCCGAGCCCGGCCTCCTCGACGCCATCGCGCTGGGCGACTTCGCGCCGCTCATGGGCTGGCTGCGCACCCACGTCCACGGCCAGGGCTCGCGGCTGTCGACGCGCGACCTGCTGATCAGCGCGACCGGCCGGCCGCTCGACCCCGCGGTCTTTGCGCGGCATCTGGAAGCTCGTTACCTGGGCTAGCCTGGGCCGGGTCGATTTTGGCAGGAATCGCGGCGAGGGCCGCTTCCGACCCGGCCGGCTTGAGCTTGCGACCGGCCCGGCGCAGGCCCTCGCGCAGCACGAACTCGATCTGCCCGTTCACGCTGCGCAGGTCGTCGGCGGCCCAGCCCTCGAGCGCGGTGAGCACCGCGGGGTCGAGTCGGATCAGGAAGGCCTTGCGGGTGGCCACGGGCTCACTGGTGCAGCGTGCCGGTGTTGATGATCGGTTGCGTCGAGCGCTCGCCGCACAGCACGACGAGCAGGTTCGAGACCATCTGCGCCTTCCGCTCCTCGTCGAGCTCGACGATCTTGTTCTTGGCCAGCATCATCAGCGCCATCTCGACCATGCCGACCGCGCCCTCGACGATGCGCTGGCGAGCGGCGATGATCGCGCCGGCCTGCTGGCGCTGGAGCATGGCCTGAGCGATCTCGGGCGCGTAGGCGAGGTGCGCGATCTTGGCGTCGACGACCTCGATGCCGGCGTGCTTGCAGTGGATCGAGATCTGCTTTTGCAGCTGGTCGGCGACCGCCTCGGTGTGCCCGCGCAGCGAGATCGTGCGCTCGTCGTGGCCATCGTAGGGGTGGTGCATCGCCAGGTTGCGCAGCGCGGCCTCGCACTGCACGCGGACGAACGACGCGTAGTCGTCCACCACGAACGACGCCGCCGCGGTGTCGACGACCTTCCACACCACGATCGCGGCGATCTCGATCGGGCTGCCCTCGACGTCGTTGACCTTGATGATCGGCGTCTCGAAGTTGCGCATGCGCAGCGACATCTCGCGCTTGGAGTAGAACGGGTTGACGAAGCGGAGGCCCTCGTCCTTCGAGGTGCCGACGTAGCGGCCGAACAGCTGGAGCACGCGGGCCTCGTTGGGCCCGATGCTGATGAGGCCGATGAGGAGGATGAGCGCGGCGACCCCGAGGAGGCCGGCGCCGATGACCGCGATCGCGATCTGCCGGTTGGCGCCGGGGGCGAGCTGATCGTGGGGCAGCTGGGTCGCCAAGAGCGCGATGGCGCCGCCGACGCAGGCGAGGCAGAGCAGGAGGGCGAGGCCGCCCGGGAGGGTGTGAATGCGACGTTCTTGCATGACGACAGCTCCGGTTGGGGTGCGAGCATTTTGATATCACTTTGCGAGCTGTCAAGGCGGTAGCGCCGACTACTCGAGGGTCCCGCTGCTGGCGAGCTTGCCGATCTCGCGGAACTCGGTGGTGACGGCGCGCTCGATGTGGCGCTACTCGGCGTCGACGGACTTGATCTGGATCAAGCTTGGCGTGGCGTCGGGTGCGGCGGCGCCGGGCCGAGCCGCCGCCGTCGAGGCCGACCCGGACCGTCTTGCT